>ERZ772967.1376-NODE-1376-length-16984-cov-4.650186_pt1 | contig 16984 bp, 15 predicted proteins | sample MGYA00511677_ERZ772967 | MGnify/ENA primary metagenome ERZ772967 (study PRJEB29015, sample SAMEA2737931) | human oral metagenome | biome: human oral; feature: human-associated habitat; material: dental | place: China | collected 2146 ...
CGCGCAGTCGCCGCATTGCCCGACGCAGCTCAAGGCGGCAATTTACGGGGCTTTGGGCTATCTTATTTCGCCGCTCGACCTCATTCCGGATTTTACGCCGGTTGCGGGGTATGCGGATGATGCTTTGGCGCTGGGGACGGCGCTGCTTCTGGCGCAGATGTATGTCACTGATGAGATCAAGGCGAAGGCGCGGGAGAAGCTTCGCAGCTTGTTCGGGGAAGAGATTTTGAAGAAGTTGGACGAGGAGGGGGGGCAAGCATGAAGAAAATCTTGCTTTTGACTATGCTTGTGATGGTTATTTCCATGTCAATGTGTTCTGCCGGACGTCCGACAGAGATCCCGATTGAAGAAATCGCCATCGGGGGCATTGACACGCTTGCTTCTGAGGAGTATGTGCGCAGCGTATACGGCGAACCGGATGAGATCACTTACGAAAATTCCCGAGGCGCGTATCCGAACTATCGAAAGATTTTTCGCTACGGGGACAGCTTTTTCATCATGTTCGATGCGAACGATGGCAGGGCTTGGCGCATAACGACCACGGGAAACAATGGCCTGGCTACGCCGGCGGGCTTTGCAGTGGGGTCGGATATTTCTTCGGTCATACGGCGCTATGGGAAGACGTATACGTATTCCCTGCCGCAGGGCGGCATAGGGGTGAACTATGCGAACAACTGGTATATCGGTCTTATGTTCAAGGCGGACCGCGAAGGCAAGATTTATGAGATTTCCGCTTTGGTGATGGATTAGCGGCTTCTGCGGAATGTTTAAGCGGTCAAGCTGGCTAAGATGTGCGAGATGGGAGGATGAGGGATGGGGATAAAGAAACTTATGGCGGTTGTGCTGGCGCTGTGGCTGGGGCTCTGCCCCGCGCCGGCGTATGCGGGCATCGGCGATGCTTTCGATCTTGCGGGGGCGGCAATCAGCAGTTTGTTCCGTAAGGATGTTGATAAGACGGCGAAGGACATCATGCAGACTATGGAAAACGATCCTGCACAGAAGAAGATTTTGCGCGAGCATCTTCAAAAGACGGAAGAATATGATCAGATGGTTGAATCTGCGGGAATCAAAGAGATGTTCCTTCAGAAGATCCCGCTGATTGGAGGCGTCCTTTCGTGGCTGTATTTCGGTGCTGTGACTACCTACTGCGAGCATTGCGTTGCGGATGACTCACACGAGATCATCGTAAAGTTTGAGGATTTGCGCAGCGATTATTGGGACGCTATAGGAGATTTGCAGGAACTTGTAAAGGATGTAGATTTCGACAGTACGTTGAGCAAGATGAATGTGAGTTATCATTGGAAGAGAGAGGAATCTTTGGAAGCTGCGATAAAGATGATCAAGGCGGCGGCTCTCAGCGAGGATGTACTGCCTGCGATGAGCCAAAGCGGCGGCACGAGCACCGCTTTGGCCGCGAAAGATGCGGCAGAGAAATATCGCTCTCTTGCAAGGCAGTGCGGCCTTGATGGTGATATCACCTCCTTGAGCAAGGGCGCTGGCGACGGTTCGGGCATTTGCCTCATCCGGACGGCGGGAAGGGACGACCGCTATCTGATCTATAATGCGGCGGACGGCATAACGGCTGTGGTCGCCGGAGGAGCTGGCGTAAATCAAATCAAAAACAATCGCGATGGACAGTATGCGGCGTCGTTTTTGCTCGATATTTACAATGCGCCGCGCAGTCATGACGCTGCCGCCGGAGTTTGGAAAGGGACGATGCACCGCATGCCGCTCCTGGTGAAATACGAAGTGAAGAACGGCGAGGTGATCCCAGGCATGATTACAACGGCAAATGGGACGGAGAGCAGCGCGCAATGCACGGAGGTATTGTATGAGACGCGCAATGTCACGACGATCAATCTTCTTTTGACAGAGATGCGTTCTTTGCGATAGGGCGGCGCCTTTTTGTGTTCTTTGATTATTCCTTGCTGCGGCGTGATGCGGCAGATACTGGAAAATAGCGTAAAGCGGCAATGCTTTCTGTTTAGAGAAACAGTGCCAGATGTTGTTGATAAAGAGGAAGAAGGCATCGGGCAATATGGTTGCCGACAATTTCAGGGCATGTGCAGCACAGAAAATATTTTGAGGCATGGACAAAAACTGTCCATGCCTCGTTTTATACTGTGAGAAGAACAGGGAGATCCTATGGGGAGGGGATGTATTTATGGAGAACGGGAAGGAGAAGCGTTGTGCATGATTAGGCGAGGCTCATAAATGTCTTGCGGGGAGGGAGTTGCAGTGTTAAAATTTTATTAAGGTTAAAAGAGTCGATAAGGATGTTGTTTCTCATCCATATTGAAGAAGTGCGGCTGTAGAGGCGGGGGAATTTTCATGACGCTGGTCAACATCAAGGATCATCGCATCAATAAATGTGCATTTTGCAGGCATTGGTACGATCCCAGGAACGAGGCGCTTATTCCGAAAAGTCCGGCGGCTGGTTTTTGGGAGTTCGATCCCCAACGGCGCGCACCGTGTACGTTGAAGAATATGACGACTGCGGGCTGCCAGTCGTGCAGCAGGTTTGAGGAAAAGATGCTTTAAGGAAGGGGCAGAGATTTTATGGATAAGGCAAATTATGGTGACGTGATTTATGTCGACCGCGGAGCGTACAAGCATTTTGGGGTATATTCCGGCGAGGGGCGGAAGGAGCGCGTCATCCATTATGTCAAGCAGGAGGGCGGCGATGCGTTTGACTGCTGCAGCGGCAGGGTGGCGGAAACGTCGCTGAAGGAGTTCCTTGACGGGGATTCGGAGTACTGCGTTTTTGCGTTTGAGGATCCTGATGTGCTGGATAAGCTCAGGGATCTTTTCTGCGCGTCGTTTAATCCGTTTTCCAGGCGCAGTCCTGCCGACATTGGTGCGGAAATCATCAGCGATGCGGTGTCTTTTCTCTTTGATATCGAGCCGGAAGAAGAGGAACGGAATTTTTATTCGCCGCAGGAGACGGTCGAACGCGCGCGCAGCTGCATCGGGCAGGGAGAATACGATTTACTGACGCAGAACTGTGAGCATTTTGCCATGTGGTGCAAGACGGGGGCGAAGGAATCGGCGCAGGTGGAGCGCCTGGAGGAAATCCTGCAGGGGAATGTGGTGCGTCTCCTCGGGTGAGGCGGATTGGCGGATCGCTGCGCTTCCCTAGGGAAACGAACGTTGCTTTGAGGATTATAGAAGGAGGCAGGATGATGCAGGAAGGGCGCGCGGACAATCGCAGTTATCGCTTGCTCGATCTTTACAAGCGTCTGCAGCAGGGGGAGGCGCTGTCGAAGCGGGAGCTTGCCGATCAGTATCGCGTGAGCGAGAAGACGGTGCAGCGTGATATCGAGGGGCTGCGCGAGTATCTTGCGGGGGAGCAGTCGTATCTTGAGGTCGTCTACGATAAAGGGGCGGGGTGGCTATCGCATCTCTCGTGAGAGTGCCGAGGGGCTGCAGCCGGAGGAAGTGTTTGCGGTCTGCAAGATGCTTTTGGAGAGCCGCCCGTTTCCCAAGACGGTGATGCAGCAGGTTTTGAGGAAGCTCTTGTCGCAGGTGTCGCGGGAGAAGCGCGATGTCGTGGAGAAGCTGATTGCGCAGGAGACACACCACTATACGGAGCCGCAGCATGGCAGAGATGTGATTCCTGCGCTATGGCGGCTTGCCGCCGCCATACGCGAGCAGCGTATCATCTCGTTTGGCTATACTCGGCTCGACGGCGTGCATCATGAGCGTGTGGTCAAGCCTGTGGCGGTGCTCTTTTCGGAGTTTTACTTCTATCTGATTGCTTATTATGCGGATGATTCGGCGGACTATCCAATCGTTTTCCGCATCGACCGCATGGAGAAGAGCAGCGTGAAGAAGGAGCGCTTTTCCGTGCCCTATCGCGAGCGGTTCAAGGAGGGCGAGTTCCGAAAGCGCATTCAGTTCATGTATGCGGGTGAACTGCGGCGTATCACGTTTACCTACAGCGGCTGCTCGCTTGAGGCGATCTGCGACCGTCTGCCGACGCTTCGCGTACTCAAGGAAGAGGCGGGCGTCTACACGCTGTCGGCGGAGAGCTACGGCAAGGGAATCGAGATGTGGCTGCGGACGCAGGGCGAGGAAGTGCAGGTGCTGGAGGTGCGCAAGGGATAAGAGAGAAGATCTCACAGAGAGATGGAGCTGTGGCAGGAAAGAGGTGAAAAATAGAGAATCTTATGTAATATGAGAGACGTATTTTTGAGGGGAAATTAAAATCCTTGGGGAGGGAAGAATCGTGTTTGGGAAAAATGTGAATGCGGAAGATTTCAACAACATCGACATGGGGACGTTCGAGGAGAAGTACTCGGAGAAGGGGCTTTGGGAGAAGATCCAGGGGAATGTAGCGGCGATCGGCGCGAATCTCGTTTACAAGGCGCTGCAGCTTTTCTATGTCGCGCAGTCACCGCAATGCCCGGCGAAGGTCAAGGCGGCCATTTACGGGTCGCTGGGATACCTCATCTCCCCGCTCGATCTCATTCCGGATTTCACGCCTGTTGCGGGATACGCAGATGATGCGGTGGCCTTGGGAACGGCGCTGCTTTTGGCGCAGATGTACATCACCGATGAGATCAAGATGAAAGCGCGGGAGAAGATTCGCAGTTTGTTCGGTGAGGAGATTTTGCGAAAGTTGGAAGAGGAGGGGGTACAATCGTGAGACGAATCTTGCTTCTGTCGGTGCTCATGATTGCCGCGTCTTTTGCCGTGTGCTCCGCCGGGCGGCCGACAGAGATCCCGATCCGGGAAATTGCTATCGGGGGGATCGATACGCTCGCTTCTGAGGAGTATGTGCGCAGCGTATACGGAGAGCCGGCTGAGATCACATACGAACCCTGGCAGCGTGCACAGCCGCACAACCAAAAGACCTTTCGCTACGGCGACAGTTTCTTCATCGTGTTCGATGCGGATGACGGCAGGGCGTGGCGCATAACGACCACGGGCAACAACGGCTTGGCTACGCCGGCAGGCTTTGCGGTGGGGTCGGACATTTCTTCGGTCATACGGCGCTACGGCAAGACGTATACATATTCCCTGCCGCAGGGCGGCATAGGAGTGAACTATGCGAACAGCTGGTACATCGGCTTGACGTTCAAAGCGGATCGCACGGGGAAGATTTATGAGATTTCCGCTTTCGTGGCCGATTAGGATGAAGATGGTCTTTCGCTGTGCGATGCTTATTTTTTCCGTCAAAATGACGATACATGAAGAGATGCCCATAGGATGGGGCATTTTGGAGATATGCAAGGAGGAATGAACATGGATGTAACAGCGATGAGCAAGATGGCGTATGCCATGAATCAGAGTGCGGCGAAGCTGCCGCAGGCAGAGCGCGTGCAGACGGCACAGGCGGCGAAAAGCGGAGCGGCAGATGCGGCGAAGACGGCGCAGGATGCAGGCGCTGCTTTTGACGTGAAGATTTCTGACGCTGCGAAAAAGAAGGCGGCGGACGCGAAAGCCGCCGAGACGGACGAGCCGGCGAAGGGCGGCAAGACGAAGGGCTTGACGGCAGACGAGGTCAAGGCTCTGCAGGATGATATCGACAACAGCTACAATATCCTCATCAAGACCATGACGGAGCAGAATGCACAGCTTCAGGCATGGCAGAAGGATGGCGTGGGTTTCTTGAATTTCGACGGGCGCAAGGTGCTGACGGCGCAGTTTGCTCTGCCCGATGTCGCGACGACGCCGGAGGAAGCGGCGAAGGCGGTTGCCGACGGCGGTGACTGGTCGGTCAAGGCAGTGGCTGACCGCATCATGAGCATGGCGACGTCGATCGCGGGCGACGATCCGAAGAAGCTTGAAGCCCTGCGCTCTGCCGTGCAGGATGGCTTCAAGCAGGCGGGAATCGACTTCAAGCAGATGACGGGCAAGAAGGATATGCCGGAGATCACGGGCAAGACATACGACGAGATCATGGGGCGCTTCGACAAGCTCGTGAAGAAGGACGATGCACCGAAGGCGGATGCGGCTAAGGTTGCTGCGCCGAAGGATGCCGCGGCAGCTGCGCAGGATGCACAGCAGAAGAAGGCGGCGGGCGCTGCGCTCTGAGCCGAAGCGGAAAAGAGAAGAGCCGATGCATGGCAAGGGTTTGTGCATCGGCTTTTGCATTGCAGCGTGTTTCGCCTCGGCAGGGCGCAGGAAAACGAACTGTAACGTAGGCGGTGGAGCAGGGAAGCGTCCCGTCGCTTACGTTACAGTTTGCTGAAACATGGCCGTGTCACTTGCGAAAGATGTAAAGCGTGCTATAATGACTTTACTAAGGACGGCGCACAATGTCCACAAAGTGGACGTTTGTGCGTGTAGCTTGTGATTCATTTTTCAGGGAAGTGCGGAAGCGTTCCATTCTTCCCTAAAGGTGGGCGATGTTGGCGCAAGGTTTCGCTCGCGCCCCGGAATTGGAGGAGGGTTTTGCATGACTTGTTTTTGGAATAGGAAGAAGAAGCTTCTTTCGGGCGCGATTGGCGTCTTCGTCGTCGGCGCCGTGCTCTTTGCGGGCTGCTCGGACAGCACGGCGAAGGAGAAGGAAAATTCCGTTGCGGGCGGCATTGCTGTAGAGCAGGCGGCGAGCCAGAAGCCTTTGTCGGATGCGCGCAACACGCCGGCGGTTCGTGCGGCACGCGCGGTAGGCCCTGCCGTCGTCGGCATCACGAACAAGACGGTCGTGCGCGACTGGTTCAATATGCCGGTCGAGACGGAGGGCGTCGGCTCGGGCGTCATCTTCAAGAGCGACGGCTACATCGTGACGAACAACCATGTGATCCAGGGTGCGAAGGAGATCACTGTTTCGCTTCCGGACGGGCGCAGCTTCAAGGGGAAGCTTGTGGGGGCGGACGAGCTTACGGACATCGCCGTTGTGAAAATCGAGGCCACGGGGCTGCCTACGGCGAAGTTCGGCAATTCCGATGATCTCGTCGTCGGCGAGCCGGCCATCGCCATCGGCAATCCGATGGGGCTTGAGTTCCAGGGAACAGTGACGGCGGGCGTCATCAGCGCTCTGAACCGCACGCTCGACATCAGTGAGCGCCGCTTGAAGCTCATCCAGACGGATGCGGCGATCAGTCCGGGCAACTCGGGCGGTGCGCTCGTCAATGCGGACGGAGAAGTCGTCGGCATCAACAGCGCGAAGATTTCGGCGAACGGCGTCGAGGGCATCGGTTTTTCCATCCCCATCAACACGGTGCAGGAGATCATCGATCAGCTTCTCTCGAACGGCTACGTCGTGCGCCCCTACCTCGGCGTTGGCATCTTTGACAAGGAGACGGCGGCACGCGCCGGCTACACGCTGAATGCGGACAAGGGCGTCTACGTTGAGCATCTTGAACTCGGCGGCCCTGCAAATCAGGCGGGCGTCATGCGCGGCGATCTGATCCTGAAGATCGACGACAAGGAGACGAACACCGTCGCCGATCTCCGCGCGGCTGTTGCGGAACACAAGGTTGGCGATCAGGTCAAACTCGTCATCGAGAGGGACGGCAAGAAGGAAACGGTGACGGTGACGCTCAAGGAAATGCCGCAGTCGAATCGATGAAGATCCGCATCGTCGCTGTGGGAAAGCTCAAGGAGAAGTACCTGAGGGAAGGCGTCGCTGAGTATGAGAAGCGCCTCGCGCCGTTCGCTTCTGTGGAGCTTCGGGAAACGCGCGAAGAATACATGGCGGAGAATCCGTCCGAAGCACAAAGGCAGGAGACGCTAGCAAAAGAGGGCGAGCGTCTCCTGCGTCTCGTGCCGGAGAAGAGCTTCCTCATCGTGCTCGATGTCAAGGGGAAGCTCCTTTCGTCGGAAGCGCTGGCAAAAGAGCTTGCCTCGCGCGCGCTTCAAGGGCAGAGCGACCTCACGTTCCTCATCGGCGGCGCGTTCGGCTTGTCGCCAGCGGTGCGAGATCGCGCCGATCTTAGAATTTCATTTTCGCCGATGACCTTCACGCATCAGATGGTGCGGCTCTTGCTCTACGAGCAGATTTATCGCGCGTTCAAGATCAATCGCGGCGAGAAGTATCATTGGTGAAGATGTATTGCATAGAAAAGGGATGTGCCGGCATCGGTTTCGACGGTGGCACATCCTTTTTTGCGAAATGTATGTGGCTATGGTATAATGCAGATGGTGCTATCCAAGCGGTAGGCGGTCGATTCTTGCCCCTTTCGTGGTCAACGTCATTCGCGTATCCAGGCTATTCTGGCTTGGGGTGCGGGGCGTTTTCACATTCGACCTGTATTCCAATCAGTTTCTCCTTTCGGGATTGCTTTTTGGATTGGTCAGAAAGGGGGCGTTGCCCATGACGATTAACGATTTAATCGCGTTGCTTTTGGTGACGCTTTTTATCCTCGTCGTTTTGAAAGCATAAGAAAACCCGCCTTCGGCTCTCAATCGTAGGCGGGCTTTCTTAAACCAACTACAATAGGGGCTGACCGTTTACCGGTAGCACCTTTTCTACGACTATTATACGACGATCCGGAAGATACGTCAAATCCTCAGCGTTTCAAATTTGAAATTATGCTATAATACATTTGCTGGTTATATTTCTATAGCTTGACTTTTAGAAAATAAAAACGACAAGGGGTTTTCAGCTTGAACGTGAAAAATAAGGCGGAGCGCGCGGAAAAGCGCAGGCGGCGCGTGCGCGACAACGTGCAGATCGTGGTGCTGTTCGTGCTCGCCCTGTTCTTTTTGACGCTCTGCCGCTACGGCTGGGTGCAGATCGTCAAGGGATCGGAGATGTCGGAGCGCGTGCGCATGCAGTCGGGGGAGGAGCGCGTGGCGCAGTCGCCGCGCGGCGCGATCCTCGATGCGAACGGCAGGGAGCTTGCCGTTTCCTCGATGACGAAGTCGCTCTTCGTCGACCCGAGCCATGTCGGGGATGCGGCGCAGCTTGCCGCCGACCTCGCGCCGATCGTGGGCCTCAGCGAGGCGGACATCTTGGAAGACATCAACCAGGGCGGCGGCTTCGTCTGGGTCAAGCGCCGCATGGAGCCGTACATGTCGGATGCCGTGAAGGCGCTCATCCGCGAAAAATCGTACGGCGACTGCCTGGGGTTTCGCGATGAGGCGAAGCGCTACTATCCGAACGACGTGCTCGCGGCGAACGTCCTGGGCTTCGTCGGCACGGACGACAAGGGACTCGATGGCATTGAGCAGCAGTTCGACGGCTTGATCAAGGGCGTCGAGGAGGAAAATTTCATCCTCACGGACATGAAGAGCCGCCCGATTTTAAGCTCGCTCTTTATGCCGGACACGTATACGGGCGATCGCTGCAAGACGGTGACGCTGACGATCGACAGCAACATCCAGTTCATCGTGGAGCAGGAGCTTGACCGTGCGATGGCGGAGAACGCGCCGCAGCATGCGACAGCGATCGTCATGGATCCCAAGACGGGCAATATCCTCGCGCTCGCCATGCGGCCTTCGTACAACCCGAACGAGTTCGGCAAGTATTCGAGCGAGACGTGGAAGAACCTCGCCGTCTCCTCGATCTATGAGCCGGGTTCTACCTTCAAGTCCGTCGTAGCGGGCGCGGCGCTTGAGGAGAAGATTGTCACGCCGAACCAGATCTTCGTCGATCCTGGCTACGTCATGGTCTCGGGCAGGCGCATACAGAACTGGAACGGCGAGAGTTTCGGCACGGTGACGTTCACCGATGTCGTCAAGAACTCGCTCAATACGGGATTCGCGCTCGTCGGACTCGATCTCGGCGCCGAAAGGCTCACAAAGTACGCGAAGCTCTTCGGCTTCGGCGAGCCGACGGGCGTGGAGCTTCCGGCGGAGGAGGGCGGCATCCTCTTCGAGCCGGAGAACATGCGCGATTCGGATATGGCGACGATGGCGATCGGTCAGAGCATCGCCGTGACGCCGTTGCAGCTCGTGACGGCGATGGCGGCGATCGCCAACGACGGCGTCCTTCTGAAGCCGCATATCGTCAAGGAGATCCGAAACGCCGACGGCTCGACCTACCTGCAGACGAAGCGCGACGAGGTGCGCCGCGTGCTGCAGTCGGCGACGACGAAGACGCTCGTCGGGCTTCTGGAGCAGGTTGTCGCGGCGGGCGGCGGACAGAAAGCGCAGGTCAAGGGCTACCGCATCGGCGGCAAGACGGGCACGGCGCAGAAGATTCGTCCGAACGGTGCGGGCTACATGGACGGCCATTACATCGCGTCGTTCTGCGGCTTTGCGCCCGTCGATGATCCGAAGGTCGTCGTGCTGGTCATTCTCGACGATCCGTCAGGCGGCAACTTCTACGGCGGACAGATCGCAGCACCCGTCGCGGGTGCGATCTTTTCGCAGATTTTCCGCTACATGCACATCGAACCGTCGAGCGATCCCTTCGTCGAGATGGACGAGAAGCGTGCGCAGAAAGAAGCGCAGGCGCTGCCGAAGAAGAAGCCGCGCCTGCCCGATGTCGTGCCGAGCGGCAAAGTCGTCATGCCCGACCTCGACGGCCTGACGATCCGCGAGGCGGCGGAAAAGCTCGCCGAGATCGGCGTGACGCTCGAAGCTGAAGGCTCGGGCAGGGCAAGCTACCAAAGTGCGCCCGCCTACAGCGTCATCGATCCGGGCGAGACGGTCACGGTCGTCTTTTCGCCATGAAGGAGGGGGCAGGTTGACCGACTTGATCCCTCTTTGCCCCTGCCTTTTGCACTAATGAAATGAAAAATAAGACCTTTTACTTATGCTCGCTTTGTGATAGAATATAGGAGAAAGGATTCCTATGGAAACGTTGAGGAATCAGCGGCTCTTTGTGACAGGAAAGGTAGTCTCATGGAAAAGAAACCTGTGATGCTGATCGTGGACGATGTGGAGATGCATCGTGCCATTCTCGCGCAATTTTTCAAAGCGGAATACGATCTTCTGGAGGCGGCGGACGGCAATGAGATGATGGCGCTGCTCGCGGAAAAGGCCGTCGACATCATCCTGCTCGACCTCGTGATGCCGGGACCGGACAGCTTCGACCTGCTCGCCCGCTTGAAGCACGACGAGCGTCTGTCGGCGATTCCCGTTATCGTCACGACGGCGCGCAATGAACGTACCGTCGAGGTGCGCGCGATGGAGATGGGGGCGGCGGATTTCATCACGAAGCCGTACAATCCGACAATCGTGCGATGCCGCGTGAAAAACGTCATGGCGCGCATGGAGAACGAGTGGCGCAAACTTGAACAGGAGGCGCGCGAGAGGCAGATCCTGGAGATGCGCCACCACATCGAGATCGACGCCCTGACGGGTGTCTACAACCGCGAGGCGTTTTACGAGAAGACGGTCGAGCTTTTGCAGCAGAACCGCAGCGTGCGCTACAATATCTTGTATTTTGACATCAACTGCTTCAAGATCATCAACGACCTTTTCCATATCGAAACGGGAAATCTGATCTTGAAGACGGCGGGCACGTATTTCAAGACGATCACTGAGGGCATCGGCGTCGCAGCTCACATGGAGGCCGACCATTTCGCCATCTGCATGCCTGAGGATATGCTTGACATCGATATCCTGCTCGAAGGCATAGACAGTGCGATCTTCTCCCTCGGCATCAAGAACAACATCCTCTTTTATGCGGGAATCTATCCGGTCGACGATGTCCTGGTGCCCGTCAATCAGATGTGTGACCGCGCCCACATGGCGCTCAATACGGTCAAGGGTCTCTACAAGAAGCGCTACGCCTACTACGACGAGAAGATGCGCGAGACGCTGCTCGAAGAGCAAATGCTGCTCCGCGAGATGGAGCAGGCGCTTTCTTCGGGGCAGTTTTGCGTGCACTACCAGCCGATTTACAGCATCAAGGCGGGACGTGCCGTCAGCGCCGAGGCGCTCGTGCGCTGGCGCCATCCGACGGCGGGCGTCATTCCGCCCGTGCGCTTTGTGCCGCTCTTCGAGCGCAACGGCTTCGTCGTGCGGCTCGACCGCTTCGCGTGGGAGGAGGTCTGTCGTATGCTCGCCGAGCGCATCCGCGAGGGACTTCCCGTCGTGCCGGTCTCCGTCAACGTCTCACGGCTGAATTTCTACGACAACGATTTCTGCGATACGGTCGTCGGCCTTCTGCAGAAGTACGGGCTCGATCCTTCGCTCCTGCGTCTGGAAATTACGGAGTCGGCTTATACGGACAATCCGGTGCAGCTTTTGAGCGTCCTGAAACGGCTGCACGACATCGGCCTCACGATCCTCATGGACGATTTCGGCAGCGGCTACAGCTCGCTCAACATGCTCAAGAACGTGACGGTCGATATTTTGAAGATCGACATGGGATTTGTGCAAAATCTCGAAGATTCTGAGCGCGCGCCTGCCATCTTGCGGCGCGTCGTCGAGATGGCGCACGATCTCAAGATGAGCGTCGTTGTCGAGGGCGTGGAGACGAAGGCGCAGATCGATTTCTTGTCGAGCATTGATTGCGACAAGATTCAAGGATATTATTTTGCAAAACCTATGGCGAGGGAGGATTTTACGGCACTCATAGAGAAAGAAGCAGGGAGGTGATAGCAGATGGCGAAGATCACGAAGGAAGCGTTCGGCGAGCTGAAGAACGGCAGGCTCATCACGCTTTATACGTTGGAGAACAGCGGCGGCATGAGGGTTCGCATCATGGATTACGGCGCGCGCGTGCAGTCGCTCATCGTGCCCGACAAGGAGGGCAAGAGCATCGACGTGGCACTCGGCTACGACGATCTCAAAGGCTACGAGGCGGACGACAAGTATTTTGGCGCGATCGTCGGGCGCTCGGCGGGGCGCATCGCTTTCGGCGATCTGCCGATCGACGACGAGAAATACGTCTTAGAGTGCAACGAGGGCAGGAATCATCTGCACGGCGGCTCCTTGGGCGGCTACGACAAGAAGGTCTGGGCGGCGGAAGAAAAGGATGGTGCGCTTGTGCTTCGCTACCTGAGTCCTGCGGGCGAGGGCGGCTACCCGGGCGACTTGAAGCTCGCCGTGACGTATGCGCTCTCCGAGAAGAACGAGTTCGTCGTTTCCTATGAAGCGGAGGCGGATGGCGACACGATCTGCAATCCGTCGCATCATACGTATTTCAATCTCGAAGGCTTCAGCTCCGGCTCGGTGCTCGACCATAAGATCCGCATCTTCGCCGAGAAGTACACGCCGACGGATAACGAGCTGATTCCCGACGGGCGCGTCCTGCTCGTCGAAGGGACGCCGCTCGACTTCCGTGAGATGAAGGAGATCGGCGCACGCATCGACGCGCCGTTCAGCCAGATGCGTTGGGCGGGCGGCTACGACCACAACTTCGTGCTCGACCAAACGCCCGCTGAAGAGGAAGCGAAGGAGCTGGGTCTCGGCGAGGATGCCGCGTGCCCCGTCGACTACAAGACGCTCCATAAGCTCGCCCACGTTTATGCTGAAAAGACTGGCATCCACATGCACGCTTACACGACGCAGCCCGGCGTGCAGTTCTACTCGGGCAACCATCTCGATGGCGTGCTCGCGGGCAAGGCGGGCGCGGCATTCGCTCCGCGCGCAGGCTTCACGCTCGAAGCGCAGGTCTTCCCCGACGCCGTGCATCATGCAAACTTCCCGCAGCCGATTTTGCGCTCGGGCAAGAAGTGGCAGGCGCGGACGGTGTTCGCCTTTGGCTTGGCGTGACGCCCATAAGCGAGCCGTTTTGAGCAAGCGTCAAGAGCCGCGCATCCTTTGAGGCTGCGCGGCTTTTCGTTTGGGAGGGAAAGATACGATGCCGAAAAATATCGAGCGTGCGCTTCTCTATGTGAAAAAGCCCGCGCACTTTCGCCTGCGGCTCTTCGCCGACGGGCTTCTGATCGGCGTCCTCGTGGGCGCTGTCATCGCGCTCTATCACTGGCTCTTGGAAAGCGCCGATCATTTGCGTCCCGTGCTCTACGACTTCCTGCGCGATGCTTCGCCGCTCTGGACGGCGGGGTATTTTCTCGCGCTCCTTGCGCTTTCCGTCGTCGTCCGGTATCTCATGCAGCTCGATTCCATGGTCGGCGGCGGCGGCATCCCCGACCTCAAGGGCGTCCTGCGCGGCGACAGTCACTTGCGCTGGGCGCGCGTGCTCTTCGGCAAGTTCGCCAGCGTCGTGCTCGGCATCGGCGCGGGACTGTCGCTCGGGCGCGGCGGCCCGAGCGTCGAGATCGGCGCCTGCGTGGGGGCGGGCGTCAGCCGCGCGGCCGGGCGTTCGCGTGCCGAGGAGCGATTCCTTCTGACGGCGGGTGCGGGCGCGGGCTTCGCCGCCATCTTCAACGCGCCTTTGGCGAGCCTCGTCTTTTCCTTCGAGGAGCTGGCGAAGAACTTCTCGCCGCAGATGCTCATGGGCGTCCTCGGCTCTGCCATCGCCGCGGGCTTCGTGACACAGGAGATCTTCGGCGTCGGCCCGATGTTCGCCGTCGGCTCCGTGCCCGCCGTGCCGCTCGGCGGCGCGTATCTGCTGCTCTTCCTGCTCGGCGTATTCTCGGGTGCGCTCGGCAGGCTCTTCAACCGCGTGCTCTGCCTCGCGCTCGACACTTGGGGGCGCTTCGTGCCTTCTCTCGGCCTTCGCACGGCGATTCCGTTCCTCGCGGCGGGCGTTCTCGGCTTCTTGCTGCCTGAGATCCTTTCGGGCGGCAACTTTCTCGTCAACCGCATGGTGCAGGAGCCGCTCGTCTTCGGCGCGATCCTCGTCATCTTCCTCGGCAAGTTCCTCTTCACGGTCTTCTGCTACGGCTCGGGCGTGCCGGGCGGCATCTTTCTGCCCGTCCTCGTCCTCGGTGCGCTTTCCGGTGCGCTCTTCTCTGCGGCGGCAGTTGCGCTCGGCGCTCTGCCCGCGGCGCTCTGCCCGACCTTCGTCGTCCTCGGCATGGCAGGCTTCTTCGCGGGAAGCATCAAGGCGCCGCTGACGGCGAGCCTCCTCATCATGGAGATCACCGGCTCTTTTGAGCACCTGCTCGCTGTCGTCTGCGTCGCCGCCTGCGCCGCGCTCGTCAACGATCTCACGGGTGGCAGACCCATCTACGACGAGCTTTACGAGCGTTCGCGCGGGCAGGGCGCGAGAGGCTCGCGCCGCCGCGTCATGGCGGAGCTTTGCGTCGCAGCGGGAAGCGCGATGGAGGGGCGATGCGTCTCGGCGATCGACTGGGGAGCGCACGGTCACGTCATGAATGTGCGGCGCGGCACGATCGAGCTTCTGCCGCAGGGCAGCCTCATGCTCAAGGCGGGCGACATGATCTATGTGCTGACCGAGGAAGGCGAGCTTGGAGCGCTGGAAAGAGCGGCAGGGGAGGCAAGCGACGGCTTTTTGCGCGACTGACGGAGATGTGCTTCTGCGTGCAGCATTTCGACGCTGCACGCGTTTTTTGACTATACAAAAGAAGACGAATCGCGTAGAATAGAGTGTATGCGGCGGACAAAGATGCAGGCGATTTTTTGCAGTCGTCAGAAATGTTCTTGACAAGCCGCCTGCACTGTGATAACATGCAAATCATATAAATTTGGTATGAATTTTACTGCTGCGAAAGCAGCAGTCACAAGGATGTGATTTTATGAGCATGATAAGGCTTGCTGCCATCAAGAAAAGCTACGAGAGCGCGGCGGGCGAAGTCACGGCGCTAAAGGGCGTCGACCTCGAAATCGAGCGCGGCGAGATCTATGGCATCATCGGCCTTTCGGGCGCGGGCAAGTCGACCTTGATCCGCTGCATCAACATGCTGGAGCGGCCGACGGAGGGCAAGGTCATCGTTGACGGCAAGGATCTGACCGCGCTCAGTGAGGCGGAGCTTCGCGAGGAGCGCAAGGGCATCGGCATGATCTTCCAGCACTTCAATCTGCTTTCTTCGGCGACCGTCTACGACAACGTCGCCTTCCCCCTGCGCCTTTCCGGCACGGACGAGAAGCAGATCCGCACGAAGGTCGAGCCGCTCCTCGCGCTCGTCGGACTCGCCGACAAGGCGCAGCAGTACCCGGCGCAGCTCTCGGGCGGGCAGAAGCAGCGCGTCGGCATCGCGCGGGCGCTCGCGTCCGATCCGAAGGTGCTCTTGTCCGACGAGGCGACGAGTGCGCTCGACCCGCAGACGACGAAGTCGATCCTGCATCTCATCGCGGACATCAACAAGAAGCTCGGCCTGACCGTCGTCATCATCACGCATGAAATGCAGGTCATCAAGGATATCTGCGACAAGGTCGCCGTCATCGAGGGCGGCGTCATCGCCGAAAAAGGCTCCGTGCTCGACATTTTCACGAAGCCGAAAGAAAGAATCACGCGCGAGTTCGTCAGTACGCTCCTGTCGAACGATTTGCCGATCAACTACCGCAAGAAGGAGCTTTCGCCCGAGCCTGTCGAGGGCGGCGAGCTGCTCCTTCGCCTGACGTTCCTCGGCGAGCGCGCCGACGATCCCGTCATTGCCGACGTCATCCGGCGCTTTTCCATCGAGGTGTCCATTCTCTACGGCACGCTCGACCAGATCAAGAGCGTGCCCTACGGGCGCATGATCGTCGGCATCAAGGGCGAGCAGGCGGAGATCGACCGTGCGCTCTCTTACCTCGATACGCGCGATCTTACGAAGGAGGTGATCGGCTATGTCCGCTGATATGCTGCCGCTCCTTACGAAGGCGCTCGGCGAGACGGTCTACATGGTCGTCGTCTCGATGATCGTCGCGAGCCTCATCGGCATCCCGCTCGGCGTGCTGCTCGCAACGACGGCGAAGGGACAGATCCTCGAATGCATGCCTTTGAACCGCGCCATCGGCGCTGTCGTCAACGCGCTTCGTTCGATTCCGTTCATCATCCTGATGGTCGCGATCATCCCGTTCACGCGCTTCATTGTCGGCACGTCCATCGGCACGACGGCGGCGATGGTGCCGCTCGTCCTCGCCTCGATCCCGTTCATTGGACGGCAGGTCGAGACGTCGCTTCGGGAAGTGCCCGCAGGACTCGTCGAAGCGGCGCTCTCGATGGGCGCTACGCCCTATCAGATCGTGCGGCGCGTGCTTCTTCCCGAGTCCATGCCGAGCATCGTCGCTCAGCTCACGACCGTCGTCATCGCCCTCGTCGGCGAGTCCGCGATGGCGGGCGCGA
>ERZ772967.1380-NODE-1380-length-16907-cov-3.556907_pt1 | contig 16907 bp, 15 predicted proteins | sample MGYA00511677_ERZ772967 | MGnify/ENA primary metagenome ERZ772967 (study PRJEB29015, sample SAMEA2737931) | human oral metagenome | biome: human oral; feature: human-associated habitat; material: dental | place: China | collected 2146 ...
GAGGTGGGCGTCACTCGAACATAACCCGGGAGACCCCGGTTATGGTGCTTAAATTCTTTTACAGGAGGTCTGTTTTATGAAGCGGTTCCATTCGGCATTGCTCATCGCGGCGCTCGTCCTCTCGCTCTCCCAGCCGGCTGCGCTGTCGGCGGCGGAGAACAAGGACACGTTGACCTGGGCTCAGGGAGCTGACGTCACGTCTCTGGACCCCCACATCGGCAAGGAGACCCCTGCCGTCATGGCGACGAACCAGATCTTCGACACGCTGTTCACGACGGACGACGAGGGGAAGATCGTGGGGCAGATCGCGGAGTCGTGGAAGTACCTCAGCGACACGGAGCTTGAGGTCCACGTCCGCAGCGGGATCAAGTTTCACGACGGCTCGCCCCTCTCGGCCTCGGACGTGAAGTTCTCCCTGGATCGGGCGATCGCCTCCACCGCAGTTTCCTACATCGTGAACTTCATCAAGGAGGTCCGCGTCGTGGACGATCACACCGTCGTCATCGAGACGGCCAAGCCCTACGCGGCTGCGCTGCGGAACCTGGCGCACCCCTCCTCGGCCATCGTTCCGGAGGCCTACGTGAAGGCCGACGAGGCGCGTTTCCGTCTGAACCCCATCGGGTCGGGGCCCTACAAGTTCGTGAGCTGGAAACAGGGGGACTCCCTGAAGCTGGAGGCCTTCGACGAGTACTACGCGGGCGCCCCCAAGACGAAGAACCTCGTGATGAAGGTCGTCCCGGAGGCCGCGCAGCGCACCATCGCTCTCGAGACGGGCGAGGTGGACATCGCAAACGACATCCAGGCCAACGACCAGCAGAAGGTCCGCGACAACCCCGACCTGACATTGAACGAGAAGGCGGGCCTGAACTGCTGGTATCTCTCGTTCAACATGAAGAAGAAGCCCTTTGACAACAAGCTGGTGCGCCAGGCGATCCGGCACGCCGTCGACGTGAACACGATCATCGACTCCATCATGTACGGAGGAGGCGAGCCTGCCGGTGACCTCATCGCACCGGGCGTGTTCGGCTACGCCGGCGACAAGCCCTATACGTACGACGTCGAGCTGGCCAAGAAGCTGCTGGCCGAGGCGGGATACCCGGACGGCTTCTCCTGCAAGCTGTGGGTGAACGACAATCAGACCCGTATCGAGGTCTGTCAGGCCATTCAGGCCATGCTGCTGGAGGTCGGCATCAAGTGCGAGGTGGAGGTCATGGAGTTCGGCAGCTTCATCGAGCGCACCTCCAAGGGCGAGCACGACATGGCGTACTTCGGCTGGACCACCTCGACGGCGGACGCCGATTACACCTACTATTCTCTGGTGTACTCCACGCAGACCGGTGCGCCGGGGAACCGCAGCTTCATCCAGGACCCCAAGGTCGATGAGCTGGTGGACCTGGGCCGCGGCAACACGGACGAGACGATCCGCCGCAAGGCCTACGCCGACCTGGAGCAGATCCTGCAGGACCTCTCCAACAACGCGCCCCTGGTTTACAGCACGCTGAACTCCGGCACGTCCAAGAAGGTCCACGGCTTCGTCCTGGACCCTGCGGGGTACCACAAGCTGGAGAACGTCACGGTCGAGAAATAGGGTCTTCGACCGGAGGGCGGGGCTGTCGTTCCGGTCGGCGGCCCCGCTTTTCGTTGCGGGTTCACCGGCGCTTCTTCTTGGAGCATGCAGACAGGCGGTTTGATAGGACATGCTGAACGATCGCAGCGCGGGCCTGACCTCCCTCCTGGACCGCGACGGGCTCTACCGGGATTTTCTTCAAATCGCCTCCTTCGTGAGGCGCTCGGACGGCGAGGGGGAGGAGTCGGCCAGGCGGTACGTCCAATCCCGGCTTGAAGGGGCCGGCGTCCTCTGCTCCCGAAGCGCGGAGAAGGGCTTTCTGGCCTTTGGCGGGCCGGGCGTCGTGGCACTCGCCGACGGGGCGTCCGGAAGGAGCTTCCCGGCCAGGGCGTGGAACTTCTCCGCGCCGGCGGAAGGCGTGCGCGGCGTCGCTCGCAGGATGGGGGCGGAGGACTTCCCCGTCTCGCCCCTGGACTATCTCTCCTCCCGCGTCCCGCACGGCGCAAAACGCGACCTTGCGGGGTGCGTCGTGCTGTCGCACTCCTTCTCCCCGGAGGCCATGCTCTCCGCCCAGGACCGCGGGGCGGCGGGCTTCGTCATCTGCTGGCCCACGGAGGGTGAGCGGGAGATTCACCAGAGCGGCGCCGCGATGATGTGGGGGACCCCCCTTCCGGAGGAGACGGGGTGGCTGCCCTCCATTCCCGTGTTGGCCGTGAATGGGGCGGACGGCCGCGAGCTGATGGGCCGGGAGGGTGCGGAGCTCTCCCTGTCCTGCACCAGCGAGGTCCGGGTTTCGGACGTCGTCCGCCTTGAGGCGCGCTTCCCCTCGACGGAGGGGCAGCCGTACTTCCTGCTGGTGGGAGCTCACCTGGACAGCAAGCACTACGGGGCTACGGACAACGCCACCGGGGCCGCTCTGGCGTTGGCTCTGGCCCTGGCGGCGGCCCGCATGGAGAGGCGGCGCTTCGGCCTGCGGGTCTGCTGGTGGTCCGGACACGAGTTCGGCAAGTACGCGGGCTCCTCCAACTACGCGCGGGAGCGTTTTAAGGAGGTCCTGAAGCACTGCCTCTGCTACACGAACATCGACATGCCGGGCATGAGGGGCGCGTCGGACTTCAGCTCCGTCACCGCCGGACCGGACCTGTTCTCCCTGGCGGCCGATGCGGTGTACGGCGTCACGGGACAGCGGGGGGCACCGGTGGGGCGCGTGCGCTCCTGGGATCAGTCCTTCCAGAACATCGGCGTGTCCCCCTTCTTCATCTGGACCTCCGCGCTGCCCCAGGGCGACCCCAACAGGACGGGGGACACCTCCATGCCCTGGTGGTGGCACACCGAGGCGGATACGGCGGACTTCTGCGATCGCCGGGTGCTGGAGACGGACGCCGAGGTCTATGCGTCGGGCCTGTCTGGCCTGATGGAAGCGGAGGGCGTGCCCTTTGACGTCGCGGCGTTGTGCGGCGCCCTGCGGGAGCGGCTGAAGGAGCTGCGGGAGGCCCTGCGCCCCTGGCTGGACCTGGGGGCTCTGTGTTTGGTGCTCGACGGGTTTCAAGACGCCTGGCGGCGGCGCGGCGACGCGGACCTTGCGACGGCGCTGAGCGCCGTCAGATTGCTGAACCGGATGTACTACGCCGCCCGCGGGCCTCACCTTCAGGACTGGAGCGGGGGGGCGGGCTTCGTCCCCGGCCTTTCGGAGGCGGCCCGCCTCCTGCGGCGCGGCCCAGGGTCGGACCGCGCCCAGGCCGTCATCCTCAACTACGCGGCGTCGCAGCGGAACCGTCTTCTCCTGTTGGCCGACGCCCTGAACGCTTTGCCCCTCCAGGCAGAGGGGCGCGTGCGGGACACGGAATCGTTTTGACTTTGAAAGGCAGGCGCATGAGGTATGGGAATGTGGGATAACGCATTTGAGACAAGGTGGTCCTGTGTTTTTCTGGCGGCGTACGTCGTCGTGATGCTGCCGGTCAAGTGCTTCTACTCCACGGAGTACGTTCCGTCGTGGAAGGGGCTGCCGCTCTTCATGGTGGGCTGGTTCTGGCTCACGGTGGCCGTCATGGTCCTGATCCTGCTGTTCTACTGGCAGGCGATGGGACGCGAAGAGTATCGGGCGTTTGGAACGGAGGACTAGGGGTCCGCGTTTCCTTCAAAGCTAAGGAGGATTTTGCAAATGGACGTCAGCACGATGTTGGTGCCTGCCACGGGGACGTTCTTTCTCGTCCTGGGCGGGTACTTTCTGATCATGGCCCTGATCGGCTTCTATTCGGCGCGTGAGACGAAATCGCTGAAGGAGTTCTTCGTCATGGGCGGCAAGGCCGGCGCGATCGTCAGCGGCATCGCCTACTTTGCGACGCAATACAGCATGAGCACGTTTATGGGGGTTCCCGCCGCGTGCTACCGGCAAGGGTACCCCGGATTGACGGTCTCCGTCCCCGGCCTGGTGTTCAGCATGATCATCCCCGCTCTGGTCGTGGGCAGGAAGCTGATCAAGCTGGGGCACGAGCAGGGGTTCATGACGATGGCGGACTACCTGGGTGACCGTTACGAGTCCAACCTGCTCCGCGGCCTTCAGGCGGTCCTGATGGTGTTCTTCATGGTCCCGATGATGGGGGCGCAGATCATCGGCGCGGGCATCATCTTCAACACGTTTACGGGATACCCGGAGTGGGTCGGCGTCGTCGCGACGGGGCTCATCGTCATCGTCTACTGCATGAGCGGCGGCATCCGCGGAGCCATGCTGACGGACGTCATCCAGGGACTTCTGATGGTCGTCACGGCGGTCGTGACGTTCTTCGTGGCTCTCGACATGGGCGGCGGCCTCGAGGCCATCAACGCAAAGCTGTTTGAGCTGAACCCCGCCTACATGGCCCACCCCGGCGCAACGGGCGCCTACCCCTGGCCCGCTCTCGTCTCGATGGTGGTCATGTGGAGCTTCTTCAACATCGGAAGCCCGACGCTTGCGACGAAGTTCTTTACGATGAAGAACTACAAGGTCATGTTCAAGGCGGTCATCCTGGGGACGCTCGGCATGTGGGTGTCCGCCACGCTCATCGAGTGGGTCGGCGTCCTGGGCATCGTCTCGGTCCCCGGCCTCGAAGGGAAGCAGATGGACTTCATCGTGCCCCTGATCCTTCAGAAGGGCGTGTCCCCCGTCTTCGCGTCCCTGATGATCGCTGGGATCATGGCGGCGGGCATGTCCACGATCGACAGCCTGCTGGTCGTGTCCTCGGGCGGCATCTCGAGGGACATCTATCAGAACCTGATGAACCGAAACGCCTCGGACGCGGAGATCCTGAGGCTCTCCCGCGTCGTGACCTGCGTGTTCGGGGTCGTCGCCATCCTGTTCGGAATCTGGCGCCCCAGCGCCATCTTCGACATCATCATCTTCTCCTTTGGCGGCCTGACGATCTGGGCGACACCCGTCCTCCTGGGGCTCTACTGGAAGCGGACGACGAGTGCGGGGGCCGTCCTGGGCATCCTGACCGGCGTGCTGCTCTACATCCCGCTCTCGGCCTCACCCCAGATCCTGGAGAAGATCGGGCTGGGCGGCCTGGTGGAGATATCCTCGACCCTGAAGGGCTACACCTTCGGCTTCAACGCCCTGATCCCCACGTGGGTCGTGGCGATGATCGTCACGGTGCTCGTCAGCCTTGTGACGAAGCCGGTTTCGGAGGCGACGCTGAAGCGTCATTTCGGCTGAGAGGCGAATCCGTTTTAACCTGTCTGTATCGAGAAAGGAAGCGACTTCATGTATTTAGCGTCCTATTCGTGGAAAAAGGCTAGCGAGCTCACGGCGAAGCACGGGGAGGGGATCGTCGCCCTGCTGCCCATCGGCAACCTGGAGGAACACGGCCCCATCGGCCCCTTGGGGACGGACTACATTATCCCGGAATCCATGGCGTCCACGATCGAGGCCAGGCTGCCGGACAAGGTGCTCGTCCTCCCCACGATGCCCTACGGCGTCAGCCCGGCGTTGAAGGCCTTCCCCGGCACGGTGGACATCGGCGAGGAGGCCCTCACGGGCGTGCTCAAGGGCATCGTGGACGCCGTGCTGAGTTGCGGCGTGCGGCGCGTGCTGTTCTTCAACGGCCACGGCGGCAACTGGCCCGCGCTGAGCACGGCGGCGCTCTACCTGTACCAGCGCGGAGGTCAGGCGGCCCAGATCGACTGGTGGGTGACCTGCGCGGAGATGAAGGCGGAGTGGAAGTGCGGCCACGGCGGCGGCATCGAGGCCTCCGCGGCCATGGCGGTGAGGCCGGACTGGGTGCACCCCGAAGACTGTTTTGCGAGCGAGGTCGTCCACTTCAGCGACGCGCTCCGTAACGTCCACATCCACAACGTCCTCTTCGAGGGCGCTACGGTGAAGATGATCCGCAACGCCAAGGACTCGATCCCGTCGGGCGACGCGGGCTACGACGACAGTCCAAGCCGCGCCAGCCGGGAGACGGGACAGGCCATCGTCGACGCCGTGGTGGACTACACGGTCCGCTTTGTCAAAGAGTTCTCGAAGATCGACCTCAGCGTGGGCCGCAAGGAGGCGTGAGCCGCCCCCGGGCAGTTTCGCGTATAATAGCGGCGTGCCCTGTTGCGGGGCCGGAACACGCCCCAGGGAGGGATGCGACGAAATGGACAGGAAGAACCTGAAGAAGATTGTGGAGCTGCGCCACGAGCTGCACGCGCACCCGGAGCTCTCGATGCACGAGGGCTGGACGAAGCGGCGCTTGATGGACTTCATCGGGGCGAACACGACGCTTGCGGTGGTGGACTGTGGCGGGTGGTTCTACGCCTCTCGATACCGTGAGGGGACGCCAGCCGTCGCCTTCCGCGCGGACATGGACGCTCTGCCGATCCCGGAGACCATCTCGCTCCCCCATGCGTCGCAGAGTCCGGGCGTCTCGCACAAGTGCGGCCACGACGGGCACAGCGCCGCCCTCTGTGGCCTGGCCCTGGAGCTGGAGGCCATGGAGTGCCCCCGGTCCGTCTACCTGATCTTCCAGCAGGCGGAGGAGACGGGACAGGGAGGGGCCGCTGCGGCAGCCCTGCTGCCGGAGCGGCACGTCTCGGAGGTCTACGCCTTCCACAACCTGAGCGGCTATCCGGAGGGCAGCGTCATCCTGCGGAACGGCCTGTGCCAGTGCGCGTCCAGGGGGCTCACCGTTCGCATGACGGGCCGTCGGTCCCACGCCAGCGAGCCGGAGAAGGGGAACAACCCGGCCTTCGCCCTGGCGGCCCTGGTGACGGAGGTGAGAACCCTGTTGGCGCGCCCCCATCGGGGGATGGTGCTGGCCACGGTCGTCAACCTGTCGGTGGGCCGGCGGGACTTCGGCATCTCGCCGGGCGAGGGCACGGCGTCCATGACGCTGAGGGCTGACGACGAGGCGGAGATGGAGGCCTTCGAGGCGGAGGTGCGGGGTCGGGCCATCGCCCTGGCTGCGGCGGAGGGCCTGGAGGTGGGATTCGACGTCTCGGACCCCTTCCCGGCGACGGTGAGCGACGCCGGCTGCGTTGCCAGGGTCGAGGCGGCGGTCGGGCGGCTGGGATGTCCGGTCGTTTGGATGGAGGCCCCCTGGCGCGCGTCGGAGGACTTCGGCCACTACACGAAGCGGTGTCCCGGCGCCATCTTCTACGTCGGAAACGGCGCGAACTGGCCCGCGCTGCACACGCCGGAGTACGACTTCAACGACCGCATCCTCGAGACGGCGGTGGACGTGTTCCGCGAGGTCTACCGGGGCGCGTAGCCGCCGGAAAAACGCCTTCTCGTTCAAGGAGGCGCCTGCGAAAGCACAAGGCAGCGCCTGGCTTAACGCCGGGCGCTGCCTTGTGCTTAGGGATTTCGTGGCTCAAAGGAGGCGACGCGAAGCATGCTACAACTCCTGAAGGTATTGAAAGAAATCTCGAATGGCCTTGCCGTTGGTCCATGCGATGTTGACGGAATGGCAGAGCTGCAGCTCCCCCTCGTTGTGGATCAGGGTGTGGCAGACGAAGGCTCTGTCCGAAAATTCGAGATCGAACTTGAATCGGATGTTGAAGCTCTCGTCCATGGCCATGTACTTGCCCTCGTCGGACACGTACAACACCAGACCCTTGTTCAGCATGGTCCTCTCAAGGTACTCCACGATGACGCTCGAGATGTTTTTCATCCGGTACCTCCTTGTCAGCGGCGCCCGCGGTCCCCCGAGGCGGCTAGTCGTCGTGCTTTTCCATCGGAATGGTCGCCATTCCGTGCTTCGTTCGGTAGTCGTTCAGCGCGGCGTGAATGGCCTCCTCCGCCAGGACCGAACAGTGCATCTTGACGGGTGGAAGTCCGTCAAGTGCCTCGGCTACGGCCTGATTGGTCATGTCCCAGGCCTCGTCGATGGTCTTGCCCTTGATGAGCTCGGTCGCCATGCTCGACGAGGCGATGGCCGACGCGCACCCGAACGTCTTGAACTTCACGTCCTCAATGACGTTCCGGTCGTTCACCTTCAGGTAGATCTTCATGATGTCCCCGCACCTGGGGTTCCCCGCCTCACCCACCCCATCCGCGTCCTTGAGCTCGCCCACGTTGCGCGGATTGGTGAAGTGATCCATCACCTTCTGACTGTAATCCAGTGCCATGCTATCCCCTCCAGAAAGGGTGCTCTTATTGTATCTCATTCTCTCCGGGAACGAAAGAATTTCCGGCAAACGTTAAAGACATGGAACGAAACGGGGCTTGAGTTTCCCATGACGGGGAGGCGCCCTCGCCTCGGTCTACGGCTCGCCGACCCCCTTGAGGTAGTCCTCCCACAGGGGGGACATCTCGCGGCGCCGGGCCACGATCTTCGGCAGCACGTCCAACACGTAGTCGATGTCCTCGTCCGTCGTCTCCCGCCCAAGCGTCAGGCGCAGGGAGCCGTGGGCCATCTCGTGGGACAGGCCCAGGGCCAGCAGCACGTGGGACGGGTCCAGGGACTCGGAGGAACAGGCGCTGCCCGTGGAGGCGTAGATGCCCTTCGCGTCCAGGTCCAGCAGGAGCGTCTCGCCCTCGACGCCGATGAAGCTGAAGTTCGCGTTGTTGGGCAGGCGAAGCCCGCCCCGGGCGCCGTTCAGCTTCGCGTGGGGGACCTTCGTCAGGACGCCGTCGATCAGTCGGTCCCTCAGGGAGACGATGCGGGGCCTGTCCTGAGAGAGCCGGGACTTCATGAGGAGAATGGCCGCCCCCAGCCCCACGATGCCCGCGGTGTTCTCCGTGCTGGCGCGCCGCCCGTGCTCCTGGGCGCCGCCGTGCATGAAGTTCTCCAGGCGCAGGCCCTTCCTCAGGTAAAAGGCCCCCGTCCCCTTCGGTCCGTACATCTTGTGCGCGGACAGGGAGAGCATGTCGATGTTCAGCGCCTGGACGTCGATGTCCAGCTGGGCCGCCGCCTGCACGGCGTCCGTGTGGAACGGGATGCCGCGCTCGCGGCACAGGGCGCCGATCTCCCCGATGGGCTGGATGGTCCCCACCTCGTTGTTGGCGAACATCACGGAAACCAGTCCCGTCCGGTCCGTCAGGGCGTCCTTCAGGTCCGAGGCGCTCACCCGCCCATCGGGGTCCACGGGCAGGTAGGTGACCGTGAGGCCCTCCACCTTCTCCAGGTAGGCCGCCGTGTGGAGGACGGCGTGGTGTTCGATTTGGGTCGTGATCAGGTGGTCCTTGCCCTGGGCGCGCATCCGCTCCATCGTGCCCTTCAAGGCCCAGTTGTCCGCCTCGGTGCCGCTGGCAGTGAAGTAGACCTCCGACGGGTCCGCGGAGAGCGCGGCCGCCACCTGTTCCCTGGCCTTTTCGATGGCTGCCCGGCTCCCACGGGAGAGGGAGTAGACGGAGGACGGGTTGCCGTAGACTTCCGTGAAATAGGGCGTCATCGCCTCCAGGACCTGGGGGTCCGTGGGCGTCGTCGCCGCGTGATCCATGTAAACGCTTTTCATAGTACAGAACCTCCCATCCGCAGGCCCCTTGGCACGCCCCGCGGTCAACCTTGGTTTTTCGGTTGCCTTCCGCCCGCGGCAACGGGCGGGAAAACTCCCCTCCGACGGGCCTATGGGCGGACCTCCTGGTTCTTCAACGCGCGCGCCACGGCGGCGCGCCGCAGCGGGTCCACCGTCTTTCTTGCCCGGAGCGTCCTGTCCTTTTTGGCGAGGTCCTCCAGGGTCGTGCCGTCCAGAATGCCGTCGATGGAGATACGCAGCCTGTTCCACAGGTCGAAGGTCGAGCAGGTGGCGGCGTTCGCACAGCCCTTTTCGCTCTGGCAGGAGCCGAAGAGGATCTCCTCGCCCAGCGCGGCGATGACCTCCGACAGCGTGATCTCCTTCGCCGGACGTGCAAGGAGATAGCCGCCCTGAGCCCCTCGAACGCTCTTCAGGATGTTGCTGCGGCGCAGCTTTGCGAAGAGCTGTTCGAGGTAGTTTACCGGGATGCTTTGACGCCGCGCGATATCGCTGACGGAAACCGGCGCGTCCTGCTGCTGAACGCAGAGGTCCGTCAGCGCTCTCAGTCCGTATCGGGTCGTGGTTGACAGCTTCATTGCGTCATCTCCCTTCTTCCGCAAAGCATAACATATCGTATTAAGCCCATCAAGATTTGAAACGTCATGCGTTTGACGTATTTTGGCGCTTTCGCATGTCCGTTTTTTTATATGACATGCTATAGTTATAAAAACCGGTAAAAACGCCTGAACCCTTGAAAGCGCTTTGTTAATAAGCTAAAGTGATCTTTCGGGTCGCTGGGCTGCCGTTCAACCGACCCGATCCAATCGAGAGGAGATGCTTTTGTATGGCTGTGGACGAGAGGGTAACGTTGTCGCTGGACTTTCCCGACGGGCTTCCTGCGCTCCCGAAGTTCGACCCGCAGTACCGCCGCGCGCCGGACCGGGGGTACACCCTGAACGAGAAGGAGACGGTGCTGGCCCTGGCCAACGCGCTGCGCTACATCCCGGAGCGCTTTCATCGGGAGCTTGCGCCGGAGTTTCTGGAGGAGCTGCGCACCCGGGGCCGCATCTACGGCTACCGCTTCCGCCCCGAGGGCAAACTGTGGGGCAAACCCATCGGCGAGTACCGGGGGCGCTCTGCGGAGGGGCGCGCCTTCCAGGTGATGATCGACAACAACCTGGACTTCGACGTGGCGCTCTACCCCTACGAGCTGGTCACCTACGGCGAGACGGGGCAGGTGTGTCAGAACTGGATGCAGTACCTCCTCATCAAAAGGTACCTGGAAAACCTGACCCAGGACCAGACGCTGGTGGTGGAGTCGGGGCACCCCCTGGGGCTCTTCCGCTCCAGGCCGGAGGCGCCGCGGGTCGTCGTCACCAACGCCCTGATGGTGGGGCTCTTCGACAATCAGGAGGAGTGGCACCGCGCCATGCAGCTCGGCGTGGCGAACTACGGCCAGATGACCGCGGGCGGCTGGATGTACATCGGCCCTCAGGGCATCGTGCACGGCACGTTCAACACGGTGCTCAACGCCGGGCGAAAGAAGTTCGGCAACAAGCCGGACGTGCTGAAGGGGCGGCTCTTCGTCACGTCGGGCCTGGGCGGCATGAGCGGCGCACAGCCCAAGGCCGCGGACATCGCGGGCTGCGTCTCCATCACGGCGGAGGTGGACGAGTCCCGCATCCGGACGCGCCACGATCAGGGCTGGGTGCAGGAGGTCTGCCGGACGCCGAAGGAGGCCTTTGACCGGGCCCGGGAGCAGATGAAGAAGGACGATGTCCACTCCATCGCCTTCCACGGCAACGTGGTGGACCTGCTTCAGTACGCCGTGGACCAGGGCATCGGCATCGACCTGCTCTCCGATCAGACCAGCTGCCACGCGGCCTACGACGGGGGCTACTGCCCGGCGGGCATCACCTTCGAGGAGCGCACGCGCCTGCTGAAGGAGGACCCCGACCGCTTCCGCGCGCTGGTGGACGAGACCCTGCGGCGCCATTTCAACCTGGTGAGAACACTGGTGGACCGCGGAACGTACTTCTTCGACTACGGCAACGCCTTCCTGCGCACGGTGTTCGACGCGGGCGTCACCGAGATCGCGAAGAACGGCAAGGACACCTACGACGGCTTCATCTTCCCGAGCTACGTGGAGGACATCATGGGGCCCATGCTCTTCGACTACGGCTACGGACCGTTCCGCTGGTGCTGCCTGTCCCGGGACCCCGAGGACCTGAGGCGTACGGACAGGGCGGCGATGGACTGCATCGATCCGAACCGGCGTTTCCAGGACAAGGACAACTGGGTCTGGATCCGCGACGCGGAGAAGAATGAGCTGGTGGTCGGGACACAATGCCGCATCCTGTACCAGGACGCGGAGGGCCGCGTGCGCATCGCGCTGAAGTTCAACGAGATGGTGCGCAACGGGGAGATCGGGCCGGTGATGCTGGGCCGCGACCACCACGACGTGTCGGGGACGGACTCGCCCTTCCGGGAGACGGCCAACATCAAGGACGGCAGCAACGTCATGGCGGACATGGCGGTGCAGTGCTTCGCGGGCAACGCGGCGCGCGGCATGAGCCTCGTGGCGCTGCACAACGGCGGCGGCGTGGGCATCGGCCGGGCGATCAACGGCGGCTTCGGCCTGGTGCTGGACGGCTCCTTCCGCGTGGACGACGTCATCCGAAGCGCGATGAGCTGGGACGTCATGGGCGGCGTGGCGCGTCGGGCCTGGGCCCGGAACGAGGCAGCGCTCGAGACGTCGGCCGAGTTCAACAAAAAGCGCACGGGGGAGCACATCACCCTGCCGTACCTGGCGGACATGGACTACCTGAAGGACCTCGTGGCAAAGGACTAGAGGCTCGTCCGCAGGAACGCCTAAATTGAGGAGGGGTCGGGGTCTGCCCGACCCCTTTTGATATAATAGGCCCCACGAGGCGCGGCGCATGGGTTTGTACGGTGGATGCGGCGCAGGGGCGGGGCCCGGCGGCCTGGCCCCCTGAGATGGGAGAAATGACACGATGATCGTAGAGGGTTTTGGAGTGGAGGAGCTGGCGGGCGAGAGTTTGATCCGTGAGGTGGTCTACCGCGGCGTGAGCTCTCCGGAGACGGTCGGGCGCGAGAAGATGCGCCGGATGGAGGAGCGCGCCGTCAAGAAGTTCGGCATTCCCAGCCTCCTCCTGATGGAGAACGCCGCCCTGGCGGTGGTGCACGAGGTGGAGGACTACAGCGCGTTCGCTGTGGTCTGCGCGCCGGGGGGCAACGGAGGCGATGGCCTGGCCGTGGCGCGGCACCTGTGCCTTCTGGGGCGCGACGTCCGCGTCTACCTGGTCGGCGACCCCGAGGGCGGGTCCGCGGACTTCAGGACGAACCTGGAGATCATGAGAAGGATGTCCCCGGAGTCGATCTACGCGCTGACAGACGAAAGCTTCAAGGACTTCGAGTACGCCCTGAAGGGCTGCGAAACCTGCATTGACGCGATGTTCGGCATCGGCCTGAACCGCCCCGTGGAGGGCCTTCCCCGGCGTGCCATCGAGGCGATGAACCGGTACGCCCTCCACATCGTGTCCGTGGACGTCCCGTCGGGCGTTGACGCCGACACGGGAGAGGTCCTGGGCGCGGCGGTGTGCGCGCACAAGACCGTCACCTTCCATCGGGTGAAGCCCTGCCTTGACCTGGCGCCGCAGTACGCCGGCGATGTCGTCGTGGCCTACGTGGGAATTCCCTGAGCCGGTGGGCCGTCCGGTCCGGCCGACTCAGGGCGTTTCAAACAGTTTTTTGGAGGTGTTGTGTTCTGTTGAGTCGTAAGGGTTTTGCGTTGTTCCTGTTCTGTCTGTCCTGCGTTGCCGTCCTGGCCGTGCGGGGAGCGAACGGAGCGCCTGAAAAGCAGCGAGGAAACGGGGAGATGGAATCCGTGGAGAGCAGGACGAATGGAGAGAGCAAGGAGGAGCTGAGGCAGCGGATCGGGGACCTGGCCTGGAACGTCACCCAGAACTCCGCGACGGAGATGGCCTTCAGCGGGGAGTACGACCATTTCTTCGAGAAGGGCGTCTACGTGGACATCGTGAGCGGGAAGCCCCTGTTCTCCTCCAAGGACAAGTTCGACTCCGGGTGCGGCTGGCCCGCCTTTTCCAAGAGCATCGCGCCGGAGGCGGTGTCCCTGCGGGGCGACTCGTCCCACGGGATGACGCGCGTCGAGGTTCGGAGCGCGGGCGCGGACTCCCACCTCGGGCACGTCTTCGAGGACGGCCCGGCGGAGCGGGGCGGAAAGAGGTTCTGCATCAACTCCGCGGCGCTTCGCTTCATCCCCTTTGACGGGATGGAGGCCGCGGGGCTGGGCCGCCTGAAGCGGGAGCTGTGGCCGGCGGAGACAGCGGCGGAGGAGGCCGCGGGACACGGGAAGGACGTCCGGATCGTCTACCTGGCGGGCGGCTGCTTCTGGGGGATGCAGAAGTTCCTGGACCAGTTCGACGGGGTGGTGGAGACGGAGGTGGGTTACGCCAACGGAAACGGCGTGGAGCCAACCTACCAGCAGGTCTGCAGGGAGAATACGGGGCACGCGGAGACGGTGAAAGTCCTCTATGACGAGGCGAAACTCCCGCTGCGGCGCCTTCTGGAGCACTACTTCATGGCGATCGATCCCTTCTCCAGGGACCATCAGGGAGGGGACTACGGCCGGCAGTACCGGACGGGGATCTACTACACGGACCCCGTGCAACAGGAGGCCATCCGCGAGGCCTGCGCCGCAGTTGAGGAGAAGGAGGGGAAGGCGCTCGCGGTGGAGGTGCTGCCCATCGACAACTTCTCGCGGGCGGAGGAATTCCATCAGAAGTACCTGGACAAGAATCCGGGTGGCTACTGCCACATACCGGAGCGCCTGCTGAAGCTGAAGTAGGACGAAAATCGAGAGGGGCGGGCGCTGAAGCGCCCGCCCCTCTTCATCAAATCCTGGGAGTTTTGCGCATTGCGAGTTTTAAGTATAACGGCTTATTGCAAAATCACAGGCCTCATAATCTACTTAATACATTGAAGTTTTTCGTCTTCAGGTAAAAATATATGAATGATAATGGTATGGACCGCGCTTATAGTTATTATTTGGCAGCTTGCACACTGCTTGAATGTAAAAATGTCAGTGAAGCGCTTAAATTGTTTCAGAAATCGCTTATGCTAGACAAGCACTTCAAAACATTAGAGAAAATATCGCTTTGCTATCAAAAGCTTGGATCGATTAATATGGCTCTCAAGTATATTGAATTAGCCTTTGACGCAAATCCTCGAAACAACAAAACTGCGTATATCTTTGCAGAGCAACTAAAACGTAATGGCAATACTGCTAAAGCGAAGGAGATCCTTCAGTCCATATTGAAAGTAAATCCATCTTACAAGAAAGCCAAGATGCTTTTAAACGATATAGTTGAAATTTAATTTCTAACATCAAGTTTAAATCCATCGGTTTTCGATAAAGTTGTGGCTGTGGTGGTCGAGCATGGTAGGAGAGCGATGGGGAGATAAAGATGCTAGATTGTCAAGCCAAAAGCAACAGGTAAATTGAAAAAGGCCTCATTAGGGGTACGAAAGCCGAGACACTTTCTGGGACGGTTGTTCAGCTGTTCTACAATCCGCAGAACATCGTCGTTCCGAACCTCTCGGAAGTCGATTCCCTTGGGCAAATACTCGCAAATGAGTCCGTTCGTGTTTTCATTCGTACCACGCTCCCAGGGGCTGTGGGGATGGGCGAAGTACACAGGGACCCCCAAGGCAGCGGATACTTCCTTGTGTCGCGCAAACTCCTTTCCGTTGTCTGTCGTCAGGCTGCGGCACTCCACCCCCTCGAGCAGACGGATCAGGGCGGCCTGAACAGCAGCCGCCGTCTTGTCCTCTATCTTTTGGAGGAAGGCTTAGAATGTCCTTCACTGGCTGTTATTGTTTGGATAAGGAGGAGCCCATTTGTCTATTGTATATCTGTTATACCACATCTATGAGTATGGTGACGAGAACGAGCATGAGGAGCTCAAAACCCTGGGGATATATTCAAGCGAGGCAAAAGCCAAAGCGGCTATACAATACTATAAAGATCTGAGTGGCTTTTCAAAATATCCGCTGTCCTGTTTCGTCATCGACTCATACAGAGTGGATGCGAATGCGGAATGGCGGGGTGGTTTTTGTAACGTAGACGATATCTACTCTGATTTAGACAATCTGGCGCAATGTTTTACCGAATGGACCGAGGGACGATATACGTTGTTCGAGGATGTTTATAACTCGCCGCTGCTTAACGATGTCTATAGTCTTTCGTGTCAAGAAAGAAACCCGAAAGCCCTTACAGATAGGCTGCAGGAAATCTGGCACAAATACTTTCCGCAAATCAGATATAAAAAAGATGACTTTTTATGCCTGGCGGACAAAATAATCTCAACGATATCAGGTAAAACAAATAAGGCGGACAAAGACGAAGGAACCTTTCAAACAACCTCACCAGTAAGAGCCATTACAAAGGAATCAGAGCATTTTGCCTGTCTTTGTAAAGGCGGTTCGGTGCAGCAAGTTCAAAATGCGCTTCATGCCGGAACGGATATTAACGCAAAGAACGAGTTCGGCAGGACGGCTCTGACGTGGGCAGCGCGGGACAACACGAACCCGGAGGTCCTCAAGCTGTTGCTCGATGCCGGTGCGGACGTACGGGCGAAGGACGAAGAGGGCAGGACAGCTCTGATGTGGGCAGCACGGGACAACACGAACCCGGAGGTTCTCAAGCTGTTGCTTGAGAACGGTGCGGACGTACGGGCGAAGGACGAAGAGGGCAGGACGGCTCTGACGTGGGCAGCACGGGACAACACGAACCCGGAGGTCCTCAAGCGGTTACTCGATGCCGGTGCGGACATACGGGCGAAGGACGAGAAGGGCAGGACGGCTCTGATGTGGGCGGCACGGGACAACACGAACCCGGAAGTGGTCAGAGTATTGCTTGAGGCTGGAACAGATGCTAACATAAAGGATAACAAGGGATTAACGGCATTGATGCTGGCAGCGAAATGGAATTCGGACGGGGTCGTGAACACATTGCTTGATTCCGGTGCGGATATCGCCATCAAAGATGACGAGGAGAAACAAGCTGCTGATTACGCGCAAGAGAACAAAAAATTGCAGAGCACGGACACGCTTAGACGGCTGTGGGGCATATGCTGGTAAATCAAGGCAGAGCTTAAGTTTCAGTGAAGCCTTATTGAGGCTCAAACCCGTTGTTGTGTGGGTTAAGCGAACTCTGGCCTTGCTCCCGTTCGGTTCGGAAGAAAAGTGCACAAAATCTGCCTCGGCGACATGTTAAAAACTTTGCCTGCGGCTTGGAAAGGCCCCCCAACCCGCGGGCAAAAAAACAGCACCTTGCAGGGACTGTTTGTAAAAACAGTGTTAAGCTTAAGTCACCAAACAA
>ERZ772967.1383-NODE-1383-length-16890-cov-7.739174_pt1 | contig 16890 bp, 11 predicted proteins | sample MGYA00511677_ERZ772967 | MGnify/ENA primary metagenome ERZ772967 (study PRJEB29015, sample SAMEA2737931) | human oral metagenome | biome: human oral; feature: human-associated habitat; material: dental | place: China | collected 2146 ...
TCACCATCCTGTCCACGCTGCCCTCGGCCACGGTGGGGGCGCTGCTGGCGCTGCTCGTCAGCGGCCGGGCGCTGGACATGGTGGCCGTCATCGGCATCGTGCTGCTCATCGGCCTGGTGAAGAAGAACGGCATCATGATGGTGGACTTCGCGCTGGAGGCCGAGCGTCATGAACGGCTGTCGGCCCGTGCCGCCATCCACCGCGCTGCCATCCTGCGTTTCCGGCCCATCCTGATGACCACGCTGGCCGCGCTGCTGGGCGCGCTGCCGCTGATGCTGGCCAGCGGGTCGGGCGCCGAGCTGCGCCAGCCGCTGGGTCTGGTGATGGTGGGAGGGCTGCTGGTCAGCCAGGTGCTCACGCTCTACACCACGCCTGTCATCTACCTGTTCTTCGAGCGGATCGCGCAGCGCCGAGGCCGATGAAGCCGTTCTTTTCGCCGACCTGCTGCCCATGAGCCCGTCCCTGCCGTGATTGCCCGACGCTGATGAATCTGTCCCGTCCCTTCATCCGCCGACCCATCGGCAGCACCATGCTGGCGCTGGCCATCCTGCTGGCCGGCTGGCTGGCGTGGCGACAGCTGCCGGTGGCGCCGCTGCCGCAGATCGACACGCCGATGGTGGTGGTCTCGGCCAGCCTGCCCGGAGCCAGCCCCACCAGCATGGCGGCGACCGTGGCCGGGCCGCTGGAACGGGCGCTGGGCGCCATTGCGGGGCTGTCGTCCATCTCGTCGTCCAGCAGCACCGGCACTACCGAGGTGCGGCTCTTCTTCGACATCGACCGCGACCTGAACGAGGCCTCGCGCGAGGTGCAGGCGGCCATCAACGGCGTCATCGACCAGCTGCCGCCCGGCATGCCCGGCCGGCCCACCTTCCGCAAGCTCAATTCCTCCACCTCGCCCATCCTGGCACTGGCGCTGTCGTCGGCCACGCTTCCGCCCAGCCAGCTCTACGACCTGGCCGACAACATCGTGCTGCAGAAGATCTCGCGCGTGCAGGGGGTGGGCGAGGTCTCGCTGGGCGGCGCATCGCTGCCAGCTGTGCGCATCCGCTTCGAGCCCAGCGCGCTGGCTGCCCTGGGCATGTCGCTGGAGGATGCACGCCAGGTGGTGGTGGCCGCCAGCGCCGAGGCGCCCGAGGGTTTTCTGGAAGATGAAGGCAACCGCTGGCTGGTGGCCACCGGCCGCAAGCTGAAGAACGCCGCCGACTTTTCGGACCTGGTGCTGCGCTGGAAGAACGGTCAGGCCGTGCGCCTCTCGGACGTGGCCGAGGTAAGCGATTCGGTGGAGAACCGCTACAGCAGCGGTTTCCACAACCATCAGCCCGCCATCATCGCACTCGTCACCCGTCAGCCCGATGCCAACGTGGTGGCCACCATCGATGCCATCAAGGCCACGCTGCCGCAGCTGCAGGCCATCCTGCCGCCGCAGGCCACCCTCACCGTGGTGATGGACCGTTCGCTGGGCATCCGCGGCAGTCTGGCCGAGGCGCAATGGACGCTGGTGTTCTCGTGCCTGATCGTGGCGGCCGTGGTGTGGCTCTTTGTGGCACGGCTGCGCACCGCGCTCATTCCAGTTGCGGTGATTCCGGTCTCGCTGATTGGCACCTTTGCTGTCATCTGGCTGGCGGGCTTCTCGCTCAACAACCTCAGCATCATGGCGCTGGTGGTGGCCGCCGGCCTGGTGGTCGATGACGCCATCGTCGTGCTGGAAAACATCACCCGCCACACCGAGCGGGGGCTGTCACCTTACCGGGCTGCAATGCGCGGCGCGGGCGAGGTGAGCTTCACGTTGCTGGCGCTGAATGTGGCGCTGGTGGTGGTGTTCGTGGCCGTGCTATTCATGGGCGGGATCATCGAGCGGCTGTTCCGCGAATTCTCGCTCACGCTGGCGGCGGCCATCGTCATCTCGCTGGTCGTGTCCATCAGCCTGACGCCCGCGCTGTGCGCGCATGTTCTGCCGCGGGAAAGGCGGCAAAAGGCAGCTGAACAGGGTGCTGCACAGGCCGCCGCCTTGCCGGGGAACATGCCGGATGTGGTCCACGATGCAGGGCAGGGGACGCCGGGGGATGGATCGGTGTCCGAGCGGAATGACGCCAACGTGGCCCGTGTCCCATGGCATCGACGCCTGCTCGGGCTTCATGCCAGCTATTTCCATCATCTGCAGGCCGCCTATGAGCACTCGCTGGCCTGGATGCTGCGCTACGCCTGGTACGGGATCGTGGCCCTGGTGGGATTGATCGCCGCCAGTGTCTGGCTGTTTGCCAACCTGCCACGCTCGGATCTGCCCGAGCAGGACACGGGCGTGATCGGCGCCTTCATCCGGGGGGATGACGGTTTCTCCTTCCAGATCATGCAGCCGCGCATCGAGCGCTACCGCCGCTGGATCCTGTCCGATCCGGCCGTGCAGGATGTGGCCGGCATCAGCGGTGGCAACGGTGGGCTCACCAACGCCCGCCTGGTCATCACCCTCAAGCCGCTGGCTGAACGCAAGGTGTCGGCGCGCCAGGTCATCGACCGCCTTCGCCGCAGTGCACCACAGATGGCGGGCACCATGTTCTTTGGCCGTGTGGAACAGGACCTGCAGCTGTCGCCCCCGAAGTTCGGGGACGACGCCGATCATGTGATCGTGCTGAAGTCCGGCGACCGCGATCTGCTGCAGACCTGGAACCAGCGGCTGGGTGTGGCGCTGTCGAAGCGCCCCGAGCTGGAGAACGTCAGCTACAGTCTGGGCGAGGACACCCGCCAGATCGTGCTGGAGATTGACCGCAATACGGCCAGCCGACTGGGCGTGCAGCTGACCGACATCTCGGCGGCGCTCAGCAATTCGTTCGCGCAGCGCCAGGTGGCCACGCTGTACCAGGACCGCAACCAGTACCGGGTGGTGATGGAGGTCTCCGAGCGTTTCACCGAGAATCCGCTGGCGCTGGATCGCGTGCAGATCATCACCAGCGAGGGCAAGTCGGTGGCGCTGGCCGAGGTGGCGCACTGGCACTTCGGCATGGTGCAGGACCGCGAGCGCCACGTGGACCAGTTCTCGGCTTCCACCATCAGCTTCTCGGTGGCGGCCGATGTGACCGACACTGCGGCCCTGGAGGCGGTGCGTGACGTGATCGACGCCGAGCGCATGCCGGTCACCGTCATTGCCGACATCGACGGCGACGATGGCCGGCCCAAGTCGCTGGTCCAGGCCGACGGCCAGGGCTGGCTGATCCTGGGGGTGGTGCTGGCTGTCTACCTGGTGCTGGGCATCCTGTACGAGAACCTGCTGCATCCGATCACCGTGCTTTCCACCATTCCCTCGGCGGGCGTGGGGGCGCTGCTGGCGCTGTGGGCCAGCAACACGCCGTTCAGCCTCATCGCGCTGCTGGGACTGTTCCTGCTCATCGGCGTGGTGATGAAGAACGGCATCCTGATGATCGACGTGGCGCTGAAGAAGCAGCTCCACGAAGGACTGGCCCCGCAGGTGGCCATCCTGCAGGCCGCCGGCCAGCGCCTGCGCCCGATCCTGATGACCAACGTGGCCGCACTGGCCGGCGCCATTCCGCTGGCCATGGGCCTGGGTGATGGCGGCGAGCTGCGCCGTCCGATGGGGCTTGTCATCATCGGCGGCCTGGCGGTCAGTCAGCTCATCACCCTCTACACCACGCCGGCGCTGTACCTGCTGCTGGAGCGGTTGCAGCAGAGGCTGCGGCGGGGCCGGCGCTAGAATGGCTTCCCTCTTTCCTCCTTGACTGAACCATTCGCTCCCGGAGCGTCATCTGCATGGACACCCTGCTGAAAATCGTCCGCTTCACCAACAAGACCTTTGCCCTGTGGGTGCTGCTGTTCGGCGCCCTGGGTTTCGTGTTTCCGAGCCTCTTCCTGGGCCTGCGCAGCTGGATTCCCTACCTGCTGGCGGCCGTCATGCTGGGCATGGGCCTCACGCTGTCGGTGAAGGACTTCACCGGCGTGCTGCGCTACCCGAAAGCCGTGCTGGTGGGCGTGTGCGCCCAGTTCCTCATCATGCCCGCGCTGGCCTGGGGGCTGTGCAAGGTCTTTGACCTGCCACCCGATCTGGCCGTTGGCGTCATCCTGGTGGGGGCCTGCCCGGGCGGCACCGCGTCCAACGTCATGACCTATCTGGCCCGTGGCAACACGGCGCTGTCGGTGGCCTGCACCACGGTGGCCACGCTGCTGGCGCCGCTGCTCACCCCGCTGGTGTTCTGGCTGTTTGCCTCGCAGTGGCTGCAGGTGGATGCCTCGGGCATGTTCCTGTCGGTGGTGCAGGTGGTGCTGCTGCCCATCATCGTGGGCCTCATCATCAAGGCCATCCTGGGCCATCGCATCGACCACGTGGCCGAGACCATGCCGCTCATCTCCGTCATTGCCATCGTGCTGATCGTCGGTGCCGTCGTGGCCGGCAGCAAAGACCGCATCATCGATTCGGGCCTGCTGATCTTCGGTGTGGTGGTGCTGCATAACGGTCTGGGCTACCTGGGCGGGCTGCTGGCCGCGCGTCTGTTCCGGCTGCCGCTCTATGACGGCAAGGCGCTGGCCATCGAGGTCGGCATGCAGAACTCCGGCCTGGGCGCCACGCTGGCCGGCCTGCACTTTGCCAGCGCGCCCATCGTTGCCGTGCCCAGCGCCGTCTTCAGCTTCTGGCACAACGTCTCGGGCCCCATCCTGGCCACCTGGTTTGCCAGCCGCCCCAACGGCAACGAGGGTACGGAAGACGCGAGCGGGAAGGGCGCCTGACCGGGCTTCACGACCGGGCTTTCACGCTGGAAAGGCCGGACGTCCTGACACGGTGCCGGTCGGTCCGGCATCGCACTGGTCAGCCCTGCGGCTTGCGGACGGTCTGATGCGCGGTCGGACGGTCTGACCTGCTGTCGGACGGTCCGGCTGGCGATTTCCCGCTGCAAAAAGGGGGAATATCCGCCACAACCGCACCCGGACTATTGCTGGCGTCGTAAACTGGGGCGGCACCCGTGCTTCACCCTTTCTCCACCTTCCCTGGCTTGCTTTCATGCCTGACATGACCGCTTGGACCCCGATGACCGTGACGACCCTCTTTCGCCGCACCACGCTGGCGACCAGCCTGCTGCTGGCGCTGGCTGGCTGCAGCGTGATGACGCCCTACAAGGTGCCTGCCTCGGCGCTGGAAGCACCGCTGGAGCAGAACAGCGGCTGGCATCTGGCGTCCAGTACCGAACGTGAGGCAGCGGCGAATCAGGCGCAGGCCGGCCAGAACGGTGCCGTTGGCCAGAAGACGGGCGTGGCCGGGAACGGTCAACAGCCCGATGACCGCATTGCCGTCGTCAGCCTGATCGATGGCGCGGCCTTCCAGGATCCGGTCCTGAAGGATCTGCTGCAGCGCCTGCAGTCCGGCAACCTCTCGATGGTGCAGGCCGAGGCCCGACTGCGTCAGGCCCAGGCCACGCTGTCGGGCGCGGGGGCCGCCCGCCTGCCGCAGGTCGGCGTCAACGTCCAGGGGGGGCGCTCGGGCAGCAAGGGCAGCACCACGGGCCGCAGCAGTTCCGGCGGCAATGCCGGCGCGCTCAGTGCCCTGGGACTGGACCAGGACACGCTGTCCCAGCTGGGGGGCAACGGCAAGGGCGCCACCAACAACGTTCAGGCCGGCACCACCATCAGCTGGGCTCCGGATCTGTGGGGCAAGGTCTCGGCCCAGGTCGAATCGGGCCGTGCGGCTCTAGAAGCCGCCGAGGCCAACCGCCGCGCTGCCGAGCTTCAGGCCCAGGTCAGTCTCATCCAGGCCTACTGGCGCATGCGTCTGGCCGAAGCGCAGCTCATCCTGCAGGCCCGTTCCGAAGCGACCTCCGAGCGTTCGCTGCAGCTTACCCGCAATCAGTATCAGGCCGGTCTGGTGACCCGGGCCGACGTGGTGCAGGCCGAGACCAGCCTGCAGTCGGTCGTCACCCAGCGCCATGCCCTGGAACGCAGCCGTGACACCGAACGTCACGCCATTGCCGTGCTGCTGGGCCTGCCGCCTTCGTCCCTGAGCGCCGCCGATCTGGCGCCCACCGCCATGGCCAACACGGTTCCGGGCGGCAAGGACGCCTCGGCGCCGCCCGTCATGCTGCCGACTGTGCCTGCCATTCCCGAGACGCTCTCCATTGATCTGCTGCGTCGTCGCCCCGACGTGCGCGTGGCCGAACGCCAGGTGGCGGCTGCCAATGCCGACGTGGGCGTGGCCCGTGGTGCCTGGCTGCCCGACCTGACGCTCAGCACCACCGGCACCCTCAGCTCGGCCACGGTCGCCAATCTGCTGTCATCGCCGCTGCGTTCCTGGTCGGTTGGTGCCCAGCTGGCCCAGACCCTGTTTGACGGCGGTACCCGCAATGCCGCCCTGAAAACCCAGGAAGCCGCCTACGACGAGAAGGTGGCGGCCTACCGCCTGCAGGTGCTCACCGCCCTGCAGGAGATCGAGGACGGCCTGCTGTCGCGCCGTACGCTGGCCAACCAGGAAACCGACCAGCAGCGTCTGGTGTCGCTGGCGCAGGAAGCCGAGCGCGTGGTGCGCAACCGCTACCAGGGCGGGGTAGTGAACTACGCCGAGCTGGCCTCTGCCGAGAGCACAAGCCTCAGCGCCCAGAGTCAGCTGCTGTCGCTGCAGGCCGAGCGGCTGAACAACTACATCACCCTGCTGGCGGCCGTGGGAGGGTCCTGGCAGCTGCCGTGATCAGCGCCTGCTGGCCTCCAGCAGCTCGGCCGCATGGGCACGTGTCGTCCCGGTGATCTTCTTGCCACCCAGCATCCGGGCGATCTCTTCCTGCCGTGCGGCCTCGTCCAGCCGTTCCACACGGCTGGAGACCGAATGCGCCGAGCGCGTCTTCAGCACCTTCAGGTGATGGTCGGCGCGTGCTGCCACCTGCGGCAGGTGCGTCACGCACAGGACCTGTGACTCGGCCGCCAGCCGCTGCATCAGCTCGCCGATGACGGCCGCCACCGCGCCGCCCACACCGGTGTCGGCCTCGTCGAAGATCAGGATTGACACCGGGGCCGAGCGCGCCGCCAGCACCGCAATGGCCAGCCCGATGCGGGAAAGCTCGCCGCCCGAGGCCACCCGGGCGATGGGGCGGGGCGTGGCCCCCTCGTGTGCGGCAATCTGGAATTCCACCGCGTCGATGCCTGACGGGCCGGGTGTGGCCGGCGTGCAGGCAATCAGCAGCCGGGTGCCCGGCATGCCCAGACGCTCGATCTGCTCGGTGACCTCGCCGGCCAGACGTGCAGCCGTCTTCTTGCGGGCCGCCGACACCTTCTCGGCCAGCTTGCGGTAGGCGGTCTCGGCCTCTGCGCTGGCGGCTTCCAGTTTCTCGATGTCGACCGCTGCGCCCAGCTGTTCCAGCTCGGCCTGCAGGCCCTCCAGGTGCGAAGCCAGGTCCTGCGGTTGCAGGCGCAGCTTGCGGGCCGTGTTGAAGAGCGCCGCCACCCGCTGCTCCACCTCGGCAAAGCGTTCCGGATCCAGGTCCACCCGGTCGGCGTAGGCGGCCAGCTCGCTGGCGGCCTCGTCGATCTGGATGACGGCGGAATCCACCAGTTCGGCAGCGTTCTTCAGGGCAGGGTCGATCTCGGCCAGGGCGCGCAGGCGCCCCTGCAGGCTGCCCAGGCGGCCGGCAATGGCATCCTCGTCGCGCTCCAGTGCATTGGCCAGCGCATCCGCCCCGGCCAGCAGGTCATGGGCGTGCGCCAGCCGCTGCTGCTCGGCCGACAGGGCCTCCCATTCGCCCGGTGCCAGCCGAAGCTGCGTCAGCTCGTCGATCTCCCACTGCAGCCGCTCGATGCGGATGGCTTCCTCGCGAGAACCGCTGCGTGCCGCTTCCAGCGCCCTGGACGCCTGCTGCCAGCGCTGCCAGCCCTGGGCCAGATCGGCCAGTAGTCGTTCCTGCCCGGCCAGCCGGTCCAGCAGCTCGCGCTGGGCGCCAGGGCGCAGCAGGTGCTGCGATTCATGCTGGCCATGGATGTCCACCAGCTGCTCGCCCAGCTCACGCAGCCGGGCAATGGTGCTGGGGTGGCCATTGATCTGGGCACGTGAGCGGCCGTCCTTCTCGACGATGCGGCGCAGCAGCAGCTGGCCTGGATCGCCGGCCAGGTCGTGTTCGGCCAGCCAGGCAGCCAGCGTGTCGTCAATGCCGAAGAGCGCCGAGATGTCGGCCCGCTCGGCCCCCTCGCGCACCAGCGTGGCATCACCGCGCCCGCCCAGCACCAGGCCCATCGCATCCAGCAGGATGGACTTGCCGGCCCCGGTCTCGCCGGTCAGCACCGTGAAGCCCGGCCCGAATTCGATCTCGGCCGATTCGACGATCACGAAATCCCTGAGTCGCAACCATTGCAGCATGATGGAAAGCCTCTCGTCCTGGAAAGCGCTTCGTATGAACTTCGGATGAAACCGTCAGCCCCGCCGCGGCTCCAGCCCCGGAATCTCGTGCCAGTTGAGCTTGGTGCGCAGCGTGGCGTAGTAGCTGTAGCCGGGTGGATGCAGGAAGCGGCTGGAGTCGGGCGAACGGTGGAGCACCACCCGGTCGCCCAGCTGCAGGGATGCAAAGGACTGCATGTCGCAGTTGAGCCGGGCGTTCCGTCCGTGGCGGATGGTCAGCTCCACCTCGCACTGGTCGGGCAGGATGATGGGACGCGCCGACAGCGACTGGGGGGCCACCGGCGCCAGCACGAAGCCGTGCAGCGACGGATGCATCAGCGGCCCGCCCACCGACAGCGCATAGGCCGTGGAGCCCGTGGGCGTGGCCACGATCAGGCCGTCGGCGCGCGGGCTGTACATGTAAAGCCCGTTGACGCTCACCTCGATCTCGATCAGCCCGGTGTGCGAGCTGCGGCTGATCACCACGTCATTGAGCGCCCGGGAATGAAAGAGCGCCTTGCCGTCCCGCCAGATATTCGCCTCGAGCAGCGACCGCTCCTCGATCTCGTAGTGGCCGTTCAGGATCTCGTCCAGCCCCTTCTGCCAGTCCGACATCGGGATGTCGGTGATGAAGCCCAGCCGCCCCCGGTTGATGCCGACGATGGGCACCTTCAGCGGGGCCAGCGCGCGGGCCACCCCCAGCATGGTGCCGTCGCCCCCCACCACCACGGCCAGATCGGCCCGGCGACCCAGTGACTGCACCAGCCGCATGTTGCGGCTGATCTCGGTCAGCACCGTGACACCGCGCTGGGTCAGCCAGTCGGCGATTTCCTCGAGGATGCGCTCACGCAGCCCGTCGGATTGCGGGCGACCGAACAGCGCGATGGTCTTGAAAGGGGCAGTCATGCGGCGGATTGAACCATAATTCCGGATAATTGCGTCATGGTCATTGACTCCTGCCGGGTCATCCCGGGTAAGCCGAATGGATGAACGCGCCCGAATCCTGCTCAAGTCCCTCATCGAACACTACATCGTCGACGGCCAGCCCGTGGGCTCGCGCACGCTGTCGCAGTACTCGCGCCTGGACCTGTCGCCGGCCACCATCCGCAACGTCATGGCCAATCTGGAAGAGCATGGCCTGATTGCCCACCGCCACACGTCCAGCGGTCGCGTGCCCACTCCGCGTGGCTACCGGCTGTTTGTCGACTCGCTGCTCACCGTCCAGCCCCTGGAGGCCGGCGAGGCCAGCCAGATGCAGGGTGCCCTGGTGGCCCAGGAGCCCCGCCAGGTCCTGGCCAAGGCCGCGGGGCTGCTCTCGGAGCTTTCGTCCTTTGCCGGCGTGGTCTCCACCCAGCGCCGCAGTGGCACCTTCCGGCACATCGAGTTCCTGAGGCTCTCGGCCCGACGCGTGCTGCTCATTCTTGTGTCGCCCGAGGGGGACGTGCACAACCGCATGCTGCAGCTTGACCGCGACCACACGCCATCCACCCTAAACGAAGCGGCCAACTACATCAACGCCCATTACGCCGGCATCGGCTTCGATGAGATCAAGCGCCGCCTGGGTACCGAGCTGGCCGAGCTGCGCCGTGACATCAGCGCCCTGATGCAGCGCGCCGTCGATGCCGGCCGCGAGGCTGTGGAAGACGACAGCGACAAGATGCTCATCGCCGGCAGCAGCAACTTTGTCGGCATTCCTGACTTCGCTGACGACATGGCGCGCCTGAAGCAGCTCTTCAGCCTCTTCGAGCAGCGCACCGACCTGCTGCAGCTGATGGATGCCTCGGCCCGCGCCAGCGGCGTGCAGATCTACATTGGCGGTGAATCCGAGCTGGTGCCGATGGAAGAACTGTCCATCGTCATTGCCCCCTACAAGGCCGACGGCAAGGTGGTGGGTACCCTGGGTGTCATTGGCCCCACCCGCATGGCCTACCAGCGGATGATCCCCATGGTGGACATCACGGCGCGGCTGGTGTCGTCGGCGCTGGATGCGGGACGGGAGTGAGCAGGGCGTCATGGCCCTCGGGCGTGGTCAGCTGTCGTGGCCTGCTGTCGTGCCCCGTGCAACGCCTGAAACGGCATTGTCAGCCAGCCCCTACAATCAGCGCTGATCACTGACGATGGACCCCGTTGTCCACATGACCGACGCCTGCCATGAACGATACCGTCCCACCCTCCCGCGCCGCCATCCTGCTGGTCCAGCTGGGCACGCCCGACAAGCCGGAGGTGCCGGAGGTGCGCCGCTACCTGCGTGAGTTTCTCTCCGACCGGCGGGTGGTCGAGCAGTCGCCCCTCATCTGGTGGCCCATCCTGTACTCCATGGTGCTGACCCGCCGACCCAAGGAATCGGCCGAGAAGTACCGCTCCATCTGGACCAAGGCCGGTTCGCCGCTGCTGGTCAACACGAAGCTGGTGGCCGAGGCGCTGCAGGACGAGCTGAACAAGCGGGGCCGGCAGGTGGAGGTGGTCTGGGCCATGCGCTATGGCAACCCGTCGATGGTCGATGCCCTGCGCGACCTGCGCGACCGGGGTTTCTCACGCATCGTCGTGCTGCCGATGTACCCGCAGTACTCGGCTGCCACCAGCGGCACCGTGTTCGACGTGATTGCCCGCGAGTTCCTCCAGTGGCGCAGCATTCCGGCGCTGCGCTTCCTGCAGAGCTTTCACGATGACCCTGGCTACATTGCCGCCGTGGCCGAGAGCATCCGCCACTTCTGGCGCCAGTCCGAGGCCGGCAAGCCCGAGAAGCTCATCTTCAGCTTCCACGGCCTGCCACAGAGCTGTGTGGACCAGGGCGACCCCTACGTGAAGCAGTGCCAGGAAAGCGCCGCCCTCATCGCCGGCGCCCTGGGGCTGGCCAAGGAAGACTGGCTGCTGACTTTCCAGTCACGCTTTGGCCGTGCGGAATGGGTCAAGCCCTACACCCAGTCCACGGTGGAGGCTCTGGCCAGGAAGGGCGTCAAGACCGTGGATGTGGTGTGCCCGGGCTTCGTGTCCGACTGCATCGAGACGCTGGAAGAGATCGACATGGAGGTGCACAACGCCTTCGTGGGCGCCGGCGGCAAGCGCTTCCGCTACATCCATTGCCTCAACGACGCCCCGCTGTGGATCCACGCCCTGGCCGACATCGTGGGCAACGAGCTGGCGGGGTGGAAGACGCTGGAGGCGGAGCAGGGGCGGCGCAAGGGGTGAGGGGCCGGCTGGTGCAGACCCGGCAGACCTTGCGCAAGGAGCGCGACGGGTGATGCCATACGGATCGGAATTCCTGGGCATCGTTCTTATCCACTTCCTGGCGGTCATCTCGCCGGGGCCGGATTTTGCGGTGGTCATCCGCCAGAGCGTGCGTCATGGGCGTCGGGTCGGCATCTGGACGGCGCTGGGCATCGGGGCTGGCATCTCGATCCATGTGCTCTACACGCTGGTAGGCATCAGCGCGCTGCTGCGTGCCACCCCGTGGGCGATGACGGCCGCCCGCTGGGCCGGTGCGGCCTACCTGCTGTGGCTGGGCATCCGCTTCGTGCGCAGCGCGCCTCCGACGCCGCAGGATGTGGCCGTGCAGGGGCCGACGCAGGGCGCTCCGGTGGGAGATGCGCCCGCGGGGATGATGCCGGAGGCCGCGTCAGTCCCGATGCCTGAACCATCCGCCCGCCGCGCCTTCTGGGTGGGCTTCATGACCAACGCCACCAATCCCAAGGCCACGCTGTTCTTTCTGGCCGTGTTCACCACCGTGGTCAGCCCGGCCACGCCGCTGTGGGTGCAGGGCCTCTACGGGCTCTGGATGTGCGCAGCCACGGCGGCCTGGTTCGTGGTGGTGTCGCTGCTGTTCTCGCGGCAGGCCGTGCGGCAGCGCTTCCTGGCCTATGGCCACTGGTTCGAGCGCATCATGGGTGTGCTGCTGCTGGCCTTTGCGCTGAAGCTGTTCCTGTCCTGAAGCAGGGCACCCGGCGGCGGGACGCAGAAGCAGGGACGAACGCTGGGGGCAGGCGAGGCATGTGATTCATGAACCTGGATGCCGATTGAACGAAGCCCGCAACCTGTCCTGCTCCGAGTACCCATGAAAAAGCCCCCGCTCCGTGACGGATGCGGGGGCTTTGCCTTTCCTGAAGCTGAGGGGGCGGCGAAGACCGGGATACATCGATGCCTTCGCCAGCCGGTTTCAGGACTCGACCTCCAGCCGGTTGCGCACGCCGCTGGTGACGCCCCCCAGACGGCCGTAGCGCTGACGGCTGCCGCGCGTGGCTTCACGGTCTTGCAGGTTACTGTGAGGGGCGGTGGCGGCCTGTCGGGCCTTCTGCTCGGCGCGTGCCCTGGCGTTCTCGCGGACATGCACCACGAAGCCGCCCAGCATCACCAGAATGGCGGCCACGGCCGTGGCCAGCACCATGTGGCGGTACTCGTCGATGAACATCATGACGATGAGCGAGCCGATGATGAAGGCGATGACGGCGTAGGTGAGCCAGGGGAACAGCCACATCTTCAGCCGGATCTCACGGCCTTCGGCCTCCAGCTTGCGGCGCATCTTCAGCTGCGAGAAGGCGATGACCAGGTAGACCAGCATGGCGATCATGCCCGTGGTGTTCATCAGCACGTCCAGAATGTCCTTTGGGCGCAGCGACTCGAAGAAGTTCAGCACCGCGATGAACACGGCGATGGAGCACGAGGCGATGACCGAGTACACGGGAATGCCGCGGGTGGAGGTCTGCTTGAAGATGGGGTGGGCATCGCCGCGCTTGGCCAGCGAGAACAGCATGCGCGAGGCAGTGTAGTGGGCCGAGATCAGGCAGCTGCTGACCGAGGTGAGCACCACGAAGTTCATCAGGTACTGGGCACCGGGCACGCCCAGCAGTTCCAGGGTGCGGCGATAGGAGCCGTAGCCGGACTCGCCCAGATGCGGGTCGTTCCAGGGCACCAGGCAGACGATCAGGAAGATCGAGCCGATGTAGAAGAGGCAGATCCGCCAGACCACCGAGTTGGTGGCCTTGACGATCTGCTCGGCCGGGTTGGCCGATTCCGAGGCCGCAATGGTGACGATCTCGGCGCCCAGGAAGGCGAACATCACCCCCAGCATGGCCACGATGACCGACGACCAGCCGTTGGGCATGAAGCCGCCATGGGCCGTGAGGTTGGCGATGCCATGCACCGTGCCGCCCTGCCAGAGGTTGAGGACCGCCAGCAGGCAGATGATGATGAAGCAGACGATGGCCGTGACCTTGATCAGCGCGAACCAGAACTCGAACTCGCCGTAGTTGCGCACGTTCATGAAGTTGATGCTGATCAGCAGCAACGTGGCCACCAGGGTGAACACGTTGACCGAGATGTCGGGGAACCAGGTGTTCAGGATCATCCCGGCCACATAGGCTTCCCAGGCCATCAGCAGGGCCCAGAACCACCAGTACAGCCAGCCGATGGTGAAGCCGGCCCAGCGGCCGATGGCCTTGTCGGCGTAGGTGGAGAACGAGCCGGTGTCGGGCGAGGAGGTGGCCATTTCACCCAGCATGCGCATGATGAGCATGACCACGATGCCGCCGGCCAGGTAGGCCAGCACCACGGCGGGGCCCGTGGTGTAGATGATCTTGCCCGAGCCCACGAACAGTGCTGCACCGATCACGCCGGCAATCGACATCATCGTGAGGTGACGGGTCTTCAGGGAGGCCTGGAGCTGCTCGGTATTTTTCCGCTTGCCTGAGCAGCTGTAGTTGGGGGCGTTCGTGGTCTCTTTCATATCGTGATTCTTGTATCGTATGAATATTGGACTGACCGATCACCGCATGAAATGAAGCGATGATTCTGGCGCGAGCAGGTCTGTCGAACGCACGAGCCAGGACGGGCGCATGTCAAAAACGTAGCACAGGAAGCCGGGCTGAAAATGCAGGCGCGGGTTTTGGGATGGGTAATCCCCAGTGTTTTATGATGCGCTGCAGAAAACAAGGATTCGCTGCGACAAAATACGCATGAATCGGCTTGTGGAGCCGGGTGGCAGGGACAAGATTTAATTCGGAATTAAATCAGGGGATAAATGTGGAGAAGGAGAGCCGAATGGGTTAGGGGTAATCCCTAGGGGTCTCCGGGCATAGCGTGCAGGTGGGCGTCGCATCACGGCTTCTCGGGCCGTGTTTGATCATGGATAGGGCGTCAGATTATTGCCATATCGCCCGGGATATAAGGGCGTTTGTCTGGAATAGCGGTGGAAAATGGTTTGTCCGGGGGCGCCAGATCCGGAGGAAAAGAAAGGCCACGCGAAAGCGTGGCCTTGTCGTGGGGCGATCCGGGGCGGTGCTTCAGGACGCCGCCTGCGACAGGCCCGGAGGCCGGAGCTGTCGCCCGCGGGGCATGACCGCCGCCGTCAGGATCACTGCGGCGGAATGCGCAGCTTCTGTCCCGGGTAGATCTTGTCGGGGTGCGACAGCATGGGCCGGTTGGCCTCGAAGATCTTGTTGTACAGGTTGGCGTTGCCGTAGTACTCCTTGGCGATCTTCGAGAGCGTGTCGCCCTTGACCACGGTGTAGTAGCGGGCCTCGGGGGCGGACGTGGCCACCGTCAGCTCGTCGTTGACCTGCTCCACGCCGGCCACGTTGCCGCAGCACAGCAGGATCTTTTCCTTGGTTTCCTGGTCGGAAGCCTGACCCGAGACCGTGACGGCGCTGCTGGCACCGTCGAACTTCACGCTCAGGTTCTCGGCGTCCAGGTTCTGGGCGCGGATGTAGGTGACGATCGCATCGGCCGCCGCCTGGTTGGCCGCATCGGGGTTGCTGGCCGGGGTGGCGGCCTGGGCCGTGCCGCCGCCAAACAGCTTCTCGCCAGCTTCCTTCATGAAGGACATCAGACTCATGCGGTTTCTCCTGTGAATGGTTGAGGGATGGGCGGCACCATGGGGCGCGTGCTGCCCGGCCCCCGGCGTCCGGACGGGTGCCTGGGGCCAGACACCTATTGTGGACCATGTTGGCAACCCATGGCGGTGCATGGTCCCGTCTTGGGGACCTGCGCCACAGGGGGCTTCAGAGGGGATCCGGCAGGGCCAGTTCGCCCCGTGTCGCGCTGCTGCTGCGGATCTTCCGTCGTCGCCGGCAGGCCGTTCGTGTCGCCCGGGCGGGGATGTGGTCAAATCCGGGTTGTGAATCCTTGTTTCACCCCTATGTAGGGGTGATGTTCATGCCCGCGGGGGGACGCAACCATGTCCGCCACCGGGGTGGGCGGCAGCTGCGCTGTCGCCGGATTCGACAGACTTTTCAAGAGATGGGGTATTCCAAGCCATGAAGGATTTCAGAAAGCACGGCGATTCGCATCACCCCGGTCAGCATCCGCAGTCGCAGCATGGCTACGGGGGGGAGCGGCCGATGTTCGCCAACGATCCGCGTGACTACCCGCGGTCCAGCCAGCGGCATGGGCATGCCGACGAGCCCTACTACGACGCCGGCCAGAGCTGGCAGCAGCAGGGGCAGCACGCTGCACAGCCGGGCCAGGGCCAGCAGGCCGCCCACGGTCAGCCGCAGCAGGGTGTCCAACCTGGCCAGGCGGCTGCGCAGGGCCAGGAAGGCTGGCAGACCGCTGGTCAGGAAGCGCCCCTGCATGCCGAGGCCGGGCAGGATGACGCCGTCGTGGCCGCCCTGCAGGCCGAGATCGAGGCCCTGAAGGCCCAGCTGGCCGAGGCGGAGCAGAAGGCCGGCGAGAACCACGAGCACTTCGTGCGCGCCAGCGCCGAGACGGAAAACGTTCGCCGCCGCAGCAAGGAGGAGCTCGACAAGGCGCGCAAGTTCGCCATCGAGGGCTTTGCCGAGTCGCTGCTGCCGGTCTGCGACAGCCTGGAAATGGCGCTCACCGTCGAGACCCCGTCGGTGGACAGCATCCGCGAGGGTGTGCAGGCCACGCTGCGCCAGCTGCAGCAGGCGCTGGAGCGCAACAAGGTCCAGGTCGTCGACCCGCTGGGCCAGCGCTTCGACCCCAACACCCAGCAGGCCATCTCCATGCAGCCCAACCCGGAGGTGGCGGCCAACCACGTGGCGGCCGTGCTGCAGAAAGGCTATCTGATCAATGATCGGGTGCTGCGCCCGGCCATGGTGGTGGTCAGCCAGGGCTGAGCCCGCTGACGGGGCGCAAGGGGGCAGGGTGGACGCCGTCTGCCCGGCCGTCTTCTGCCGGGAAAGGTCAGTTCATGAAATTTTTCACTTGACCCCTTGAAAGCCTCCGTACCACCCCCAATTGCGGATCATCGCTGAAACAAACCACTGCGGGAGCCAGTCTGCAGACGCCGTGCGGCCCGGCCGCACACCTGCCACCGGCTCCCTCGAATACCTGAGGAAGAACAAACATGGGAAAAATCATCGGTATTGACCTCGGTACCACCAACTCGTGCGTCTCGGTCATGGAGGGCAACACCCCCAAGGTCATCGAGAACGCCGAGGGTACCCGCACCACGCCGTCCATCGTCGCCTACATGGAAGATGGCGAGATCCTGGTCGGCGCGCCTGCCAAGCGCCAGGCCGTCACCAACCCGGCCAACACGCTGTTCGCCATCAAGCGCCTGATCGGCCGCAAGTTCAGCGAAG
>ERZ772967.1385-NODE-1385-length-16881-cov-12.889278_pt1 | contig 16881 bp, 19 predicted proteins | sample MGYA00511677_ERZ772967 | MGnify/ENA primary metagenome ERZ772967 (study PRJEB29015, sample SAMEA2737931) | human oral metagenome | biome: human oral; feature: human-associated habitat; material: dental | place: China | collected 2146 ...
CTGTTCCCCTCGGGTCGGGCGGCGCGGGTCGCGCCGGTGTGGTCACACCATACCGGTGTGACGCCTACTAATGGCAACGGAAACGCGCTTTCGTACGCTCAGGGCGCGTATCAGGTCATCACGACACATCATAGCGCTGACGGCCGGCAATGAGTGAGTTGGCATGACCGGCCAACCATGAGAGGCATGGCAGAACTACCTGTGTCTGACCCAGTGCATGATAATTCATTGAGTGATAGGACGCCGCTGCAAGTCTGCATACGGCCCTCGAAACCGCCTTGCAGGGTCTGCTGCAGACGAAGCCATATAAGCATATAAGAGAGCCGTATAGTCATATAGCCGTGTAGACGTATAGCCGTATATCTGCTCAGCCGGAATTGCTTGTGGTCTCCACACGAGCTCGTGCGTGGAGACCACAAGCAATTCCCGCGCTGAGTCGAAGCGTCAGTTCCACTTCTCCTCGGTGCGCTCGGGCGCGGCCCACAATGTGTGGTAGATGCCCTCGGGATCGTCGACCCGGTGATACGTGTGGGAGCCGAAGAAGTCCCGCTGGCCCTGGATGAGCGCTGCGGGCAGTCGGTCGGCCCGCAGCTGATCGACGTAGGCCAGCGAGGAGGCGAAGGCCGGGGCGGGCACGCCGGTCAGGGCCGAGATGGCCACGACCTGGCGCCAGGCGGGCAGGGCCTGGACCAGCGCGGAGGCGAAGACCGGCGCGGTCAGCAGGCTGGCCAGATGCGCGTCCTCGTTGTCAGCATTGCTGGCATTATCAGCGCTGCCAGCGCTGTTGTAGGCGCGAGTGATGTCGTCCAGGAAGCGGGCGCGGATGATGCAACCGCCTCGCCAGATCCGGGCCATGGCACCCAGGTCGATGTTCCAGCCGAACTGCGCCGAGGCGGTGGCGATCTCGTCGAAGCCCTGGGCGTAGGCGGCGATCTTGGAGCCGTAGAGGGCCTGTTTGACGGCGTCGATGAACGCTTCCCGGTCCTGGCCGGACAGGGTGGATTCGGAGGTGCCGGGAGCGAGGTCGGCGGCGCGAACAGCCGCGCGCGCGGCCGCGGCGGAGGAGACCGCCCGGGCGAAGGTGGCCTCGGCGATGGCGGGGACCGCGACCCCGAGCTCGAGGGCGGTCTGCGTGGTCCACACGCCGGTACCCTTCTGCCCGGCGGCGTCGACCACGACATCCACGAAGGGCCGGCCGGTGACCGGATCGGTGCGGGAGAGCACCTCGGTGGTGATGTCGATGAGGTAGGAGTCGAGCTCGGAGTCCTTCCATGACCGGAAGACCTCCGCGATCTCGGGCACGCTGAGCCCGGCGACGTACCGCAGCAGGGAGTATGCCTCGGCGATGAGCTGCATGTCGGCGTACTCGATGCCGTTGTGCACCATCTTGACGAAATGGCCGGCGCCGTCGGGGCCCACATGAGTGCAGCAGGGCTCGCCGTCGACGTGGGCGGAGATGGACTCCAGCATGGGACCCAGACGGTTGTAGGACTCGGCGGTCCCCCCGGGCATGATCGAGGGGCCGAGCAGGGCGCCCTCCTCTCCCCCGGAGACGCCCATGCCCACGAAGTGCAGGCCGCGCTCGCGCAGGGCCTCCTCCCGGCGGCGGGTGTCGGTGTAGAGGGTGTTGCCGGCATCGACGATGATGTCGCCCGGCTCCATGAGGGCGGAGAGCTCCTCGATCACGGCCTCAGTGGCGGCTCCGGCCTGCACCATGATGATGGCCACGCGCGGGGTGCGCAGGGAGGCGACGAAGTCCTTCAGGTCGCTGGCGGGTACGAAGTCGCCCTCGGAGCCGTAGCGCTCCATGAGCCGCTCGGTACGGGCCAGGGTGCGGTTGAACACCGCCACCGAGTGCCCGTGGCGGGCGAGGTTGCGCGCCAGGTTGGCCCCCATCACCCCCAATCCGAACACGCCGAGGTCTGCCGAGGCCGGTGCGGGGGTGAAGTCGCTCATATGCTGCCTTTCCTGCTCGCCAAGACCGGCGGGCGACATGGGTGTGCGCAAATGCGCCTTGTAGAAAACCTTACCGCGACTGCCATTCGTCGTGCGGCACGCGTGTTGGGGCCGCGCTGTTCGATCACTGTTCGATAACTGGTCGATAGCAGCTCGCCCACACGCGTCGCCTCAGAGCCTTCATTCCGAGTCCCGGGTCCTCGGGTGTTCTCGAAGCCTTCGCACTACAGTGGTACTAGTACTCGCCAAGTTCGCGTCCTGCTCAGGATGTGAAGCCCTGCACGCCGCTTCAGAAAGGTACTCGTGGACGATTCCACTCCGACATCCGAACGCTCTTCGCCGGCCCTCGGCTCCAATCCCCTGCTGGATTCCCGCGATCTGCGCATGCCCCGGATCGCGGATCCGTGCGTACTCGTCATGTTCGGCATCACCGGCGACCTGGCGCGTCACAAACTGCTGCCGGCCATCTACGACTTGGCCAACCGCGGCCTGCTCTCTCCGAGTTTCTCCCTGGTGGGAGTGGGGCGCCGTTCTTGGAGCGACGACGAGTTGCGGGCCTATGTCGAGCAGGCGGTGCGTGCGGGCGCCCGCACCTCGTGGCACCAGGCCATCTGGGATCAGCTGGCCGCCGGCATGCGCTTCGTGGAATTCTCCTCCTTCGAGGATGACGATGCCTACTCCCGCCTGACCGACGTCGTGGTCGGCCTTGATGCCACGCGCGGCACCAGCGGCAATCGGGCTTTTTACCTATCGATTCCGCCGGGCTGGTTCCCGGCGGTCACCCAGCGCATTGCCGCCTCGGGCCTCGTGGACGAATCGCCGGGCTCATGGCGGCGGGTGATCATTGAGAAGCCTTTCGGCCACGATCGAGCCAGCGCAGCCAGACTCGATACCCTGGTCTCACGGATCGTGCGCCCTGATGATGTCTTCCGCGTCGATCATTACCTGGGTAAGGAAACCGTCCAGAACATCTTGGCGCTGCGCTTCGCCAACACCATGTTCGAGCCGTTATGGAATCAACGTTACGTGGACCATATCCAGATCACCATGGCCGAGGACATCGGTATCGGCACACGCGCGGGCTACTACGACACCATCGGCTCGGCTCGCGATGTCATCCAGAATCACCTCCTCCAGCTCTTGGCGCTGACGGCCATGGAGGAGCCGACCGCCATGACCGCTCCGGCGGTGCGTGCGGAGAAGGAGAAGGTTCTGGCCTCCGTGCGCCTGGAGCGCCATGGCGTTCTCGACTTGGACACCACGACCGCCCGCGGCCGCTACGACGCCGGGTTCCAGGGAGGCGTACCCGTCAAGGGTTATCTCGAAGAGGACGGCGTTGCTGCCGACTCGCGCACCGAGACATTCGCTGCGATTCGTCTGGAGATCGCCAACCGTCGTTGGGCGGGCGTGCCCTTCTACCTGCGAGCGGGAAAGCGTCTGACTCGTCGCGTGACCGAAGTCGCCGTCGTTTTCAAACGACCGCCTTTCCTGCCATTCGACGACGCCGCTACCGCCGGTGTGGGCGCCAATACGATCGTCCTGCGGATTCAGCCCGATGAGGGCATCACTCTGCGTCTGGCCTCCAAGGTTCCTGGCTCCCATATCGAGTTGCGCGATGTGTCCATGGACTTCGGCTACGGCGGGACCTTCAACGAGGAGTCCCCCGAGGCATATGAACGGCTGATCCTGGATGCGCTGCTCGGCGATGCGCCGCTCTTTCCCCACCAGCGCGAGGTCGATCTGTCCTGGCGCATCCTGGACCCCGTTATCGAGCGCTGGGCCGCCTCCGGAGCCCCTGACGGCTACCGACCCGGTTCCTGGGGACCCGAGTCTGCTCACCAGCTCCTTGCCCGCGACGGCCGTACATGGAGGCGCTCATGATCACCACCCTGACAGCCACGACTACCGAGCGCATTGTCTCTGCGCTGGTCGAGGAGGAAGGCGTCTCCGGCGGTTCACATGTGCTGACTCTCATCATCGACACTGATACCGCTGGGCTGGAGGACGCTCTGGCCGCGGCGCACGGCGCGAGCCGGGACCATCCGTGCCGCATTATCGCAGTGGTCCGGCCCGATACTGAGAATGATGATGTGAATGATGCCGCGACAGGGCCCCGGTCGCGTGACGGGCATGTCCCATCCGACCTGCCGGGACATCTCGACGCCGAGATCCGGGTCGGTCATGATGCCGGGGCCGGCGAGACGCTGGTTCTACGGCCTTGGGGCGAGGCCGCTGAGCATGTCGACACGCTCGTCGTTCCCCTCCTGCTGCCCGACGTCCCGGTGGTGACATGGTGGCCGACTGCGCCGCCCGATCGGCCCTCCACGGACCCCTTGGGGAAACTGGCCTCTACTCGGATCACCAACACTCCTGCGCTGTCGGATCCAGTGATGGCCCTTAAAGCGCTTGCGCCGTCCTTCACCCGTGGCGATATCGACCTGGCCTGGACCCGGATCACGCTGTGGCGGGCCATGGTCGCCTCGACCCTCGATCCGGTGCTGCGCGACGGAACGGCCCGAGGCATTGTCGTCGCCGGAGAGCCGGGGAACGCCTCCATCGCGCTCATGATCCGATGGCTGGCACTGCGCACCGGAGTGGCCATTGAGCAGATCGATGTCCCCGGTTTCAGCGGCATTGCCTCAATCACTGTGAGCACGCTGACGGGCGATATCGTGATAGCCCGTATGGACCAGGAGCGCGCCACCATCACCCGTCCCGGGGGCGAGGCTCCGCAGGTCGTCACCATGCCTCGACGCGAACCGATCACGACCATGAACGAGGAATTGCGCAGGCTGACTCCCGACCTCGTTTTCGAAGAGGTTCTAGCCTCTTTCGCCGCCGAATGCTGCACTTCTCATGCTCCCGACAGGACAGGTTCGTGAGCGCCGCCGACCTGATTGAGAAGAGGACCGCGTCCCTGCCCACGGCGAAGCTCGTGCGCCGCCCCTCCTTCGACGAGGTCTGCACCCTGGCTGCTGAACGGACTGCAGAGCTGCTCGTCGAGGCGGTGGCTTCTCGTGGTTCCGGGCACCTCGCCCTGACCGGTGGCTCGGCCGGCATTGCGCTGGCCCGCTCTCTGCCTGCGACCTTCGCCGCAGCAGGGATCAGCGGCTCGCTCCTGGAGAATGTTCACCTGTGGTTCGGCGACGAGCGCTTCGTTGCCGCAGGCGACCCCGACCGCAATGACCTGCTCGTGGCGGGATTGGTTGATGCGGGCTTACCGGACGCCAACGTTCATCGGGTGCGCGGTCCAGAGCTGGTTGCCGGGGTCGATGCCGCCGCCGCGCACCTGGCCGAGGAGCTGTCTGCAACCGGTCCTGCTGAAGGGCGCTTCGACGTCGTCCACCTGGGAGTCGGGCCGGACGCTCACGTCTGCTCCCTCTTCCCGGGGCATCCGGCGGCGCTGCTGACCGGGGGCGACGTCGTCGCGGTGCACTCCTCCCCCAAGCCTCCGCCCGAGCGGGTCTCACTGACCTTCGATGCGCTGCACCGCTCCCGGTGCGTCATGGCGGTAGCCGGCGGTGCGGGAAAGGCGGAGGCGGTTCGTGCCGGCCTGGGGGCGCCTGACGTGGTGCGAGCTCCCGCATCATGCGCGCGTGGGCGTGCCACCACCTGGTACCTCGATGACGCGGCCGCCAGTGGGCTGACCGGCTGATCGATTGCACGCTCGGAGCGGTGCCTGACTCTGCTCCAGCTGGTCCGTGCTCCGTGCACAGGCTTGGGACCCGCCTGGCACGAAGCCGCAGTCTGTGGACAGGCGCATGGGGCGCGGCGTAAGCCGCGTAGCCTGGGAACATGCGATTTCTGCGGTTCCGCGATCCCGGCCCGACTATCCTCGTCAGATGAGCCGACTAGTCGGCTCTGGGCCAGTCTGAGGCATCGATATGCTTGTTTTCACGCCGTATGTGCTGCATGCCGGCGCTGTTGCTCTTGCGACGGTGCTGGCGGCTTCCGGTTCCGTTCCACCCGGTCAGTGGGACTCTCGCGGAGATCAGGTTCTGAGTGCTGCGGGCGCGTTAGAGGCCCTGGATTCGCTTCCGGCGGATGCGCCGGCCGCAGTTTCCTGGGGTGAAGGCGGATCTCGCACGGGCTGGTTCGGTCAGGCCTGGGAGGACGTGGACGGTGATGGCTGTGACACTCGGAACGAGATTCTGTCCCGGGACCTGACCGATGCGGACTACTCCCGCGCCAATGGCATCCAAAGTCGTGATGAGGGGGTCGGGCAGGGTGCAGCCGTGTGCCCTGATGCCACCGTGTGGTCTGGCACGCTTCACGACCCCTATACCGGTTCCACCATCGCCTTCCAGCGTGGCCAGGGCACCTCGGAGGCGGTTCAGATCGACCATGTGGTGCCTCTGAACTATCTCTATGCGCATGGCGCCTGGGCGTGGGACGAACGCACCCGACTCCTGGTGGCCAATGATCCCCTCAACCTTCTGGCGGTCGATGGGGAGGCGAATCAGGCCAAGTCCGCCTGCGGGCCGGCGACCTGCCCGGTGGGCTCGACCGAGACCGCTTCCTGGCAAACCGAGTCGGATCGCGGATGGTGGCCTTCGGATGACTCTTACAGGTGCGCCTACGCCGCTCGTTTCGTCTCCGTGGCGGCCGCCTACAGCCTGGGGCTTCCCCAGGCCGATGTCGATGCGCTGCGCACGACACTGACGGACTGCGCCGCGGGCGGTGACGGCGCTCCTTCAGCCCTGGAGCGCGTCACCGGTACCGCTCAGGGCACGGCGGATGTTCTACGTTCCAGTCCGATCTACCGTCTGGTGTCGATCATCGGTATCGCCCTGGTTGGCGCGGGCCTGGTGGCACGCTCCAAGCGCGCCCTGGATGCAGGTCGCCGAACTGGGCGGCGCCGCAGAAACCGATACCGTCGTCGCTAGGATCGGGCATATGAGCACCAGGCAGGCCCGAAGTAAGCGGATGCCCAACGATGCCGGAGCTGCCGGTGGTGACGGTCCTGCCTCGGCCAGGATCGACGTATGGCTGTGGAGCGTGCGTCAGATCAAGTCGCGGTCCGCTGCGACGGCGGCCTGTCGGGCCGGGCACGTGCGCATCAATGGAGAACCCGCCAAACCCGCCCAGCACGTGCGGATTGGCGATGAGGTCCGCTACCGGGTCGACGGATTCGACCGGCACCTGATTATCAAGCGCATCCTGCTCAAGCGTGTTGGGGCCCCGGTAGCGCGAACCGCTTACACCGATATCTCCGCGCCGCGCCCCTCCCCCATGGATGCGCCGGCCGGGATCGTCCGCGACCGCGGTGCGGGCCGTCCCACGAAGAAGGAGCGGCGCCAGCTCGATGCTCTGCGCGGTGCGCCGAGCGAGATCGACATCGAGCACATCCTCGACGGCGAGCGCCGGTGAAGTCAGGCGACCTCCAGAAGGCGGAATGCGCGCTCATCGTGGCGATAGGCGATCAAGAAGAGCCTCGATTGTGCGCAGCACCCCGTCATCGGTATTGGCCGGAGCGATATAGCGGGCTCGGGAGAGGATCCCGGGATGGGCGTTGGCCATTGCGAAGGACAGCTCGGCGCGGTCGTACAGCTCGGCGTCGTTGAGGTAATCGCCGAACACCGCTGTCTGCGCCGGGGTGATGCCCAGCCGCTCCTGTACGGCGGCGAGTGCCCTTCCTTTCGACGCGGTGCGGGCCATCATATCGACCCAGTGCGCACCCGAGACCACAGTCTGCACGCCGGGCACGGCTGCCGACAGGGGCTCGTGGCACTCGGACTCGGCGTCGCCGAAGGCGTAGACGGCGATCTTGAGAACATCGTCCAGGGGAAGGTCCAGGACGTCCTCCACAGATTCCAGCGATGCGTAGTAGAAGCGGCATTGACGCACGAATCGTTCATCGATGCGATCGACATAGGCGCGGTCCCTGGTGGCGATCACCGGGCCGACGTCGAATCCCTGCTCGCGCAGAGCGCGGGCGGTGCGCACCGCGGCGACCGCATCCGAGCGGGTGATCGTCTCGCGGTGGATCTCAGCATCGCCCTGAACGACTATTGTGCCGTTCTCCGCGATTACAGGGCTCTCTGCGATCGCGCTGCCAAGCGTGGCTCGAAGGTTGGCGAGCTGGCGTCCCGAAGCCGGCATGAAGACGACGCCGTGCTCACGCATGCGCGCCATGACGGTTTCGAAACGGGACGGGACGCGGCCCTCGCCGTCGAGCAGAGTGCCGTCCATGTCGGCGACCACTAGACGCAGGTCGACTTCGTCCGGGAAGTCGGCTGTCAGGTTGCTGAGTTCTGAGGTCTCAGTCGGGCCGGATGCGGGATGGCTCATGACGGGATCCTTTCAGATTCGCGGCGCTGAGGGTCGAGGAAGACATCGACGGCGAGCTCGGCCAAGGAGCGGAATGAGATCAAGGAGATTCCAGCGAAATGTTGCTATCGTCAGGTGCGGCCGCATCGACCACCAAGCAGTCCGGCGCAAGAACGTTGTGCGGTCTGAGGGTGTGCTGTTCGCTGGGGACTGTGGCACCTCAGGATTGGCGGGATTACGGGGTGGGTTGCTGTGTCGTCTGTACGGGGTGGGGTTGTTGCGGTGATGGGCCGTTACTGCTGGCCAGTAGTGTGGTGGCGAATGCAATCGTCGTCACCAGGGTTAGTGCCGCGATCACGACAGCCGTCCATGCCAGGGGTTTGCCTTGGCGGCTGGTGCGCAGGCGCACGATACCTGCAATAGGAGCGATAAGGGCCAGTGGCGCGCCGGAACTGCAACGGGCTCGACGCCAACTCCGGCGGCGTCAGTCGCAACGATGCGCGCTCGGCAGCGTCTGCGATGAGCCCGGTGATCGCCTCACGATCTTGGAGGCTGGCGAACCGCCAGCCCATCAACTGCCTGCTGGCTTCGGAGTGCAGATTCCAGCGAGTCCAGGTCGTGCGCTTCTCCGCAACCATCTCCATCACGGCCTGCCCGACTTCGTGCACCACGTCCAGCGGCACGTCGTCGGCGCGCAGCAACCGTCGCGGCGCCTCACCGCGGAGCAAGGCGCGCGCCCAGCCGGTCGCATCCGTGCCGAGCAGCCGGGTTGCGCGCTCGCGCCAGTCGCGGGTGAGGCCCGCCAGCGACTTGATCTGCTTTTCCGGTCGGGTGGCGAGTGTCGCTTGGGCGCGTAGTTTCAGCACCATTCGCGCCGAGGGCTGCCGGCCATGCTTGGCGATCTACTCGGCGATCAGCGATTGCGTGCCCGCATCTGCAACCGCCCAGATTGCGGAGATGGACTTGGGGACGCTGAACGTGAAGTCGTAACCGGCCACCGCGCGGCGGGTGCCGCGCTCGGCTTCCTCGGCCTCGATCGTGGCGACCTCTCGTGCTCGCGCTGCCGGCCCCAGCTCCGGGTCGAGTGCGTTCACGCGCTGCTCGATCCGCTCGGCGATACTGGCGAACTGCTGGTAAGGACGACCCAGAGCCTCCCCGGTGATGGGGTTGTGTCCCATGCCGATGAAGAGCTGTAGCTGCGCCTCAGACACCTGCGGCCCCTCGGCCAGCTCACCGTGCCCCAGCGACGCAAGGCCCTGGCCGAGCCAGAAGCCTGGCGGGTTCGCCGCCTCGGCGTAGTACCTCGTAAGCGAGGCCGAAAGGGAGCGGTCGCCGTCGCCGGCCGCGATGGATTTCAGGAGGTACTTGTAGCAACCGCCCGCACTCATCACGCGCATCGAAACCGTCACGACCGGGCCTCCCTCCTGGCCGGGAGGTGAGCGTCTAAACCCGCCTACGGCGCCGCTCGGCGGGCGGCGCCTCGTCTGAAAGACGTGTGGCAAGATCGGGTCTTGACTTTAGTTTCGACTCATTTTAGCGTGCGCTAAATCAAGTACCGACTGAACAAAGGAGTCATCATGGGATCGAGGCTGTCGTACTTCGAGGTCACGTCAACGGACATGGAGCGGGCGCAGTCGTTCTACCGCGAGATGTTCGGCTGGCAGGTCATGGCACTGCCGGAGATGGGTGGCTACGCCGTCGTGGACACCCAGTCGGGCGAGGGCGGTGCTAGCGGTGGCATCGGCCCGGTGATGGACGGCGGGGCCGGTGGCATCCGGGTCTACTTCCACGAACCCGACCTGACAGCGGGTCTGACACGGGCGGTCGAGCTTGGCGGCACGGTCGTGCAGGAGCCGACCGAGATTCCCGGCTTCGGCACCATCGCGGTGTTCGCCGACCCGGACGGGCACCAGGTCGGTCTGTGGGATCGTGACGGTTTCGGTGCGGCATGACCCTGAACCGGGAACAGGCGCTGCAAGCATTCGCTGAGCCGCGCCGACGCGCGATCCTCGAACTGGTCGCGGAGAACGAGCTGCCCGCCGGTCAGATCAGCTCTCAGTTCTCAGATGTGTCGGCCTCCGCCGTCTCTCAGCACCTCCGCATCCTCAAAAATGTGGGCCTGTTGGTTGAGCGGCGCGACGGCGCGCGTCGCCTGTACCGGGCCGACACCGACGCACTCGAAGAACTGCGCAGCTACCTAAATGACCTGTGGGCGTCGAGCCTCAAAGTTGCGCAGTCCATCACAGAGGCCGAGCACCGCGGCGACACGGACGAGCAGCGAGAGGTTGGCTGATCGTGACCGCTGAGCAGAACCGGAACCGGCACCTCTCCGCGGTGCCTCGCGACGAGTCGGAGTCGAACCCGCTGGACGATGCGGTGATGGCCGAGGTCACAGTACGCTGCCCGGCCCCGGAAACTTTCGCGCTGTTCCTCGACACGCTCGCGGACTGGTGGCCGCTCAAGGACTACTCGATGGCCCCCGGCGAGGTCGTCGATGTCGAGGTCGACCGTCGCCCCGGTGGGGCGATCACCGAGATACGCCGCGATGGGAGCCGCGCCCGCTGGGGAACCCTGCTGACCTGGGAGCCGCCCCACCGCTTCGCGATGGACTGGCACGTTACCCCCGGCCTGGAACAGACCGTCATCACCGTGACGTTCAAGGCCGTCTCGCCGCAGGTCACCAAGGTCTCACTCGTGCATAGCGGTTGGCAGGGCATCGACCCGGCCCGCCTCGGTATGCAGCTCGGCTACACCCAGGGCTGGACAGCGATCCTGCGCTGCTTCACCCGCAGCCTCGAATCCGAAGACTGAACACTCACGGGTAAGGAGTCATCATGTCCACCACATCCACGGCCAAGGCGACCCGCGTCGCAACCTTGTTGGCCTGCTCGCTCGCCTCGTTCATGGTCGGCCTTGACGCCCTCGTGGTGACCACTGTGCTCCCCAACATCCGCCACGACTTCAGTGCAGGCATCGATAACCTCTCCTGGGTCGTGAACGCCTACGCTCTCGCATTCGCCGTCTCGATCCTGGCTGGGTCGATGCTGGGCGACCGCTTCGGGCGACGCCGGATGCTCACGGTCGGCGTCGCCCTGTTCGCCATCGCCTCGGCTTTGTGTGCGCTCGCCCCGACGCTCGGCGTCCTGGTGGCTGCGCGCGCGGTGCAGGGCGCGGCCGGCGGCGTATGCGTGCCGCTCGCCCTCGCCATCGTCACCGCCACTACACCTGCCGAGCGGAGCGGCAAGGTCATCGGTATCTGGGGTGCGATCACCGGCATCGCCGTCGCCATCGGCCCCCTCATCGGCGGCCTCGTCGCTCAGGGCCTCGCCTGGCAATGGGTGTTCTGGCTCAACCTCTCCGTCGCCGCCCTCATCCTCGTGCTTGCCTGCCGCATCCCGGCAGACGCCCCTCAGTCCGGGCTGGCAGACCTGATCGGACTGGCGCTGGTGACCCTCGGCATCGCGCTCGTCACCCACGCGCTCGTCCGGGTCACCCCGGCCTCCCTCAGCGACGCCTCACTGTGGGCGGAACTCGCAGGGGGCCTGGTGCTGCTGGTCGGCTTCGCCCGCTGGGAACGCCGTGCTATAGCGCCCTTGGTGCCGCCCGCCCTGTTCCGTCATGGTGGGTTCCTCGCCTCCTGCATCGCAATGGCCGCACTCGGGGCAGGCCTGTTCGGAACCGCGTACCTGCTCGCCCAATACATTCAGGCCGCGATAACGCCCGACCCGCTCGGCGTCGGACTCGCGCTCCTGCCGTGGACAGGACTAGCCGTGCTCGTCGCACCCGTCGTCGGACGGCTCTCGGACAAGACCGGCGAAGCTCCACTGCTGGCCCTCGGCCTTGCCCTCCAAGCCCTTGGTGCCATTCTGCTCGCCGTCACCGCGTCCACCAACTACACCGCGATCCTCGTGCCGCTGATCGTCTCCGGCCTCGGCGTCGGCAACGCATTCCGCCAAGTCGGAGCCGCGCTCGGCATCGCCGTCGCCGTGGCCGTATTCACCCTCAGCGGCGGCAGCCTCGCCCGCCCCGACACCACGATCACCGGCTTCCAGCCCGCAATGCTCGCCCTCGCAGGATTCGGTCTCATCGGCACCATTGCCGCCGTCCGACTCATCAGCCAAACGCCGGGTCGGCTATCACACCGCTGCACGCAGTGAATCAGCCCAAGGGGCTCTGACCGCGCCCTTGATCTGAAGTCCACAGAAGTCGTTCTGCGACTGCTGATGGACTGGACAGCTCTTGCGAGTAGTCGGTAGACAGTGCAAGGCATGTCATGCGCGACTTCCAACCGCTGGTTGCTCGTACCCGGACGGTACACCGTGCAGTGGGGCCGGTGGCGTATGACTGCGTGAAGGTCGTCGTAATACGGAGCGGAACCGCGGTCCTATTCTCCGAGTTCGGGCAGAAGCCCATCCGGCCCGGCGATGTGCTGCTACTGGCTCCGAACACGCTGTAGCTCCTCTGAACCGGAGGGACACATCACGGTCACCTCGGTGTCGCTGGACTCGGACTACGTGCTCGATCAGGTGCGCTGGCGGTACGCTGGCATCGTCCAGGACAGGCTCGACGCGCAGGGCTTCGCCGACACCATCTATAGCGAGCCAGCGCAGGTCCTCTCTTCACTGACGCCTATGGCAAGACGCCGCAGGCGTTCTTGACGATGCTGCGGTGTGAGCAGTTGGCCCGGCTGCTGCGTGAGACCGATCTGCCGATCGAGGCGGCGATGCGCAAGCTCGGTTGGTCGAGTCGTGGCCATGCGGCTCGGTTATCATGCCATTCTCCGCGATGATCGGGCTCTGCGTGATCGTGGTTCCCAGGGTGGCCCGCAGGTTGGCGAGTTGGCGTCCCGAGGCCGGCGCGAAGACGACGCCGTGCTCATGCATGCGGGCCACGACGGTGTCGAGACGACGTGGGATGCGTCCCACGCCCTGCTCCCCCGACTCAGGATCGTCGGCACCCACCTGCTCGGCTCCCACCGCCACGGCTCATCAGGAGTGCGGGGCTGAGGGGCGGGGAAGGCTGCGGCGCGCCACGGCCTCGGCGACCTCGAAGGCCTCCTCCAGGCTCGAGGCGTGGCCGAGGTAGTTGAGGCGGTAGGCGACGGCGCCGATCATCAAGTCGACGCTCATGGCCGGATCGGGGCCCGGCCACTGGCCGGCGGCACGGGCCCTTGTCACGGCGTCGATGGCGCTGTTGCGCAGTGGGGCGATGATGCGGTCGCGATAAGCGGCCTGAGCCTCGGGGCGCCCGATGAGCTCCAGGGCGATCTGGGGCAGGACATCGGCCAGCGGCGAGGCGGCGATGTAGGAGTGCGCTTGAACGATGAGGGCGCTCAGATCCGCAAGCGGGTCCTGGCTCGGCTCGCGCTCGCGCGGTCCCAGAGCCGCATCGACCGCATCGACCGCAAGGTCGACCAGGGACGGCCACCGGCGGTAGATCGTCGACTTGGGCACTCCCGCGCGGCGTGCGACCTCATCAATGCGCAGGCCGCGGAAGCCCTTCTCGGCGAGCAGGCCGAAAGTCTCCCGCAGCACCCTGACGTCCACCGAGGCGTCCCGGGGCCGCCCGCTGCGCGGTCTGCCGGTCGTGGACACCGTCGCCTCCTCACTCACTCGGGCGTGCTCGCCGCGGATTCTTCCAAAGCGGCCGGCAACTCGCTACTATCAGTTATGCAACTATTGGTATCGTAAATATGAGGAGGACCCATGGTCCCCAACAGTGCGGAACCGCGGGACGGCGCCGTGACGATGCGGTTTCGCTGGTCGACGATCCCGGCATTCCCCCTCGCCGGCCACAACGAAGGGGGCCTATGAGATGTGGGCCGTTCAGTACCGCAGCAGCGGAGGACCGAAGGTCCTGCGGCTCGAGAAGGCGCCGCGCCCCGTCCTCCGTCCCGGGCAGGTCCTCGTGCGCACACTCGCGAGTGGAGTGAGCCGGGTCGATGTGCTTTACCGGCGCGCGGTCGTCTGCCGCACGGAGTCTCGTTCCCCAAGCGGACGGGATTCGACGCTGTCGGTCAGGTCGTGGCCGGCAGCAGCGGTCCGATCAAGGTCGGGGACTGGGTCGCCGTGGTGCTGGGTCTCGAACCGCTGCGAGGCCGGGGCACGACGGTCGAGCTGCTCGCGGTCGAGCCATCGCGCTGCGGCCGGTTCCCCGCCGGATACGTGCCGTCCGTCGAGGACTGCGCACTCGTGCTGGGAGGGCTCACCGCCCTGCGCGCTGTGCGCAACGGCCTGCGGGTCCGGCGCGGCGACCGTCTGCTGGTCGTGGGTGCGGGCGGGCCGGTGGGGATGGCGGCGATTCAGATCGCACGCGGTTGCGGGGCGTCGGTCGATGCCATCGCGGGCCGGACGGCGCTCGAGCGCTGCCGGGGCCTGGGCGCCGAGCACGTGCGCGACTACCGCAGCCCGGAGGCCGAGGCGATGCGGGGCTCGCGCTCCTACGACGGCGTGGTCGTGGCGGCCGGGAGCCCCGCGGCGTGGTTCGGGGCGGCTTGCCGCGGGGCGACGGCGGCGCTCACCGACGGCGGCTCCTGGCTCCCGTCGGTGCCCGCCGCGATGCGCGCCGGGGTGCACAGCGTGCCCATCGCCGCGGGTCACGACTGCGACGACCTCACCTGGTTGGCGCGCAGGATCGCGGCCGGAGAGCTCGTACCCGTCGTCGGGCGGCGCTACGGAGCGGCCGAGGTCGGGCGCGCGCACGCCGAGCTCGGCTCGGGCGGGACGTGCGGCGCCCGGATCATCGATCACCGGGATGCGCCGGCGCTCTGAGCGACGTGCAGGCGTGCGGGGCCGAGGGCCCGAGTGCCGAGCCGGATGCGGTCAGACCACCAGCGGCGCTAGAAGGAACCCGAGTATGACGCATATGACGATCGAAACTGTTCCCGGCAGGACGAAGGGGTGGGCGAAGACGTTCCCGCCCACGCGCGTGGAGCCGGTGTCGTCCATCTCCATGGCCGCGACCGTCGTCGGGTAGTTCGGCAGGAGGTAGTAGTTGGCGACGGCGGGGTAACTGGCCAGTAGTGCCACAGCGGGCAGGCCGAGGCTCACCATGAGGGGCATGAATGCCTTGGTGGTGGCGGCGTGGGAGAACATGAGCGGCGCGGCGAAGTAGAAGAACACCGCGGCCAACCAGGGCAGTGCCTGGAGCGGTCCGGAGAGCGCGACCGAGATGGCCCCCTCGTAGTGCTCGACGAAGGCGTTGCCGAGCCAGGCCAGGCCCATGACGCAGATGGTCGCCGTCATACCGGCCCGGAAGGTGTCCTGGCTCGCGATCGACGCCGTGGGCTTGCGCGCCACGAGGCAGATGACGGCGGCAGTAGTCAGCATGATGGTCATGATGGCCAGTGTCGAGCTCATCGGCGGGTTGGAGATGATCCCGACCTCCTGGGAGGTCACCGTCGCGTAGGCGACGACCAGGACGAGGGCGGCGAGGAAGATGAGCAGACTCGGCACCGCACTGCGAGTGGGCCGGTAATCGTCCGTGACCGCGGCGCTCGGCCTGACCAGGCCCTTGTCCAGGCGCTCCCGGTAGACTGGGTCGTCCTTGAGATCGGATCCCTGGCGCGCGGCGACGACGGCGCCGACCGCCAGGCCGATGAAGGTCGTGGGAATGACGACGGCCAGGCAGATCAGGTAGCCGATCCCCAGCGGCTCGAGAGCGATGACGAGGGCGACCATGGCCGCCGAGATGGGCGAGGCGGCGACTCCCACCTGCGAGGCGACGACCGCGATGGACAGCGGACGGGAAGGGCGGATCCTGTGCTCCTTCGACACGTCGACGATGACGGGGATGACCGAGTAGGCGGTGTGTCCGGTACCGCACATGACGGACATGAGGAAGGTGACGAAGGGCGCCAGGAAGACGATCTGCCGGGGGTGCTTGCGCAGCAGGAGCTCAGTGAGGTGAACGAGGTGGTCCATGGAGCCGGCCACCTGGAGCGCGGCGACGGTGCAGATGACGGACATGATGATGCCGATGACATCCCAGGGCACGTGCTCACTCGCGGTGGGCACGCCGGTGACGGCCAGGACGATGACGCCGGCCGCTCCCGCCAGGCCGATGCCGATGCCGCCGAGCCTGGCGCCGACGATAATGAACAGTAGGACGATGAGTAGGTGGAACCAGATCATGGATGGTCTTCCTCCACTCAGGGGGACAGCGATTGCCCGCTGATCGGGCGCCACCCAGTGCCAGCGCATCCGGTGCCGCTGCGCCAGCGGCACCACGACTGGAAAGTGGTGACGCAAGACTCATTTTATAAGGCATTCTGTCATCTCGCTGGCTTTTGGCACGGGAATCGAATGGAAATGGGCTGAGAAGGCCTCACGGACTTGCGCGCACTTCTCCGAGCATCTCCTAGCACCCCATCCTCGTCCCCTCACGGTCAAAGAGTGTCAAAGAGCTCGACCCGGGCAGTGGCGGTCCAGCATTGAAAGGACGTGCAGACGTGCACAAGTGGACCCGTCTCAGCACGGAACCCGGGCCTCTGGCGGCGAATCGTGGAAGGAAAAGTTCTGATCTGAAGGTGCGCTCGGCGGGAGTCGCCGCTCTGCGACTCCCTAGAAACAACGAAAACCGCTGAGATTCAGCGGTTTTCAGTCGGGCTGGCGGGATTTGAACCCACGACCCCTTGACCCCCAGTCAAGTGCGCTA
>ERZ772967.1386-NODE-1386-length-16867-cov-4.210504_pt1 | contig 16867 bp, 9 predicted proteins | sample MGYA00511677_ERZ772967 | MGnify/ENA primary metagenome ERZ772967 (study PRJEB29015, sample SAMEA2737931) | human oral metagenome | biome: human oral; feature: human-associated habitat; material: dental | place: China | collected 2146 ...
CTTCAGCCGCTCCATCATCCCCTACATCCGCGGGAAGATACATACCGAGTGGCTGGCGCAACACGTTTTCTACAAACACATCGGACTGTATGCGTATCGTGCTGACGTACTGAGCAAAATTGCGCGCCTCCCGCAATCGTCGCTCGAGCAGGCCGAGAACCTCGAGCAACTGCGCTGGTTAGAGAACGGTTATCGAATCCGTGTAGGCATCACCGAACAGGAAACTATCGGCATCGATACACCCGACGATATGGAACGCGCCATTGCCTTTTTGAGAAGCAGGGCAAAGTAAGCGGAAAATTCATCTACGAGAAAACAAAAACAACTTCCGACATATAAAAAATCGACGATACGTTTTATACCGACGGCAAAATATCGCTGTCCTTCACCGGCTCAAACATCAACGACGAATTTACCAAGGGGGATGAAGTGGAGATTATTCTCTATCGTGTCTCGAACGCTTACCGGCAATTCATCGATCTGCTGACGACCAACTCGCTTGACAATGCCCAACGAGGGCGTCCGATGTTTACCTATCCTCCGCGTGTATACGGTAATGTGGTCTACGAGCCGGATCTGAGGCAGAACCCGTTCGGGGCTTTTCGGGTGGCGCAGTATGCAAAGATTGTCTACGTCGTGAAGTAATGCGGCGATCAACGCCTGTGTACATTACGAGGCGGAGGCTTCCGACAGCGCTTCGGAGGCTTCCGTCCAGCGATCCATTGCTTCGGAAAGCGCCGTTTTCAGTTGGCCGTGCTCGGTGTAGAGCGTAGGTTCCGCCGCTCCTTCGGGGGTGGCCATACGTGCTTCGAGCGTGGCGATTTTGTCTTCTAACGTCATAATCTCCTGTTCGGCATCGGCTACGGCCTTTTCCAGCTTACGCAAACGCCGCGCCCGCTCCTTCTGCTCTTCGTACGAGCGCACGGCTTGCGGCTTCGCGTCGGGCATTCCGGCGTTCACGCTCTCCGGCTGCTTCGTCGTCACAGCCGGAGCAGCCACAGTCTGCGCTTTGCGTTCCAGCTCCTGCAACGTCTCGATTTTCCGGCGCTCCAGAAATTCATAGATGCCACCCAGATGCTCACGCACGCGTTTGTTCCCGAACTCATAGACTTTATCGACCAGTCCGTCCAGAAATTCCCTGTCGTGCGAGACGACGATCAACGTGCCGTCAAACTCGCGCAACGCTTCTTTAAGCACATCCTTCGAGCGCATGTCGAGGTGGTTCGTCGGCTCGTCGAGAATCAGCAGATTGACCGGTTCGAGCAGCAGACGAATCATGGCCAACCGGCTGCGCTCGCCGCCGGAAAGCACGCCCACTTTCTTGTCCGACGCCTCACCGCCGAACATGAACGCGCCCAGTATATCGCGTATCCTTGTGCGGATATCGCCTTGCGCCACATCGTCGACGGTCTCGAAGACTGTCTTCTGCTCATTCAGTAACTGCGCCTGATTCTGCGCGAAATATCCCGTACGGACGTTGTGCCCGAGCTGCAACGTTCCCCCGTAATCGGTAATCTCTCCCATGATGCACTTCACGAGCGTCGATTTTCCCTCGCCATTCTTACCCACGAAAGCAACCTTGTCGCCACGATGAATGGTAAACGTGGCGTCGGCAAACACCAAGTGATCGCCGTAGCGCTTGCTCAGACTTTCTACGGTTATCGGGTACGAACCGGATCGCGGCGCCGGGGGAAACTTAAGATGAAGCATCGCGTGGTCTTCCTCGTCCACTTCGATGCGTTCTACCTTGGCGAGTTGCTTGATGCGGGACTGTACCTGCACGGCCTTCGTCGCTTTATAGCGGAACCGTTCGATAAAAGCCTCGGTGTCGGCCAGCATTTTCTGCTGGTTCTCGTAAGCGCGCAATTGCTGTTCGCGACGCTCACGGCGAAGCGCCACATATTCGTCGTACTTCACCTTGTAATCGTAAATATGTCCGAGTTCGATCTCAAGGGTGCGGTGTGTGGTGTTGTTGATAAACGCGCGGTCGTGCGAGACGAGGATCACCGCGTTGGCTGAGGCGGCCATAAACGTTTCGAGCCACTGAATAGACTCTATATCGAGGTGGTTGGTCGGTTCGTCGAGCAGGAGCACGTCGGGGCGTTGCAGGAGCAGCTTGGCCAGTTCGATACGCATGCGCCATCCTCCGCTGAACTCTGCCGTCGGACGTTCAAGATCGTCGCGCGTAAAGCCCAGTCCGAACAGTGTGCGCTCCAGCTCGGCATGGTAATTCGTACCGCCCATCATCTGGAACTGCTCGGTGAGCCACGTCATCCGGTCGATCAGTTTCCGGAATCCTTCCGACTCATAATCCGTTCGCTCCGACAGCTCCCGGTTGATGCGCTCAATCTCCGTTTCCGTCGCATGGATATGCGCGAAGGCCTGCTCTGTTTCTTCGCGCACCGAGCGGGTGTCGGCGAGTTGCATCTGCTGCGGCAAATAGCCCACTGTCGTGTCGCGCGGGATACTCACCGTTCCGCGTGTGGGTTGCTGCATGCCGGCCAGAATTTTCAACAGGGTCGATTTTCCCGCTCCATTCTTCCCCACCAAAGCAATACGATCCTTGCGATTGACGACAAACGACAAACCGTCTAATAATGTAAAACCGCCGAATTCGACGGTCAGTCCTTCGATTGAAACCATCTTCTTCTTTTTTTCAAACGGCAAAGATAACTTTTTTTACCTTTTTCCGGTTGTTTGCAACGAGGACTCTTTGATAGCTGATACACGAACGGTTGCTACGCAGAAGACCCCTCCTCATTGATCGTAGTACTCAGGCAGAAAAAAAGAGGCCGCCTCTCTCACGAGAGACAACCTCCAACAATACTAATTTTAAATAATATGAAAAAAAAATCCTTTTTTTTACTCGGAAAGAAGTATTTCCAATATCTGACATGCGGCTTTGGCCACCGATGTTCCCGGACCGTAAATTGCAGCTACACCGGCTTTGTAGAGGAAGTCGTAATCCTGTGCGGGGATAACGCCTCCGGCAATAACCAGAATATCCGGACGGCCGAGTTTCTTCAACTCTTCGATTACCTGCGGCACAAGCGTCTTATGTCCGGCAGCAAGCGACGATACGCCCAGCACGTGCACGTCGTTCTCTACCGCGTCGCGGGCAGCCTCTTCGGGTGTCTGGAACAACGGTCCCATATCTACGTCGAATCCGCAATCGGCATAACCCGTTGCAACGACTTTGGCGCCCCGATCGTGTCCGTCCTGCCCCATCTTGGCAATCATGATACGCGGCTGACGCCCCTGTTTCTTGGCAAATGTCTCGGCCAACTCGCACGCCTTGCGGAAGTCGCCGTCTTCTTTTGTCTCTGATGAATACACGCCCGATATCGTTCTGATAATTGCTTTATAACGTCCTACAACAGCTTCGCAAGCGTCGGAAATCTCACCCAGCGAAGCACGCAGACCGGCCGCTTTGACGGCCAGATCGAGCAGGTTACCCTGCTTTGTCTTCACGCACTCCGTGATATCGGCCAGCGCTTTCTGTACCGCTACTTCGTCGCGTTTTCCGCGCAAATCCTGCAAACGGGCTACCTGCTCTTCACGTACAGCTGTATTGTCGATCTCCAAGATATCGATCGGCGCCTCTTTGGCCAAGCGATATTTGTTCACTCCTACAATGGTCTGAACGCCGGAGTCGATACGTGCCTGTGTGCGCGCGGCGGCTTCTTCAATACGCATCTTCGGCAGGCCGGTCTCAATGGCCTTAGCCATTCCGCCCATGCCGTCGATTTCCCGAATCAATGCCCATCCCTTGTGGATCAATTCGTTCGTCAATGCTTCGACGTAATACGAACCGGCCCACGGATCGATCTCCTTGCATACCTGCGTTTCTTCCTGAATATAGATCTGCGTGTTACGCGCGATACGCGCCGAAAAGTCGGTCGGCAAAGCAATAGCCTCGTCGAGCGCGTTCGTGTGCAATGATTGCGTATGTCCGAGCGAAGCGGCCATGGCTTCGATACACGTGCGACCGACGTTGTTGAACGGGTCCTGCTCGGTCAACGACCATCCCGACGTCTGACTGTGTGTACGCAACGCGAGCGACTTGGGGTTCTTTGCACCGAAGCTCTTGACAATCTTGGCCCACAGCATGCGCGCGGCACGCATCTTGGCGATCTCCATAAAATGGTTCATGCCGATAGCCCAAAAGAACGACAGTCGCGGAGCAAAAGCATCCACATCGATCCCGGCATTGATGCCTGCACGCAGATATTCCATTCCGTCGGCAAGTGTATAAGCCATCTCAATGTCGGCCGTTGCGCCGGCTTCCTGCATGTGGTAACCTGAAATCGAAATCGAGTTGAACTTCGGCATATTCTGCGAAGTGTACTCGAAAATGTCGGCAATGATGCGCATCGAAAATTCGGGCGGATAAATATACGTGTTACGCACCATAAATTCCTTCAGAATATCGTTCTGAATCGTTCCCTGCATCTCTTCGAGTTTGGCTCCCTGCTCCAGACCCGCATTGATATAAAACGCGAGCACCGGTAGCACGGCTCCGTTCATCGTCATCGAAACAGACATCTTGTTTAACGGAATCCCGTCGAACAGGACTTTCATGTCTTCGAGCGAGCAGATAGACACGCCGGCTTTTCCTACGTCACCCACCACGCGGTTGTTGTCGGCATTGTATCCGCGGTGCGTCGGCAAGTCGAACGCTACGGACAATCCCTTCTGGCCTGAAGCGAGGTTGCGGCGATAAAAGGCATTCGACTCTTCGGCCGTCGAGAATCCCGCATATTGCCGGATCGTCCACGGGCGCATGGCGTACATACCGCTGTAAGGCCCACGCAGATAAGGCGGCAACCCCGAGGCATAATGCAGATGCTCCATCCCGTCGAGGTCTTCTTTCGTATAGACTGTCTTTACCTGAATCTGCTCAGGTGTCTTCCAATTGGCTTCAATGCCGTTGGACTTCGCCCATTCCGCTGCGTTCGTGGCAGCAAAACCGGCTTTCTGAATATCGATATTTTTAAAATTCGGTCTCATCGTCTTTGTTTTTTCTTTTAAAGAAGGCTTCGGTTAAACATCTGCAACGTCTCCAGCACATTCGATCTCACATGAATGAAATGTTCGATGCCGGCCGCTTTCAAGTCGTCCATGCATGCGGGAGCGCCGGCTACCACAAACAGTTCTTTGCCTCCGGTCAGCTTGAACGCTTCGGGAGCGAAGGTCGCATATTCGTCATCGCTCGAACAGAGTACGATGATATCGGCCTTCTTCTCACGGGCCGCTTTCACTCCGGCCTCTACGGTTTCAAAGCCGAGGTTGTCGAAAATCTCGTAGCCCGCACAAGCGAAGAAGTTTGAAGAGAATTGCGAACGTGCCAGACGCATGGCCAGATTACCGATGGTAAGCATAAACACCTTGGGGCGTTTACCGCTCTTCTCCGTTTCCAGACGCAAGGCTTCAAACTCTGAGGCTCCGCGCGAGAAATCGAGTTTTGCGATTTCCGAATCTTTATGGCAATGACAGCCACATTCGCTATCGGCTTCGATCTTGTTGCCGGCAATCTCGGTGAAGTTCGGGAAGATGTTCGTTCCGAGCAGGCTGATCCGTCGTGTGGCAATCTGTTTCTTACGCGCCGAGTTCGACTCGTTGACGGCTTGCTGCACCTCGCCGGCATTCGCCACGACGGCGAAACCGCCTTTGTCTTCGACTTCGAGGAACAACTTCCAGGCCGCCTCGGCTACGGATCGCGTCAATACTTCGATGTAATACGATCCGCCTCCCGGATCGACCACGCGGTCGAAGTGGCATTCTTCTTTCAAGAGCAACTGCTGATTGCGTGCGATGCGTTCCGAGAATTCGTCCGGTGTTTTGAACACATCGTCGTAAGGCGATACGGTAATCGAGTCGACCCCCGCAATGGCGGCAGACATCGCTTCGGTCTGCGTACGGAGCATATTCACATAGGCATCGAACACGGTCATGTTCCAGGCCGATGTATGTGCATGTATTTTTATCTTGCAGGCGCAACGGCAGAATGCGCTGTCGTCTGCCGTCTTATCGCTGCTGTCCGGCCGGCAGGTACATGCCGGGTCATCATAAGCCTTCACGATTTCGGCCCATAGCCAGCGCGCCGCACGGAACTTCGCGATTTCCATGAAATAGTTGGACGAGATACCGAAATTAAACTTGATCTTGTTAGCTACTTTGTCTACCGGTATCCCTGCTTCCGCCAGTTTAGCGAGCAGTTCGTTTCCCCAAGCCATGGCATAGCCCAGCTCCTGCGTGATATACGAACCGGCGTCGCTCAAGTTGCAGGCCTGCACGGCCAATACGCGGTAATGCGGCAATGCTTCGCCGGCCTTGAGCATGTCAACCACATCTTCTATCCAGTCGCTCTCAAGTGCAATGCCTTTGACAAGCGGCACCTTGAAGGCATCGTAGGCCACAGAGCCTTGCACCTTGTTCAAGTCAACTCCTTTTTCTTTGTAATACCCGGTAAGAATGCCGAGTAATTCTACCGCCCTGCGATTGCAGGTCATAAAATTCAGTTCCGTTTCTACGGGACAAATACCTTCAAGCAATGTCTGGATATTATCCGCGCTGACGCGTTCGCCCTTTATCCGGAATCCGAGAGAGGTCACTCCGCACTCGGCCACGAGACGTCTGGCTTTCTCGTTGGCCGACGCGCAGTCGGTCACTTCAATGTCCTGACGAACAAGCCATGCGTTAGAAACGTTTGTTCCGCGAACATACGGAAACTCACCGGGCAGCGACGTAACAGTCGCCATTCCCTCAATGTCTTCGGCACGATAAAAAGGATTCACATTAAATCCCTCGCCGGTTTTCCAAACCAGCTTCTTCTCGAACGGCACTCCTTTGAGATCGGCAGTGATCTTGTCCATCCATTCCTGTGTGGATACGGGAGGAAATTCGGGAAAAAGCTTCTCTTTTGCTTCTGCCATAAAACTTTTCTTTATTTATTTGTTAAACAGACTGTGTGTTCCTCAATAGTCACAATAATATATGGATGTATCAACTTTCCCGGTAGCCGATATAGAGCCACGATGTTTTGAACTTTTCCGTTTTCCGCAACTGAGTTACGTATGCTTCGGCTTCTGCCCGGTTGTCATACTTTGCGGCATAAACACGTATCCGCTGACCGCTCCGGACCATCCCGATCTGACGACATTCCGCCGGATCGACTTCCGAAACGAACTTCCGGGCGCGACTGCGGGAATCGAAACTCGCGATAATCACATAATACGATCGGTTGACCACATCTTCTATTTCTATGGCTATCTCGGTCGATGCTTGGGTTGTTTTCTGCACTGCTCCGGCAGTTGCCTCAATAGACGCCTCCGGATGAGACGACATGGCGGCAATCGGCTTGTTCGCCTCCGTTATATCTTGTACCGGAGATGCTTTTTCTTCTTCTCCTTCACCGGCTGAAAATGTAGAAGTCAGTATTTCCGGAGGTGCAAATCCGGCTGTGTAGAAGTTCCGATTCACCTCCTTGACAGGAGGAGTAATCAAAAAGAACAGCACGATAGCCGCCGCGGCTATACCGGCGATGCGCCCCATCATACGTAACGGCAGAGAGGCTTTACGCACCGCTTCCGTACGAACCGCCTGTTTGCTCCGGCGATCTTGCGGAAGAACAGGAAAATCACCCGGTTGCCTGTGATTCCGCTCCGCTCCGACAGGCGTCATATAAAACGATGTCAACCCATATACGTCAATGGTATAATAAGCGGTCTCCGGCTCGAAGATAAGTGTCCCATCTTCGTTCCGGCGGAACGATCCGAGTCGACCGGATGAAACCGTTCTGTGATCATCAAGTATTCTCTTCCATTCGTCCAAGTCTTGTCTGAGGGTTTGCTGTGCTTCACAGAAGTTCATCCCATACATTTGCATATACGACTCGGTCAGAAGGCCGTCGTCATGATTGAGAGCAGGGTTAAACACTATTTCGTTATGCGCCGGAGAGAAGGCATTTTTTTCGGCCGTAAAGAGAGCCGGACGTCGCCGGAGCACAAAACCTCCGAAGTCCGGAACAATCACGCAGTCGCTGACCATCAATACACGTTCTATATGTGTAATAATCCGTAGCATCACGCAAAGGTATATCATTTTCCGGAATAGGCCACAGAAAAAAGAAAAAAAGTTACGCCCCCGGCATCAAGCACGGAGGCGTAAGAGATACAAGCGTCATTAATAGCCGGGATTCTGCTTGAGGTTACGATTGGCGTCAAGCGCCGTCTGCGGAATCGGGAAGATTTTCAAGTGCTCCTTGCCTTTTGTATCAGGTTTGAGGTAACGAGCGTTCTGGAAAGTACCGAAGCGAATACAGTCCTGACGGGAAAAACACTCCCAAGCCAGCTCCAATTTACGTTCCAGGGCAACCTGTTCGAGAGTGACGGACGTATAGTTGTGCGACGCATTGCCGAATCCTCGCTCACGAATAGCATTAACCAGTTTCGTGGCGACACCGTTATCACCGCCCATGCGAACCAGCGCCTCAGCCTTCATCAGATAGACATCGGCCAGACGGAAAATAATGAAATCATTCTCCATCGCCCCCAGAGTAGCCTTATCATACGACCATTTATAACAGCGATAACCGTCTTCCTGATTGACTTGTCCCCATACGGAACCTTCGTATTGCGAGCCTTCGATCTGAACCACGTCGATGTAGTGTACCAGCGGACGATCGTGTGCAGTCATCAATACTTGACCGGTAGCCGGGTCTTTCATCTCGCCCATCAGGAATGAGCCTTTCAGTCGCTGATCATCTTCATCAAAGAGTTTGGCATAGTCCGTCGCTGCACAAATTCCGTTCCATGCACTCCACGTGCCTCCCAAAGCGAGGTTGTCTTTATAATGCAAAGTACGAAGGTGCAACGTGTTTTTGTCTTCCGTATCATTAGCGCTATAGCAGGCCGACAAGATGGCTTCGCGTGAGGTCTCATTCTTGATCTGGAAGTTCGTTTTCCAGCTCGGCTCAAGCACATAGGCCAACCCCATGACTGCATCGCAGGCATTGACGACCTCTTGCCAGTTGTTCGTTTTTTTCGTATGTACGCCCCATGCGTCAGCATTCAAATACATTTTAGCCAGCAACGTGTATGCGGCGCCTTGGGTAAATTTGCCGTAGCTCGCTCCCGACACGTCGGATCGGAGAAGGTCTTTGATCTCGTCCAGCTCATGCACAATATAATCGAACACTTTCTGGCGAGTCTTTGTTTCCGGCAGGCTGGCATCCTTAAAGTCGACAGCCAGCGGCACATTGCCGAAAGCGTCCATCAGACAATAGAGCCAGAAAGCACGCACACCGCGTATTTCAGCCAAAGCCGCCTTTTTATCCTTATCCGATATGCTTTGCGAAGTTTCGATGGTTGCATAAACCAAGTTACAGGAGGAGATGGACTGCGTCGCTGCATCCCAGCATCCGCGCAATGTTCCCGTCTGAGGAGTCCATGTATGCATGTGCAGATCACGATATCTTCCGCCGTCGAACCAGTCGCCGCCCTTACGGGTCGGATTAATGGCCATATCTCCCGTACATTCGCTCAGATAGAGCCAGTTTGAGGAGAAATATTTTTTCAATGTATTATAGACCGGCCCGATAATGGCTTCGACTTCGGCCTTGTTCTTCCCGAAAGTATCGGAAGGGATTTTGTCATAGACCGTCTCCTCCAGATCAAAACAAGAGGAGAGGGAGAACAGCATGGCAACGCTGGCCAGCATGGATATGATTGATTTGATCTTCATATTATCATTCTTTATACGGATTATTAAAATGTTACATTAAGTCCCACTGTAAAAGTCTTCGATTTGGGATAGAAATCGCGATACTCGATACCGGGATACAGTCCGCTACCGGCCATGATACCGGTGCTTGTTCTCGAGCTGTTGGCACGGTCGGTCTCGTTACGTCCTCCTAACTGTACCTCCGGATCAAGTCCCTTGTATCCGGTGATAACAAAGAGATTTTGGGCAGCCACATAAATACGTGCCTTGCTGAGCCAATCGATTTTTTTCGTGTTGAACGTGTAACCGAGTGCGATGTTATCGAGACGAATAAACGATGCGTCTTCCACATAGTACGAACATATCTGCGAGTTCTGTCCTTTCAACTTATAGATCAACTCATCGTTCAATGCGTTGGTTCCGAGCAGATACGTATTGTTACCATAAGCGGCGCGGGGGCCATTAAAGACTTCGTTACCGATCATGCCTCGGAAGAAAACCGAAAAATCCCAGCTTTTATAGTTCACGGTGTTCTGCCATCCGAAAATCACGTCCGGCAATGCCGTACCGCAATACGTACGATCCGCGTCGTCGATGTTTCCGTCATGATTGATGTCTTCAAAGATATATTTTCCTTCATCGCTGATACCTTTACATTTCCACATATAGAACTGTCCTACCGGACGTCCCGTTTCGACGATATGAGATGTCACTCCCGATCCTCCGCGAATCCACGGACTGCCTACATAGACCTTGTCCGTCTCATAATGGTTGTTTGACAAGCGCGTGATTTCATTTTTGTTATACGATCCGTTGAGTGTCATTGTCCAGTCCAGCTCCTTGTTTCGGATCACACCGATGTTGAACATCGTCTCAACACCTGTATTTTCCATATCGCCGACATTGGCCATCATGCGGTCATAAACAAACGGAGGTGTGGGAACGGCATACGTATACAACATATCCGATGTTTTCTTTTTGTACAACTCGACACTTCCTCCGAACCGTCCGTTAAACAACGAAAAATCGAGACCAAGATTCATTGTAGCAGTCGACTCCCACTTCAGGTCGGGATTGGCATTTTGACTGATTGCATAAGCCGTTTTCCATGAACCATCGTTGTAATAGATGCCTTTCATGCCGTATAACTCGAGAGTCCGGTACGGATCGAGCCCCGTCTGATTACCGGTGACACCGTATCCTACACGTAGCTTCAGATCGTTCACCCAATTGATATCCTTCATGAACGCTTCTTCAGAGATGCCCCAAGCTGCAGAAACAGAGGGAAAAATACCCCATTTGTTATTCTTACCGAACTTGGATGATCCGTCCCGACGCAGCATGGCCGTGATCATGTAGCGATTGTAATAGCCGTAAAAAGCACGGGCATACAGAGAAACGAGCTTATAGGCGCTCTTGCCGGATTCCACATCGCCCGTTTTAAGGCCGTTTCCTGATTGCAGTGAGTTGTAAGACAAATCGTTTGAGAGGAAATTTCGGTTCTGGGCAAAAAAGTAAGCATACGCATTTTCTTCCCACGAATAACCGGCCAAGGCCTGTATCTTATGTTCTTCGTCGGCTCCAAATGCCCGCTCGTAGTCAATTGTCCATTCGAGCAGGTTACGGTTCCACACACGGTTCCGTTTATACGCATTTCCCTGATCGCTTTGTCCGTCTTCGGTCGTCGAATTGTTAAATTCGCTTCGCGTATCGGAAAAACGACTTTTGTAAAGGTTCAATTTGGTATTCAGCCCATTGGCCAGTTCAAATTGAATATCACCCGAACCATAGAAATAAAGCATCTCGTTATCTTTGCGGTTCAAGTCCTGATTCTGTACAGGGTTTCCCTGATCAAACTCTGCATTGACCTTTGTAAAATAAGTGCCGTCGGCATTATAGACCGGATAAACGGGCAACATGCTATACGCCAAAATGTAGTTCCCTGCCTCCGGTAATTGCTGATCGGTAATCGTTCCCGATCCGGTCAGTCCTACACGCAGACGATCGTTGATAGCCCGTTGCTGCACTTGGAAGCGGAAACTGTGACGCTCCTGCTTGTTGTCACGCATCACTCCGTTTCGATCTTGATACGTATACGAAATACGGTAGTTGCCCTTCGACGTACCACCGGACAGCGACAAGCTATGATTTTGTGACAATCCTGTACGTGTCAGTTCGCTGAACCAGTCCGTATCAGCTCCGTACTGGTCGTAAACCGATGGGTCTTGCTTGGAATAAGCGGCATAGGCACGCCATTGATCCGCATTGAGCAAATTCGGCTTATTCGCCAGCACATCGACCGACATATATCCGTCGTAGTTGACAGTCGTTTGATTACCAACACCCTTTTTCGTTGTGATAAGAATCACGCCGCCTGCTGCACGTGAGCCGTAAATCGCAGCCGAAGTTGCATCTTTCAACACGGAAATTGACTCAATATCGGTGGGTGCCACCGTGCTCAAATCGCCGCCGGGTATCCCATCAATCACGACAAGCGGCCCCATGTCTTCCTGCAAAGTAGTAACACCACGTAGCCGCATCCGTGATGTACTTGTCACATCGCCCGAGCCCGAATTAATCATCAACCCGGCCACTTTACCCTGCAACAAATCGGTCGCATCGCGTGTCAACCCTTTGTTAAAGTTATCTTCCGTCACATTCGCCACCGAACCGGTAATCTGGCGGCGTGTCTGCGTGCCGTATCCGATAGCCACAACTTCACCCAGATTCACAACAGACGGTTGCATTGTTACGTCAATCGTACTACGCCCCTTTACAGCTTCTTCCTTCGTATTATAACCGATGTAAGAAAACTGCAAAACGGCATGTTCCACATTGGACACCGACAAGGTATAATGTCCATCCAAGTCCGTCACCATACCGTTTGTCGTTCCTTTCTCTACTACATTGGCACCGATAATCGGTTCTCCGTTCTCGTCCAATACCGTTCCCTTGACTTGTTGGGCATAAGCCACAGTCACACCTACACACATCAACGCCGCAAGCAGCCCTGCTTTCCAGCGCCCGATCTTTGCATTCTTTTCTTGTTTCATACAAGTCACTCCTTAAAAATTCAATTTATCATTCATTCACACGGTAAAATTTCAGAGCGTATTTCCGGAAACAGGAGTTGTAACTGGCTATCGTAATTTTCATGATATTTCCCGACACGAAGCTCATCGCAATACATGACATTGTTTCCCTGTATAGATTTTTCAGAATCAATACGAGCGCAAGATATACATTCTTTTCATATCTGCAAAAAAATTAACATACAAAGTTACACCTCCGTGCTTTATGCCGGAGGCGTAAGCGATACAGGCGTCAATTAATAGCCGGGATTCTGCTTGAGGTTACGATTGGCGTCAAGCGCCTTCTGCGGAACCGTTCCGTTTCTTCCAAAAGAAAAGTTTGCTCAAAAAGAAAAACGTCTTAATCAAAGAAGATTAAGACGTTTTTCTTTTCTCTGATATCTTTCAGACTAACTGAAAAATTTTTCGGCGGAAGGAGGGGGATTCGAACCCCCGGTACGGTTACCCGCACGACAGTTTAGCAAACTGTTGGTTTCAGCCACTCACCCATCTCACCAAGACAGTAAGCGTCTCGAAAAATTGTGCTGCAAAGGTAGTACATTTTTTTGAATTCCAAAAAAATATTTTTTCAGACACACTACAATTACCGATATCCGTTGCGTATGAAAAAAATGGTATAACTTTGCAAATCGATAGTTTAACATAAAATTGTAATTACAATGAGCAATATAACAAGAAAATCATTTCTCGTAGGTTCGCTTTCATTTGTAATAGTGCTGTTTACTATGCCTCTTGGTCATGCACTTATGATACTTATGGAGCACTTTCTTACTCACCATCAGCTATATTATTCTGCTTTTGCTATGGGAGCTATAGGTCTGATGTTGACTATATTGGGTATATTTATTAATGGTGATACTCGTCAGACTCTTGCAGGTTTATTCGGTTCATTGCTTTTCTGGACAGGATGGATAGAGTTTGCATACGTTTACTTTGCCCATCGTCTTGGGGTGCAGCCACAAACCGACGCTATGGGAAACATCATTACTAAGCCCGAATATCTGATGATACCTTCGTCTGTCGGCTTTTGGGTGATATTTATGCTCTTGTATATGTTTAGTATTAAGAGTGGTTGCAGCTTCTTCACATACTTGCAGAAAATATTTTTCCGCAAAAGCAAGACTCGTATCGAGGTGAAACCTATTGCACACAACATCTCAATAGTAACATTTGTAGAAATGAATACTATCCTATGGACGAGCTATTTATTGCTAATGTTTGCCTACGACGATCATTTCCTCGGCGACCGTCATCCCATTACGATAGGTATAGCTATCGCCTGCCTTATCGGTTCGATTTTTATGATGGCACACCTACTGAAAATATCGTCGTGGGGATATGCTATTCGATATGCCATACCTACGGTTATTGTGTTTTGGACTTTTGTCGAAGTACTTGGTAGAAACGATGTTTTCAAGGAAATATGGGTACACCCACTCGAGTATAAAATGGAAATGTTCGTAATACTCATAGTACTTATAGTTACAGTGGCAGTATTACTGATACAGTCGTCGCATAGAAAAAGACATGAGAACTAATGTTTTATATAGGTAGTTTACTTGTTGATGTACTTTCAAGTATTATGTTAAAACAGGAGTTTTTCAAAAAAATATCGTGCATTTGATTGTTCATAGAGAAATATTTTATAGTTTTGCAGTTGGAAATTAGTTCAGGTGATTGAATAATGAGTAAAAAAGTATTATTTATATTAGCTTTCGTGTCGATATCAGTAGGAGTATTTGCTACCGAATATCCCGACGCGACCCCCATAGATTCAGTAAGTAGGAGTACTGGAGATATAAGTAGTATCGAAAAAAAAATAGATGTAAAAATAGTCTCCTCGGGCGGACAACTTGTAATAACTTCCGACGAAACTATCTCTAGAGTGGATGTTTTTTCTGCTATCGGAGGAATGCTGTATAATACCTCTGCAAATTCGCACGAAGTTCGTATCGACAACTTGCCTAAGTCGTTCCTCGTGGTGCGGGTACGCTTCGCCAACAATCAGACGGCTATATATAAAATAAGGCACAACTGACGATAACCTTACACGATTAATAATTACTATACAAATTGGCTCTAAGAGACATATTACAATATGTCTCTTTTTTCGTGTTTAACATCGGAAACATTATCTTGATTTACAAGTAGAATTTTGTGAACTACAACAGAGGGCTGAAGAGCCGTGCTATCGACTCTTTTAGGCGAGTAAATATCTTACGGCGACTCCAAGTATCTGCGTCTATCTCATGGCAAGAGAGTAAATCGTTCTCGAAGGCTCGGCGTAGAGTCTCGGCGGTAGGCTTATCGTAGATAAAGGCATTCACTTCGTAGTTGTGCTCAAACGAGCGTGTATCGATATTGGCAGAACCGACTATCCCCACTTCGTCGTCGATAGTTATAGCTTTGCTATGCAAGAAATCGTCTGTATAGTGAAAAATCCTTACACCTGCTTCCATTATCCTAAGAAAATACGAACTGCTTGCTGCAGAAGCTATTAGCGTATCGCTTTTTAGAGGAAGTATCACTCTTACATCGACTCCGCTCAGAGCTGCCATTTGCAGAGCTATCATAAGACTTTCGGGGGGTAGAAAGTATGGTGTATGTATATATATATTCTTTTTGGCATTTCCCACGACCGACAGCAATCCTTGTAAGATAGATTCCCAGTCGGTGTCGGGTCCGGAGTGTACTATCTGAGTATAATTTTTACCGAAATGTTGCGGAGCGGGATAATATTTTGGCTCTGTTATGAGTTTGTTGTCGACGAAATACCAGTCTGTTAGGAACAGATTTTGTAGCCCGTGAACTGCTTCTCCCTCCATACGGACGATAGTATCGCGCCACTTTCCCAAACGATTGCCTTTTATATAACGGTCGGCGATATTGATACCTCCGGTATAGCCTATTTTGCCGTCTATTACTATGATTTTCCGATGATTGCGGTAGTTTATCTTGCTGAAACCGATTTTAGGTCCAAACGGGAGAAACGAATGAATAAATACGCCCTCGTTTTTAAGCGATTGTTTGTATGATTCCGACAAGCGAAAAGCCCCGAGATAGTCGTATATCACACGTACTTTGACCCTTTCTTGAGCCTTACGTATAAGCAGACGGCGAAGTTGATTGCCGATATTGTCGTCTTCGATGATAAAAAACTCGATATGTATATGCTCCTTTGCGTTCTCTATATCGCTGAAAATCTTGTCGAACGACTCCTCGCCCGAGGTGAAAACATCGAAGCCTGTATCTTGGTATATTGCCGCATTGCTGCTTTTAATCAGTAGCTGTACCGATTGCTGCAAGTAGTATGGTATGGTAGAAGCCTTAAGTTTAGATACTTCGCTGTCGTAATTGAGTGGCTTCTTTGTGGGCGAATTGGTGAAATCTTTTGAAGCGAAAAATTTGTTTTTACGATAATTTCTACCGAAAAACACATAAAATATAAGCCCCGCAAAAGGAAGTAGTATGAGGCATACTATCCACGCTATCTGTTTGATAGGATTGCGATTATCGAGCAGCACGACAGATATGGCTACTATTACCATATAAAAATATAGTATCAGAAAAATATAGTAAACGATAGACCACAAAATAGCCATAGATGCCCTTTGTATATTTGTTTTTCTTGGTATAGGGAATAAACTTCTGCAAAGTTAATCAAATAAAATTTCTTTTAGCCGTAAAATAACCATATTTTTTACTAAAAAATTATCACATTTACCAAATATTTGTCGGCAGGATTTGAGAGATGAACTTAAATTATATCTTAAATAATCAGCAACTTAAATAAATCATAGCATCGACAAGACTTACGTTCTCTTCGGAGCCGAAGCAGGATACGGAGCACAGAAGATAAAGTAATCCACTCTCTATCAGGCGATACAAACCGAAAAGGGTAAACTCTCGAAAAACGACGAGAGTCTACCCTTTTTTCGTTGATTATATGCGAGATGGTAGCGAGTCGATTACCGTCTGTCGCAAAGTAGTGTCAGGCGATTAGTTTTCGAAAACGAGTCGTCCGTCTTGCTCGTCGACCTTCACTGTCGACG
>ERZ772967.1395-NODE-1395-length-16792-cov-7.102826_pt1 | contig 16792 bp, 13 predicted proteins | sample MGYA00511677_ERZ772967 | MGnify/ENA primary metagenome ERZ772967 (study PRJEB29015, sample SAMEA2737931) | human oral metagenome | biome: human oral; feature: human-associated habitat; material: dental | place: China | collected 2146 ...
GGGCGGAGTTCCTCGGCGCGGTGCAGCTGATGGTCTACAGCGGCGCAGTCGCCGTCCTGATCGTCATGGCGATCATGCTGACGCGGCGCGACTCAATGGCGCAGTCGAATCCCTCGCAGAAGCTCTTTCGCCGCGTGGTGACGGGGCTGCTCGCGGGTGGACTCTTCTTCCTCATCGGGCTTGGCATTGTCCTCTCGCCTCTGCCGGATGGCGAGATTGGCACGTCCACGGGAGCGCATGAGATCGCACAGCTGATGCTCGGCACGTACGTCCTGCCGTTTGAGATCGTGGCGGTGCTCCTGCTCGTCGCGATGGTCGGGGCGCTTGTCCTTGCGAGGGGAGGGGATACGGCATGATCGGACTTCCGGAACTGCTCTTTGTCGCTGCCGTGCTCTTCTGTATCGGACTTTACGGTCTGCTCACACGGCGCGGCATCATTCCAATCCTCATGTGCGTGGAGTTGATGCTCAATGCGGTGAACATCAACCTTATCGCATTCGACCGCTTCTATGCGCACAACATGGAGGGACAGCTCATGGCACTGTTCTCGATTGCGGTCGCCGCGTCCGAGATCGCCGTCGGGCTTGCCCTCGCATTCCGTCTGTATCAGATCCGCTTCACGACGAATGTCGATGAACTGGATACGCTCAGAGATTAGGGGAGGGGAGCGATATGTTTACCTTTGCACTTACGCATGCCTATCTGATCCCGCTCTTCCCCGCGCTGGCATTTCTCATCATCGGACCGTTCACGCGGCAGGAAAAGAATCTCTCCGCAGCGATTGCGATTACGATGATGTCGCTCGCGTTCGCGTTCTCCGTCTTTGTCGCGCTTGCCACCGTGAACTATCAGATCACGATGAACGATCCGTATGTGATGAAGGCGCTCTGGGCGCAGATCGGCAATGTGAAGCTGACGATGGGCGTGCTCATCGACCCGCTTGCGGCGATGATGCTCGTCATCGTGACGCTGGTTTCGCTGCTCGTCTATATTTACTCCGTCAGCTATATGGAGCACGATGAGGGGATGGGGCGGTTCTTTGCCTTCATCTCGCTGTTCTCGGCATCGATGCTCGGGCTTGTTGTCTCGGTCAACTTCCTTCAGCTCTACGTGTTTTGGGAGGGCGTCGGCCTTTGTTCCTACCTGCTGATCGGGTTCTACTATCATAAGGTATCGGCGCGTGAGGCGGCGAAAAAAGCGTTCATCACAACGCGCATCGGTGACTTCGGGATGCTTGTCGGCATCCTGCTCGTGCAGATGGTGTTCGGGACGATGGACTTCATCGAGCTGCGTATGCTCGTACCGCCGTACGCTGTTGTTGCGGGCACGGGCTTCCTGACCGTCATCGGTCTGCTGCTCTTTATGGGGCCAATCGGTAAATCCGGTCAGTTTCCCCTTCATGTCTGGCTGCTCGACGCAATGGAAGGTCCCACGCCCACATCGGCGCTCATCCACGCGGCGACCATGGTCGCTGCGGGCGTCTACCTCGTCGCGCGCGCATTCTTCATCTTCAGCGAGTCGCCGTTTGTGATGGACTTTATCGCAGGTCTCGGTGCGTTTACCGCGCTCTTTGCGGCGATCATCGCCGTGACACAGCGCAAGTTCAAGTCGGTGCTCGCCTACTCGACGATCAGTCAGCTCGGCTATATGATGCTCGCGGTCGGCGTGGGCGCGTTCTCCGCATCCATGTTCCACCTCATGACGCACGCCTTCTTCAAGGCGATGCTCTTTCTCTGTGCGGGTGCTGTCATGCACGCACTGCACGATGAGACGGATATCACAAAGATGGGCGGGCTCTGGCGGAAGATGCCGCTGACGTTTGCTGCGATGCTCGTCGGCGTGCTCGCCATCGCGGGCATTCCGCCGTTCTCGGGCTTCTTCTCGAAGGATGAGATCCTCGCGGCGGTCATGCACGCAAGTACACCGCTCTACGTGATGGCGACATTTACCTCGTTCCTCACGGCGTTCTACATGGCGCGTCTGCTCATCGTGGCATTCCTCGGTGAGAGCCGCAGCAAGCATGAGGCACATGAGGTCGACGCATTCATGCGCTGGCCGATGATTATGCTCATCCTGCTCACCATTGTGAGCGGTGCGTGGGGGTATTTCGGCGGGTTCTCCATCTGGGTAAACGAAGGCGTTCCGCATCATGAGGCGATTGACTGGACGGTCGCGGGAACGAGCACCGTGCTCGCATTGATTGCATTCGCCGCTGCCTATCAGATCTATGGGCGGCACAGCCTGCGGAAGGCAATGCGTCAGAAGAGCTTTGGCTTCGTCTATCGCCTCGTGTACCACAAGTTCTACATCGATGAACTCTACGGCTATTTCCGTGAGCGTCTCGTCTACGGCACGGCACTGATCCTGAAATGGGTCGATGAAAAGATCTTCGACAATATCATGATTGGTTTGGGGGCGTACGCGCTCGCGACGAGCGACCTCCTCACGGAGTCCGCGAACGGTCAGGCACAGCGCTACGTCGTCGTGTTCTATACGGGCGTCTTGATTCTCCTGTGCTATGCCCTTTACTGGGCGGTTCAGATCATCGCCTACTGGGGGGGAGGTGCTTTCCGATGATGACATTTCCGATTCTCTCGGTCATCCTCCTGACTCCACTCGCGGCGGCGCTTATCATTGCGCTGCTGCCAGGGCGGCTGCACGATACGATCCGCCAGCTTTCGGCGTTTGCGATGATGGTCGCGACACTCCTGACACTCTTTGTCTATGCGGACTATGATATGGCACGCGGCGGGATGCAGTACACGGAGTACATCCCGTGGATCACGGATCTCGGCGTTGCGTATTCGCTCGGTGTTGACGGCATCTCGCTGCCCATGCTGCTGCTCTCAAGTGTTGTGGGACTTGCCGCCGTCTACAGTTCGTGGCATGTGGAGAAGCGTGTGAAGGAGTATTTCGTGCTCCTCCTCATCGTGATTGCAGGCGTTTCGGGGGCATTCCTCGTGCGCGACCTCTTCTTCTTCCTCGTGCTCTGCGAGATGGTCGTCATTCCGGCATACCTGATGGTGCTGATCTGGGGATCGTCGGAGCGCGTGAGCAAAGAGCATGCGGCGATGAAGATGACGATCTTCCTCCTTGTCGGCTCGGCATTCATGCTGCTCGGCGTACTCTTCCTGTACGTGAGTGCGTACGAGTCGGGGATGCGCACGTTCGATTTCGAGGCGCTTGCCGCCGCCGCTCTCATGGGCAATATCTCGTGGGAGGTACAGGTGACAGCCTTCTTCCTCCTGCTCGTGGGGTTCGGGTCGCATCTGTCGATGTTCCCGTTCCATATATGGTCGCCCGACGGCTATGCGGGCGCACCGACGGCAATCTCGATGATTAACGCGGGCGTGCTGAAAAAGATCGGGGGCTATGCGCTCATCCGCATCGGCTTCTTCATCCTGCCGCTCGGGGCAAAGTTCTGGGCTCCCCTGATCGCCGTGCTCGCGGTGGTGGGCGTCATCTACGCATCCTACATCGCGCTCGCGCAGCGCGACATCAAGTACATGATCGCGTATTCCTCGGTTTCCCACATGGGCTACGTTCTGCTCGGCTTTGCGGCGCTCAACGTCGTAAGCGTGAGCGGTGCGGTCGCCTACATGGTGGCGCACGGCATCATGCTCGCGCTCTTCTTCTCGCAGGTCGGCTATGTCTACGAGAAGACGGAGCTGCGCAGCGTCGGCGACCTCTGGGGGCTCGCACATCACATGCCGCACATCACGGTCGGCTTTATGCTTGCGGGACTCTGCTCGCTCGGGCTGCCGGGGCTGATCGGCTTCATCCCCGAGTTTACGATCTTTGTCGGCATCATCGAGGTCTATCCCGTGATCGCCGTGATCGCAGTCTCTGGCATCATCTTCACGGCGTTCTACGTGCTGCGCATGCTCGCGCGTGTCCTTTTCGGTCCGCGTGTGGAGCGTTTTGCGAAATTCCCCGATGAGCGTAAGATCGACATGGTGCCGCTCGTCGTGCTCGGCGTGTTCCTCGTCGGCTTCGGCGTGTTCCCGGGACTCCTCATGGATGTGGTGGATACGGGCGTTGCCCCACTTGCGCCGCTCTTTGAACTGATCCAGGATGCACCGACAATCATAGGAGGTGGGCACTGATGCTGCAAGCGATGAATTTTGCCGCGATTTCCGTTGAAATCGGTATTGTCGTGCTGATGGCACTCGTGCTCCTTCTCGATCTCGTCCTCAAAAAGGACGCGCCGCGCTGCATGGTGGTCTGGCTGACCGTTGCGGGACTCCTCGGCGTGCTTGCGCTTGCCGTGGGCATGTATCCGCCCGATGGCGGTGCAGCTGCATTCTATGCGGGGCTTTACATTGTCGACGGCTATTCCGTGTTCTTCAAGATTCTCTTCATCATCGGGATTCTCTCGACCGTGATCTTTGCGGCGGACTACGTGGAGCAGACAATGCGGCACAAGGGGGAGTTCTATCTGCTCCTCCTCTCCGCACTGCTCGGCATGTGCGTCCTCTCCTCGGCAAACGATCTTATGACGGCGTTCGTCGGGCTGGAGCTGATGACGATCTCGTTCTATGCGCTCGTCGCGCTCCGTACGGATGCACCGCTCTCGGCGGAGGCGGGCATCAAGTATCTCGTCTTCGGCTCCGGCTCGACGGCGGTTCTGCTCTACGGCATGAGCCTCGTCTACGGCATGACGGGGACGATGGTGTTCCAAGACATCGCGCAGGGACTTGGGCTTGTGTTCTCGCTCGGGCTGATCGGCGTGGTCTTTATCCTCGCGGGCTTCTTCTTTAAGCTCTCGATCATCCCGTTCCACCTCTGGGCGCCGGATGTATACGAGGGAGCGCCCGCACCCGTGACGGCTCTGCTCGCCATGTGCTCAAAGGCGGCGGGCATTGCGATTCTGCTGCGCGTGCTCTTCGTGGCGTTTCCATTCCTCTCGGCGTATTGGGCACATCTGCTCGCCGTGTTTGCGGGTGTCTCGATGGTCGGCGGCAACCTCATGGCATTCCGCCAGACGAATATCAAGCGCATGCTTGCATACTCGTCGATTGCACAGGCGGGCTACATGATGACCGCGATGGTCGCGACCAATGCGGCGGGCATCAAGGCGGTTCTCTTCTATGCGATGGTCTACGTCTTTGCGAATGTCGGCGCGTTCGTCACGGTGTCCTACCTTGAGATGAAGCGCGGCGGTGCGGACTTTACGAGTGTGCGCGGGCTTGCGAAGGATTCGCTGCTGCCGGCGGGCATCCTGATGGTCGCACTTCTCACGATGGCGGGCATTCCGCCGACGGCGGGCTTCGTCGGGAAAATCTACATCTTCTCAGCAGCAATCGACGCGGGCTATCTCTGGCTCGCGGGCGTCGGCTTCGTCATGTCGATGATGTCCGTCTACTACTATCTGCTCGTCATCAAGGAGATGTTCCGTGATGTTGAGGTGGGGGAGAAGTGGACGGAGGAGCATCTGCACCTGCCGCTCCCCGCAAGCGCAATGGGCGTCATCGCCGTCGCCTTTTCGCTGATTATCGGCGTCTGGGCGGAACCTCTCTCGATCTTCAGCAACATTGCGGTCTATACGTTTATGAGATAATATCTAAGTTTCAATCGTTTTACAATTTCATCCGAAAACACAAAGAACCCGTCGGCACCATCGCCGACGGGTTCTCTATGTTTTACTGTGTCTGTTTAGAAGGTCATGCGTACGCCGCCGCGCCAGATGCGGCCGTCGTAGGCGAGCGCATCGTTCTCCTTGTCGAAGATGTTGTCGACGCCGAGGTAGGCGCTGAACTGCTCGTTGAACTTCTTGGTAACAACGAAGTTCGTGAGTGCGAGAGCCGCGTCCTTATAAACGGTGCGCGCAGCCATGCCTCTGCCGACCTGCTCCGCATAGCGGTAGCCTGAGATCCAGTCCTGCCAGAGTGTTGCGTTCCAGCCATGCTGCGGGTCATCGTAGCTGAGCTGGAGGCTCGCCTTGTGGCGGGCGCGTCCCATCAGGCGCGTGTTGGTCTTATCGTCCTGTGCATCGAGATAGGTATAGAGTCCACGCAGGGCGAAGCCACTGCCGAGATCCTGCTTTGCCTCAAGCTCGACGCCCTGAATCGTGGCGCTGTCGATGTTCTGATAGGTACCGGTTGAGAGGATAGCAGGCGGTGGGGGACCGGGGATGACGGTATTGACTACGTTGACGTTGATCAAGTCTTCCACCTTGTTGTGGAAGTACGTGAGCTTACCGAAGGTCTTGCCACGCTCGCCCTCGATTCCAAGGTCGAAGTTCAGCGCCTTTTCGGGCTTCAGATCAGGATTTCCAACAATATGGACATTTATTTTTCGAGCCGGTGTATGCCGCCAGTCAAAGTAGAGTTCGCTCGCGGTCGGGGCACGGTAGGCACTGCCGACGTTCGCCTTGAAGCGCAGCCCCTTGTTTATTTTGTAGGTTGTGCCGAGCTTTCCCGTCACCTCGCTGCCGAATACGTCGCTGTGATCCCAGCGCACAGACGGGATGATCGTCCAGCGCGGGCTGGCGAGCCACTCATCCTGCACATAGAGCGCGGCAAAATCCATCGAGCTGTCGCCAAGTTGATTGGTCACACCTTCAAGCGTCGTTGTCCTGGAGCCTTTGATGCGCGTGCTCTCGTAGTCTTCCTTGCGGTATTCGCCGCCGACGGTCAGCAGATGATCCTTTGCGATCTGCATGGAGCGTCTGCCGTCGAAGATCAGGGAGTTGTACGTCATATCGTCAAAGCTGTGGAGGCTGCCATTTGCGCGGTTTCTTGTCCGCTGACTCTTGTCAAAATAGGTATAGTACACCTGCATCTCGTAGTCGCCGCGGCTGTCACGTCCGGAATACTTGACGCCCGTGGAGAAGCGATCATGGTCATAGCTTGTTTTCTGTGTGGCGGAGTCCTTCATGTCGAGATCTTCCTTCAGATAGTCGAAGAAGACATCGAGCCACTTGTCCCTTGCCACGTCCATACGCCCGTCGATGTTGAAGAAATACTTCTTGCCGTATATATTACTGACCGCGTCGGTACCGCGCTCGCGCACGCCCGTACGCTTGAAGCTCGTGCTGAACGCCCATTTGCCGACCTTGCCGGAGTCGAGACGGAGACCTTCATTGTTCTGGCGCGTCGTCCAATCGAGGGTAACAGAGGTCTGTGCTTCGGCGGGGCGCTTCCGTATGACGTTGATGACGCCGCCGAGCGCCTCCGAGCCGTAGAGAGAGCTGACCGCACCGCGCACAATCTCGATGCGCTCCACATCGTCCATGTTGACGCGCTGCAGCTCATAGTAGTTCATTGTCTCGCTCGTATTTTCCGTACGGACGCGGCGTCCATCGATGAGGATGAGCGTCTGATTTGTATTCATGCCGCGGATGGCGGAGCGATTGCCGACCATCGTGTTTTCCTGCAGATCAATGCCGAGGGCGAGTTTGAGCGCCTGTGCAAGGTTCTCCGCGCCCATCTTGTCAATGTCCGCGCGCGTGATGACCTCGACGGCGCTTGGTGTCTCCTTGATCTCTTGCTCCGTGCGGGAAGCCGTGACAACGACCTCGTCTGTGACTACAGATGCCCCTCCATCGCGAACTGCTGCGTAGGCGGGCACGGATATTGCGCTGAGTACGGCTGCGGTCAGAAGAATTTTCCTCTGTGTGTGCTTGTGTGACATTTTTTCAACTCCTATCATATATGTAAACGTGGCGTATGCAAAAGCTCCGCGTGGGGAATTCCTGCACATCGCCGCTGCCGCCTCGTTTTGCTCTCCTGAAAGCACGTCTTTTTCCTTTGTCAATCACTCCCTTCACTGTGGCGTTGGATACATGATGTTCGCGAGTGTCTGAAGGGCATCCGCAGCGCGGACACCGGGATTCACGGCGAAGAGTTCGTACGGGAGTACATAGACACGTCCGTTCTTTACAGCGTCGACCTCTGCCCATGCCTCGCTCTCCTGCAGGTCGCGGCGCATCTTCGGCTCAAGCGTCTCAGCGGGACCGTGCACGATGATGAAGATCACGGCGGGATTCTCGCGCGCGACAAACTCCATGGAAAGCGGAATATAACCGCCGTCCCCCTCTGCCCGGTCGGCAATGTTGCCGCCGCCGAGCATGTCGATCAGACCGCCGGTAAAGCATTTCGATGTGCCCATGTTAAAGCTGTCGGGCGAACCAAAGACGAGGAGATTCTTTGGTGGCGTGCGACCCTCCGCACGTTTCTTCACGACATCGAGTTTCTCTTGAATCACTGTTGCCTGCGCGCGGGCATCCTCTTCGTGCCCCGTGAGGTCTCCGTAGAAGTCGAGCGTGGAGAGCAGGGATGGAACGTCGTCGAGCGCCTGTATATAGAGTGGTACGCCGGCATTGCTCAGCGTCTCCACAAGCCCCGTATGGAAGGGGACGTTCGTGCCGATGACGAGATCGGGCTGCAGCGCGAGGATCTTCTCGATGTCTGGCTGATGTATGATGCCGACCTCCTCTGCGGATGCCGTCTTTTCCTTGACTGTCTCGGAGAGCGCCTGCGAAGTCGGCTTTCCGACGATGGCGTCGGCGCCGCCCGCAGCAACGTAGAGGTCGAGGTTCGACGGATTGAGGATGACGACGCGCTGCGGATGTGACGGAAGTGTGACCGTGCGTCCCGTGCTGTCCGTTACCATGAGCTCCTTTTGCTCCGGCGGTGCCTGTGCCGAAGGCCAAAGGAGAAAGATGGCAGCTGCCGCGAGGCAGAGAAATGCTGCAATGATACCGATTTTTCGCATAAACACCTCCGAAAGTGATAACTTCCTAAAGTAATTCTCTGAGATTTCGGTGTTCAGTGTTCGTGTGCTGTCCGTGCAACGCGCTCGGGCAGGCAGAGTTTCGTGCGCCGTCCCGCGATCTCAATGTCGCTGACGCGACTCTCCACGCCGTAGAGATCACGCACGAGTTCGTGCGTGAATACGTCGTTTGGGGATCCGTCCGCGATAATTTCGCCTGCGCGGACGGCAATGAGGCGACCGCCATAGCGCACGGCTTGGTTGAGGTCATGCAGAACCATAATGACGGTGAGACCGAGTGTGTCGTGCAGATTTTCCACAAGCTCCATGAGTGCGAGCTGGTGCCGGATGTCAAGATACGTGGTAGGCTCGTCGAGAAGCAGCGCCTCCGGCTGCTGGGCAAGCGCCATCGCCAGACGTGCGCGCTGACGCTCACCGCCGGAGAGCGCGCGGATCGGTCGCATGGAGAGGGACTCCATGCCCGTTCGCATGAGTGCCTCACGACATATTTCTCCGTCCTCTTTGGAGAACATGTCCCAAAATTTTCGATGCGGCAGTCGTCCCATGCGAACGAGTTCGAGTACCGTGATGTCGCCGGGCGGTTCCGCGCTTTGGGGCAGGAAGGCGATTTTCTGTGCAATATCCCGTTCGCTTTTCCCCCATATGTCGGCGCCTAGGAATTCGATTGTCCCGCTGCTCGGTTTCAAGAGGCGGGCGAGCGCCTTTAGGAGTGTTGACTTGCCTGAGCCGTTGGGGCCGATGATGGCAGCAATTTCCGCGCGGTGTATGGATACATCAACCGCGTGTATGATCTCCATGCGCCCGTAGCTGAGCGAAAGCGCGCGTGCCCGCAGCAGTTCTTCCATAACGTCACTCCCTTCGCATGCCTTTCTTGAGCAGGTAGAGGAAGAACGGCGCGCCCAGAAAGGACATGAATACGCCGACCGGTACCTCGACCGGGGCAAAGGCGACGCGTGCCGCAGCATCCGCACCGGCGACGAGCGCTGCACCCCAGAGTGCCGATGCAGGCAGGAGCCAGTCAAAGTCAGAACCGGTCAGGAGGCGTACGATATGTGGTACGACCAGTCCGACAAAACCCAGCATGCCTGCGGCACTGACGGCGGATGCCGCGAGCAGCGCTGCAAGTATGAGGAGGACAAGGCGGGCGCGTGCGACATTCACGCCGAGGCTTCGCGCCGTTTCCTCACCGAGCTGCAGAGCGTTCAGCCAGCGGCTGCCGAGCAGGGCTCCGGCAATGCCGATGAGTGTGTAGGGGAGAACCATCTCTGCATGACTCCAGCTTCTCCCTGCGAAACCTCCTGCCATCCAGTTCACTGTACCCTGCACGCGATCGGAGTAGAACACCATCAGGGCAGTCATCGCTCCACCGAAGAATGCGGCAATGGCGACGCCTGCGAGCACCATGCGCATCGGATGCACGCCGTTCTCCCATGAGAGGGCAAAGACGAGCGCAACGGCGATCATCGCTCCAATGAAGGCACCGAGCGGGACAAATTTTGTTTCGGCAGGCAGCAGGATCATAATGCACATAGCGGCAAGCCCCGCTCCTGCCGAGACACCGATGATGCCCGGATCAGCGAGCGGATTTTTCAGAATGCCCTGCAGAATGCAGCCCGCGAGCGCGAGATTGATGCCTGTGAGTGCCCCCGTAACGATGCGCGGCAGGCGAATATGATACAGGATGCGGTAGTCCTCCGGCGTTCCGTTTCCAAGAAGTGTCGGAAGAATATCATGCGGAGCGATCTCGACTGCTCCCAGTGAAGCGCTCGCAAGCAGTGCGCCCACAAGTGCGAGGAAACCAATGCCAAGTGCCAGCCGACGCAGCAGTGCACGCGGATGAATGTCTGTGGAGAAATTTTTTTTCGATGCTTCCATAGAATCTCCATTTATAAGAATATGAAATATAAAATTATTATCAATAAAGATATAAAAGAAAAAGGGGGATCGCCCCCTTTTTCTACAATCAACAGCAGCGAAAATTATAATCATTCCCTCATGTGCTCGTTCGTAGAATACATTATTGTGTTTCTCTTGTCAACTCAAAATTTATGCCGAATATCAAAGCCTGCCCCGCCGCAGCGGGGCAGGGGGATCGCGCAAGCGGTGGGAAGGGGCGCTTGTAACGATTCATCTAATCATAAAGACAGGGGCAGTTGTACGAAGCTTTCTGGCTTCGTGCAACTGCCCCTGTGATGTTATCGTTTGACTTTCGTCAGCAGGTTTGTGTACCGGAATGTTCGTTATTTCATCTCATCCATAATGGAGTCGTCGCCGCCCTTGAAGAACATGTAGCGCGCGAGGTCTTCCTGGAACTTGCCGACATCGGCGGGCACCCATTTGCCGGTATTCTTGTCCTTCTTGACCTCGACCTCAAACGACTGCTGTCCTGCGACTTTTGCAGCCTTCAGTTGGTCGGAGAAGATCTTCAGATACACGTCACCGAGCTTGGAAAGAGCTGACGTATCATCCGAATCCATCGCCTTTTCCATTTCTTTTTCGAGCATCTGCATAGAGCTCGTCATCACAGATGTGAACTCGATGTAGTCGGTCGTGACTTTGACCTTCGCCGAGTTGTCGCTCTTGGACACGTCCTCGGTCTTGATCTTCAGCTCCTTGAGCTTGTCACCCATGACCTTCTGGGCAGCTTCGCTTCCTTCCTTGCTGGCTTCGAGACTCTTCCCCAACTCTTGAATAAAGATCTCGTTGATGGGCTTTGCGCCATCGCCCGTCAGTTTGAAATCCTTCATTGCGGCGGCATCGCCGTGGCCGATTCCCTCTGCGAGGGCTTGGACATCGACGCTCGGATCGTTCCCGCCGCAGCCCATGAGGGCGACGCTCGTAAAGAGAGCAAAGCAGAGGGCGAGCAGAACCTTACTGAGTGAACGGATTTGCATAACACTTCCTCCTTATAGCTGAAATACACGGAAACTGAGGGGGTATCCTCTTTTCCTCCAAAAAGCTCTTCCTATATTCTATCACAGTCAGAAAAAAAGTGTACTGTCATAAATGACAGGTTTTACGAAAAAAATTTGAAAAAATTATATATCCCAGTGCAGCTGTTCGGGGTTCGGTGTCGCGCGGTCGATCTCGCGCAGGATCCACGGCGCGTTTTCGTGCGCTGCGGCAAAGGCATCTGCAAGTCCCTGCTCATATGCGGGCGGAATTTCCATCGCGTGCAGCGCCATGTGCATGTAGTCCTTTGCGATGAGGACGACGCCGCGCTCGGCGGCGAGATGTGCCTTGAAGCGGTAGCCGTAGTAGAGATACGAGTTGTGCGGCACGGCGTCCGCGAGCCCGTCAAAGGCGGCAATGCGCTCGTCCACCTCTGCCTCGGCATCCTCGGTCATGTGCAGCTTGTGCATGAGGTTCCAGCGATCTGCCCAGAGCTCGCCGCGCAGGATGTACTTGTAGAGGAAATCCGTGGACTCGGCGCACTCGATGGCAAGGTTGATGTGCTCGAGTGCCGCTTCCTGCATCTCCTTTTCCGCAGCTTCGAGCGCACTCAGCCCCTGCATGGCATAGACCTTCTCCTCTACGTCCTGTGCAAGCTCTTCGTTCGGCTCTGCGTCGATGATACTCTGAAAAAGTGCGAGAGCATCACTGCGATATTCCTCCGCCTGTGCGAGGAAATGGGCAAGGCGTGCGCGTGCGTGCCAGTCCGCTACGCCGCCCGCAAAGAGGTCGTGGGGCGGGGCTGCTGCGCCGAGGCGATCCAAAACAACGTGAATGAGTTCGTGAAAGCGTTCTTCTGTCATAGTTCTATCACCTGTTTCATACGGTCGAGAAGGGGAAGGTCATGTGTGATGACGATGAGCGTGCCGCCGCGCGCGTCGAGTTCCGCGAGAACGGCGGCAATCAACCGCTCCCCACGCTCTGCATCAAGCCCTGCGGTCGGCTCGTCGAGGAGAAGAATCGGCGCATTGGAGGCGAGCGCAAGCGCCGTGAGGAGGCGGCTGCGCTGTCCGCCCGAGAGGCGTGCGGCATTCGCGCCGAGCTCTTCGTCGAGTTCCGCAGGAAGTGCCCGCACAACATCGGCAAGCTGCGCCGTTTCGAGTGCCTCCCACATACGTTCCTCCGTTATACCTTCGTGCAGACGCAGGAAGTTGTCGCGTATTGACGTGCTGAAGAGATAACTGCCCTGAAGCGCAGCGCCGAAGAGCGCGCGCGTCGCGGTCGGAGAGAGTTCCGTATGCTTTGCTCCGCGATAGGAGAGCATCCCGCCATCGACCTCCCAGAGGCGCAGGAGGAGGCTTGCAAGCGTGGTTTTGCCTGCGCCGCTCTCACCGATGATCGCCGTGTGCTGACCGCGCTGAATTGTGAACGAGAGTCCGTTCAGTATGGGCACGGAGGCATGATACCCGAAGGAGATGTCCTGCGCCTCAATAAGAGGCGCGTCGGGGGCGCTGTCGGGCACGGGAGAGGTAATTTCACGTAGTTCCTTCGTCGCGGGCAGAATTGTCTCTGCCGCCCGTACTGCCTCCACCGTACCGAGGCTTGCAGCGGGTAGGGGGCGATACTCGCTGAGGACTGCCTCAATAATGAGCACCCAGACGGCGTACTGCACGCCTGAAAGGGTTCCGGCCGCAACAAGCGGCATCAGCAGGATGATAAGTCCGACCCAGACCGATACGCGCAGAACGTCGAGCAGTGTGAAAAGGCGCTCGCGCTTCGTGCGTTTGCCGCTCTGTTTCTGCTGAAAATTCACTGCCGCCCGATCGAGATGATTCGTGGCATCCACGAGAGTGCCCGCCGCCGCAAGTTCCATGCGTCCATCGAGACGGTCGAGCAGTGCGCTGCGGTAGGCGGCGCTCTCCGTCCGCAAATCTGTTTCCCGCAGCAGGTGGGGGAGGACGAGATGCGCGGCATACAGGAGTACGATGAGCAGTATGCCCCACGGGCTGAGCGGCAGGAGAGCCGCGCAGGTTACGGCGGTGAGTATTCCCGTGATCAGCGGCTGCGGGACGGTGCGGAGGTAGAAGTCACGCAGTGTCTCGCAGCCCGTCAGGAGGTCGTGCAGGAATTCGCCCTCACGCACGTTTCCTTCGCGCAGCGGAATCGTCGCAGCCGAGCGGCGGTAGGTCGCCTGCTGCAAGCCTTCGTAACACGCGAACGCAAGCCGATGGGAGAGCAGGCGGTCGAGGTAGCGAAAGACGGCGCGCCCGATGCCGCAGGCGCGCACCATCGTAATCATGAGTGCGAGTGCGGAGAGGGGGGGCTGCAGGGCGGCACTTGCGATGATCCACGCCGCTGCACCGATGAGCGCAATGCCCGAGGCAGCCGCAAGTATGCCCGCGATAAGAGCGGGCAGCGCCTTCATCGGATCAGCAATCCTGAGTAGTCGGAAGAGTGTTCCTGTCATGCGTGCTCACCTCCCAATGTGATAACGTGATCTGCCCACGCGATGAGGGCGGGGCGGTGCGAGGTCAGAATCAGCGTGCGATGATGTGCAAATTGTGTCAGTGCCGCAATGACCTGTGCCTCCGTTTCCCCGTCCAGACCTGCCGTGATCTCGTCGAGCAGTACGATGGGGCGATTCTGAAAAAATGCGCGCGCGAGTCCGAGGCGATGCCGCTCGCCCGCAGAGAGCGGATGTCCGCCGGCGCCGAGCGGAGTTTCGAGTCCCTCGGGCAGGGAGCGCAGGAAGTCGCCGAGCGAAGCTGCCTCAAGTGCTGCCGTGAGGGTTTCGTTCGTGGCGTGTTCGAGCCAGAGGCTGACGTTCTCCGCAAGCGACGCCGTAAAGATATGCGGCTCCTGCGGAACGTAGGTGATGAGATTTTGCCGCGTTGCCGCAGAGAGGTGCGCAAGGTCAAATGCGCTGTTGTTTCCCGCACCGTCCGCGAGCACAATTTTTCCCTCCGTCGGTGCAGTCTGACCTGCGAGCAGGAGCAGCAGGGTAGATTTCCCAATGCCGCTCGCCCCTGCAAGCACCGTGGCTTTTCCCGCAGGGAAGGAGTAATTCGCGTTCGTGAGCACGGTCTCCTCGGTCAGCGGATAGCGATAGGAGAGATGCTCCGCATGCACGGCGGGCGGCGAGAGGATCTGACTGCGTGCACCGTCCCCGGGCGAGGGGAGACCCACGTAGGGCAGGAGTGCCGCCTCCGCTGTCTTGGCATCCATCGCCGCATGAAACGCGATGCCGCCCTCGCGCAACGGCTGATAGAAGAGCGGCGCGAGGATGAGGACAAAGAACGCCGTCTGAAACGTCATCATCCCGTCGAGGAGGCGCAGACCGATGGAGACGGCAATGAGTGCAATCGAGAGTGTTGTAATCAGCTCGAGCGCGAACGCTGAGACAAAGGCAAGGCGCAGGACGGAGAGGGACGCCTCGGCGAAGCTGTGGCTCATCCGTGCAAGATGTGCGCCTTCTTCATCGACGCGGCGAAAGATCTTGAGCGTCATCGCTGCACGCACGAGTTCGCCGAATCCGTCCGTGAGTGCCTGCATCTTGTCCCACTGCCGTTCACTCGCGCGGCGTGTCGCCTTGCCGATGAGGAAGAGAAGGAAGGGCGCGATCGGCAGCGTGACGAGGAAGAGGAGTGCCGAGAGCGGATCCGCGATCGCCGTGACAATGAGGATGAGCGGGATGAGGACAACTCCTGCAATCATTGTGGGCAGTACCGTGTGAAAGAACGGATCGAGCGCATCGACGCGTTCGAGTGTGAGCGTCAGCGCACCCGAGGAACTGCGCCCGTGCAGGAGCATTGCCTCGTGCAGGGAGGATCGTGCAAAGAGGCGCACGTCATGCGAGAGTTGTGCCTCAATGCGTCCCTTCGGCAGGCGCAGCAGTGCCATCGAGAGAACGCACAAAAACAGCATCAGAAGATCTGATGCTGTTTCAGCAAGCCTGCCGTGTTCTATAAATACCGCATTCACAATGACGGCAGTCTCCCATGCTGCCGCGACGACGAGACCTCCGTGGAGGAACTCGATCGCCGTGCGCGCGAGGATGCTGTTCCGCTCAGTGCGAAGCACAGACAGCAGAATGGACTTCTTTTTTTTCATTGTGATCAGTATGCCTGATGACCGTTGTCATTCGGTGAGATGCGCTTGCGGAAGATGTAGTACGTCCAGATCTGATAGGCGAGGACGACGGGAACGAGAATGGCCGCCGCGATCGTCATGATGGAGAGTGTGTACTCCGTCGAGGACGCATTGTAGATCGTGAGGCTGTACCCGGGATTCAGGCTCGAGACCATGAGGCGTGGGAAGAGACCGACAAAGAAGCCGATCGTTGTGCCAACGATCGCAAGACCGCCGAGCATGAATGCGGGCAGCTGTGTTCCCTTATACATTGCGCCAAGCGCTGCGACGAATGCCGCCGCCGAGAAGACAAGAGCGCCGGCAGCGAGCGGGCTCGCATAGAGATCCGTCTCAACATAGGTGAGGATCATGCAGAGTACGTAGAGGAGCGCTGCGAGGACGCCGAACTTCAAACCGAGCACACGGGCGCGGTCGAGGAGATAGCGATCCGTGAGACGCAGGCGCAGGAACGCCGCACCGTGGAAGGCAAAGACCGTGAGGAAGGTTACGCCGCCAACCACCGTGTAGGGGGTCAGAAGATCGAAGAAGTTGCCCTGATAGACCATGTTCGAGCCAATGGGCAGCCCCGCGATCAGATTCGTGACGGCAACGCCCCAGAGGAATCCAGGGACAATGCTGCCGAACGCAATCGCGTACGACCAGCGGCGCTGCCACTCTGCATCCTCACGCTGATGGCGGAACTCGAATGCGACACCGCGCAGGATGAGAGCGACGAGCATGAGGAAGAGTGCGATGTAGAAGGTGCTGAACATCGTCGCATAGACATGCGGAAACGCCGCAAAGGTAGCGCCGCCCGCCGTAATCATCCAGACCTCATTGCCGTCCCAGACGGGACCGATCGTGCGGATGACCTGAGAGCGGTCGCTCTCTTTGTCCGAGAGGAGTGTGAGCAGTGTGCCGACGCCGTAGTCAAATCCCTCGAGAAAGAAGAATCCCGTGAAGAGGACGACGATGAGCACGAACCAGAGAATATTGTAGTCCATTCTTACTTCCCTCCTTCGATGGCAGGTGTGAT
>ERZ772967.1396-NODE-1396-length-16783-cov-2.663140_pt1 | contig 16783 bp, 10 predicted proteins | sample MGYA00511677_ERZ772967 | MGnify/ENA primary metagenome ERZ772967 (study PRJEB29015, sample SAMEA2737931) | human oral metagenome | biome: human oral; feature: human-associated habitat; material: dental | place: China | collected 2146 ...
GCGCCGCACCCGTAGAATTCTTTCTCGGACCATTCTATCCCTAGACGAGGAATCCTCGGCAATAGCAGGTATTTCAATGACAATTACAAACGTCTCAGAAATAGGTGACATAGGCGACCCCCGCATCGACGCCTACGTCCGTCTGACGGACCGTCAGCTCAGAAGCGTGCTCGACCCCAACTCCGCGCTCGTCATCCTCGAGTCCCTCAACGTGATCACCCTCGCCGTTCGGGAGGGTGTCGAGCTCGTCTCCGTCTTCGTCGAAAGACGCCACCTCGAGCGCCTCCTCGCGGAGCTCCCCTCCCTTTCCGAGAAGGACATCGAGGTCTTTGTCGCGTCCCGTGCGGTGATGAGCGAAGTCGTCGGGTTCAACGTCGTCCGCGGCTACCTTGCCGCAGCCAGACGTCCACACCCGCGGGAGGCGCAAGAGGTCCTCGAGGGGGCCTCCCGCGTTGCCGTCCTGGAGGGCCTCACCGACGTGAGCAACGTGGGCGCGCTCTTCCGCTCCGCCGCCGCGCTTGGGGTCGATGCTCTGCTTCTGGCACCAACCTGCGCAGACCCCTTCAACCGCCGAGCCATCCGCACCTCCATGGGGACGGTCTTCCAACTCCCCTGGGCTCCGGCGCCTCGTCCCTGGCCACAGGCAACCTTCGACGCCCTGCGCGCCGACGGCTTCACCTCCGTGGCCCTGGCGCTCGACGAGCACGCCGTCCGCCTGGACGATCCTGCGCTCACGGATAGCGGGCGCGTGGCGCTCTTTTTCGGCAGCGAGGGGACGGGCCTCTCGGACGACGTGCTCTCGGCGGTCGATCGGTCGGCCATCATCCCCATGTCACGTGGGGTCGACTCGCTCAACGTCGCCGCGTCCTCTGCGGTCGCGTTCTGGGAGCTTTGCGCGCGGAGGAGGTAGCGTTCGGGGGACCTTAGCCCTCGGGGGCGCTATTGTACTTGGGGGCGAAGCCGTCGTCTCGGTTGAGGATGTTCATGAACTCCTCGCCGGTGATGGTCTCCTTCTTCTGGAGGTAGTGGGCAATCTCGTGGAGCTTGAAGCGGTTCTCGTTCAGCGTCTTGAGCGCGGTCTGGTGACCCTCCTCCACGAGGCGCTTGACCTCCTCGTCCACGTCGCGCGCGGTGCCCTCAGAGCAGGTGAGTTCCGTTCCGCCTCCCAGGTAGCGGCTGCGCTGCTCGCCCAGGGCCATCATGCCGAACTTCTCGGACATGCCCAGCTGCGTGACCATCGCGCGGGCGATCTTGGTCGCCTTCTCGATGTCGTTGGCCGCGCCTGAGGTCATGTGCCCGAAGATGAGCTCCTCGGCAGCGCGCCCGCCGCACAGGACGGCGATACGCTGCTTGTACTCCTCGCGCGTGGTGAGGTAGTGCTCGTCCTCCTCGGCCTGCATGGTGAAGCCGAGGGCGCCCGAGGTGCGTGGGACGATGGTGATCTTGGAGACGGGCGCCTTGCCGTCCTGGACGGCCGCGACGATGGCATGGCCCGTCTCGTGATAGGCGACCACGTCCTTCTCGTGCTCGGAGAGGACGGTCGACTTCTTCTTCTCGCCGGCTATGACGACATCCACCGATTCCTCTATGTCGGTCTGCGATACGCGCTTGCGGCCCATGCGTACGGCACGCAGGGCGGCTTCGTTGATCATGTTGGCGAGGTCCGCGCCGGATGCCCCTGGCGTCTGGCGGGCGACGGAGCCGAAGTTGATGCCCGGCTCCATCCTCACGTCGCCTGCATGCAGCTTCAGGATGGCCTCGCGGCCGGTGAGGTCGGGAAGCTCCACGGGGATGCGGCGGTCGAAGCGGCCGGGGCGCAGCAGCGCCTGGTCGAGGGACTCGGGACGGTTGGTGGCCGCGAGCACGACGATGCCCTTGTGGTTGTCGAAGCCGTCCATCTCGGAGAGGAGCTGGTTCAGGGTCTGCTCGCGCTCGTCATTCGAGTTGAGCGACATGTCACGCTTCTTGCCCACGGCGTCGATCTCGTCGATGAAGATGATGCAGGGGGCCTTCTTGTTCGCCTCCTTGAAGAGGTCGCGCACCTTGGCCGCGCCGCGACCGACGAACATCTCGACGAACTCCGAACCGGAGATCTGGAAGAAGGTGACGCCCGCCTCGCCGGCGACCGCCTTTGCGAGCAGCGTCTTGCCCGTGCCCGGAGGGCCCACGAGCAGCGCTCCGCGTGGGCAGCGGGCGCCGATCTCGGTGTACTTGTCGGGGTTCTTGAGGAACGAGACGATCTCCTGCAGGGACTCCTTGGCCTCGTCCTGGCCAGCGACGTCCTTGAAGGTCGTGTCGACCTCCTCGCCCTTGACCTCCTTGGCGTTGGAACGACCCAGGCCGCCCTGGCCCAGGCCGAAGCCGCCACCGAGGTTCATGGAGGGATTGTCGTCGCCCATCTGCCTCTTGAGGCGTCGGTTGAGCAGCCAGCCGCCGCCAAAGATGATGATGAGCGGGGCGAGGTTTATGAGGACGTACAGCCACATGCTGGCGCTGGTGTCGGGGATCTGCGCCGAGAAGTCCACGTCGTGCTTCTCGAGACGCTCTACCAGCTTGTCGTCGTTGGGGAACTGCGTGGTCTCGAAGACCTGCTCGCCGTCGCCCTCGCCGGTTGTGAAGCGGATGGTGTTGTCACCCGTGGTGAGCTGCACCTGCCTGACCTGGTCGTCATCCACCATCTCCAGGAACTCGCTGTAGCTCTTCTTCTGGACCTGCATGGTGGCGATGCTGGGGTAGAGCAGCGTGCGCAGCGTGACCGCGACGGCGATCGCGATGATCAGGTACAGGATCAGCGACTGGCGCTTCCTCTTGTCGTTCATCTCCATCTTGGGGTGACGCTCCTTCGTCGTGTCTGTGGGTCGCGGGACAGCTCCCGTTGCCTGGCTGCGTCTTTAGATACCCAAACGGTTGTGCCGGCCTTCCGCAGTTCACGCTTCCGTCACAAGAAGGATGTGACGCAAGAAGGACGTCCGCCGGCCCCATCGACGAAACCGTGGGGCGCGCCTCGTGCCAACCGCCTAGCGCTCGCACTCGGCGATGGCGCCCGTACGATAGGCATGCAGCAGGCGGCGCAGGTCGGCGATCTGCGCACGGATCTCGCGGCCCGTGTCGGTGTCGCGGATCTTGAGCGGGACCTCCTCGCGCTCTATCACGGTCGTGCTGCTCTCGATGTCGACGTTGTCATCGAGAGCCGCCTCGACGCTCTGGAACGGTCGGTGCGCCTTGATGCGCATGCCGTCGCTCGCTGCCGTGAGCGTATAGCCCGCTATGCCGGTCTTCTTGTGGTACGCCTGGCAGAAGCCCCCGTCGATGACCATGAGCCGCCCGTCGGCCCGCAGGGGGCTCTCGCCTGCCTTGGCCTTCACGGGAACGCGCCCGTTCACGATGTGGGCACCCGAGGCGTCCAGGCCGAACTCCTCGAGGACGTCTTCGCAGACGGCGGGGGAGCGCGTGAGGCGGTAATAGGGGTCCTCCGGCTCCACCCAGGTGGACTCGTCCTCGACGAAGCTGCGTTCGAAGGTCTTCACCACGCGTCCCGACAGGGGCGAGTGGCGACCGCACCAGAGGTACCACATCCAGTCGAGGGCCTCCTGGTCGCCCTCGTGCCATGCGCGGCGCGCGATACGGTCGCAGAAGTCCATGTACGCGCGACCCGAGATGGAGCCACCTGCCGCCTCGATGGCGGAGAAGGACCCGTCGGCGTCCAGCGGCAGGCAGCCGTGGAAGAGGAGGACGTTGTTCCACACCAGGTAGAGCGTGCCCTTCTCGTACAGGAACGAGACGTGTCGCCTGAGGCGGTCGGACTCGTGGAACGCGGTGACGAGGCCGTCAAGCACCCGGCGCTCCCCGTCCGTGAGCTCGTAGGGCCGCTCGGGGTCGACGGTGGGAAAGTCGCAGGTCTTGAGTTCGCAGCGCCTTCCGTCGATCGTGACGGACGCGTCCTGCAGGTCGATCTTGTCCAAGAGCAGGCGATCCTCCATCTGGAACTCGGGGTGCCGGACGATGAGCTGACCCTCGAGCTTGAAGAGCATGACGTCGATCGCCTTCTCCATGGCCGAGATCTCGTCATCCGCACGGTAGCTACGCCCCGCGAAGAGCGCCAGCTCGCGCAGGGAGATGCCGTAGGCGCTCTCGAGCATGTCGAGCGTGCCGTAGCGCACGTTGGTGCGTACGACCGACGCGATGCACGCCTCGCTTCCCGCCGCAGCCCCCATCCAGCAGATGTCGTGGTTGCCCCACTGGATGTCGAGCGAGTGGTAGCCCATGAGCCTGTCGATGATGCGGTCCGCGTGCGGGCCGCGGTCGAAGACGTCACCCACGATGTGCAGGCGGTCGACGGCGAGTCGCTTGATCAGGGACGCCAGCGAGCAGATGAAGTCGTCGGCCGACCCCGTCCCGATGATGGAGTAGAGGATCTGCACATGGTACTCGTGGCGGCTCGTCTCGCCCGCCCCCGACGCATGGAGCAGCTCGTCGATGATGTAGGCGTAGGCGACGGGCATGGCCTTGCGGACCTTCGAGCGCGTGTAGAGCCCCGACAGCAGACGGGCGATGCGGACGAGCCTCATCAGGTTCTCGGCATACCATGCCTCGCTTGCGAGGCCGCTGTCGTGGGCTCGCCGCAACTTCTCGTGGGGATAGTAGATGAGCGTGCAGAGGTCCGCCTGCTCGGCAGCGGAGAGCTCCCCTTGGAACATGGCGCTCACACGCTCCCGTATGACGCCCGAGCAGTTGTTGAGGATGTGGACGAAGGCCTCGTACTCGCCATGGACGTCACTCATGAAGTGCTCGGTGCCCTTGGGCAGGTTGAGGATGGCCTCGAGGTTGATGATCTCGGTGAAGACGGACTGAGAGGTGGGGAAGTTTCGGGAGAGGAGCGTCAGGTAGCGCTCCTCCGCGCAGGGCAGGGCGCCGGTCCCATGCACTGACGAACGTGCCGATGGGTGCTGCGCCGCCGTGCGTTGCGACGTCGGGTGCTGCGGTATCGGGTGCTGAGACGTCGGGTGCTGCGTCATGGGGTGCCTCCTTCGCGTGCAGACTCCTCGCGCGGGCGACGTGCGCGGGCGACGTGCGCGGGTGATGACGCGAGCGACGTGCGCGGGCGAACAAGCTGTACGAGCGAGCAGGTTGTACGGGCGAGTGAGCGCGGACAAGCCAATCTTGCCATTTCGCACATCCCCTGGGGCACGGACCTCCCGACCGGACCTGCGAGCGGTCCAACTTTCTTGCCCTCAGGTCCGGGGCCCGGGTGGGAGCTCGTCCACCGCGGTCGCGACATGTCCGTTCTTGCCCTCAGGTTCAGGGTCCAAGTAGCAAAAGCTCCTGAGGGACTTTTGGCACTTTCGTCAATTTATAGATATCTACCTGCGTGAATGCATAAAAGTAACAAAAGTCACTCAGGCACTTTTGTTACTTTTCCGCTCGATCGCCTTTTCGCCTGGTCGCTTTTCCCCTTTCGGCTGTGCGGGCCGTCTTGCCGCCTGCTCCTTGCGTCATCGCACGCCAGCACTACGGAAGGGCCGCAGGAGGCCCAGGTTGGCTGCGGCGCGCCAAGGCCGCGCCGGGGGCGTGTATGGGCGTCAGGGCACGCTGCCCTTCGTCGTGTTTGGTCCGCTTGCCGGGCCCGTGCTATCATCTCGTCCGAACCAAAGGCTGTGAAGGGGACGAGTACCCGGGGCAGCGTGGCCCACAGAGAGCGGGGGAGCTGAGAAACCGCAGCCACGTCCCAGGGAAGATCACCCCAGAGCTGCGGCCCCAAAGCCGTGGGTGTGCGCGCAAGCGTCAGGACCCTCGGGCGAGTAGGCGCCGTCGGAGTGGTCGCCGTGACAGGCCAGCCGAGTAAGGCGGATACATCCGCTCGCTGGGTGGTTACAAGCGAAGTGTGAAACGAGCGCTTCGTCCCAGCAGAAGGGACGGGCGCTTTTTGTTTCGAGTGCCCCAGAAGGAAGGACGGAAGGTGGCAAACGAGTTCAAGAGGACCATGAACCTGCCCCACACCAGGTTCGCCATGCGCGCCAGCCTTGCCCAGAACGAGCCCAAGAGGCTTGCGAGCTGGGAGGAGAACGACGTCTATGCCCAGATGATCGCCAAGAACGAGGGCCATGACAAGTTCGTGCTCCACGACGGCCCCCCTTACGCGAACGGCCCCATCCACCTGGGTCACGCACAGAACAAGATCTCCAAGGACATCATCAACCGCTACTGGTCCATGCGGGGCTACCAGACCCCCTACGTTCCCGGCTGGGACTGCCACGGCCAGCCCATCGAGCACAAGGTGGAGGAGATGCTCGGCACGGCGAAGTTCAACCAGCTCCCCACCGAGAAGCCGCAAGCTGGCCGTCGAGCAGGTCGACACCCAACGCCAGGGCTTCAAGCGCCTGGGCGTGCTCGGCGAGTGGGATGACCCCTACCTCACCTACGTCAACGACTACGATGCCACCGACGTCGAGATCTTCAAGGCGATCTTCGACAGGGGGTCCATCTACCGCGGTCGCAAGCCGGTGCACTGGTGCAGCCACTGCCATACGGCCCTGGCCGAGGCGGAGATCGAGTACGGCGACGAGGTGTCGCCCGCCATCTTCGTCCGCTTCGAGATGACCACCGTCCCTGCCGGCCTCGAGGCCTACGAGGGCAACCTCTGGGTGGACATCTGGACAACCACGCCCTGGACGCTTCCCGCAGACGACGCAGTGATCCTCCATCCCGAAGCCGACTACGTGGCCGTGCTGGTGGACGGTCGCGCGGAGCTCATGGCCGAGGCCCTTGTCGAGAAGGACTGCGCCAGGTTCGGCTACGAGTCCTGGGAACTCGCGAAGGCCGGCGACGGCACCGCCTGGCGCATGAACGGCGCCGAGCTCTGCCACAACAGGTACAGGCAGCCCATCTTCGGCGACCAGGGGGTCGAGGGCGAGTTCATCTACGCCGACTACGTCACCCTCGATGACGGTACCGGCATCGTGCACTCCGCACCTGGCCATGGCGTGGACGACTACAACGCCGGCGTGCGCTTCGACATCCCCATCGTGATGCCCGTCGACGACGACGGCCGCTTCTACAAGGGCGACGGCATGGGTAGCGGCGGCCCCTGGTCCGGCATGGAGGTAAACGAGGCCAACCCCAAGATCATCGGGTGGCTGCGCGAGCGCGGCACCCTGATCATGCACGAGGACATCAGCCACAGCTACCCGCACTGCTGGCGCTGCAAGAACCCCGTCATATTCCGCGCCACCAGCCAGTGGTTCGTCTCCATGGACCAGACGGGCCTCCGCCAGCAGGCGCTCGACGAGCTCGAGAGGGTCGACTTCTATCCCGCGCACGCCATCAAGCGCATCAGGTCCATGGTCGAGGGCCGTCCCGACTGGTGCATCAGCCGCCAGCGCAACTGGGGCGTCCCCATTCCCGCGTACAGCTGCGAGGACTGCGGCGAGACCGTCATGAACGACGACACCCTCGACAAGGTCATCGAGCTGTTCCGCGAGAAGGGATCCGACGCCTGGTTCACGGACGATCCCGCCAGCTACCTGGGCGACGCCTGCGTCTGCCCCAAATGCGGGGGGCGCCACCTCAAGGCGAACAGGGACATCCTGGACGTCTGGTGGGACTCCGGCGTGAGCCACACGGCCGTCTGCAAGCACCGCAGTAACCTGCAGTTCCCCGCTGACATGTACCTGGAGGGATCTGACCAGCACCGCGGATGGTTCATGAGCTCGCTCATGACCTCCGTGGGCGCCTATGGCGTGGCCCCATACAAGTCCGTCGTGTCCCAGGGCTTTACCCTCGACGGGCAGGGGCGCAAGATGAGCAAGTCGCTCGGCAACGTCATCGACCCCAACGAGGTCTGTGCCACGAACGGTGCCGACGTCCTGCGCCTCTGGGTCTCCTCCGTCGACACCTCCACCGACGTCCCCTGCGACGAGACCATCCTCTCGCACGTGGGCGATGCCTACCGCAAGATCCGCAACACCTTCCGCTTCCTTCTGGGCGAGCTCGAGGACCAGTTCGATCCCGAGGCCGATGCCCTGCCCTTCGACGAGCTTTTGCCCTTCGACCGTCTGACCCTCGCACACATGTGCGAGGTCCACGACGCCGTGAGCAGGGCGTACGAGGGCTACCGCTTCAATGCCGTCTACCGTACGCTCTACGACTACGTGACCGAGCTCTCCAACGGCTACCTCAACGCCACGAAGGACCGCATGTACTGCGACGAGCGCGGCTCCCGTGGCCGCAGGAGCGCCCAGACCGTATGGGCGCAGGTCCTCTCGATGCTCGTCCACGACCTGCAACCCATCCTGGTCTACACGACCGACGAGGCCATGGAGTTCATGCCGGCGGCCCTGCGCGACGGCCAGGACTTCGCGGCACTCCTCGACTGGTACCGAAATCCCGTGGAGGAAGGTGCCTGGCGACCGCTGCTGCCCACCTACCGTGCGCTGGGGGAGGTGCGCGGCGCCTTCACCAAGGCCTTCGAGGAGGCAAAGGATGCCGGCGTCGTGACCGAGCAGTCCACCCAAGCAGCCCGCGCCGTCCTGAGCGTCCCGGCCGAGCCCTTCGCGCTGCTCTCCCAGAGCGCCTGCGACCTTGCGGAGGTCTTCGTCTGCTCCGAGGTCGAGCTTCGCCCCTCCGACGAGCTCTTCTGCGTCGTCGCGCCTGCGGACGGCGAGAGGTGCCCTCGTTGCTGGAACTGGCGAGAGCTGGGCGAAGACGGCCTCTGCGGGCGCTGCCACGGTGCCGTCGAGCACTGCGACTGCGAATAGGAGGTCCACTTGGACATCAGCCGTCCCCTCTCGCGCCGCGGCGGGCGCACCTTCGCGTTCTGGTTTGCCGTCCTGGTCGTGGTCACCCTCGACCAGGCGGTGAAGGCCGCCGTCAGGGCCAGGCTCGCGGTGGGGGAGGTGGCCCCCCTCCTTCCGGGCGTGTTGCGGCTCGAGCACGTCGAGAACACCGGCGCCGCCTTCTCCATGGGCGAGGGTGCGGGCGTGCTCTTCGTCCTCGTCGCCCTTGCCGTGCTCGTCGCGTGCGTGCTGCTCGTCTGGCGAGAGGAGCTCCCGCTCCCGCTCGCGGCCGCCGTCGGATGCGTCGCGGGCGGTGGCGTCGGCAACGCGGTCGATCGCGTGCTCTTCGGCTCGGTGACCGACTTTTTCGCGACGACCTTCGTGAGCTTCCCGGTCTTCAACGTCGCCGACGTCTTCGTGACCTGTGGCATCGCCCTCGCGCTCGTCGGCTACTGCCTCTGGGACGCGCGTCGGACGCGTGAGGAGGCCCTCGCCCACGAGGCCTGCGACGGCAGGTCCTGACCCATGTCCGAGACCCTCGTCAGCGCCCTCGTCGGCCCCGACGCCGACGGCATGCGCCTCGACGCCTTCCTCGCCACGGTCGACGGCTGCCCCTCCCGCAGCGCCTGCGCGCGCCTGATAGGGGAGGGCGCCGTCACGATCAACTCGACGCCTGCGACCTCCAAGAGCGAGTGCGTCTGCCTGGGCGATCGCATACAGGCTTGCGTACCGGTGGCGCAGGGCGGTCCCGGTGCGCTCAGTCCCAACCCCGACATCGAGCTTGACGTGCGCTTCGAGGACGAGCACCTCCTCGTCCTCTCGAAGCAGGCGGGCCTCGTCTGCCACCCGTCGCCGGGGCATGTCGATGACACGCTTGCCAATGCGCTCGTCGCGCATTGCGGCTATGGGCACCTGGGCATGCTCCAGGGCGACGACCGTCCCGGCATCGTGCACCGGCTCGACATGGACACCTCGGGCCTCATGGTCGCCGCCAAGAGCGACGAGGTGCAGTGCGCGCTCCAGGACCTCATCCGCCTGCGCGCGCTCGACCGCCGCTATGTGGTGCTCGTGCAGGGTTACGTCGCCCCCGACGCGGGGACCGTCACCACCGGCATAGCCCGCTCCACCCGCGACCGCCTGCGCATGGCCGTCTCCGACGACCCCATGGCCCGCGAGGCCATCACGACCTTCGCCACGCTCGAGCGCTTCGAGGCCTCGCGCTCAGACGAGGGCTACTCCCTTCTCGAGTGCCACCTCTACACCGGCCGCACGCACCAGATCCGCGTCCACATGCGCCACATCGGCCACCAGGTCGTGGGAGACCAGCTCTACGGTCGCGGTGGCGATCGGCAGAACCGTGGCCTCAGGAGGCAGTTCCTCCACTCGTGGCACATCCGCTTCGACCATCCCGTGACGGGCGCGACCATCGAGCGCGCCGACGCCCTGCCAGACGATCTTCTCGGTATACTGGAGTCGCTCAAGGGCAGCTCGATGGGCCGTACCGAGGCGGGGGAGAGGATCTGCCCCCAGCTGGGGGTCGGCGACCTCTCCTGATGCCGGCTCGCGACCGAGAGGCAGGTTCACGTGAACTTCCTGAAGATCGGGCTCACGCCCATCGTCATCTTCAACATGGTCCTGATGGTCTTCTTCACCTTGGCCTACTTCTACCAGCTGGTCTACATCATCCGTGTCTGGAGGCGCGGCGACGTCGCCCTGCCCAAGGCGAAGAGGAACCACTCCTACGCCTTCGTGATCGCCGCCCACAACGAGGAGCCCGTCATCGGCAACCTCGTGCGCTCCATCCTCAGTCAGAGGTACGACGGCGTCATCGACTGCTTCGTCGTGGCGGATGCCTGCACGGATGCCACCGCAGCGGAGGCCCTCGAGGCCGGCGCCATCACCTGGGAGCGCAACGACCTGGTGCGCAAGGGCAAGAGCTGGGTCCTGGACTACGCCTTCAACCGCATCCTCGACGAGTATGGCGACAAGTACGAGGCCTTCTTCGTCATGGATGCCGACAACCTGATCGCCCCCAACTACGTGGAGGTCATGAACCGTGCCTTCGACTGCGGCTACCTGGTCTGCACCAGCTACCGCAACTCTAAGAACTTCGATTCCAGCTGGATCAGCTCGGCCTACGCCCTCTGGTTCCTGCGCGAGGCGAAGTTCCTGAACAACGCACGCATGATGTTGGGAACCAGCTGCGCCATCTCGGGGTCCGGCTGGATGGTCTCGGCCTCGATCATCCGTGGCATGCATGGCTGGCGCTTCCACACGCTCACCGAGGACATCCAGTTCTCCACCTTCTGCTGCGCCCATGGCATCCAGATCGGCTATGCGCCCGCCGAGTTCTTCGACGAGCAGCCGCTGACCTTCAAGGCCTCCTGGACCCAGCGCATGCGGTGGACCAAAGGCTTCTACCAAGTGTTCTTCTCCTACAACAAGAACCTGCTCACGGGCATCGGCAAGGGGCAGTTCGCTTCGTACGACATGCTCATGACCATTGCCCCAGGCATGATCCTGACCCTGCTCTCCGCGTTCGTGAACGCGACCTACCTCATCATCGGCACCCTGAGCCACGGCTTCATCGCCACCCAGGGGGAGCTTGCCATGTGCGTGGGCTCGCTCGTCATGACCTTTGGCTCCATGTACGTGGTGTTCCTCCTGCTTGCCATCATCACCACCGTCTCCGAGCGCAAGCATATCCACGCCAAGAAGAAGTGGCGCATCATCACGAACCTCTTCACGTTCCCCCTGTTCATGATGAGTTACATCCCCATCACGGTCGTGGCACTCTTCAAGCGTGTCGAATGGGTTCCCACCAGGCATGACATCGCCGTCAATGTCGACGACGTCTTGAGCGAGGGCGCCCGCTGACGTCCCCGAGCGCCTCGATTCCGTGATTTTGGCCGCAAGCCAGCGTGTAGTGCTTCGATGGTGGGCCGCCCGGCTGGGCCGTGCCCTGTCCGCGAATGGTAGAATCCGTGCAATATTTGGCATCGCTTGTCGACAGTCGCATGAGCACGACGGAGGGAGACGCATCCATGGCAACGTTCTTCGAGGGGGAGTCCCACACCTTCTCCGAGTACCTTCTGGTCCCTGGCTACTCCTCCCACGAGAACGTCCCCGCAAACGTCTCCCTCGAGACCCCCCTGGTCAAGTTCAGGCGCGGCGAGGAGCCGCCCATCAGGATGAACGTCCCCATGGTGTCCGCCATCATGCAGGCCGTCTCCGGGCCGCGTCTGGCCATCGCCCTTGCGCAACAGGGCGGCATCTCCTTCATCTACGGCTCCCAGACCCCCGAGTCCGAGGCGGCCATGGTCCGCGAGGTCAAGACCTACAAGGCGGGCTTCGTCGTGTCCGACTCCACGCTGACGCCTGACATGACGTTGGCGGACGTCCTCGAGATGCGCGACCGCACCGGCCACACCACCATGCCCGTCACGGCCGACGGCAGCCCGACCGGTCCCTTCCGTGGCATCGTCACCTCGCGCGACTACCGCGTCTCGCGTGACGACCGTGGCAAGAGGGTCTTCGAGTTCATGACGGGCGCCAAGGACTGCGTCACGGCCGATCCGAGCACCTCGCTCAAGGCCTGCAACGACATCATCTGGGACCACAAGATCAACACCCTGCCCATCGTGGACGCTCAGGGGAACCTCGTCTCGCTGGTCTTCCGCAAGGACTACGACTCCCACAAGTCCCGTCCTGACGAGCTCCTCGACGAGCACAAGCGCTACATCGTCGGTGCGGGCATCAACACGCGCGACTATGCCGAGCGCGTGCCGGCGCTCCTTGAGGCGGGCGCGGACGTCCTTTGCATCGACTCCTCCGAGGGATATTCGGAGTGGCAGAAGAAGACGCTTGAGTACATCCACAAGAAGTTCGGCGAGGATGTCAAGGTCGGTGCGGGCAATGTCGTTGACGGCGAAGGCTTCCGTTTCCTCGCGGATGCGGGCGCAGACTTCGTCAAGGTCGGCATCGGCGGCGGCTCGATCTGCATCACACGCGAGACGAAAGGAATCGGACGCGGTCAGGCGACGGCGGTCATCGACGTCTGCCGCGCACGCGACGAGTATTTCAAGGAGACGGGCGTCTACATCCCCGTCTGCTCGGACGGCGGCATCGTGCACGACTATCACATGACGCTCGCCCTGGCGATGGGCGCAGACTTCATGATGCTCGGCCGCTACTTCTCGCGCTTCGACGAGAGTCCGACGGACAAGGTCAAGGTCAACGGCACCTACTACAAGGAATATTGGGGCGAAGGCTCGAACCGCGCGCGCAACTGGCAGCGCTACGACCTCGGCGGCGACCGCAAGCTGTCGTTTGAAGAGGGCGTCGACTCCTACGTTCCCTATGCCGGCTCCCTGCGCGACAACATCCACATCTCGCTGAGCAAGATCCGCTCGACGATGTGCAACTGCGGTGCGCTCAACCTCAGTGAGCTTCGCGAGAAAGCGAAGATCACGCTCGTATCCTCGACGAGCATCGTCGAGGGCGGTTCGCACGACGTCATTCTGAAGGACAAGTTCGGACGCGACTGATTTTTTGTGATAAACAGCATAGTGAAAAGCCCTTCCGCACCGGCGGAAGGGCTTTTGACGTGGTGCGCTGCCCTTACAGAAGCTCAGAATCTCAGCAGACTGCCTCTTTGCTGACAAGCAGAGCGACAAGGATTTTGACCGTCCTGTCTACAACGCGATGATGACTCGGCTGACAAGCGGTGATACGGTGGTGGTGAAAAGTTTGGATCGGCTTGGGCGCGACTACGAGGAGATGATCCGCCAGCTCGATATCATCACGCGCGAGAAAGAGGTCGCCATCATTATCTTGGACATGCCGCTCATCGATACGCGCCGAAAGCAGGGCGACGATCTCACGGGGAAATTCATCTCGAATGTCGTCATTCAGAGGTTCTCCTACGTCGCGCACATGGAGCGCAGTATGAATCATCAGCGCACGATGGAGGGGCTGGCGGCTGCACGGGCAAGGGGCGTACGGTTCGGCAGACGGTCTCTCGAAAAGCCGGAAGGCTACGAGAAAATACGTCGGAAGTGGAAGAACGGCGAAATATCAGAGCGCGAAGCCGCACAGCACTTGGGCGTATCGCGCCCGACAATTCATAAGCGGGCGCATGAGTAAGCGGATGTGATTAGAGCATCACATCCGCGATGAAGCGTAGGCGGCAGACAATTCATCGGTTTTCTGCCAAAGCCAGAACCCGTGTCCAGTGGTCACAATAGTATAGTAGTCATTCGCTAAAAAACCTCTTGATTCCTGCTAGAATCTTAAAATTTCACTTGGCAGAAAACCGATGGTATATCTGCCGCCATCAGCTGAGCAAGGGGGAATATAAAAGTGCAGCCGCCGAAGATACTGGACAATAAGCAGCAGGGGCGCGTGATTGACGAGCTTCGCTCAGGGCTGCGTCCGGGGGCGAAAGTCGCCGTCATCTCTGCTTACTTTACGATTTACGCCTACGAAGCACTCAAAAAAGAACTTGCCGGTATCGAGGAAATGCGGTTCATCTTCACTACGCCCTCCTATATCAAGCAGAAGAGCGACTTTCAACGAGAGTTCTACATCGCTTCCCGCAGCATGGGAAATCGCCTCTCCGGCAACGATTTCGAGCTGAAGCTCCGCAACAAGCTGACCCAATCCGCCATTGCTAAGGAGTGTGCCGAATGGCTTCGGAAGAAGGTGCGTATCAAATCGTATCGGGAAACGAATCCTGCCCAAATGCGCCTCGTTTATGTGAAGGACAAAGAGCCGGAACAGGATATCGCCATTCAGGGCACGGTGGACTTTTCCAGTGACGGGCTGGGGCTGACGCCTTCGCTGCGCAATGATGCCAACACCTGCATGTACGGACGTAGCGCAACACAGGGCTTCCTGCAGCTTTTTGACGGAATCTGGGAAAACCCTGTCGCCGTGGAAGATGTGACGGAAAAGGTTCTCTCGGAAATGGAAGTCCTCTACAAGGAAAATACGCCCGAGTCCATCTACTTTATTACCCTCTATCACATCTTCGAAGCGTATCTGGGGGAGCTGACCGAGGAGACGATCATCAAGACTAGGACGGGAATCAAGGAGTCCCTTGTCTGGAACAAGCTCTACAAGTTCCAGCGGGATGGGGTCATGGGCGCTATTGACAAAATCGAGAAGTACGGCGGCTGCATTATCGCCGACAGCGTTGGTTTGGGCAAGACCTTCACGGCTTTGGCGATTATCAAATACTATGAATTGAGGAATGATCGGGTGCTGGTGCTTGCACCAAAGAAGCTCCGGGAAAACTGGACGATTTATACCCAAAACGACAAGCGCAATATCTTCGTCTCCGATCGCTTCAACTACGATGTATTGAATCACACCGACCTTAGCCGCTACAAGGGAATGTCCGGGGCGATCAATCTCGCCACGCTCAACTGGGAAAATTATGATCTCATTGTTATCGATGAGAGTCATAATTTCCGCAACAACATCCCGCATAACGACCGCAAGACCAGATACGAGAGGCTCATGGAGGATATTATCAAAGCAGGCGTGCGGACAAAGGTGCTGATGCTCTCTGCTACCCCCGTGAACAATCGAATGAACGACATCAAAAATCAGATTGCCTTTATCACCGAGGGAAGAAACGATGCCTTGAAGAAGGCAGGCATCCCCAGCATAGAATTTACCTTGCGCAAGGCGCAGCTGGTGTTTAATAAATGGTCGGAATTGCCGGAGCAGGAGCGTACGACTAAGCGATTTGTGGAAATGATGGATTTGGACTATTTCAAACTGCTGGACACCCTTACCATCGCCCGCTCCCGCAAACATATCGAAAAATATTACAACATCGCAGAAATCGGCAGATTTCCCACTCGCCTCAAGCCCATCAATGAATGTGCGGAAATCGATACCTTGGGCGAATTCCCGCCCATTGGCGAGGTCAACAAAATGATTCGCCGCCTGACCTTGGGCCTTTATGCGCCGCTGCGCTATATACGTCCGGAGAAGCGCCGCGCCTATGAAAAACGCTACGATATGAGTGTGGCGGGAGGCAAGAGCGTATTTAGACAGTCTGATCGCGAAAATCAACTGGTGCATCTCATGCGAGTGAATCTCTTAAAGCGCATGGAAAGCTCCATCCACTCCTTCGTGCTGACTGTGGAGAAAATTTCCCGACGTATTGCCGACACCTTGGAAATCATCGAACGTCACGAAGGGGAGTATCATGCCGAGCTGAATATCGAGGAATTGGATTTTGACGAGGAAGGCTTGGACACGCAGGATCTGGTTTTTGGCAGCAAGATCAAGGTGCTGCTCCAAGATATGGATTTAATCAAATGGCGTCAAGACTTGGAGCAGGATGCAGAGGAACTTGCCGAAATCCTCAAAAGCGCCAAAGTCATTACACCTCAGCGCGACAACAAGCTCCAAACGCTCAAGAACCGCATTGCCCGTAAAATCGAGAATCCCATCAACCCCGGCAACGGCAAGATCATCATTTTCACCGCCTTTGCCGATACGGCAGAGTATTTGTACCAAAATATCGCTCCCGCTATGGAAAGCTCCGAAATATACACCGCTTTGGTAACGGGCGGCTCGGAGAGCAATAAGTCCACCCTTCCCATTCCTGCCGCTTTACGGAGGAGCATCAGACTTTCCGACCTCAATACGGTGCTGACGCTGTTTTCGCCTGCTTCAAAGGAAGGAAAAAACATCTTCCCCGATATGCAGGAAGAGATCGACATCCTGATTGCGACGGACTGCATCTCGGAAGGTCAGAACCTGCAAGATTGTGATTATCTGGTGAACTATGATATTCACTGGAATCCGGTTCGTATTATTCAGAGATTTGGTCGAGTAGACCGAATCGGAAGTAAGAATAATTATATTCAGCTTGTAAACTTCTGGCCGGATATGACGCTGGATGATTACATAAATTTGAAGTCCAGAGTTGAGACCAGAATGAAGATTTCCGTTATGACCTCTACCGGAGATGATGACCTTATCAATGTAGA
>ERZ772967.1397-NODE-1397-length-16782-cov-12.288635_pt1 | contig 16782 bp, 18 predicted proteins | sample MGYA00511677_ERZ772967 | MGnify/ENA primary metagenome ERZ772967 (study PRJEB29015, sample SAMEA2737931) | human oral metagenome | biome: human oral; feature: human-associated habitat; material: dental | place: China | collected 2146 ...
GACCCTTGAAGACCGCCCCCGCACAACAGACACAACGTGCAGAAACACAAGAGAGTCCACGAATAAGACTTCAGCATTCAGTACCAGCATGGACTCTCCTGCCCATGCGCTTCGCCCAGCATGATGGCCGCCTTTCCATAGCATGGCTCCATGCTTTATCTTCCTCAGGCGCTGAATGACCTATGCGACGACACGAGAGTCGTGGGGAGGTCCAAGTCGGCACGGCGGTGGAGCCAGCGTGCTGTCCGCCTCAGTGCCCCGACGGCGGTGGTCGCGGGCATACTCGTCCGGGTCTATGGCGTCCAGAAGGCCGCAGGTGCGGGGGTGTCGCTGTGAGTGAGATCGAGACGAAGACCGAGGCCGAGCTCGCGATCGGCGACGTGCTGACCGGTGCCGAGTCGGAGCTGCGCGCCCAGGGGTGCCTGCTGTTCAAGGAGGTCGAGGAGGACGACGAGGAGGATGAGGAAGGCGGGCCCGCCCAGGACTTCGACGAGGAGGAGTACGAGGACGCCTTCCTCGCCCACTGGGAGAAGTGGGAGCTGGTCGGCCCCGGCCGGTATGACTACTGGGTGGAGGTCCACCACGACTCCGGGGAGATCAGCCTCTATGAGCCCCTGCCCTCCGTGGGCCTCGCTAACCAGATTGACCCGACTGATCTGGTCGGGCTTCAGGAGGATCAGAGCGTGACACTCACCGGCAGCATGGGCGGCCGGCGGGCCGTGGTCACCGAGCGCAGACTCGGCTGCATCAAGGAGGTCATGGGCCAGACCACCTACCCGACCTCACCTGGCGAGGTCGTGATCGACATCACCATCAAGACCGAAGGGCGTGACGGTGCGAGCATTACTTTCGAGAGCTGCCTGGGCCACCCGCTGCGCGCCTATCGCAAGCAGGTTCTCTCCAACCGCCAGCAGAAACGCCGGTTTGGCCGGATCATCTACCCGAGCTCAGGCGTCTTCGACAGCCTCCCGGGTTCGATCCTTCAAGCAGTCCTATACATCGTGGGAGTAGGCGTGATCTTTAAAATTTTCCTCTACCTCCTGTACCTCATGTAAGGGGGTGTGAAAGAAATAGCGAACCAGGGGCAGTGGTGACGGCTTCGCTGCGCGACTGAGGCCCCCGCGGGCGACTGCTCATGCTGCCCGACGTCGAGATCGACATTGTCGAATGAGATCGACGGTGCCACCGTCGGCCTCATTCGAAAATGTCTGTTTGGATGTCGGCGGAGTAGTCTGCGCACCAGCAGAAGTGAGGGAGCGGCATGACTGCGCGGAGCACCGTTGATCTGGAGTCTCGAGACGTGACGCGACGGCTGCCCCAGTACCGAGAGGTCATCGACCTGTACCGGCGGGCCTTCCCGAGCGAGGAGCGGATCCCGCTGTGGCACATGCGCCTGATGTCGCTGCGTCGGGACGTCAGGCTCCGGGCCTGGCTCGACGACGGCGCCCTCGTGGGACTCACGTACACGGTCAGTCGCCCGACCATGCTCTGGCTGTTCTACTTCGCGGTCAACGATGCCGTGCGCTCGCGCGGCTACGGGTCGCGCATCCTGAGCCACCTGCGGCAGGAGGCGGAGGGGCGCACGATCGTCTTGGAGATCGAGCCGCTCGATGACGGCGCTCCCAATATCGAGCAGCGCCGCCGTCGCCGGTCCTTCTATGAGCGGACCGGCTTCACTCCGACCGGGTATCGCATTCGTGAGGGCAAGCAGACCTACTCGGTCATGGCCGACGGCGACTTCGATCCCATCGCCTTCCACCGACTGGTGCACTGGTTCACCCTGGGTCTCCGCCCGACCTCGCTCATGCGGGACTGAAACTTCTCGTTCGCTGGCCATGTTCGCCGGCTATCCCTGGCCGGACCCGCTCAACCCCACCCGGGCTGAGCTGTCACGCAGCCGTTGATGGGGGCGAATGACGGGGCAATTAAGGGGACAACGCCGAGCCTTCTCAACCCGGCCCCGTCGGTACTGACGCGTGAAGGCGAAAGGCCGGCCGCGTGGGTGGGGCCTTCAACCTCGCCCGGGTGGGTCTGACCGGGGCTGGGCGAATGGTCTTCGGAGTGGTCTGCGCGGCGATGTCCATGGGGAGATGGTCGTGATGCCTGCGGGGGCTCGATCGGAGTCGCGCGACCGCCGAATCGGGATGTTGCACACATAGCTGCGATCTCTGCTGAACAGAACCCCGGAATCATGCGGGAAAAGGATTCCGACAATCGACCGTCGGCAGCTCCCATGTGCATGGACCCCCCTGCTTGCACATGGGAGCTCAGCGGCCAGACTCCGGGAGATGCCAGGATTCTTGATATACCAATGAAAAGCGGCTCTTGATGGTCTCGACCGTCTCTCTCCCATGTGCGGTCCCCGCGCGGCCGCCCATCCAGGTACTCGGAAATCGCTCCTTGAGCGGGCAGACGTCGAATGACGACCGCCTGTACCGCCGGGCACTGCGACAACAGGGCGTGAACGGCTCGGCCGTCCCAGGATGATGGCCGGACTCGGCGCGGTCAGATTGGTGGCTGACGGCCCGGTGCTCGTGGCTCAGTCCGCCCCGGCTCAGTCAGGTGCGGCTCTGCCCACGCGAGGACGGATCATCAGAGGAACGGAGAGGGCGACTGCGATCGCGGCCATCTGGAACGCCAGCACTGTCGTGGAGTCTGGCGCAGAGAACTGCCCCGCCCAGATGGACAAGGTGAAGGCAAAGAAAACCGGGGCGAGTGGAGTGTCTCGGGCCAACACGAGCGGGGCGGCGCCGGCCAGACCCAGGAGGCAAAGGATGACTATCGTTTCATGATGATAAGTATCATTATCATACAGCGCAAACGTCGCCTCGACGCCGCCCGCCGCCAGAGATGACAGAAAGAAGGCGGCCATGAGAATAGTGGGGTCTCGCAGGATGGCCTGACCCCTGGAGATGAGTGCACGGTCGCCCTTGATCACGGCCTCGTCGGCGGTGCAGGTCATGCTCAACCCCCACAGCATCCCGGCCATCGCGATGCAACTGATCGCGGTCCGGTCGCCGTCGTTCATGTCGAGGAGGAAATGTGCTCCGGCACCCCATGAGACGAGGACGGTGGCGCAGACGGCGGCTGTGCCTGCACTCGTGCCCACCACTGCGGCGAGCACGGCGGATACGACGGCGGTGGTGATGACGATGCCCAGCTGGTCGCGGGCATCGTCGGGGGAGAGGTGGCTTGCTGTTCCCAGGCTGTCCGTCAGGAGGGCGGTCAAGCCGATGGTTAGGAGTACTGCCGGAGCTGTGCGCAGGAGATCCGACTGGTCAAGGCCCGATTGTCTGGTAACCGGCATGATGTCTTCCCGGGTATGAAGAATACGGCAATGATGCAGGCGGCTTCGAGTCTATCGTTGCGATGGATGCTCGGTGAAGGGTCATTAGAAGGATTCCTTGCGGACTCGGAAGTGAACGGGGGGGGCGGGGGAGAACTGCGGTGCTGGGGCTGGAGCTTATTCGTGGGTTTCTAGGTGTCGGTTGTTTTCGGTGGGGCCGGCGTGGTGGTGGGGTCGGTTGTCGGGGGTTGTTGGGCTGGGTGTGTCCAAAACGGAGGGGATTAAAGCCTCGGTGGCGTGGGTGTCTCCAGGAGACCAGGCGATGGGCTGGTGTTTTCGTTGTGTTTCCGGTGTGTTTTCGGTGTCGTGCTGCATGGTGCCCGGGCTGATCTCCTCCGTTTTGGACACTTGGCGCGTTCACTGCGCCGTGCCGGCACCAGAGTCAGGGCCGCCCCGGAGCGGGCCGGGCTGGGGCGGGGCGCTCGAGGGCGTGGGCCTTGTCGTGGACGAGGGGTTGCGCCACTAATGCGGTTTCGGGGCCGATCACGCGGGCCGGGGCCCTCATCATCAGGGATGAAGCCAGCGTTGAGAGCGGCAGCCTTCGTTGACGGAACCCCCGCCACTTCCGGCCTCCGCTACCGAGGCGCCCCGGGCTCGACCAACCGCGCCTCCCGCCCACGACTCTTGAGGACTGTCCAACATCTCCCCGCAAAACACGCACAACCTGCGGAAACACAAGAGAGCTTATGAATAAGCATCCCGCTCTCGTGCTGAGATCGATTCGGTTCCGCCCCACTCTGTCGATCTCGACAGGGCAATGCGCTCGTTGCCTGAGCGGCCTGTGCGCCGCTGATGCCTGCGGGGGCGGGGCGGCTGTGGTGCCTGCAATTGGCGATCGCCCGTACTGCCGGGCATTGCTACTGGGCACTGCGGTAACAGGGATGCGAGTGGCTCGGTCACCCTCTGGAACGGCAGCCGGGCATCTTCGATGCTGTCAGGTCTAGCCCATCGGGGCAGCCCTTCGCGTTGTTGCAGAACGCTGTGGCATGGCGCCCTGGACCGTTTCGACGGGGGTGCCACAGCACCGAGAATCACAATCGAATAACGATCCCGGGGTGCCTATTGTCTGCTTCTTCTTGCCTGGAATCCCGCGAAGAAGTCCGGTCTGTCTGGTGGCCGGCGTCGGTTCTGGATCCGGGGTGCCGGTCGGTTCCCCTCCCGGTCTCCTGCCGGCCCGGTGAGGCCGCCGTTGTGAGCGGGGGCGGCCCTTTGGTACGCTCGCAAGATGAACTTCATATATGTCCCTGAAATTCCCTGGAAGGTGACCGCTCTCGCAGTCTCCGTTATTATCGGATTCACTGGATGCTCGGGCGGGGTAGGTAATTCCGGCGCTGTTTCCTCAGTGACGTCGTCGCCTATTGTTGCCGAGGATCCCATTCCTCCCTCGGATGCTCCCACGCTTTTACCCTCTCCTTCGCCGACGGCCATTGACGGCGGCTCGCCCGCGTCTTCTGCGGCGCCATCTGCCATGCCGACGGGAGACGGGAGCGCAACGCCGGGAGACATCTCCCCGGAAAAAACGAAGGGTCGCGATCTGGCGGTTAATGACTTCTTCGAACCCGATGATCATGTCTTGAAAGATGGTTTGTACAATGTGGCAACGCTTACCGATCAGAAGGGCGTGGGTGCGACCGTCGGTTCCGGAAGTCAGAAGGTCGAGGCGGAGCTGAGGCTGGCGAATCGGTATGAGAAATTCACATTCAACGTCGGTCAGGCGAATAACTCGAAGTCCTCGGATGAGACGCTTCATGTCGAGGTGAATAAGAATGGCGCCAACGACAGCATCATCGAGGTTCCCTTCAATGAGACCCGCCCTGTTGAGGTGGATGCAACGAATGTGAATGCACTCAAGATCGTTCTGACGTGCCAGCCCAAGGAGGGCACCATGTGCCGCGACGAGATCACGGCGGTTCTCTACGGGATGCGTTTGGAGCCGTAGGCACTGTGCGACGTCTTGCAGAGCGGTTCCGTAAGCTCAGCACCATATGGAAGAGGCGGCCCATTATGTCGCTGGCGACCCTCGTCGCCATCACCAGTGTGATTGTGACGTTTGTCGTCGGCTTTCCCAGCGCAGTTTCCTCCTGCCGCAGTCTCGGCTGGGGCTGGTGCAGTCTGTCCTCGTCCGAGCCGCCTCAAGCATCTCAGCCTTCGGCCTCAACCGGACCGGGCGGCGGGACTGCCCCCGACGCGGCGCCGTCCTACGCTGATTCCTCAGGTTCCTCAGGTGCTCCGGAAATGTCTGCGGGGTGCTATCGGGATGACGTCGCGGTCGCCTGCTCCGTCAAGCACACCGCAGAGGTCTATTCGCCGGCTACGGGAAATTCCTGCGATTCCGATTCTCTTGTGACGTATCTTGGGGGAGTTCCTGGAATAGACGTGCTCAATGCGGATCTGACTGTTGGGTCGCTCAATAGCGGAGCGTCGCTCTGCGTCGTCAAAGCCGCAAGCGGCTCCGATCTCCCCTCGGTCAGTCTCAAAGAGCTGTGGACAACCGATGCTGACCGGAATGGCTATAACGACGGCGGCCAGTTCCGCAGGTGCCTCAGCTATCAGGGGCAGGCGGCCTCATGCGATGCCGAGCATAGTGCGGAGATTTTCTATGAGGGTGCCACGGACGTGAATTGCGATGAGAAGTACAGCGCCTTTGCTCGTCGCGACGCGAGAACCGACGCTCGCGATATCAAGGTGAGTCGGCTGACTTCGGGCGACTCGGTGCTCTGCCAGGTCGAGGTGAAGGCTCGAGAGGATTCCTTGTTCGCCTCCGTGCGAGACCTGGGAAGCACGACCCTTCCCATCAAGCACTGACAAGTGCCGGCGGGCGCCCGGCAAGCCCTCAAGCCCGCCCGCCGGCACGGCTATCAGATGAGTGCGAGTCCCAGGGAGACGCCGAGATAGAAGGCGTTGACGGCCAGGAGGAAGATTCGCTCCGAAATGCCGAAGGCGTATTTCCTCGCCGGGGTGATGACCAGTGCCGCGACCAGGGCGATCAGCGACACCATGGTCACCCAACGGGTCCCGACCAGGAATGAGACGAGCCCCTGCGGCGCGACTGGCTGGAGCATTCTGACGAAGTTGCCCATGCAGGAGTAGCTGATGGCGAACCAGGCCACCGCGGCTACCAGGTGAAGGCGCCCGATCAGGGTGGCCGGCTGCCCCTCGATATCGGTGGGAAGGAAGGGCAGAGCCACGAAGAGGACGGTCAGTACGAGGAGCCAGATCGCCACACTTTTCTCCGTCATGGAAGGGCTGACGATCACCGCCCCGGCGAGCACGGCCCAGAAAACGGCTGAGGTCCAGGTCATCGCCGTTCCGAGCTTTCGAGTCGGCCCCACCGCATAGTCGCTCACCGCGTGGTTCACGATGTTGTACTCGCTCGGTACCACATGGAGAGCGATGAACATGACGAGCCGAACGACTCCCAGAATGAGGGCGAGGACGGCAAGGGCGGTCAGCATGATGATGCTCCTTGATCTTCTTCAGTGATCTTCTTCAGTTGTGGTTGTTCTTCCGCCCGTGCGCAGCTCGTCGTGCAAGGCGCGGATGGTGTGCGCGAGAGACTGCGGATCGATTCCGATCGCTCGGGCGTGAGCGTCCAGCGAGGAGCCGAGCAGTTGAGAGCACTGCTCCACGAGAGCGGATCCCGCAGGGGTGATCTGCAGGTGCCGCACATGTCCCGCACCGCCCGGGGCGACGTCGTCGATCAGGCCCGCTGCGAGCAGCGAGCGGACGATGCCGCTCGCTGCGGCTTCGGAGACGCGCAGCGCATTGGACAGGAGGCGGCCGGTGACGCCCGGATGCTCGGCGATGACGACGAGGGCGACGTAGCGGTTGTAGCTCAAGCCGTGCGGCGTCAGTAATCTCTCGGCCGTCCGGTCGAGGGTGAGTACGAGGTCGTGAAGCTCGAAGGCCAGGTCCATGTGAGTAACTTAAGGCCTTAAGTTACTCGGGTGCAAGCCCCGGAGCGGGGTTCTGGCGGCTGCGTGGCCGCCGCTGTAGGTCCGCCCGCCCCGGCTTCCGCTCGCCCCGGCTTCGGCCCGCCCCGGCTTCCGCTCGCCCCGGCTTCCGCCCGCCTCGCCCGGCGCTGGGCCATGGCTGGGGCCGGCAACCGGCGGCAGACGGCCGGCAACCGACGGCAGACGGCCGGCAACCGGCGGCCAGGCTCGGTCTGCCGTGACGGTAGACTCGCCGGGAACTTTTCGCGTGATGGTCGCACGATGCGAAGAACTCACGACTAAAAGGCCGGCCGCAATCTGAGGGGGCGATGCAATAATGCATGCGCTGGTGCCGCCGTCGGTCACGCTTGTGGAAACCGGGCGCGATATTCCAACAATGCTGTATCCCGCTGAGCAGTCGTATATCGCCACTGCTGTTGAGAGGCGTCGCGCGGAATTCACCACGGTTCGCTACTGCGCGGGGCGGGCATTGCGGGAATTGGGATTGGAGCGTCCGGTCATGGTGCCCGGCCGCCATGGTGAGCCGGCGTGGCCCGACGGCGTGGTCGGCAGTATGACTCATTGTCAGGGCTACCGCGCTGCGGCCGTGGCGCTGGTGCGAGACGCGGCCGCGGTGGGGATTGATGCGGAGCCCAATGCTCCGCTGCCCCGAGATGTTCTCGCCATGGTGGCGTCGAGTCACGAGGCGGAGCATGTGCGGGCCATGTGCGAGAAATGCCCCGACGTCGCCTTCGATCGGCTTCTCTTCAGTATCAAGGAAAGCATATATAAAGCCTGGTTCCCCGCGAAAAGAACATGGCTCGGATTTCATGATGCGGAGGTCGAGATCGATGCGGAGGGGGTTTTTCGGGCTCGCCTTCTGATCCCCGAGGCTCATCGGGAACGTATCCAGGGGGCATGGCGGGTGCGGGACGGGATCCTGCGCAGTGCCCTGGTGCTGCGGGCGCGGTCGTCGTGGTTCCGGAAGGCTGCGGGGAGGGCTGCAGAACTGGAAGGCGGGGAAGGCTGGGAGGGTGTGGAATAGGCGCCGCACTCGCGGGTGTTGGGTCTGCTGAACGATCGAATGAACCGAACGCATGCGCCGTCGAGCGCGCTATCCGGAGGGAATCACATGGCCACCACGAACATCACCGGCGAGGAGTTCAACAGCACGGTCCGCGGCGAGGGCATCACCCTCGTCGATTTCTGGGCGTCCTGGTGCGGGCCGTGCATGCAGTTCGGTCCGGTCTACGAGCGGGCCTCCGAGGCCAACCCCGACATCACCTTCGCCAAGGTCGACACCGATGCCGAGCAGGGACTGGCGCGTGCACTGGGCATCTCCTCCATTCCGACCCTCATGGCCTTCCGTGACGACGTCCTCGTCTACCACGAGGCCGGTGCCCTGCCGCCCAAGGCGCTGGACGCCCTCATCGACCAGGTCCGCGAGCTCGACATGGTCGAGCTCAAGAAGAAGATCGCCGAGGAGAAGGCGAACGAGCAGGGCTGAGGACCGGCTTCCGACGGGGGCTCCGCGGGGCGGGGCCAGGGATGCTGGGCCGGCAGAGGCGTCAAGGGGCTTCGGGCTCTTCGATGCCCGTCGGCGCCCGGCGCCCGGCGCTATGTACTCGGGCTCCAATAGGCGAGCCTTCGCTCTGTTCCCTGAGAGCGATAAGATACGACCATTGAGTGCTGTGGATTGTAAGGTTGTCTTCATGAGCTCTAAGACTGTCAAGAACCCGCCCGTCGCCCCCGCCTTCACGGCCAATGCGGAGCTGCGCGCCGACCTTCAGCGCGCGCTGGTCGACATCACCGCCCTGAGCCTGGTCGGCAAGCAGATCCACTGGAACGTCGTCGGCCCGAACTTCCGCGACCTCCACCTCAACCTCGACGAGGTCGTCGACATCGCGCGCGAGGGCTCTGACGAGCTCGCCGAGCGCATGCGCGCCATCAACGTCTACCCCGACGCCCGTCCCTCGACGGTCGCCGCCCAGACCTCGGTGCCCCAGGCCCCCGAGGGCGGTGTCATCACCTCCGACGCCGTCGACTACATCGTGTCCGCCATCAACGCGGTCACCACGACCCTGCGCGACATCCACGACTCGGTCGACGAGGCCGACCCCTCCTCCTCCGGCATCCTGGAGGACTACACCCAGCGTTTGGAGCAGCAGAGCTGGTTCCTGTCCGCGCAGAACTACAGCGCCTGAGCGCTCCGCGCGGCTCCGTCCGCCCCTTTTCGCCGAGATCGGTCGCAATCCGCGTCGAGATCGGTCCGGTTCCGCCTCGAGATCGGTTGATCCCGGGGCGGAACCTCGCGTTTCCCGGATTGTGCGAATGAGTGCTGCGACCCATTCCGATATGAGTCGAGTCGGCCCGGTATCGGCGCATCCCCGTCAATCGCCCGTTAACCTGAGTGCATGCCGCTCACCGCACGTGCCGACGTCGCACGTCTGATCCGCCTCACGCAGCACTTCGCCACCGAGGCCGTCCAGGCGGGCGATGTCGCTGCGTTCCCGCCGCCCGCCGCGCTCGCCGAGCTCCCGCCGGTGGAACTGCGCCGCCTTCTCGACGGCCTGCTCACGGTTCGCCCTCCCCGGCCCATCACCGACGACGACGTTCGCGAGGATCTTGACGAGATGCTCGCCGCCGAGGTCGCCCAGCGCGTTCTCGACGCCGGCGTCCCCGCTGCGCTGGCCGTGTCGAACCTGTTCGTCACGCACGGTGTCGGCGGGCAGATGGGGGAGAGGGTCGCCCTATGGCGGGGCGACCTCACCACGTTGCGGGCGGGCGCCATCGTCAACGCCGCCAATGCCGAGATGCTCGGATGCTGGGTGCCCGGCCATACCTGCATCGACAACGTCATCCATGCGGTGGCCGGACCGGGGTTGCGGGCCGAATGCGCCGCATACATGGAGGGGCGCGCGGGTCACCCGGAGGAGACCGGCCGTGCGCTGCTGACCAACGGATACCACCTGCCGGCCGAGCACGTCATCCACACGGTGGGGCCGATCGTCGAGGGCGAGGTGACTGAGAAGCACCGCATGCTTCTGGCGAGCTCCTACCGGTCTGTCCTGGATCTCGCCGCCGAGGCCGGGCTGGACTCGGTCGGCCTGTGCTCGGTGTCCACGGGCGCCTTCGGCTACCCCAAGGAGGAGGCTGCGCCGCTCGTGCTCTCGGTCATTGACCGGTGGTTGGAGGCGCACCCCGAGGCCGGGCCGCGCATCGTCATCTGCGCCTTCTCGCAGGAGGATGTGGACGCCTACGAGAAGGCCCTGCGCCCATACCGCTACCGCAGACGCTGAGCGTCCCGTGAGAGACCCCGGCGTCTCGTGGTCACTGGCCAGAGGTTCGGCCTGCGGCGACGCGGCCGTGGAGGGTTCCGCAGGTGCCGGGCCGGTAGAGTTGCACATTCATGCGTGGCACGTCGCATTATGAACCGCGGAATCATGCGGAATTGCTATGTCGTCCGTCGAGGAGGAGCCGCTCCCATGTGCGCAGGCCCCCTCCGCGCACATGGGAGACCGTCAACTGACCTTGATGGACTAGAGGAAGTGATGGAATTTCAAGGAAAAGTAGCCCTTGCTTCATAAGGCTGCCTTTCTCCCATGTGCAACCAGGCTTGGTGTGCGGGTTTGCGAGTTGAGTGCGAGCGGAACGCGGTGATGTGCGGTCGCCCTAGGTGAGTGATTCCGGGCTGGCGGTGGGCGGTGTCCCATGACTCTGCCGTGCTTTGCTTCCCGGTCGAGCTTGACCTGTCCGCCGGCGACGTCTGCTGAGCCGTGCCGGGTGGAGCAAGCGGCTCGATGTGAACGTATCTTTGTCGCGCAAACGTACTTTTCTCCCATCCTTCTGAGCTTTACTCCCAGAAGGATGGGAGAAAAGTACGTTCATGTTGAGAAGGTACGTTGACGTTCCGGTGCGGGGCCGGCCCGTCATGCCTGGTGGCTGTGCCTGCCGGTCCAGGGTCGGTCATCCCGATGACTGACCGGTCCCGGGGTGGGAGAAGTGATCATCCCGCGCACTTTTAAGTCGGCTGATGGCCTCGGGCATGGTGGAGGTCAGTGTGATTCCGAGGTTCTGCTGTGCGGTCCGGGCAGCGCGGAGGGCTGAAGGTGTGCGGGGTGATCTTGAGGCGCCGAGGCCGGATTGATCGGGTCGCCCGGAGGGCTGAAGGTGTGCGGGGTGACCACTTCGCCGGGCGCAGCTGCGCTCGGCGGGCCGCCGGGCCGGCATCGTGGACCGCTTTCGGGCCGGTGAACCGGGCCGACCGCTGCCCTCAGCAGCCGAAGCCCGTCGCCCCGAGCGCTCCCTCGAGGCAGCCCAGGGCGGCGTCGGTCAGTGCGGGTCGGTCGCTCGCGAGGCAGCCTCGTGAGGTCCACTCCAGGCAGACGGTGTCGAGGAAGCCCAGATATCCCCACAGTGCGAAGGTGGTGCGCGCGTCGTCGGCGCCCCCGATCAGGGTGCGCAGTGCGTCGACCGAAGCCTCGCGCGCACGCCTGCGGACCTCGGCGGCCTCACTCGGCTCGTGGCCTGCGAGCATCTGATATGCGGCCCACCCGGGGGCTCGTTCGGCGATGAAGTCGAGGTAGACGCCGATCGAGGTGCGGATGCGGTCGCGGGCGGTGCTGCTGTCCGCCATGGCATCGGCAGCCTGCTGTGTGCGCTCGGCCAGGTCCTCGGCGTCCAGGGCGAGCACCCGGCCGTAGAGCCGGCCCTTGGTCGAGAAGTACTTGTGGACGAGAGCCTCCGAGGCCTTGGCCTCCCTCGCGATCGTGGACAGGGACACCTCCTCGTAGGACTGCGTGGCGAAGGCCCGCCTGGCGGCGTCCAGGATGAGCTGCCGGCGCTCGTCGGGGTCCATGCGCAGACGAGGACGGCGGTCGGATCTGGTCGGCATGGTTGCATTCTACTCATGCTAGTGAGTACCCTCACTAGCATGAGTAGTGAGGATACTGGAATAACTGAAGCGGGCGATCGGGGCCTCCCAGCATGGGTCGAGCACGGCATCTGGTGGCACGTCTATCCCCTGGGCGCCACCGGAGCCCCGATCCGGCCGGCCGGCCCAGCCGACGGGGCGCCCGCACCCCGTCTCGAGAGCCTCGTCGCATGGCTCGACTACCTCGTCGACCTGGGCGCCAGCGGTCTGGCACTCGGGCCGATCTTCGAGGCGAGCACCCACGGGTACGACACCACCGACCACTTCCGCATCGATCCGAGACTCGGCGACGACGCCGTCTTCGACCGCCTCGCAGAGGCCTGCCGGGACCGGGGCGTGGCGCTCATGCTCGACGGCGTCCTCAATCACGTGGGCACGGCCCACCCGCTGTTCCGGGCCGCTGTCGCCGGCGGCGGCGAGCGCCGTCTCTTCCGTTTCGACGGCCCGGGTGATTCCGGCTCCCCAACAGGCTCGCCCGGGTACGCCGTCTTCGAAGGGCATGAGGGGCTGGCGGTGCTCAACCATGACAGCGACGAGGTCGCCGATCTCGCCGTATCCGTCCTGTCTCATTGGCTGGGGCGGGGCGCCTCCGCCTGGAGGCTCGACGCGGCGTATGCGGTTCCGCCGTCCTTCTGGGCCCGGGTCCTGCCGCGGGTTCGCAGCGAGTTCCCCGATGCCTGGTTCGTCGGAGAGGTCATTCACGGGGATTATCGCGGCATTGTCGAGCGTTCCTCCATGGATTCACTGACCCAGTACGAGCTGTGGAAGGCGATATGGAGCTGCCTGCTCGACGAGAACTTCTTCGAGCTCGATTGGTGCTTGAACCGCCACAACGCGTTCCTGGATGCCTTCGTGCCGTTGACCTTCGTCGGGAATCACGACGTCACCCGCCTCGCCAGCCGCATCGGCGACGCCAAGGCCGCGCTCGCCGTCACGATCCTGCTGACCGTCGGGGGGATCCCCTCCATCTATTACGGCGATGAACAGGCCTTCCGCGGCGTGAAAACGGATCGCCCGGGAGGCGACGACGAGGTCCGCCCGGTGCTGCCTCCCGGGCCCGAGGGCCTCTCGCCCCTCGGCGACTGGCTCTACCGGTGGCACCAGGCTCTTATCGGGCTGCGGCGTCGTCACCCGTGGCTCGCGGGCGCCCGCACCGAGCGCATGGCCCTGGAGAACCGGTTCATGGAGTACGACGCCGTCGGGGGTGAGGGGCGGCGCATCCGGGTGCGTCTCAGCCTCGACCCGATACCGCGGGTGGAGGTGGAGGCGCCGGGAGAGCCGGTGCTCGTGATGGAGCACGGGAGCTGATCACGGTCGGGCGGGCCGTGGGCGGCGGGCAGCGGGCCACGGTTGATGAGGCCCGGACGGCGGAGGGTCAGAGGACTTCGTCGGGTCCGGGCATGAGAATCCAGGCCAGGACGTAGGCGACCCACATCGGGCCCGGCAGCAGGGCCAGGGCGAGGCAGCCAAGGCGCACGATCGTGGGGCTCACGCCCCAGTACTCGGCCAGGCCGCCGCACACGCCCACCAGCAGATGGTTGCGCGAGCGTCGGGGGAGAGTGGAGCGCCAGCTCTCGGTACGGGCGGACAGGTGCGGGTCGGACGGGTAGTGCTGCGTCATGGGTCAATCGTGTCGTACTCCGGCCCCGGCCGGTATCCGGGAGTCCCCTGAAACCTCCCTGGTTGGTTTCGATGCGCCGCGGACGGAGCGTCCGGACCGATCTCGAGGCGGAAGTGGACCGATCTCGGTGCGGGGTACGACCGATCTCGAGCCGGAAGTGGACCGATCTCGGCGAAAGGGGTGGGCGGGCGCGGGTCAGACGAAGGGCGAGTCAGACCGAGGGCTCAGCCGTCGGGGGCTGCGCCGTGGCCGCGGCCCGCGCCGCCGACGGCGCTGCCCGGGCGATGCGATCCAGCTCGGCGTCGCCGTGCGCGGCCGAGACGAACCAGGCCTCGAAAACGCTCGGAGGCAGCGCCACCCCCGCCTCCAGGAACGCATGGAAGAAGGGCCCGAATCTCCAGCATTCCTGGGCGCGCGCCTCGTCGTAGTCGCGCACCCCGCGCGCGGCGGCATCGGGACCGAACATGATCGAGAACAGCGAACCCGAGCGCTGCACCCGGTGCGCCACCCCTTCGGCGTCCAGCGCCGTACTCACAACCTCCCCGATCTCCCGGGCGCGCCGCGCGACAGTCGCGTAGACGGCGTCATCGGCCAGGGTGAGCGTCGCGATTCCCGCCGCAGTCGCCAGCGGATTGCCGGAGAGCGTGCCCGCCTGGTAGACGGGCCCCAGCGGGGCGAGCAGGTCCATGACGTCGGCCCGGCCCCCGAGGGCCGCCAGCGGCATCCCGCCGCCCACCACCTTGCCGAAGGTCAGCAGGTCCGGAACCCAGGCGGCCCGCTCGCGCCAGTCCGCCCCCGGCCACGACGGCGCGGAGGCCGCCGCTGCCGCGGCAATGTTCGAAACGCTTCCGGGAACATCGGCCGACCATCCGTCCAGGGACTCCAGGCCCCAGAACCCGGCCGGACCCACGCGGAAGCCGGTGAGCACCTCGTCGGCGATCATGAGGGCGCCGTGGGCCGCCGTCACCCGCCTCACCGATTCGTTGAAGCCGGGCACGGGCGGCACGATCCCCATGTTCGCGGGCGCGCTCTCGAGGATGACGGCGGCGATGTCGTCGCCGCGCATCGTGAAGCACTGCTCCAGGGCGGCGACGTCGTTATAGGGCAGCACGATCGTCTGCGCCGCCACCGCCTGCGGCACCCCCGCGGAGCCGGGCAGGCCGCCGGTGGCCACCCCTGATCCGGCCGCCGAGAGCAGCCCGTCGCTGTGCCCGTGGTAGCAGCCGGCGAACTTCACCACCAGGTCGCGGCCGGTCGCCCCGCGCGCCAGGCGGACGGCCGTCATGGTCGCCTCGGTGCCGGTGGACACGAAGCGCACCCGTTCGGCCGCGGGCACGCGGCCCCGCACCGCCTCGGCCAGCTCGGTCTCGGCGGCGGTCGGTGCCCCGAAGGACAGGCCGCGGGATGCCGCCTCCCGTACGGCCTCGACGACGCTGGGATGGGCGTGCCCGAGTAGCGCCGGGCCCCACGAGCCCACCAGATCGACATAGTTGCGCCCCTCGGCGTCGAAGACATGCGCGCCGCGAGCGCCCGTGATGAAGGTGGGCGTTCCGCCCACAGAGCCGAAGGCGCGCACGGGGGAGTCCACTCCTCCGGGGATGACGGCGCGGGCGGCGTCGAAGAGGGAGGCGTTGGTGAGTGGAGTCGAGTGCGAGGGCGTCATCGTTCCTGCTGTCATGGGTCGGACGGCGCACCGGCCGGTTCTGAGCCGGGCCGGGCCGATGTGCCGTCGGTGGCGGGTGGTTGCTACTCGGACTCTACTGGGAGTCGGCCCGTCCGCCGGCTCATCGGGTGTCGCGGCGAGGCCCGCGGATACGCGATACCACTGGGGTGCTGGGGCGGAGTGCCTTCAAGGGCGGCGCAGATTCGCGCGCCCTGCGGTCGCCTTCGGCGCTCCCTGACGCTCCCGGACCCCCGGGGTATTCCCGGACGCTCCCGGGGCCAACCGCCCGCAACCGAGTCCGGGAGTCCAGGAGTCAATCGCCCAGCCGGGCCTGCTTCCCGAGCTCCGCCCAGCCGGGCCGCGGGGGCGCGGCTTCCCGCATGATCTGCTCGAAAGCACGATCGAGAAGGTGCACCTCGTCGGGAGCGTGGCGGCAGTGGTCGGCTGCAGCCAGTCGGCCCAGGCCCGTCTTGGCGCCGGGCAGGACGAGAGCCTGAAGCGGGATGCGCCCGGCACCGGGACGCATCTCGGGCCAGGATCGGCAGAACTTCTGGCAGCTGCCCGCACTGCATCACTACGACGACGAGATCGTAGGCGTCGTCGGGGTGAGCGCTGAGATGATGTGCACGCGGTCGATGGTGGTACGCCGCTGAAGATGGTGGCAGATGACGAGCCCGTTCCGCTCCAGCTCGCGTTTCCGACGTCCCCGGGTCAGGACGGCGACCTCGTTGGGCTTGCCGCGCTCGCGGGCACTGCCGCCTGCGCTACCCGCAGTGGAGCCGTCGGCTCGTTCGCTGCCCTGCGCCGGCTCATGCGCCGGCTGGGCGCCGATGGCCCGCGCCATAGATCAGGATTCGCACTGTCTCCTCCAGCTGGAGTCGGGGTCATGGCGTGCCGGTGGGGCCTTCTCCCGGAACACCCTGATGTCCTTACCGGGGAAGAAAGGAGACTGGATGATGCGAGGACCGTGTCCAGGCCATGAAGCCGGCACGCTGAGATTCGCGAGGGGAGGCGTGAGGGGAGGAAAGAGAAGAGACGGCCCGGAAGGTGAACGTACCTTTCCAACATGAACGGACCTTTCTCCCATCCTTCTGGTGGTAGGGCTCAGAAAAATGGGAGAAAAGTACGTTCGCGCGACGAAGGTACGTTCACGTCGTCAACAACGGTTGACATCCGGGGTGGACCGCCCGCCCCGGCACCCCGGGCCGGCGCCCCGGCCCGGCGTCTCGCGGCTCAGCCGAGCCCTTCGGCGATGTCGCGCGCCCAGTAGGTCAGCACCGTATCCGC
>ERZ772967.1406-NODE-1406-length-16719-cov-60.778685_pt1 | contig 16719 bp, 15 predicted proteins | sample MGYA00511677_ERZ772967 | MGnify/ENA primary metagenome ERZ772967 (study PRJEB29015, sample SAMEA2737931) | human oral metagenome | biome: human oral; feature: human-associated habitat; material: dental | place: China | collected 2146 ...
TGGCGCCGGCGACCATGCCCGCCAGGTCCAGGGCGATCAGGCGCTTGCCGCGCAGCGACTCGGGCACGTCGCCCGCGACGATGCGCTGGGCCAGCCCCTCGACGACGGCGGTCTTGCCGACGCCGGGCTCGCCGATGAGGACCGGGTTGTTCTTAGTACGCCGGCTCAGAACCTGGACGACGCGGCGGATCTCGGCGTCGCGGCCGATGACCGGGTCGAGGCGACCGGCGCGGGCGTCCTCCGTCAGGTCGGTGCCGTACTTCTCCAGGGACTTGTAGGTGCCCTCCGGATCGGGCGAGGTGACGCGGGCGCCGCCGCGGACCTTGGGCAGGGCGTCGCGCAGCGCGGAGGCGGTGGCGCCGTTGTCGGACAGAATGCGCGCGGCCGCGTCGCTGTCGGGGTTGCCCGCGGCGATGCCGATGAGCAGGTGCTCGGTGGAGATGTACTCATCGCCGAGGCTCTTGGCCTCGTTGGAGGCGGCCTCGAGGGCCGCGAGCAGGCCGCGGGAGGGCTGGGGCCGGCTCACCGAGCTGCCTGACGACGCCGGAAGCTGAGTCAGGGCACGGCGGGTGGCCGCCCCGACGGTCTGGCGGGCGCCGGCGTCGGGGTTGACGGCGGCGAGAAGGCCGACGGCGACACCGTCCTCCTGCCCGAGAAGCTCGACGAGCAGGTGAAGCGCGTCGACCTGGGGGTTGCCGGCCGCGGCGGCGGCCTGCATGGCTCCGGAGATGGCCTCCTGGGAGCGGGTGGTGTAGTTCGTGTCCATATGGGGACCTCCTTGACAGTCGTTCAGACGGCGCAGGTCCTGGCGGGCGGAAGCGACCGGGGGTCCGCTCCTCCGGCCGTCGAGGACGACTGCCGAAGGCGGTGAGGCCCCGATCCGCGAACGCGCGGGGGTCCTGGCGTCTCCGAGCAGTGCAACCCCATTGAGATTGAGTCTATTCCGCTCAACTTTTCTTCGACCGGTGCCACTCATTGTGATCCGCCTCATGCGCGCCGCGCGGCACGAGGACCGGACGGCGCGCCGGTACAGCGGGTACGGCGAGTACGGCAGCCCCCGCGCCCGCGCCGGCCCCGGAGGGACCCTCGCCGGTGGGTCCGCGGTGAGCTTGAGAAGACCGTGCCAGTCCCTGCCGACCGCTCAGCGCCGTCCGGAATCGAGGTTCTTCGTGTTCGAGGGTGCGGTCGGGATGGGCAGCGGCGGTGAGTGGGCGGCGGCGGGCGGGTGCTGGTGGTTCGGTGCGTCCGGGTCCTGCGCGGTCGTACGTCGGGGCGCCAGGTCGTACGTCGGGGCGCGCGGTCGTACGTCGGGGCGCCAGGTCGTACGTCGGGGCGCGCGGTCGTACCTTTTTGCGCGGTGTCGTACCTTGTGACGCGGGGTCGTACGTTAGAAGGGCTCCAGCGTACGACCGCGCGCTTTCGGGTACGACGTCGTGAGAAGAGGTACGACCACGCGCTCCCGGGTACGACCGCACGGGTGGCTCTTGCGACGGCACGGCGCCGTACGAACAATCCGATGCCTTCTCGTCCGGCTCGGGCCGCGCGGGGATCGGCCGATCCCGATCGTTTCGGTAAGGCCCCTCGCGCGCTCCAGCAGGCTCCGGGCCCTCGCAACAGATTCGGACACCCGGGCACCGGGACGGCCCGCGCCGGGAGGACGGCGCGCCCCCGGGCGAGCCCGGGAGACCACCGGCGAGCGCAAGCGCTCGCCCCGGAACCGCCAGCCGTCATCCCGACGATCGACCTCGGCGAGAAGGCCCCGCTCAATCGCATACGCCCCGCCCACCACATCTAGAAGCACGAAGAACCGGAATCGGGCACCGCGCGCGGTCCCCCGCCCCGCGCACAGCCCCGACCGGCGGGCTCATGGTGTACCTGTATGACCCGCACGGTCCCCCGCCCCGCGTCTGGCCCCGACGGACGCGTCCCACCGGCGCACTCCTCCGGGCACTTCTCCCCATTGCCCCGATCGGCATCTCTGGGGCGCATACTATACGAACTGTTCCTCTGCAACTTCAGGAGACGACCATGACGACCTTCCACCGCGCGACCGCAATCGTCGCTGCTGTGCTCCTGTCCTCTTCCCTGACAGCATGCTCACTGATCGGCGGTTCCAGGAACAATTCCTCGGATCGGGAGAGCGCCTCGGCGCAGTCGACTGACTCGCAGGGCGCGGGCTCGCAGGCCACCGGACCGACGGACGAGTCCTCCCAGCAGGCGTCCGACGGCCACCAGACGGTCACGACCTCCACGACCATGATCTCCTTCGACATCCCGGAGAACTGGGCGGTCATGACCGGCGCCGACATGCAGGACGACCAGAAGATCGCGCTGTTCGCCAGAGCGTTCAATATGGACCCCGACCAGGCGCGCGAGGTGGTCTCGCAGATCGACATGCAGGCCCTCTCCCCGACGCCCGATGCCAACGGCTTCATCGAGAACGCGAACGTCGCGCCCATGACGGGGATCCGCTCCCTGCCGACCGAGGACGCGATGTACCAGCAGATACAGGCGCAGGGCGGCGAGCCCACGGGGTACTCCACCTCCCAGACCATGCTCGGGGAGGCCGCCGTCCTGACCTACACCATGACCCAGCCCCAGAGCGCGCAGATTCTCCAGGGCATCCAGATCGCCGCCCCGAGCAAGAGCGAGAGCGGGGACTGGGCGACGATCACGGTCACGACGACGGACGCCGCCCGCACCCAGGAGCTGGCCGACACCGTCCTGTCCACGCTGTCCTGAGCGTCCTCCCCGTCCTCAGCCGTCCGGAGCCCGCGGGCCCCGATGCGGCACCGCCGGGAACCGTGCCGCCTCGCCAGGCGCCGCGCCCGCGGTGCTCGCAGCCCCCGCGACGACGTGCCATCCTGTCTCCAGGCCGGTGCCATCCGGTACCGCGCCCCCCGACGAGAGGAGGCTGCTATGGGATTCGATGATCTGACGAGCAGGGCCGGCGAGTTCCTCGGCTCCGACAAGGGCGAGGCCGTCAAGGACCAGGCCCTCGACAAGGCCGCCGAGACGGCCAAGAAGGCGACCGGCGGCAAGTTCGACCCCCAGGTCGACGCCGCCCGCGACGCCATCGACTCCAAGCTCGGCGGCGCCTGAGTCCGAGGGCGCGATCGCACGGCCCCGCGATCGCAGGAGAGTCCCGGCATCCCGCGGGATGCCGGGACTTCTGTCATCCCGTTTCCGTCTCTCGCCGTTCCTCCGCTGTCCTATGAGCGAGCCTCCCCGCGCGCGGACGCCCCCTTTCGCCGTCGTGAGTTTCGGGTCCTCGGCACAGCGAGCCCCCGCGCGGCCGCCCCTACGAGCGCCGGCGTCGCAGCGGATCAGCGGCGACATCACGCGACGCGCGGCCATCCCTGCGGGGCCGGCGTGGACGATCCGGCGACGTGCGCAGGAGGAGGGGCGCCCGACCGTCCCTGCGGGGCCGGCGGGCACAATGGAGCCCATGACCGATTCCGCGACCGCCTTCCCACCCCCGTCCGACCTGCCGCCCGCGCCTGCCTGGCTCGACGACATCGAGGGGGATCGGGCCCTCGCCTGGGTCGCCGAGCGCAACGCCGCAGCCCTCGCCGCCGTCGAGGGGAGCGAGCGCTTCGAGGCTATTCGGACCGAGGTCGAGACGATCCTCGACTCGTCCGACCGCATCCCCACCGCTGCCCAGGCGGACGGCCTTCTCTACAACTTCTGGACCGACACCGACCACCCGCGCGGCCTGTGGCGCCGCACCACCTGGGAATCCTACCGCGCGGGCGCGCCCGGTCGGACCGGCAGGATCGGCGGGGTCGGCCGGGCCGACGGGAACAACGCGCCCGGCACGCCCAGCGGGACCAGCAGGACCGGCGCGCCCAGCGGAACCGGCAACGGCAGCGATGAGCACGGCGACGACGGCCCCAGCAGCCACGGCGACGACGGCAACAACACCGGAACGCGGTGGGAGGTGCTGCTCGACCTCGACGCGCTCGGCGAGGCCGAGGGGGTCACCTGGGTGTGGCACGGCGCCCGGGTCCTGCGCACCGGCCCCCTGGCCGGCAAGCGGGCCCTCGTGAACCTGTCCGACGGCGGCTCGGACACCGATATCACTCGCGAGCTGGACCTCGGCACCGGGCGCTTCATCCCGCCCGCCGAGGGAGGCTTCCACCGCGAGGCCTCCAAGGGATCGCTGGTATGGGCCGACGACGACGGAGACTCGGTGCTGGCCGTCGCCGACCTGGGTAGGGGATCGCTATCCCCCGCCGGATACCCGCGGCAGGTCAGGCGGATGCGGCGCGGGCAGCAGCCGACCGCGGGCGAGGTCCTGCTCACGGCCGCGGTCGACGACGACGGCGCCTGGGCCCACCGCGACCGCTGGGGCCGCACCTGGCTGCTCACGCACCCCGACTTCCACACCGAGGAACTGTGGCTGCTCCCCGACGGGGCCCGGACCCTCCCGCCGCCGTCGGGGCCGACGGCCCTGGCGGACACCGGCACGACCGTCGCCCCGGGTGCCGTGCACATCGACGTGCCCTCCTCCGCCCAGGCCACCGCCGCCTGGGAATGGCTTCTGGTGAGTCTGCGCGAGGACTGGGAGATCGCGGGCGCCGTTCATCGGGCCGGCTCGCTCCTGGCCGCGCCCCTGGATGCATTCCTGTCCGGTGAGCGCACGTTCGAGACCCTGTTCGCCCCGACGTCGTCGGCCTTCCTGACCGGCTTCACGATGACCGCCCACCACCTGGTGCTGACCCTGCTCGATGACTGCGTGCCCACCCTGGAGGTGCTGACGCCGCCGGGCGGGGCGGACGACGGCTCGGCCGGGTGGATGCGCCGCCCCCTGGATCTGAGCGCGCTCGACGGAGGGCCGTGCGAGCCGACGTCCGGCACCGGGAGCCCCGGGAGCACCACGGGTCCCGCCCCGGCGGCCGATCCCACCGCGCTACGCCCGGGCCGTCCCCTGATCGAGGTGAGCGCCACCGCCATCGACGGGCGGGAGGGCGACCGATTGTGGCTGACGACGTCGTCCTTCACCCGGCCGACCACCCTCATGGCGGGCGAGCTCGACATCGACGGCCGCCTGACCGGCGTCGAGGTGCTGCGCGCCGCGCCGGACCGCTTCGACGCGACCGGCATCGAGGTCGGTCAGCACGTGGCGGTCAGCTCGGACGGCACGCGCGTGCCCTACTTCCAGGTGGGGAGACCGGTCGTCGATGACGAGGGGCGCGCCGTGCCGGGGCCCACGATCCTGTACGGCTACGGCGGCTTCGAGGTGCCGCTGGGCGTCGGCTACATGCCGGTGATCGGCAAGGCCTGGCTGGAGCGCGGCGGCACCTACGTCATCGCGAACATCCGCGGGGGCGGGGAGTACGGGCCGGCCTGGCACCGGGCCGGTCTGAAGGAGCACCGGCACCGCGTCTACGAGGACTTCGCCGCCGTCGCCCGGGCGCTGAGCGAGAGGGGTGTCACCACGCCGGACCGGCTGGCCGTGCACGGGGGCTCCAACGGAGGCCTGCTCGTGGGCATGATGCTCACCCGGTACCCCGAGCTGGTCGGGGCGGTGCTGTGCGAGGTGCCGCTGCTGGACATGAGCCGCTACACCCACCTGCTGGCCGGCGCCTCCTGGGAGGCCGAGTACGGGGACCCGGACGACCCCGCGCAGTGGGAGTTCATCCGGGACTTCTCCCCCTTCCACTTGCTGAGACGGGGGCGCGACTACCCTCCGGTGCTGCTGATGACCTCGACCCGGGACGACCGGGTCCACCCGGCGCACGCGCGCACCATGGCCCACCGGCTGGAGTGCCTGGGGCAGACGGTGACCTACTTCGAGAACTCCGAGGGCGGGCACGGCCGGGCCTCGACCAATGCGCAGCGGGCGCTGATGAGCGCTCTGACGTACGACGTCGCCTGGCGGACCCTGACCCCGAGCGCGTCGTGACGGGGCCGGGAGCCGGGCCGGTCCGGGACGGGGAGCGCCGGGACCGGGAGGGAAGGCCGTGGCCGGGTCCGAGCCGCCGGAGTCGTCTCCGGCCGGGAGCCGGGCGACATGGAGGTCGAGAAATGGCTGCGCCGGCACGGTGGCGACCTCATCGACCGCGCGGCCGCGGCGAGGCCCGTCGTCGACGACGCCCGCTCAGCGGCGCTGGCCCGCAACCCGAAACGCGCTCAGCGCGAGGCGCCCGGGCGGCACGCAAACCGCGCAGCAGCACCGCGGCCCGGGAGGCCCTGGCGGCGGACCGGGTGCAGGACCGCTCCATCCGACGTCGTCAGGAGCGCGCGGAGGTCCGGGCGAAACGACGCGCACGACCCCGGGCGCGCCACCGGGGTCGGTGAGTCCGCCCACCGCACGAACCGATCTCGAGCCGGAACCGAACCGATCTCGAGCCGGAACCGGACCGATCTCGAGCCGGAACCGGACCGATCTCGGTGCGGAACTCGACCGATCTCGGCGACGTGGGCGGAGAGAGCACGGGGCCGCCGGACGCGCACCCCTGATACACGCCCCCGGCGGCCCACCGCGTTCCGGACCTCCTTCCACTCGATGGACCTCCACGACCCGCATGCCTGGATAGGCCGTGGAGACTGGACAGCTCCCCCCGACTCGGCTCCTCGCGCCCCTACTGGGCATTGAGCGCCGCCGTCGGGGGCGTGCGCGCGGCGCGCACCGCCGGGTACAGCCCGGCCACCGCGCCGATGAGGACCGTGACCCCCAGGCCCGCCAGCACGATGAGCAGCGGCAGCGCGAAGGGCCAGCCCCTGGCGGCGGCCATCCCGGCCGTCACCCCGGTCCCCAGGACGCAGCCCAGCGCCCCTCCCAGCCCGGCCAGAAGCAGGGCCTCGGCGAGGAACTGTATGAGGATGTGGCTGCGCATGGCCCCCAGGGCGCGCCTCAGGCCGATCTCACGACGCCGCTCCAGCACGGAGATGATCATGGTGTTGGCCACCCCGATACCGCCCACGAGCAGGGCGATCGACCCCACCCCCGCCAGCAGACTGGTGAAGGCCTGGTCGGCGGCGTTCTTGGCGGCCAGCGCGTCCGAGGGGCGCGAGATCTTGACGGACCCCGGCATCTGGGGAGAAATCGTGGGACCGATCAGGTTCCTCACCCGCTCGACGGCGGAGTCCTCGCTGCGCTCGTAGATGGTCGTGGGATTGCCCTCGTGGCCGAACAGCCGCTCGGCCACCGGCGCCCCGATGAGCGCCCCGTTGTCGAGCTCGGGGGCCAGCACCGAGGGCTTGAGGATGCCGACCACGGTGAAGGAGGTGCCGCCGAGCCACACCTGAGTCCCCGGCTCCACCACGCCCAGCCGCTTGGCGGCGGTCGCTCCGAGCACGGTCGCCGGGTAGGTGGAGGTCGCCTCATTGAGCCAGGTGCCCTTGTCGACCTCGCCGGCGACGACGTCGAGCAGTCCCTGCTCGGCCACGAGGGTCGAGATGCCGCCGGTCGCGTCCTTGTCGCTCAGAGAGTTCCGGTAGACGGAGGCGTCCTTGACCAGCGAGGTCGAGCTCGCCTGCTGGATGCCCTCGATCTGCTTGACCCGTCCGACGGCGTCGGTGGGGAGCTTGACGTCCGTGCCGCTGAGGTCGGAGCCCGGGGTGACGGTGAGCATGTTGGTGCCCAGGGACTCGAGTTGGGCGGTGAGCTGGGCCCGGCTGGAGGTGGACACGCCGACGACCGCGATCATGGCGGCGATGCCGATGGCGATGCCCAGGGCGGACAGGAAGGCGCGCATCGGCCGGGCGCGCAGGCCCGTCCCGGCCAGGCGCAGGACGTCGGCTGAGCGCAGGTGCGGGCGCTCCAGGCGCGTCGTGGTCGAGGTCATCGTGTCTCCCTCGTCGTAGTCGTTGTGCCGGCCGGGGCGAGTGTCCCCGTGCCGGTGGCCGGCACGGCGGCCGCCTCGGGGTGGGCCGAGTCGGCGACGATCCGTCCGTCGCGGATGGCGACGCGCCGTGGCAGCCTGGACGCCAGCTCGTTGTCGTGGGTGATGACGACGACCGTCGTCCCCTGCTCGTGCAGCTCGTGGAGGAGCTCGACGATCGAGGCGCCCGAGACCGAGTCGAGGTTGCCGGTCGGCTCGTCCGCCAGGAGCAGAGGAGGGTCCCCGACGACGGCGCGGGCGATGGCCACGCGCTGCCGCTCGCCGCCGGACATCTGGTGGGGGCGGTGGTGCAGGCGGTGCCCGAGCCCCACCCGGTGCAGGGCGACCTCGGCACGCTCACGCCTCTCCGAGCGCGCCACCCCCAGGTAGAGCAGCCCGTCGGCGACGTTGTCGATCGCCGTCACGCCCTCCGACAGGTGGAACTGCTGGAAGACGAAGCCGATGCGGCGAGCGCGCACGGCGGACAGCTCCTGGTCCGACATGCCGGCGACGTCGAGGCCGTCGATCTCGACGGTTCCCGAGCTGGGCCGGTCGAGGGTGCCGATGAGGTTGAGGAGGGTCGATTTCCCCGAGCCGGAGGGGCCGACGACGGCGACGAACTCGCCGCGGTCGACCTCCAGGCTGACCCCGGCGCAGGCGGCGACGGGTGGCTGGCCGTAGGTGCGGCGCACGTCGCGCAGGGACAGGATGCGGTTCATCTCTGCGGCACCACCACGCGCTGGCCCTCGGTCAGGCCATCGCCCGAGATCTCGACCCGGCCGCCGGCGAAGAGGCCGGTGGTCACCGGGACCCGCTTCGTCGTGCTGTCGTCCTGAACCACCTCGACGCCGAACTGCTCCGGGCTCAGGGCGACGAGCGCCCCCACGGGCACGGACAGGACGTTCTCCCGCTTCTCGCTGGGCAGGCCCACGGTGACCGAGACCTCCTGGAAGTTGGAGGTGACCGAGGGGTCGTCGGGGACGACGGTCACCGGGATGACACGCTCCTTGGAGTCCTTGTTCTCGCCCGACCCGCTCTTCTCCGTAGGGGTGCCCACGGAGGTGATGGTGCCGGTGGTGTCAACGGCTCCGGGCAGGTGCAGGGTCACCTTGTTGCCGACGACGCCGAGCTGCTGGTCGGCGAGCTTGATGTTGACCTCGACCACCTGAGCGGTGGAGGTGACGTCGTAGAGCTCGCCGTCGGACGCGGCCCGGTCCCCCACGCGGGACTTGATGCTTCCCACGCGCAGGTCGTCCGTGGCGAAGACGATGCGCCCCAGGGGGAGCGTGCCGTTCTGCTCCAGGCCCACATCCTTCTGCCAGGCCTTGATGGCCTTCGTGGTCCACCAGCCGAAGGTGCCGTCGGGTTCGAGGCTGAAGTAGCCCATGGCCTGGAGGGCGCTCTGGAGCTGCTGGACGTCGCTGCCCTTGCTCATGTCCGGCTCGAAGGTGCGCCAGGCGGGGATGGAGCCGCGCATGAGGTAGGCGGAGTCGTCGCCGATCTCGTAGAGCCGGTCGCCGGCGTGGATCACGGTGCCCGCGGCGGGCAGCCAGGTGACGACGCCCTCGAAACCGGAGCGCAGCGCATGGGAGTCGGAGAACCGCAGGGTGCCGGTGGCACTCGTCTCCCCCTGGAGGTCGCCGCGGGTGATCTCGTCGGTCGCGCCGGTGAAGGTCGTGGGGTTGTCGTCGGCCTTCCTGCTCCGACCCGGCAGCACCCCGACCGCCGCCGCGGTTCCCACCCCCGCCCCGGCCAGGAGGAGGGCGGCCCCGGCACCGATGAGGATCCGACGACGGCTCAGACGCGGGGAGGACTCCGTCCTCCCCGGCAGGTCCGCCTCATCCGTGCCGGGGAGATCGGAGACGGTCACGGCGTCGCCGGTTCGGTGCCGCCACTTCACTTGTCGCCCTCAGTCGTGGAGGTGGCGCACTTCTGGAGCGCCGAGTCGGGAATCGTGCCCAGGTCGAGGGACAGGCCCTTGCCGGGCTCCGGGTCCTTGACGTCGTAGCCGTCGGCCCGCAGGCACTCGGCCATCTTGACGCCCGCGTCGAGGGTCTCGGGGTCGTTGAGGTCATCGGAGCTGGCCCCGGGCGCCGGTCCGAGCTTCTTCTCGCACTCCTGGCTGGCCGCGTTGAAGGCGGCCGGGTCCCCGCCCGTGTCCTCGGAGCGGACGTCCTTGTTGGCGGAGGGGTCGGACACGTTGAAGCCGGCGTCGCGCAGGCACTGGGCGAACTTGAGGTTGTAGTCCTCAGCGGACTCCGTCGCGCTGGTGGCCGACGGCGCGGCGTCGGTCGTGCTCTTGCTGCCGCACGCGGCCACCATCCCGAGCGCGCACACCACGCTCGCCGCCGCCACGAACACCCTCGTCCTACCGTTCCTCATAATAGACGTTCTCCTCACGTTTCGGTCGGGCCGGCATCCGGCCGGCGCCGGGCCCCGGTACCTCCGAGGCCGAGGCCCATTCCAGCGAAGAGGATGTTGCGAGAGCCTTCGGAAAAATGCTTACGCGGGTTTTACCCCGCCCTCCCCTATCGTTGACCCGGGGCGGCCGTTCCCCGGCCGCCCGGTGAGAGAGCAGGAGGTCGATGACGTGCGCGTGCTGGTGGTCGAGGACGAGTCCTACCTCGCCGACGCGATAGCCACGGGGCTGCGCCGCGAGACGATGGCGGTCGACATCGCGGAAGACGGCGCCGAGGCGCTGGCCCAGGTGGAGATCGCCGACTACGACGTCGTCGTCCTGGACCGGGATCTGCCCGGCATCCACGGCGACGAGGTCTGCGCCCGTCTGGCCCGCGAGCACCCGGATGTGAAGGTCATCATGCTCACTGCGGCCCGCTCCCTGCGCGAGCGCGTCGAGGGCTTCGAGCTCGGAGCGGACGACTACCTCGTCAAGCCCTTCGAGTTCCCCGAGCTCGTGGCGAGGCTGCGCGCGCTGGAGCGGCGCAACCAGCCGGCGCGCGAGCCCATCCTGGAGTCCCGGGGGGTGCGCCTGGACCCCTTCCGCCGGGAGGTCTCGCGCGACGGCCACTTCGTGCGCCTGAGCCCCAAGGAGTTCGCGGTCCTCCAGCTGCTCATGGAGGCCGACGGCGGGGTGCTCAGCGCCGAGACGATCCTGGAGAAGGCCTGGGACGCGAACGCCGACCCCTTCTCGAACACGACGCGGGTGACCATCTCCAACCTGCGCAAGCGCCTCGGACGACCCTGGGTCATCCAGACCGTCCCGGGCGCCGGCTACCGCTTCGGGGACTGACATGGTGGACCGTCCCTCAACCGATCGGCCCGACGTCGGGCTCCCGACGACGGCTCCGGGATCCCGGCTTCGACGGCTGACCATCCGAGCCCGGCTCACGCTCACCTACGCGGGCCTGGTGACCGGGTCGGGCGCCGTTCTCATCGCCCTCGTCTACCTCTACATGAGACAGCTCCAGGTGGCGGTCCCCGAGCAGGCCCCGAGCACGGACGGAGTCGAGGAGGAGGTCTACCTGCGGATCACCCTCATGTCCGAGTTCCTCAACACGATGCTCGTCATCTCCCTGGGGGCCCTCGTCCTCCTCGCTCTGCTCTCCGGGGCGGTCGGCTGGGTGGTCGCCGGCCGCATGCTCGCCCCGCTGTCGACGATGAACGAGGCCGCCAAGCAGGCCGCGTCCGGAGACCTCAGCCGGCGACTCTCGCTGACGGGCCCCCGCGACGAGATCCGCGACCTGGCGGACACCTACGATCACATGCTCGACTCCCTGGAGACCTCCCTGGGGACCTACCGCCGCTTCGCGGCGAACGCCTCCCACGAGCTGCGCACGCCGCTGGCGACGGCCCAGACGATGATCGACGTGACACTGGCGGATCCCGCCGCGTCCGCGGAGCAGCTGCGATCCCTGGCGGAGCGGTTGCGGGAGACCAACCGGGCCAATGTGGAGACCGTTGACGCCCTGCTCGACCTTGCGGAGGCCCAGTCGGGCGACCTCTACCGAGAGCAGGTCGACCTGGGGGAGGTGGTGGCCTCGGCGCTCTCCCAGCTCGTCCCGGAGGCCGGCGCGCGGGAGGTGGACCTGCCCGAGCCCCCGGACGCCCTCGTCGTCGTGGAGGGGGATCCGGTGCTGCTGCGCCAGGCGGTGTCGAACCTGCTGCGCAACGCGGTGCGGCACAACGTCGCTCACGGCGGCATCGAGCTCGAGCTCACCAGCACGGACGACCGGGCCCGACTGCGGGTGTCCAACGACGGCTCGCTCGTGCCCGCGGAGCGGCTGGAGTCGCTGCGGGAGCCGTTCGTCCGCGGTTCCGGCCGGGGCCGGACGCGGGACGCCGGGCACGGTCTGGGCCTGGCCATCGTCTCCGCCGTGGCGACCGCCCACAACGGCGTTCTGGAGCTGTCCGCGAACCCCTCCGGCGGTCTGACCGCCACCCTCGACCTGCCCGTGCGCAACGATGATCCGACGCATCCCGAGGACGACCCCGCCGCCTGATGGGCGGTCGGCTCGCCGACCCCGGCCAGGGGACGGTCCGTCCCATCCAGGGCCTCGGGACAGCCCGACGTGCCGGGCGGGCCCTCCCCGCGACGGTCGGGCCGACCCGGCACGAGCACGGAGGAACACGGCTGGGCGCGGGTGCGGCGATACCGCTCGACGAGCCCCGGTGATCGGACCCCGGTTCGCTCAGCGCAGCGGGCCCCAGCTCGCGTACATGCGATTGAGGGCGCGGTGGCGCAGCAGCCGGACGGCCCCGACAATCGTCACCACCAGCCCGGCCATTCCCGTCACAGCGGCGACCAGGAGCAGCATCTCGCTCAGCGGCAGGCGGGAGAGGTCCAGGGGAGGCCCGATGATGACGTCGTCGGTCCCTCCGGGGCAGGTCACCGTGAAGGTGCCCGTCGACGGCGCCTCGAAGGAGCCGTAGGGGAAGTCCTCGGTCAACGGGGTCAGGGCCACGGAACCGCCGTCCGGGCCCGTCACGGTGCAGTCGGTCGTCGTCCTGCCGAGCGTCGATGTGTACAGGGCCGAGGCGCTTCCCTGCTCCAGGTACACCGTGCCGGCTCCGCCCAGGGGCTCGCCGGGGCCGCGGGATCCCCCGAAGGCGAGGGAGACCGCGGCGAAGGAGAGGATCAGCGGCAGCACGAGCATGAGGACCAGACCGATCGCCGCCATGCGCCACGGACGGTACGCCGCCGCCCGGGAGCGCGCGCCGAGCCCGGTGTCATGCCCCGGACCGGTGTGCTCGCGCACGGGTGGCAGAGGAGCCGCCAGCCGAACGGCCCCCCCGCCGGACGGGCGCACATAGGGGTCGGGATCCTCCCTCCCGTGGTCCCCCGTCGGTCCTCCTCCGCGGCCCGGATCGCGCCCGTCCCCGATGTCCTCCACGGGCGAGCCGTACGACGGCGTCTGAGAGTCCGATGACCAGTCCGAGTCCGCGGCCGACTCCATCAGCGGCTCATTCCCCTGCTCGTACAGGTACGCCGCCAGCTCCTCGGGACTCAGGCGCTTCCCGTAGCGGGGCTCGCCGTCGTCGGTCTCGTAACGCGCCACGCGAGGCTCAGCCCTGGCGGCCGCCCGGGCCGCCGATCCTCGCCGCGATCTCGAGCACGAGACGCAGCAAGAAGATGTCGACGCAGGCCTTGGGGGCGTTCATGAGCAGGTTGACGAGGAACCTGCCGACGTCGAGGTTGTTGTTGCCGATGCTACTCGTGCTGTAAGCGGCGTAGAGCCACAGCAGGACGTAGCCGACCGTGCCCACGATCATGACGATGGTGCCGTACCTGGACGCGAAGGCGCGGCTGGCGTCGAACAGGTTGGAGAAGAGCGAGCCTCCGGCCGCGGACTGCGGCGGCATCGCGCCGGCGGGGGCGTACTGGGCGGTTTGCGGAGCCCCCGCGAACTGCTGCTGCGGGTTGTACGTGCCCGGGGCCGACGGCGCGGAACTCGGCGGAATATAGGGCTGCCCAGGATTGGGAGCAGGGCTGGGAGGCTGTGTCATGGCGAACTTCCTTCGTCGTTGGGGGTACCTACACACTATAACCGCGAGCAGAAGCGCTCCGGGTCATGGATCACGCTTCGATCACGGTTAGATGCGGCGCAGGACGACGCCCTTGCCCGGGCGAGTCTCCCGCATCACCCCGGGCGCACCGGCGGTCGGAACCCCGGCGCCGGCGGTGAAACTCCGGCCCGCCCGACCTGCCCGACCGGCGCGGGCGGGCACGACCCGGACCTCGCCGTCGGCGGCCGCGGCGAAGACCCGTTCGGCGGCCGCCTGACGCAGGCGCATGGCGCGGTTCTCGCGCTCAAGAGCCTCCAGACGGCGTTCGAGCTCCAGGATGCGCCGGATGCCCTCGAGGTTGACGCCGTCCTGACTGAGGGCCTGGACCCGGCGCAGCTGCTCGACGTCGCGGTGGGAGTAGCGTCGCCCCCGCCCGGAGGTGCGGGCGGGGGTGACGAGTCCGAGGCGGTCGTACTGGCGCAGCGTCTGCGGATGCATGCCGGCCAGCTCGGCGGCCACGGAGATGACGTAGACGGCGCGCTCGGCGGCGTCGTCGGCTGGGAAGTCGACGCCCTGGCCGGTGCGACGCCGCGGGCTCATTGCGAGGCCTCCCGGGCCAGCGAGGCGCGCGGGTCGGACTCCATGGCGGCGTCGAAGGCCTCGAGGGCATCCTTGGCCGCGCGCGAGAGCTTCCTGGGCACGGCGACCTGGATGGTGACGAGGAGGTCCCCGGCCTTCTTGGAGGTGACGACCCCCTTGCCGCGCACTCGCATGACGGTGCCCGAGGAGGTGCCCGGCTTGATCTTGATGCGGGTGGTCGTCCCGTCCAGGAGCGGCACCTCGACGGTCGCTCCGAGAGCCGCCTCCCTGAGGGTGACCGGCAGGTCCATGCGCAGGTTGACGCCGTCGATGGAGTAGACGGGATGCTTGGCGACCGTGATGGTGATGACCATGTCGCCGTTCTCGCCGCCGTCGCGGCCGGGACGCCCCTTGCCGCGCAGGCGGATCTTCTGCCCGTTGTGGACGCCCGCGGGGATGCGCACGGTCATGGTCCGCCCGTCGGCAGTGAGCTCGACGGTGGTGCCGGCCACGGCGTCGCGCAGGGACAGGGTCGCGCTGGTGATCACGTCGGGGCCCTTGACGGGCTCGGGCTGGGAGGCGAAGCCTCCGAAGCCGAAGGGGCTGCGCGAGCGCCTGCCCCCGAAGCCGCCCGTGCCGCCGGCGGCCCCGAACTGGCGCAGGAGCTCATCGATGTCGGGCTCGGCGCTTCCCGACGTGGAGAAGCGGACGTTGCCGCCCCCGCCGCCGAACATCGAGGAGAAGATGTCCTCGAAGCCGGCGCCGGCGCCGCCCGACCCGGAGGTGAAGCGGGCTCCGCCGCCGGCCATGGAGCGGATGGCGTCGTACTGCTGGCGCTCCTTGGCGTCGGACAGGACCGCGTAGGCCTCCCCGATCTCCTTGAACTTCTCGGCCGCTGCGGCATCGTCGGGGTTGCGGTCGGGGTGGTACTTCTTGGCGAGGGCTCGATACGCCTTCTTGATGGCTGCGGAGTCGGCGTCCTTGGCGACGCCGAGGACCGCGTAGAAGTCCTTGGTCATCCAGTCCTGGCTGGCCATGGGTCACCGCCTCCTTGTCCGGGTGGTGGTCGTGGTTCTCTGTCTTTCGTGCGATGCGGGTGCGTGGTGGGCTCCGACGGCGGGGGCCGGGCGCGGGTGCCGGCCCCCGCCGTCGGATCCGGTGCCGGTCCGAACCGATCTCGGTGCGGAACTGAACCGATCTCGGTGGGGAACTCGACCGATCTCGGTGCGGAAGTGAACCGATCTCGGCATCAGGCGGGGTTGGCGACCTGGACGCGCGCGGCGCGCACGACCCGCTCGCCGAGGCGGTAGCCGGGCTGGAGGACGAGCGCGATGGTCGGCTCGCTCACCTCCTCCGACTCGGTGGCCATGAGCGCCTCGTGGATCGTCGGGTCGAAGGCCTCGCCCGCCTCGCCGAAGCGCACCACACCGAACTTGTCGGCCAGGATCGCCTCCAGCTTGCCGGCGGTCGTCTCGAAGGTGCCGGTGAGGTCGCCGTGCTGGCGGGCCAGCTCGATCTCGTCGAGGACCGGGATGAGCGCCTCGACGACGGCCGCCTGACCGGTCTCCCGATGCCCCGCGGCCCCCTCCCGGGAGCGGCGCACGAAGCCCTGGTACTCCTGCTGGAGGTTGTACAGGTCGGCGCGCGCGCGGGCCAGGTTGTCGGCCGCCCGGGCGGCCTCGGCGCGGACCTGCTCGAGCGTCGAGGCCTCCGAGGGCTCGGAGGGCTCGGAGGACCCGGCGGCCTCGGAGGACTCCGCGGCTCCGGCCCCGCCGGGCCCGGCCGCGCCGTCGTCGGCCTCGGAGGACCCGGCCGACCGAGTCCCGTCCTCGTCGTCGGCCGACGGCCTCTCGGCCCCGCCGGCCTCCCCGGCCGCCCCCGAGGGAGCGACCGGGTTGCCCGACTCGTCCAGCACGACGTCGTCGAAGGCGGACTCGACGGCATCCGCCAGGGCGGGGTCGATCCGGCCCTCGCCGTCCTCGCGATCGGCGTCCCCGGCACTCACTTGGAGTCCTCGTCGTCAACGATCTCGGCGTCGACGATGTCGTCGTCCTCGGCGGGGGCCTCGGAGGAGGCGCCGGCGGAGGCCTGGTTCTGCTGCTCGGCCTGCTCGTGCTGGTAGAGGGCCTCGCCGATCTTCTGTGCGACCTCGTTCAGCTTCTCCTGAGCGGTCTTGACCGGCTCGATGTCGTCGCCCTCGAGGGCCTTCTTGAGCTCGTCGACGGCGCCGGAGACCTCGGAGTGGACGGCCTCGGACAGCTTGTCCTTGTTGTCCCTCAGGAGCTTCTCGATGGAGTAGGCCTGCTGCTCGGCGGAGTTGCGGGTCTCGGCGTCCTCGCGGCGCTTC
>ERZ772967.1409-NODE-1409-length-16706-cov-4.559546_pt1 | contig 16706 bp, 13 predicted proteins | sample MGYA00511677_ERZ772967 | MGnify/ENA primary metagenome ERZ772967 (study PRJEB29015, sample SAMEA2737931) | human oral metagenome | biome: human oral; feature: human-associated habitat; material: dental | place: China | collected 2146 ...
GCCGATCTTCGCCGCGAGGTGTTCTAATTTTTCCCGGGCGGCGGTTCTTTTTCACTTCATTGGAAAATATGGTTTACTGACACGTTATTTTCGCCTATTTCTTTGCGCCAATATACGGAGCTGATTTCGCTTTTTATAGAGAACATTTAAGATATAAACTTTTCTCATATCAGGGACGATACGGTAATAAATCAGAAAGTTTTTTGCGTTAATGGTACGCACACCCAAAGAATACCAAGGTTCCTCTGACAGCAGTCTGCCTCGTTCCGGCAGTTCGGAAAGCGTGTGCATAGCGGCACGAAGGGCTCGCATGTAAGATAATGCTATATCGGGCGCAAGCAGTACGTCCGCAATATAGTTGCGCACTTCAATAAGGTCTGCCGCAGCATCGGAGGTTATAATAACCTCATAGAACATCATTGGGAAAGGCTCCGTTCAATGGCGTCAAACACTTCATCCATTGGTCGGCCTTTTCCTGATAGCGATTGTTCGTAGCTGTGCTTGAGTTTATCCTGTAATTCGCTTGCGGACATGACATCAATGGTTTTGGGTTCCATAGGCATCGTGAGGGAAAATGGAACACCTTGTCGGTAAATGATCTGGCGATATAAGGAATTGATGACGACGGAGACAGGGATGCCCAGTTTTTGCAAAATGGTTTCGGCCTCATTTTTCACGTCATATTCGACGCGGGCGCTGACGGTTGCGTCTTTCATATCATTACCCCCTTTGACAAAATTGTACGGCAAAGTACGGCGATTGACAATACAAAACAGAAAAATCTCACATGCCATGGATGCCTCAGGATGACAGGCGATCCAATATTTCTCCGATGTCGCCGTTGAGGCACAGAGCTTTGGCTCGAATTTCCGGAGGCGCGTAAGCTTCGCCGTAATTCAGGCAGACGTAAGCGGCGTTTGGCCACTCGGCGGTCATCCGCCAGAAGGGGAGCTTGATGATGCCCGGGGTGTTGGCGCCGACGCCCAACTCCCAAAAGATCGTGGATTGGGCGCGGTGCTGGCGCAGGTAGGCGGCGTAGTAAGCCGCATGGCGATGCCAGCCCTCGTCCTCGACGAAGGTATCATCGGTGCGAAGGTTCATGGCCATGGGTTTACCGCACCGGGGACAATGGGGAATCAGTTCTGCCGGTACGGTCATCTTGGGCGGCGCATCCGCCGGTAAACGCAGCGTGCCGCCTTTGACTGTGCAGCCCTGCGCCTCCACCATTTGCCGGATGATTTTCTCGTTATCGTAGGTGGCCGCATGGCAAGGTTCGCTGCATTGGAAGAGGCCGTAATCCCCTTGGGTATAGAAGAGACGCCGCTTGTCAAAGCCTGCCTTTTGAAAACAATGATCGACGTTTGTGGTGAGGACGAAATAATCCTTGTCCTTCATCAGCCGGAAAAGCTGGTCGTAAACGGGACGGGGCGGGTCAGTGTAGCGATTGAGGAAGATGTACCGGCTCCAGTAGGCCCAAAATTCTTCCGGGGCAGCATAGGGATAAAAGCCCCCTGTGTACATGTCGGAGAAACCGTAGCGGTGGGCGAAGTCCCCGAAATAGGTTTCAAACCGTTTGCCGCTGTACGTATATCCAGCGGAAGTGGAGAGACCGGATCCGGCGCCGATCACTACCGCCTCCGCCGACGCTAAGATTTCCCGCAGCTGCCGGATCTCTTCTTCGGCGATGGTGTGTTCTTGTCCATGGTTTTTCATCGTTAGGTCTCCTCGCCGCACAGCACTTGGCCGTAGGTGGACGGTTACAGTCCATCGGCGCGTATTTTCTTCCCGCTTGCGGCTTCTCAGGGAAATTGTATGATACTTTGGGGTGGGTGGCAACAGAGATTTTAGGCGGGCGAAAGATTGGCCGTTTCTTGCATAGGCCCATGGGCGATGGCAAAGACGGTAAGTTGTCCGCAGCGGCGCAAATAGGGCGGCAAGACCTGCGTTTACAGGCATTATGGATACTTGGCGGCGCGTTTGCCGCCTTTTGTGCTATACTTTTAGGGAGCGCTGATAAAATGAGGGCGTCAGAGAGAAAGTGGCATCAGATATGGGGGCAGAACAATGAAAGACAAGGAAGGACATATCGGTAAAGCTCCGGTGGCGATTGAAGTTCGGGGGGCACGCGTGCACAATCTGAAAAACATCTCCGTCGATATTCCGCTGCATAAAATTGTAGGAATTGCGGGGGTATCGGGGTCGGGGAAGTCTTCGCTGGCCCTCGGCGTGCTTTATGCTGAAGGCTCGCGGCGGTATCTGGAGGCGCTTTCGACGTATACGCGGCGGCGCATGACCCAGGCGGAGAAGGCGCGCGTGGATGAAGTGCGCTACATCCCGGCGGCGCTGGCGTTGCACCAGCGCCCCGGTGTGCCCGGGATACGCAGCACCTTTGGAACTTCGACGGAGCTGCTGAACGTCGTGCGGCTGATGTTTTCCCGCTTGGCGAGCCATCGTTGCCCCAACGGACACTATGTGCCGCCGACGCGCCAGGTCGCAGCGGAGCAGGAGATCGTCTGCCCGGACTGCGGCGCGCATTTTTACGCGCCGGGGGCGGAGGATTTGGCATTCAACAGCGGAGGTGCCTGCGCCGCGTGTGGCGGTACAGGCATCGTGCGCGTCGTGGACGAGTCGACGCTGGTGCCCGACGACACCCTGTCCATTGACGAGGGGGCGGTCCTTCCCTGGCAGACGCTCATGTGGTCGCTGATGAAAGAGATCGCGCGCAAATTGGGGGTGCGGACGGACGTGCCGTTTCGCGACCTGACTGACAAAGAAAAGGACATCGTCTTTCACGGCCCGCCGGATAAGGTGCACATGGTCTATCAGATCCAGAAGACCGGCGCGGCGGGGGAGATGGATTTCACCTATTTCAATGCCATTTATACCGTAGAAAATGCATTGGCCAAGGTCAAGGACGAAAAAGGCATGAAGCGCGTGGAAAAATTTCTGCGCCAGGACATCTGCCCGGACTGCCATGGTACGCGGCTCTCAGAGGCCGCCCGCGCCCCGCGTCTCATGGAGTGCTCTCTGGCGGATGTCTGCCGCATGACGCTGACGGAGCTTTTGCTTTGGGTGGCGGAGGTTCCGAAGGCGATGCCGAAGGATATGGTTTCGATGGCCGAAAGTATCTGTGAGACGTTTCGGCATACGGCGGCGCGCCTCATGGAGCTTGGCCTTGGGTATCTCGCCCTTGACCGCGCGGCGTCCACCCTCTCCACGGGGGAACGGCAGCGCATGCAGTTAGCGCGGGCCGTGCGCAATCGGACGACCGGTGTGCTTTACGTCCTCGACGAGCCGTCTATCGGCCTGCATCCTTCCAATATCGACGGGCTGCTTCACGTCATGGGGGCGCTCGTCGCCGACGGGAATTCCGTGATCCTTGTCGATCATGATGTACAGATCCTGCGCTGCGCCGATCATTTCATTGAATTAGGGCCTGGGGCGGGCGCAGGCGGAGGCACCGTCATCGCTCAAGGGCCGTTGGACGCGATAGAGAAGAATAAGGCTTCGCGCATCGGCGCATTCCTGTCGGGCCGGGGCCAGGTGCGGGTCCATACCCCGGCGGCGTCTGCCGAACTGTTCAAGTATGGAAGGATCGAACTCAAAACAGAGCAAATCCACACAGTGAAGCCTCTGCGGGCGGTGTTTCCTCAGCGGAGGCTGAGCGTCGTAACCGGGGTGTCAGGGTCGGGGAAGACGACGCTGATCCTGGAAAGTCTGGTTCCGGCGCTGGAAGCGCAGATCAGCGGGACGGCGCTTCCAGCGCATGTCAGGACGATTGCCGCTGACGGCGTGCAGCAGGTGCGCCTCATTGATGCGGTGCCTATCGGCGCCAATGTGCGCTCCACCGTCGCTACCTATGCGAACGTGCATGACGAGCTGCGCAAGATCTATGCGCGAACCCCAGCGGCTAAAGCGCATGGCTACAAGGCAGGGGATTTTTCCTATAACACGGGAAAACTCCGCTGCCCCACCTGCGACGGGACGGGCGCCATCGATCTTGACGTGCAGTTTCTCCCCGACGTCACCATTGACTGTCCCGACTGCGGCGGGTCCCGCTATCAGAAGGCGGCGTCGGAGATCCTGCGGGAGGATCGAAAGAAGATGCACGCCTGCTCTCTTCCCACGCTGATGTCGTTGAGCGTCGATGAGGCCCTGGATTTCTGTGGCGATTTAAAGACGGTGCAGCGGCGGCTTCAGATTCTTCACGATTTAGGGCTCGGCTATCTGACGCTGGGCGAGGCGACACCCGGCCTTTCGGGGGGCGAGGCGCAGCGGCTGAAATTGGCGAGCGACATGGGACGGGGGCAGGAAGGCTCCGTCTTCGTTTTTGACGAGCCTACCATCGGGCTGCATCCCTTGGACGTACAGACGTTGCTCGGCGTTTTTCAGACGCTCATGGAGAGCGGGGCGACGGTTATCGTTATCGAACATGATCTCGATGTCATTCGAAACGCCGACTATATTCTTGATATGGGCCCCGGCGGCGGGACGGAGGGCGGGGAGATCGTCGTCTGCGGCACCCAGGGAGAGATCCGGAAAAACCCGCATAGTGTCACGGGGCGTTATCTTTAACGTGCCGGCTTTCCCACTTTTTTTTCATGCGCCCGCCCCGCTGGGCGCTTATAATAGAAAATAGAAAACGGCGCGAGGAGGGTATGGGATGAACAGCAAAGGGCTACGGCGGCGCTTGACGGCGGTTTTGACGGCGGGGCTGATGGCGGCGTCGGCCGTCTTTTTCCCGGGCCGGGCAGCGGCAGATGGCGGCGACGTCCTGACGGCGCTGGTGGGGCTTTTCGGGGCGGCGGGAATGTACGGCGGCTACCTTTCGGCGATGTTGGACGCCGGGAACAACGCCCTTTATCAGGAGCAGACACTGGCCTATGATCGGCGGGAGAACGGTTCTTCGGCGAATCCGGTGGATCGGGCGCTGGTGGATGATATCATGGGGCGGCTGGTGAGCCGCGGCGCCTATGCCATGGACATCCGCTCTTTGCCCTTTCGCTGGCACGTCAACAGCAGCAAGGATTTCAACGCGGCGTGCTTTCCCACGGATCACGTCACGGTGAACGAGGGGCTGATCCGGGGACTGAACCGCAATGTGGATGAATTGGCGGCGGTGTTAGGGCATGAGATGACCCACGGGCTGAAGCTCCACGCGGCCTATACTTACGCCCGGGCGGCGGCGCAGTCCTTTGGGATTAATTTCATCAGCATGGCCACGGGGGCGGTACGGCCCGAGGTTGCCGGGGTGTTAGCGGATTATTCCGTGGCGAAGAATATCATTCTGCCGGTGGAGTACGAGGCGGACGAGGGCGGATTTTACCTTTCCTCCAGCGCCGGGTTCAATCCTGGCGGCGCGGCGGCAGCGATGGCGCGGATGCGGTATCTGGCGGAACATCCGGAGCATTTTGACCGCAGTTACGGGGCGGATGCCTACGATCACCCGGATACGGATAAACGCGAGGCCCGGCTGGCGCAGATGCTGACGGATTACAGTGCCGGTCATGTGACGGTGCGGGATCGGCGGGAAGTGTTGATCGACGGCCAGCCGCTGCTTTCGGCGGCGTATTCTACGGAACTTTACGATGATACGCCGGAGCAGGCGTATCTCATCGCCGGGGGATTGGCCCGGGCGTTTCATGATTTCGATACGGCGGCAGCGTGGAATTTCCGCCCCGGTGAGAACGGCCGCGTGGATTATCTGACAGAGGACAGGGTATATGAGCCGCTGAAAAAAGCCGTGTCGGCGAATCACGCGGCGGCGCTTTTGGAGTCGCTGGTGACGGCGGCTTACGCGCAGGAATCGGCCAGCGGGGCGCGAAACATCCTTCGGGCGGCGGAGGAAAAGCGTGAGGCCGAGCGGGCAGCGCGTCGGGCGAAAGCGCAGGACGCCAGTGAAAAGTTAGTGGAGCGGCTCTATCAGAACGCGGACTGGTACAATGACGTCAATCGTCCCGAGATGGCCCTGAAGGAAGTGGAGCGGGCGCTTTCCTGCGACCGCCGCGAGGGAAAACTGGCCGGACTTTACGCGGTGCGGGGGCGGGCCCAGGCGCTTTTAGGCGATTTCACGGCGGCGATGGCGGACTGCGACCAGGCGGTGGAAATGGACGGCCGCGATCCGTACACATATCTAAACCGGGCCGAAGTCTGGCGGGCGCAGGGGAAGCCCGACGCGGCACTGGCGGACATCCGCCGGGCGACGGCGGCGAAGGAAGATACGCTGGCGGCGTGGAAGATGGCCGGAGACATCGAGGACGAATTAGGCGATAAAGCTGCGGCGATGGAGGATTACCGCCGCTATGTGAAGCTGGCCCCCGAGGCGACGGACATCGGGGACGAATATCTGCGGGCTCTTTCCCCGAAAGTTTGGGAAAAGGTGGAAAAGGAGCGGGCGAAGGAGCAGGAAGAGATGATCAAGGCAGTGCAGGAGAAAAAGGCGGCGCGGGAAAAAGCGAAAGGTACAGCAGCGCCGGCGGAGGAAGCGAAAGACACAAAGGATCATAACGCCGCGTAAGACGTACGATCAGAGCGGCGCGTTTGACAAGACGAAGAAAAGCCGGCGGCGCCCTATGGCCGTTCCCTCAGCGGATGGCCATGGGACGCTGTTTTTTTGTGGGCAGCGGCCAGAAACGAACTTTACAGGTTTCGTTTTCGGAATCGTCATCAAAAGTATACAGTATTTTTATCGGTGGAATATTGTGTTTCGTAGATAAGTTGCGGTATACTAAGCACGCTGTAAAACACATCGGGGCGTGCCCCGCAGAAGGCAAAGGAGAGAGCAAAAGTGGCAGACATGAAAGCGTATGTGCAGGAAGTGCTGGAAAAGATCGCTGTCAAAGACCCGCAGGAAAAGGAATTTCAGGATACAGCGAAGGAGATTTTGACTTCCATCACCCCGGTTTTGGAAGCCCATCCGGAATATAAGGAAGAGCGGATTTTGGAGCGCTTTGTGGAGCCGGAGCGGGTCATCCTGTTCCGCGTGCCCTGGGCGGATGACAAGGGACACATTCAGGTCAACCGCGGCTTTCGTGTCCAGATGAGCAGCGCCATCGGCCCCTATAAGGGAGGACTGCGCTTTCATCCCAGCGTGAACCTCAGCATTTTGAAATTTCTGGCCACGGAGCAGGTGCTGAAGAACGCCCTCTCCACGCTGCCTATCGGCGGCGGCAAGGGCGGTGCCGACTTTGACCCGAAGGGAAAATCCGACGGCGAGGTCATGCGCTTTTGCCAGAGTTTCATGACGGAGCTGTACCGCCACATCGGCCCCGATGTGGACGTTCCGGCGGGGGATATCGGCGTCGGGGGACGGGAAGTCGGCTACCTCTACGGGCAGTATAAGCGCCTCACGGGTCACTACGAAGGCGTCCTCACCGGCAAGGGGCTGACTTTCGGCGGCAGCTTGGCGCGCACCGAGGCTACGGGCTACGGCCTGCTCTATTTTGTGAAGGATATGCTGGATGATAACGGCATCGCCATCAAGGGCGCGACGGTTGCCGTCTCCGGGGCGGGGAATGTCGCCATCTATGCCATCGAAAAGGCGCAGGCCATGGGGGCGAAGGTCGTTACCTGCTCCGATTCCAACGGCTACATCTACGATCCGGCGGGCATCGATTTGGCGCTCCTGAAGGACATCAAGGAAGTCCGCCGGGGCCGGGTCAAGGAGTACGCGGCGGCCCGATCCGGCGCGGAATACCACGAGGGCTGCACCGGTGTCTGGTCGGTGAAGTGCGATATCGCTCTCCCCTGCGCCACTCAGAACGAGCTGGATTTGGACAGTGCCAAGGCCTTGGTGGCGAACGGCGTCAAGGCGGTGGGCGAAGGGGCGAACATGCCCTCCACCCTCGACGCGGTGGAATACCTCCAGAAGAACGGCGTCCTCTTCGCTCCGGCGAAGGCGGCCAATGCCGGCGGCGTTTCTGTCTCGGCGCTGGAAATGAGCCAGAACTCCGAGCGGCTTTCCTGGACGTTTGAGGAAGTGGATCAGCGCCTCAGGGGGATCATGGACAACATCTACGCCCAGTCGAAGAGCGCCGCGGAGAAATACGGCGCGAAGGGCAATCTCTTGGCCGGGGCCAATATGGCCGGTTTCGTCCGGGTCGCCCAAGCGATGCACGCCCAGGGCTGGGTATAAAGGACAGCTATTCATAAACGCCTCGCCTTCTTCCGGAGCCGTATCCGGTGAAAGGCGAGGCGTTTTTGTCTCGTTTTATGGGAGAATGATGAAGACGCCCGCGCTGTGACGGGAACCGCATGAAAAGACAAGCCATAGGGCCGCCGTCTGGAGAACTTTCTCCTTCGGACGGCGGCCCTATGGCTTGTTTATCGATGGGGCTATCAAGCCATATCTCTTAGAAGGTCTTTTCGTAACCCAGCATGAAATTGCGCCCCAGCGCGTAAAAGGTGGAAGAAGACGTGGATACGATATCCCGGCGGTCCAGGAGATTGTCCATGGTGAAGTAGAGTTTATCTGTGCCGGTGGGGCGGTAGATGATCTGGAGATTGGTGAAAAACTGCGGCTTCAGACTGTCCTGGCTGGCAATGTCCCGGGTGCGGCAGCCGAGATAGTTAAAGCGAAAAGCCGTTTCCCATTTATTTTTCTTCCAGTCCAGTCCGCCGGAGAGTTGGATTCGGCCGTAGTAATTCAGCCAATCGCCGCTGGTGACCGTACCTACAGCGTCGACTTTCTGACGTTTCTGGGGGCGGCTGTAGGAAAATCCTAAGTTGACGCCCAGCCCTTCGCCGCAGTCTGCCTCCCAAGCGACCTCCAAACCGGTATTGCGGATGTCTTCATTGGTGTAGGTGTAGTCGTCTGTATGAGGGATGGGCGAGGATTCGATCTCGTCTTTAATGGCGTAATTATAGAGAGCCACGCGCCACGTCTGATTTTTTATATCCTTTTTAAAACCGATTTCGTAATGGGTGCCGATCTGAGGCTTCAGCTTATCGTTGCCCTGCATGTGCGTGGAGGTTCCGTAAAGCTGGCCGAAGGTGGGAATCTTGAAAGATTGTCCGGCTTTCAGGTAGTAACTGGTGGTCGGGTTTGGTTTATACAGGTATTGAATTTCCGGCGTGAAGCGGCTGAAATTGCGCGCGTCCGTCGCCCCGGCTGTCCAGGTTTCCCGGGCGCTCAGCGTCAGACGGGAGGCGGAGCTGAGATTTACGTTCCACGAGGCGAAAAGAGAGTAAACGTTCCGGCGGTAGTCTTGTGTCGTCTTTTTCCGGGCGGCGTTGATGGCGGTATATTCCAGCGAATCCTGGGTCAGATTGGCCCCCGTCAGGAGCGTGTTTTTTCCGCCTAAGCGCCATTCTTTTTGCAGGTCGATCCCCAGGGCTTTCGCATAGCTTTCCGTCGCGGTGTGGTCGAAGACGTTGTTGTAGCGACGGGACGTATAGCTGTCGGCCTTATGGTCAAACAAGTTATAAAACAGCGTGGCGGAGAGCCCGTCCCGATCATAATGAAGCCGCATGATGTTCTCATCGTAGCCTAACAGGGCGTGCTTATAATCCACGTCATGGCGAGGTGCGTTCCGGTAAATCCAGTGAGAGGTATTGTGGCTGTAATTGTCGTAGAAATAGAGATGATCGGTGATGTCGTAGCGGACGTTAAAGGCGCTGTGTTCTACGCGAAACATGTTGTAATAATTCCCGGTACTGGCGGGGGCGGAGATGTGATTTTCCTTTCCCGTTTTGTCGTAAGTATAGGAGAGCCCTAAATTTTCAAATTGTCCGTTAACGGCGTAGTTTTGCCGGCCGTAATTGCCCAGCGCCCCCCGGATACTGTTTTTCCGCTTGCCTTTGGTGATGATGTTGATGACGCCGCCGGTGGCTTCAGAGCCGTACTGCACCGCGCCGCCCCCCTTAACGATTTCGACGCGGTCGACCAGTTCCACGGGAATGTTGTCCAGGGCATATTTGCCGTTGGCATTGATGGGGATGCCGTCCACTAAGACCAGCGTTCCTTTTTCTACCCCGCGGATGACGATCTTGCTGTTGTAGCTCGCTTCAGACGTTCCCGCGGGGCCTAAAGCGTGGGCGATCAGGCCGGTGCTGTAGCGAAGGGCCTGCTGGATGTTCTCCGCCCCGGTTTTCGACAGGTCTTCATGGGTCAATACCTCTACGGTTGCCGCTGTGTCGATGTCATGGCGGGCCACGCGGTCGGCGGTGACGACGATCTCGTCCAGCGCGTAGGTGTCCAGTGCTTCCCCTGTGTTTCCAGCAGCGAAGGCGGCGTTGTCAGCGGCGAGCGCGGCGCCGCACGTTAACGCGATGGACAGGGCGCGCAGAGATTTTTTTGTTAGCTTCATTTCTTCTCCCCGCTTTCTTTTATTTAGCTGTTCCCGATTCCGTGAAGGCATCGGGATAGACGTTTCGGGCGATTTGCAAAATGGCGTCTCCCATGTGCTGGGTGTTGGAGGCGCGGTAGCGGTCCTTCAGGAAAAAGAACCGCCGATTTTTGACGGCTTTGGCCGTTTGGAGCGCCGGATCTCCCAACACGCGGTCGCGGATTTGACCGCCGTAATCGTTGGCGGCTCCGTCGTCGACGAACATCATGATGTCGGGATCGATCTGGAGGATTTGCTCGTCGGAGAGGTGGCTGCCGTAGGCCATGTGGATGCGGGCAGCGCCGTTGATGACGCCGCTCTGGCGGCATATATCGTGAAAGAGCCCGTCGGGATGGCCGAAGGCGCCCATGGAGGAAAAGCCCAAGAGAACCCGGCGCTTTTCCGGCGGAATGCCGGCGGTACGGGACTTTACATAGGCGACTTTTTCATCTAATTCGGCTAAAAGTGCCTGCCCGCGTTCCGGCTCTCCCACCGCCTCACTCATCTGCCGCAGGCGTTTTCGCACCATGTCGAGGTTCGTCGGCACTTCCATGCAGAAGACCTTGAAGCCCATTTCCTCTAAGGTGGCGATGGTTTCCGGCCGCGCCCGGAGCTGGGCGAAGATGAGATCGGGCTGCAGGGCGGCGATGGGCTCCGGCCCGGGATAGGCCGGGACGCGCCCCGCGACCCGGGCGGCTTTGTCAGCGGCCAGGGAATATTCGGGGTCGAGGGTGGGGGGCGATACGGCGGCAATGCGTTCCGGCGGCAGAAGATCCAGAAGGACTTCCTCAAGGCTCAGGGTGTTGCCGTAGACGTGCTGGGGTTTGGCGTCGAAATGGATGGTACGCCCCCGGTCGTCCACCACATCATAGCCGCCCGGCGCCTCGGCTGCCGGTTTTTCCCCGCAGCCGGAGAGGAAAAACAGTATCCCAAAGAGGAGCAAGAGATATCCCCGCCGCCCGAGGCTGTGCTTATCCGTCATAGGGCGTCCCTCCCTCGGCCGTTGCGGTTTCTTTTACGGTGAGTACATCAAATTGGCGCTCAACATCTCTCATCCCCACGAATCCTCCTCCTTTATCTTCCTTTTTCCTCGCGTCTTCTATGGAGCCCTTCCCGCATAGACATCTTTTACGATAAACCATATAGTGTTCATACGGTCAAGAGGAGTTTCATAACGATTGTGTCCAGCCTGACTCAGGAGGAGAGCCGGAGCATCGCAGAAACGATTCCCTTGCTATGGGGGACAAATTTGCCGCATAAAGTGTTCGGTACATCGGTGGTAGTTTCCTGTGTCGATGGTTTTTCTTGCCTTGCACGAAGAAACATCGTACAATGAAAACGGAAATTGGGTATATGATATGAGGTAGGAGGGAGATCTATGGAGGTCAATGCGAATCTGGCGCAGGATGTGTTCAAGGATGCGGGAGAGAGCGTCATCTTCGTCATGCTCTCGCTGAAGCGTGAAGATATCGAGGCGGAGCGGGAAGTCATCGCCGACATGGCGGATCGGATAGAGGTGATTCAGCGCTCTATGAACATCCGCGTCGCCCCTGAGACAGTGAAGCTCTCCTTCGGGTTCAGCAACCGCGCGTGGGAATATCTTTTTCCTAAGGCGGAGAAACCGAAGGAACTTGAGGACTTCAAGGGGGTAAACGGCGTACACCACACAGCTCCCGCAACGCCTGCCGATCTCTTCCTCCATGTGCGTGCAGGTCAGGCGGCAACGAGTTATATCGTCGTCGATCAGATCATGGGGTTCCTACGTCCCATCGTGGATGTGGTGGATGAGACGCACGGTTTTCACTATCTCGAGGGACGTGCGATCATCGACTTCATCGACGGCACGGAAAATCCTGTCGGTGCAGAGGCAGAGGAGTGGGCGATCATCGGGGCGGAGGATCCTGCGTTCATCAACGGCTCCTATGCCTTTGCCCAGAAATATGTCCACGACCTCGACGCGTGGCGTGCGCTGCCGACGGAGGTGCAGGAGAAGTACATCGGACGCAGGAAATACAGCGACCTCGAGCTCGACGATGAGGAGAAGGATCCGCGTGCGCACAACATCATCTCGCAGGACAACCGCGACGGTGAGGAGCACAAGATCGTTCGCATGAACGTCGTTTTTGCGAACCCCGGCGAGGGGGTGCGCGGCACTTATTTCATCGGGTACGCACGCCATTGGGATGTGACGCGGCAGATGGTCATCAATATGTTCACGCAGGATGACCGGCTGCTCGAGTATTCGACCGCAGTAAAGGGGCAGCTTTTCTTCATTCCATCGAAGGAACTCCTCGGACGTATCGCCGCGGGGGAATTGTTCTAAGGGCGCATGGCGGGTATCAGTATTTCCATAAGTGTACAACTGGGGAATAGGGTATAAGCCAAGAAATTTTGCTGCGATATCCGCTGTTGGTGTATCATTGATCTTTTTTGGCGGGAGGGGCCATAGAGAGTGTCGCGAATGGCCGCTGGTTCTCGCCAATTTCCCTGGCATCATCCTCGGCCTGACGGCTGCGATTACCGCCCGTCTCCAAATGCGCAAACGCAGCAACCGACACAGAGAGTGTGAATCTCCAGGAATGAGCAGCCCATCCGTATGGATGGGCTGTTTTCTATGCAGGTCGATTCTTTATTCGTGTTTTTAGAGTTTCGTGTCCAGTTTTGCGGGCCGGGGTTTACAAAATTTCGACCGAGAGGGTGCGTCGTTCATCGAGGAGGGGCCTCGTTAGATTGTATCAAAATTAGGGGGTAAGACGGATTCGTGCAGCAGAATAAAACGTCTGTCGGGACAGGGAAAATATAAGAAAAACGGCTTTCCCTGTCTACGTTGCCGGATTTTCCGGGCGAAAACAGGGAGAGCCGTTTTCGTTGGACATATCAAAAGTGATGGAATTTCCTCTGCATTATAACCGGGCGGTGATGGCCGCGGTCAGACCAAAGACAATTCCTGGGAGGTTGGCAAAAATAATGGGCCAATCGCGATCCTTTTTAAAAAAACCGTATCCAACCCATGTGGTGCAGTTGATGAAGGCGACAAGCGGTTGAATCCAGTCGCCTTGATGGCCGGAAAGATTTCCGACGATTTGCGGAATATAGGAGACATACATGCAGATAGATAAACCGGAGGCAATCGTCCCGACGATGGTTATCTTCTCTTTCATGGCCTTTTTGCCGATATCCGTTACCTTCTTTTCTAAACTTGATACTTCAGCGCTTAACTTTTCTTCCATCGTGATTCCTCCTTGGGGAATTGAGATAAAAACATGGCAGTATGGGATAGGAAAGCCGCGTTGTTTTGTATTCTGCTTGCCAGTAGGAATGAGCGGCGTCTCGATTATACAACGGCAGAATACGAGAGTCAACGACGTCTATGGTTGATTGCACAGGAGTGGTTTTTGGATGTAAAATAAGTTGGAGAGAGAAAACAATCGCGGGCGTTGGGGGGAGAGCGGTTATGGATATGCTGCACGGGGCCATCGGCGGCAAGCTGCTTCGCTTTTCGCTGCCCATCGCCTTCACCGGTGTGGCCGAGCAGCTGTTTAATTCAGCGGATGTCCTGATCTTAGGGCAGTTCGTCGGCAAGGACGCTATGGCGGCGGTGGGGAACGACATCCCCGCCATCAGCCTCATGGTACTGCTCCTTTTAGGGCTGTCCATGGGTGTCAACGTGGTCATGGCGCAGCATATCGGGGGGCGGCACGAAAAACGGGCGGAGGAAGCGGCCCACACGGCGATTTTAGTGGCGATTTTCATGGGGCTGCTGCTCATGCTGGCCGGGGAAGCGCTGACGACGACGACACTGGATATTCTTGAAGTTCCGGCGGAGGTTTACGAGGACGCGGCTGTCTACTGGCGCATCTTCCTTGTGGCGCTGCCCTTTTTGGCCCTGTATAATTTTGAAGCGGCGATCTTTCGCAGTTCCGGCGACAGCCGGACGCCCCTCTACAGCCTCATCGCGGCCAGCCTGCTGAATGCGGTTCTCGATGTGGCGGCGGTTCATCTGGGGCTTGGCCTCTCGGGGGTAGTTTGGGCGACGGTCATCGCGTATGTGGTAAATGCGCTCATCCTCTGGGTGCTGTTGACTCAGGGACGGGCGAAAATCCGCCTGGCGGCCGCTAAGCTCCGCTTGTCTGCCGTTGAGCTGATCCGTATCGTGCGCATCGGGATCCCCGCCGGGGCACAGGGGATGGTTTTCGCCCTGTCGAACATCCTCATTCAGGCCGCCCTCAACGGCCTCGGACCCGACGCGATGGCCGCCTCCACGGCGGCGCTCACCATTGAGTTCAACGTGTACTGCTTTATGAACGCCTTCGGACAGGCGGTGACGACGTTTGTCGGGATCAACTACGGCGCGGGGAACATGGAGCGCTGCTTTGCCGTCGCCCGATCGGCCTTTAAGGTGGGGGGCAGCTTCATGGCGGCGCTGTCGCTTACGGCCGCGCTCTTCGCGGAGCCGCTGCTGCGCTTTTTCAGCGATGATCCCGCCGTCATCGCCCTCGGCGTCGTTCGCGTTCATTATGTGACGGGATTGGAATTTATCAATGGCTTTTTAGATATTTTAACGGGGATGATGCGTGGCTACGGCTTCTCGCTGCCTCCAGCGGTGGTGACGCTGCTCGGGGTCTGCGGCATTCGCATCGCCTGGCTGCATACCTATTTCCCGGCGCATCCGGATTTTGTGGGGCTCATGCTCAATTATCCGGTGAGCTGGGCCGTGACGGCGGCTCTGTTGGGGATTGTCTATTGGTATTATCGCCGGGAAGTCCTGACGCCGCGCCGTGAGAGAGCGCGCCAACGCCCGGTGTGAAATTCGGCGTGTCAGCGGTCTAGCGAAACGTTGGCGGCGGAAGCGGGCAAGGGCCCATGGCCAATGGTTGGTAGCATAAAACAGTTGAGATAGGAGGACATCACCATGAAGAAATTGGTAACGTATTTTTCGGCCAGCGGCGTGACTGCGGAAAAGGCACAGGCGCTGGCGAAAATCATCGGGGCGGATATCCATGAGATCGCTCCCGCTGAGCGGTACACGGCGGAGGATCTCAACTGGACGAACAAGAAGAGCCGCAGCTCCGTGGAGATGAAGGACGCGGCGAGCCGCCCGGCGCTTTTGGAGAAGACCACCGATCTCGCGGGCTATGATACCGTCTACATCGGCTTTCCCATCTGGTGGTATACCGCGCCTCACATCATCAACAGCTTTATCGAGAGTAGCGATCTGACGGGAAAACGGATCGTCCTCTTCGCCACTTCAGGGGGCAGCAACATCAAGAAAGCGATGGAGGATCTGCGGCAGGCATATCCTCAGCTGAACATCGTCGGCGGGAAGATGCTGAACGGCGCGGTATCGGGGGATATTGACGACGGACGGTAACAGCGTGCTGCAAGACAGAATCGCGGCAAAGGCATAGAAGGACGCGGGCGGTAAAAATGCGCCGCGTCAGGATCTACAGGAAGAAGAGGAAGGTTGATGACGATGAAAAACTGACGGTTCTCTTGATGACACTGGCCATGGCGGTGCTTTTGACGGCTTGCGGCAGCGATCCGGCGCCTCAGAAAACGACCTCGTCCGGCAGCGGTATGGTCGGAGCGGCGGAGAAAGCGCCGGAAATGCCGACGGCGAGAGTCGGCGGCAAGACATTGGTGGTCTACTATTCGGCCACCGGACGGACGAGGACGGCAGCCGAAGCCATCGCCGCGGCCACGCAGGGGGCCCTTTTCGAACTGGTACCGCAGCAGCCGTACACGGAAGCGGATCTTGATTACAATAATAAAGACAGCCGCGTGTCGAGGGAGCATGAAGACGCCGCCGGCCGTCATGTGGCGCTGGTGAAAGATACGCCGGATAACTTCGCCGCCTATGATACGGTCTTTATCGGCTATCCCATCTGGTGGGGCAGCGCCGCCTGGCCGGTGGATGATTTCGTGAAGCATAACGATTTTTCCGGTAAGACGGTCATTCCCTTTGCGACCTCCCATTCGTCTCCCTTGGGCGCGAGCGGGCGCAACCTCGCCGCCATGGCCGGAACCGGGACCTGGCAGGAAGGCGAATGCTTTGACCAAAGCATGACGAAGGAAAAGGTCACGGACTGGGTGAAAAGCTTAAAGTAAAGGGAGCGCTGCATTTATCAGCGCCCTGAAGAAAAGTTAAGAAAAGAGACGCCCGCTGCGTACGGTGGAAAGAGAAACCGGCCCCCACGGTCAGGATGTGCCTGACGGTGGGGGCCGATTTTTATGCCGCGGGATTCTTTCGTTTTTTTAGGGATGGTCATGAGGCGCGGGATTGTGCGCTGTGGCATGGCGGCCAAGAACTTGGCGAAAAAGGGAGGGGGCGACGGTGAGAGAGGATGGCGATTTCGCCTCGCGGGCTGCCGCCTCCCTATG
>ERZ772967.1411-NODE-1411-length-16699-cov-3.146720_pt1 | contig 16699 bp, 13 predicted proteins | sample MGYA00511677_ERZ772967 | MGnify/ENA primary metagenome ERZ772967 (study PRJEB29015, sample SAMEA2737931) | human oral metagenome | biome: human oral; feature: human-associated habitat; material: dental | place: China | collected 2146 ...
TTTCGCAGAGGTCTCTATATAATAGTTCTTTCCTTTAACTATTTGATGAGCTGATGCGACACCAACATGTTCTTGGGGTCGAGCGCTTCGTCGAGCTTTTCTTTGGTCATCAGCTCTTTTTCGAGCACGATGTCGTAGACCGAGCGGTTGGTTTCTAAGGCTTCTTTGGCCACCTTCGTGCTGTTTTTATAGCCGATATAGGGGTTCAGGGCCGTCACAATGCCGATGGAGTTCTTCACCATTTCGTAGCAACGCTCCTTGTTCATGGTGATGCCCACCACGCATTCTTCGGTCAAGGTGTCGATGGCATTGCGCAGCCACCAGAGGCTTTCGAAGAGGCATTCGGTGATGACGGGCTCCATGACGTTGAGCTCTAACTGGCCGGCTTCGGCTGCAAACGAAACTGTTGTGTCGTTGCCAATGACCTTAAAGCACACCTGATTGGTGACTTCGGGGATGACGGGGTTGACCTTTCCGGGCATGATTGACGAGCCGGGTGCCTTGGGGGGCAGGTTGATTTCGTTGAGACCGCAACGCGGACCAGAGGCCATGAGGCGGAAGTCGTTGCAGATTTTGGAGAGTTTCACGGCCAAACGCTTCAATGCTCCGCTATAACTTACGTAGGCACCTGTGTCGGGAGTGGCTTCAACCAAGTCGGTAGCCGAGATGAAAGGCTCGCCGGTGAGCTTGCTTAAGTTGGTTGCACAGAGCTTTGAAAAGCCCGGAACGGCATTCAAACCCGTGCCGATGGCCGTGCCACCCATGTTGATTTCGTGCAACAGTTTGATGTTGCGTTCGAGGTTAAGAATCTCCTCTTCCAAGTTGTTGGCATAGGCATTGAACTCCTGTCCCATGGTCATGGGCACGGCATCCTGCAACTGGGTGCGCCCCATTTTGAGGTTGTCTTTAAACTCGGTGGCCTTGAAACGCAGGGCGCTGATGAGGCCGGTGAGGCTCGAAACGAGGCTCTTGTTCATGCGAATCAAGGCCAGGCGGATGGAGGTGGGGTAGACATCGTTGGTGGATTGTCCGCAGTTGACGTGGTCGTTGGGGTAGCAATATTGGTATTCGCCGCGCTTGTGGCCCATGATTTCGAGCGCACGATTGGCAATAACCTCATTGGCATTCATGTTGACCGATGTGCCTGCGCCGCCCTGCATCATGTCGATGGGGAAGTTTTCGTGCAGCTTTCCGTCGATAATCTCTTGGCAGGCCTGACTGATGGCGCCGGCGATTTCGTCGTTAATCACACCAAGGGAGTGGTTGGTTTGCACGGCAGCGAGCTTCACATAAGCAATGGCGATGACGTAATCAGGATAATCGCGCATCTTTTTTCGCGAGATGTGATAGTTGTTAATGCCGCGTTGTGTCTGCACGCCATAGTAGGCATCGGCAGGCACTTTGAGCTCACCTAAGAGGTCGCTCTCTACTCTGAATTGTTCGTTTGACATAATTTAATGCGCCGTCTGGTGGTGCTTTGTGCTGTTTGTGGCAAGCCTTTGCCGCATGATGTTGGCCATGGGGCGTTGTAAAAGCTATGCTTTTGCACGACGATTGCTATCATTTTATGCGGTAAAGTGCATGCTTTTGCAGGGCAAAATGCACCACTTTGTGGCTGGTTTAAAGGATTGATATTTTCTTTTTATTTCTATTTGGCACACCGACAGCTTGCAAAAAGGTGCCTGCTGCCGGTTGCTTTGCGAGATTTGCTGAACTAAAAAGCCTTGATGCGATACATAAAACCAAGCTCAATGCGGTTGGTGTTGTAGTTCTTTAAGCCTGTGGCGGCCTTGAAATCATATTTTCTTCCGACATAAGCTAAGAACACACGCAGGTCTTGATCACGCATGGGATAGTACTCAATGCTGCCGATGTAGCCATAGCTCTTGCGGTAGTTCTTGCCCACTTCGAGCTTGCTGACGCTGGCAGTTTCATACATTCCCTTGGCCATGAAGTTCCAACCGGGTGCAAATTGCCAGTTCACCTTGGTGATGAAACTGTTGTAATGCACATCGCTGGCCCAGGCTTTGTCGCCCGATGGCGTGGCAAGATGCGCGGCAAGGTCGTTGGATGCGATGCCCAAACGGTCTAAACCGTCCCAGGCTCCCATATAGTCTACATACCATTGCAGCTTGTTGAGGTTGAGTTGTTGGCCCAAAACGAGCATGCGACTATACTTGTGACGTGCCTGAGTTTGCAGGCCCCACGACCAACGGGTGTTGAGTTTTCCGTCGAGAAAACTGCCGTTCCAGTTGGCAATATAGGTGAGTGGTGCCTTCGAAGCCTCAAGGTTGCGGTAGCCAAGTGCCTCGCGTGAAATGCTGCTTGCGGCATAAAACTCGTTGAATTTGTTGTTATAGGCATTGGAAACCTCAACGGCCAACTCCTGAGTGGGCACGGGTTTGAACGACGCAACCACGCCGGCCATGAAGTTATCCATGTTGTCAACCATGTCGCTATATTGGTAGATGACCATGGGGTTCTCATCAAATTCGAAGCCACCCCATATCTGACACATCTTACCGCCTTGCAAACTGACTTTGTCATTGAACTTCCAGCCCACCATCATGATGTCGGTTGCTTTGGCAAAGTTGTCTTCGCCTTGTGCCGTGTTGGCTTTGTTGAGGCGATGACGGAAGCGATAAGACAGGTGATCGCCTATGTTTCCTTTAATCTCTAAGCGCAACTGTTTGTTGGCAAAGCCTGCATTCCAGTTGTTCAAACGGCTGTCTCTTTCGGTGCGGAAGCTGGCAGCATAGTTGAAATAGACGTTGAATGCGTCGTTTTTCTTTTCTAAGTTGGCCACCTTTTCGGCCAATGAGGCGTAGTTTCCTTCGCTACCTCCCATGCCGATGTTGGCGCCATTTTGTGCGTTGGCCACAGCGGTTGCGGCCAAAAATGCGCATACGATGAAGGTTGTTTTCATAGCTTTAATATTCTTGGAAATACTTTTGAATCTGTTGCCAATCGTGTGTTTTGGTCAAAGCGAGCATCAACAGCACGCGCGCCTTTTGTGGATTGAGGTTTAAAGCGGCCACGAAATGATATTTTTCGTCGTCCACTTCGCCGTTCAAACACGTGGGGCCTGTGGGCAAACGGCTGGAACGTACGATTTGAATACCGTTGTTCTGCGCCTTCAATGCCACATCAAACACATCCTTATAGAAGTTGCCATCGCCCACACCGGCCAACACAATGCCGTCGAATTTGGCGTTGACAAACGAGAGAATGGGCAGGGGTGAGCAGTTGGCATAGCCATAAACGATGCCCACTTGCGGCAATTTGGTGAGGTTGTCCACGTTGAACACGCTGGCAGTGGTGTGCTTATAGTTGGGTTCGTGCACGTAATAGGGTTTGCCATTATACACGTAACCGATGGGACCATAGGTGCCTTTGAACGTAGCAACGTCGGTGGTATGGGTCTTGATGAGGCTTTTGGCGTCGATGAGTTGATTGTTCATGCAAGCCATAACGCCATGACCTTTTGACGCAGGATCAACCAAAGTGGCCACGCCATTGTAAAGGTTTGCAGGACCATCGGCACTGATAGCCGTCGAAGGACGCATGCTTCCGACCAACACAACGGGCTTATCGCTGTGCACAGTGAGCGTTAAGAAGTAGGCCGTTTCCTCCATGGTGTCGGTGCCATGCGTTACTAATACGCCATCATAGCCTTCGTTATTGAGCAACTGATTGATGCGTTTCGCGAGTTTCAACCACACTTCATCGTTCATGTCTTGGCTACCAATGTTCACTAATTGTTCGCCACTTACGTCGGCTAAATCTTTGATTTGTGGCACAGCATCGATGAGGGTTTGAATGCCCACTTGGCCTGCTCCGTATGCCGAAGAGGTGGCACTAGCACTCACACCAGCGATGGTTCCGCCGGTAGCAATGATGCGAATTTTGGGTTTTGCACTAAGGGCTAAGGTGAAAATCAAAGTGAACACCATTAGCATTGAAATCTTGATTGTTCTCATAATCTATTTAATTTATGGATTTATGATTGGTTATTTTAAAAAAGGAACGTAATGATGAGGTAGCCAACGCCAATGCTTACAAAGGTAGTAATGAAGCCGGCGAGCTGAAAACTGTGGTTGAGCACGTAGCGTCCGATGCGTGTTGTGCCCGTCGTATCAAAGTTGATGGCGGCCACTTCGGTGGGATAGTTGGGGATAAAGAAATAGCCATTGACCGCCGGGAACATGGCTATGAGGGCAAAAGGCGACAGGCCTAAGCCGATGCCTAAGGGATAAAGCGTACGAACGGTGGCTGCTTGCGAGAACAACATGATGGACATGATGAACAAAGCCACGGCAAAGAGGAAGGGAAATTGGGTCACAATGCCGGCAATATGCTCCTTGAAGAAGGCCAAATTGCCGTTGAAGAATGTGTCGCCCATCCATGCAATTCCAAAGATACTCACCATGGCATTCATGCCTGCACCAAAGACATTGCCTTTCACTGCATCGCCAACTTTGGCTTTTCCGACGAGCAAAATGACGGCAGACATAGCCATCATGATGATTTCTATGGTCTCGGGCATGCTCAATTTCATGATGTTTCCATCGACATTGAACGATGGACGCAGCGATGGAACAGAACCAAAGAGCACCACTAAGAGCACGGCTGCCAAGAAAGCCAATACCGAATATTTGGCGCGTGGATGGAGGTTTGCTTCGCTTTCCATCGTCTTTTCACACTCGCCAACGGGTTGAATGAGCCCTGCTTTCACACGTCTTTGGTATTCAGGATCGTCAACAAGCTCCTTACCTACGCGGTTTTGCACAAACGAAGCCACCAAGATGGCGATGAAAGATGCGGGAATACAAACGAGCATAATATCCTTTAGCTCGATGCCTTTGGCACCTAACAGGTCGGAAGAAATCATGGCTGCCGTGGCCGCCGATACCGGACTGCCCGTAATTCCCAATGAAGCTGCGATGGTAGCCACACTCAATGGGCGCTCGGGACGTATCTTTGTGTCTTTCGCAATCTCTGCAATAATCGGCAAAAGCGAATAGCTTGTGTGTGCAGTTCCTGCAACTAAACAGAAAAACCACGTAACCAATGGCCCATAATAGGTGATGTGTTCGGGATGTTTTCGCAGGAATTTGGCCGCCAAATGCACGAGATAATCCAATCCACCTGCCGCTTGAAGAGAGGCCGCAGCCGTGATAACTGACACGATGATGAGCATCACATCGATGGGGATGTTGCCGGGTTTTAAACCGAAAACAAACACCAAAAGAAACACACCTACCATGCCATAGATGCCCATTCCGATGCCACCTATGCGCGCACCGATAAAGATAAGTGTGAAAACCAATAGGAGTTGAATGAGAATTAAAAGTGTAATCATAAACTCATCTGCTATTTTTGTGGTGCGTTAAACCTGTTTTCTTCTGTCGTTTTGGTGTGCCTTGATCACCCCACTTGGCTGCCGGGATTCACTTTATCGATCGTTGTTGTGACCGAAAGTGCCCCATCTGCGTTCACAGCACTCAGGATCATGCCTTGGCTTTCGATGCCCATCATCGTGCGAGGAGCAAAGTTTGCCACGAAAAGCACATCCTTACCCACGAGCTGTTCGGGCTCATAATAGGCGGCGATGCCACTCAAAATGGTGCGATCCACGCCCGTTCCATCGTCGATAGTGAATTGCAACAGCTTCTTGCTCTTCTTCACTTTCTCGCAATGTTTGATGTGTCCGACGCGAATATCCAACTTTTCGAAGTCGTCAAACGATGCCGTTTCTTTCACGGGTGCAGCATGATAGGCCGCCGTTTCATTGGCTTTTCGGGTGGCTTCGAGCTTGTCTAACTGCTTTTGTATGACGTCATCTTCGAGCTTTTCGAAGAGTAATTCGGGCTCAGCTAATTGATGTCCGGCCTTGAGCAGGTCGGTTTTGCCTAATTCGGCCCAATCGAAAGCCTCCATATTAATAAGGTGGCGCAGCTTTTCGGATGAGAAAGGCAAGAACGGTTCGAACGCAATGGCGAGGTTAGCCACAAGCTGAAGGGAGATATAGAGAATGGTTTCGACGCGCTTAGCATCAGTCTTCCACACCTTCCATGGCTCACATTCGGTGATATATTTGTTGCCGATGCGTGCCAAGTTCATGGCTTCTTTCTGCGCTTCGCGGAATTTAAACAGGTCTAAATAGCCCTCTAACTTCGCTTTTACGTCGGCAAACTCGGCCAGTGTCTGGCGGTCAACATCCTGCAATTCGCCGCAAGCCGGCACCACACCTGCCCAATATTTCTTCGTCAGTTGCAAGGCACGATTGACAAAGTTGCCATAGATGGCCACGAGCTCCGAGTTGTTTCGCTCCTGAAAATCGCGCCAAGTGAAGTTGTTATCCTTCGTTTCGGGCGCATTGGCCGTGAGCACATAGCGCAAAACATCCTGCTTTCCGGGCAAGTCTTGCAAATATTCGTGCAGCCATACGGCCCAGTTTCGGCTGGTAGAAATCTTGTCATCCTCCAAATTCAAGAACTCATTGGCCGGCACATTGTCGGGCAAAATGAAGTCACCATAGGCTTTTAGCATGGTGGGGAAGATGATGCAATGGAACACAATGTTATCTTTTCCGATGAAATGCACCAGGCGTGTGTCGGGCTGTTTCCACCATTTCTCCCACGAACCAAAGCGTTCGGGGTGCGCCTTGCACAGCTCAATGGTGTTGGAAATGTAGCCGATGGGGGCATCAAACCACACATAAAGCACTTTTCCTTCGGCGCCTTTAATGGGAACAGGAATGCCCCATTCCAAGTCGCGTGTCATAGCTCGCGGCTGTAAGTCCATGTCAAGCCAGCTCTTACACTGACCATATACGTTGGAACGCCATTCAGAATGATCGTCGAGAATCCACTTTTTCAGCCAAGGCTGGTATTGATTGAGGGGCAGATACCAGTTCTTCGTGGGACGAATGACAGGCTTCGACCCCGAAATGGTGGAATGGGGATTGATCAATTCCATTGGACTGAGGTCGTGACCGCAGCGCTCACACTGGTCGCCGTATGCGTTTTCGTTGTGACAATAGGGGCATTCGCCCATGATATAGCGGTCGGCCAAGAACTGATGAGCCTGCTCATCGTAGTATTGTTCGGTCTCTTTCTCCACCAATTTTCCCTCGTCATAGAGCTTTTTAAAGAAGTCGCTGGCAAACTGATGATGCGTGGGGCTGGTCGTTCGGCTATAAATATCGAAGCTGATGCCAAAGGCCTCGAACGATTTTTTGATGAGCTCGTGGTAGCGGTCGCACACGTCTTGCGGCGTGATACCTTCTTTCTTCGCACGGATAGTGATGGGCACACCATGCTCATCGCTGCCGCAAACGAACATCACCTCTTGTTTTTTGAGGCGCAAATAGCGCACGTAAATATCGGCAGGCACATAGACTCCTGCCAAATGGCCAATGTGAACGCCTCCGTTAGCATAGGGCAAAGCCGCCGTAACGGTGGTGCGTTTAAACTGCGTTTCCTTCATTTATCTTGTTGATTTTGATTTCTTTGTTTGCAAAATTACACAAAAAAGAGCGGAAAACCATTGCTTTTACCATGCAATTCGCGCTTTATTGCGCAGTAAAAGCAATGCTTTTGCGACACAATCTGCATGCTTTTTCCCGACAATCTGCATGCTTTTTCCGACAGCCGTTCCATCCCTTTGTGGACGAGGGCAAGCGAGATACCCCCGTTTCTCAATCGTTTTTCTCAAAAATGAGCGAGATACGGCCGTTTCTCAACCATTTTTTTCAAAAACAAACGAGATACACCCGTATCTCAATCATTTTTCATCAAAACGAGCGAAACACACCCGTTTCTCATCTGTTTTTTTCAAAAACGAGCGAGATACCCCCGTTTCTCATGCTTTTTCTGCAAAACAAGTCGACTCGTTTCTTTTGCTTTCTGCATCGCTTCTTGGCACAACAAACCCGTGAAGCGGGCGGTTTGCAGGCCGGCGATGGCAGCAAAAGAAGGAAAGGGGATGGCCAAGGCCTGCAAAAAACGTGGGCTATTTGTTTAAATAGACGCGGATGCCGACATTCAGACTGAGGCTGGTGGACTTGTCTTTATAAACATTTTTCACGTTACTGCCATTATTAAAATGATGGCTTATGCCCGGTTCGACGTAGGCACTGAGCGCAGGATTGAAGCGAATTTCGCCACCAACGGCCGCATGAATCGCGAAGATTGGCGCATGCTCGGTGATGGTTTCGGCGCTGGTGGGCGGCACAACGTCCGGTATAGCCTTTTGTTTCGCACGGCCTTTCACCAACTTCTCGACCTCGCCTCCGGTCATTGCATAGAGGTTGATGTGCCGCGTTTTGTAAAAACTGTAACCCATGCTCACCGGAAGACCGATGTAGTGCAGCTCTTGTTGCACGGCACTTTCGGCAAGATCCATGTCGCAAGTGAAGTCAGAGACCAAGCGGCTGTAGGTCAATCCGGTTTGGATGCGCCAATGTCGATGGATGTTATAGCCCACCGACAAGCCGAATTTTACCGGCCGATGGTGCTTTGTTTTCATTTGTACGCTGCCCGAACCGTTCGCATAGTTTTGCCTTTCGTGCCCCGAGAAGGCGTCTACATATTCGCCATAGGGGTTGGCTGCTGCGAGCAAAACGCCTTGAGAAGTGTGCGATGAGCCGCTCAATCCATCATAAGATGTGGCGAAACTCCATCGCGAAGCGTCGGTAGATGGCTTGCGTTGTGGCGGGGTTTCGCGACCTGATTGCGGTGGCATTGCGGGCAAAACCCGACGCGATGGCTGCGCAGTCTGCGTGTCGGAGTGGGGTTGTGAAGGGGCTGTTTCCGTCGGTTGTGCGTCGGTCTGTGCCGGCAACTCGTTGCGAGCCATGAGCAAGTTGTGCGCCTTGTGCGCCAAGTGGCGGCCGGAACGCGATGCAATGGGGTGTTCTGCGTGCGGCACAGCGTGGGGCATCGGCTGTCGTGACACGATGTTTGACGGGACAAGGAGCGACGGAGCGATGGTGGAGACCAGCGGTTTGTCGGCAGAAGGGAGCGTCATCCGGTGGACGATATACAAGCCCACGGCGAGGAAAGCCGCTATCGAAGCTGCGCGAACACCCCACAACGCCACAACCTTTCGGCGGTGCGGCGGTCGGCATGTGGGTGCCATTCCCCGGCAACGCATCTCGTTTTTGATGTCGTCGAGCAACCCTTGCGGTGCTTGTGCATGCTGCTCATTGCGCAAGCGCGTCTGCACTTTGTTCAGCCAATCCGTTTTCATTGTTCGGTCTCCTTTTGTTTTTGTTCGTTAAGTATGTTGGCAAGCAGGTTTCTTGCCTTATGAAATTGCGAGGCAGAAGTGTCGGGCTTGATGTGGAGAAGCGCGGCAATCTCTTTGTGAGTTTTGCCCTCAATCGCAAACAGATTGAAGACTGTTCGATAGCCTAACGGCAGTTGTTGAATGGCATTTGTAATCTGTGCAACCGACAAACTGTCGACATCGGGCGCATCAATCTCTGCATCTGGGAGCTCTATTGCTTGGTTGACGAACAGCTTCGAATGGTCTTTGCGCAGAAAATACAGCGCCTCATTCACCACTACCCGCGTGAGCCAAGCCTTCAAAGAGCCCTTGCCTTGATATTCAAACGTATGAATTTTCGTGAAGATGCGGATGAATGCCTCTTGCAACACATCGTGCATATCTTCGACGTTGGGGATATAGCGTGCGCAAACAGCCGCCAAATAATCGGCATATTCGCCATAGAGTTGGTCCATGGCGAATGCGTTGCCTTGCTCGAAAAGGCGCAAGAGATGCTGTTCTTTGTTATATCCGAAAAGATTCATTCAAGGCAAAAGGGGGCTGAGCAGGTTGCGTTAGGGTCGGGAAGTGTATTTGAAGGTTACGCTTTTGACACCCGAAAACGATTTCCATTTCAGCGTTAAGTCCACCGCTTTGCCGTGAGTGTCGGGCAAATCGTTGAGTCGGAAAGCCACCAAACCGTCTTTCACAACGCCGCGAACATCGCCTTTTGCATCGTGATGGAGCACCACTTCGTAGGGATTGGCACCCTTTACCAGCGTCACTACATGCTTGGTTCGGTTGCCGAAATAGGTTCTAAAGCGCAGGGTGAGGTAGCCATCTTCCACAACTGTGGTCCAATGCTTGACGATTTCCAGCGGATCGGTGCCATAGGTTTGGTCGTTTTTCGCTCCCAAGTCGGGCGACATCTTCTTCGTAAGAATGGTGTCCATCCAGTTGACGAATGCCGTTTTGGAGTAATGTCCGGGCTGTCCTTCCTGCATAGTGAGGTTGGCCAAGGCGCGCAACTCGCGGTTTCCGTAGCGCGAAGTCTTCATGTTGGTTGGCAAAACGGTGGTTGCATCGTCCAGTTGAAGGTAGACTTGTCCCGTGGCTGTGTTGGTTTTAATCGTCACCAATGCGTTGGGATAGTACACACTGTTGTCGTAATCATCGTCGTTGTTGCATGCGATGAAGGCCATTCCACTGAGGCAGAACGCTGCCAACACCATTGTTTTGAGTACCTGTTTCATTTTCATCGTTTTTGTTTTTTATCGGGATTTAAACTTTTAAAATGGTCATTTCCGTTGTAATGATTTTGCTTATAAAAAGCATATTCCCGAGAAACCTTGCCTCGTTTTTTGCAAAAGGTTGTTAAACTTTTCAGCGCATGCACTTCCTTTGGCGGGTTTTCTTCACGGCTTTTGCGATGGTTGGGCACACGGCCGCGGGCAAATTGCGGGACGGATGATGGAACATGGTGGACAAATGGGTTGTTGAGACGGGCAGCAGATGAAGCGCCTTTTATTTTAATTTCTCGCGTTGCAGAATCTCAATGGTCTTGCCATCGATGCGGATGGCACCCTCTTTCTCAAACTCATTGAGCACCCTCAGCAGCGAAAACTTTTGAATGCCGAACGAATTGGCTATCTCTTGGCGGCTGCGTTGCAGCTTAATGGTGTTCGAATTTTGTTCGCCTGCCGTCTCCAACAGCAAGTAAGCCACCTTCTCTCTCACGGTGAAAAGGCTCAACACCTTCATTTTATGCGTGAGAAACACGTCGATGTTGGAGAGCGTTTGAATGAAATTCATGCGAATATCGGGGTCGTTATCCATGAGCAGACGCAAGGTTTGCGGAGTCATGCGCAGCAACTTCACCTCGCTATCGGTCTCAACACTCACGGGTATGGTGTTGTCTTTGGCGAAGATAAACGCCGGAGCTATGATGTCGCCGGCCTGCAATCGGCTCACTTCCACTTGCTTTCCGCTGAGCGAAGCCATGCGACAAACCAACGAACCTTTGACCACAATGTCGGCAAAACGGCAGGGCATGCCGGCCAAGGCATAGACATCGCGCTTCTCAAGGCTCACGATTTGATAGTTGATGCTGCCCAAAGCCAATTCTATACTCACTTCGCTCATGCCCATGAAAAGCGGACATTGGCGCAGGGCATGTATGATAAAATCATTCATCATAGGGGAGAAATCTTGAATTTAAATAATCGAAATGTGCGTCGTGGCGCATGGATTGCACCCACATCGCGCCATGCAAAAATAATAATAAAAACCGATTTGGGCAGGCTCAGCTCGCAGAAAAGCTGTAACTTTGAACGAAAATTCAGGAAAATGGGAATGAAAAAATGGTTGACTGCCGCCTTGTTTCTGGGGTGTTTGAGCAGCATGCAAGCACAGGATTTGCGTTTTAAAAACGGGCAATTTAAGATTGTTCAGTTCACCGATCTGCATTATAAACAGGGTAATCCCGCATCGAAAGAGGCCACCGATAACATCGTTGAGGTGGTAACGGCCGAGAAACCCGACCTCATTGTGCTCACAGGTGACATCATTTATTCGTCACCTGGCAGTGCTTGTTTGCAGGAAGTGCTCAAGGTGTTGACCAATTTGAAGACACCTTTTTGTTATCTTTTGGGCAATCATGACCCCGAACAAGGCACGCCGGTCACGCAACTTTACGACTTAGCGCAGCAAAATGCCTACTGCGTGCAGCCCAAACGCGTGGGCAATGTGCTCGATTATGCCTTGCCTATTCTGTCGACTTCGGGCTGGAAAGTGACCGCTGTGCTCTATTGTATGGACACACATGCCTACAATAAGATGGCTGGTGTGGGCGGTTATCAGTGGCTGACGGCCGACCAAATTGCCCGCTATCGCCGATGGTCGGGCACGTTTACCCAGCGAAACGGCGGCAAACCCGTCAACAGTTTGATGTTTATGCACTATCCGTTGCCCGAATATAACGATGCTGTGGCCAACACACAAGTGACTTTAATCGGCACACGTATGGAGAAAGCCTACGCACCCAACCTCAATAGCGGCATGTTTTCGGCCGTGAAAGAGTGTGGCGATGTGATGGGAATCTTCTGCGGTCACGACCACGATAACGACTATTCGCTGATGTATTACCGCGTGTTGCTGGCCCATGGACGCTTCTCGGGCGGCAACACCGAGTACAATCATCTGCGCAATGGCGCACGTGTAATGGTGCTTTATGAGGGGAAACGCAGCTTCGACACGTATATTCGGGAGCGCGGCGGACGCATTCTTTACGAGACAACCTATCCCGATAGCTACACCAAGGACGATTGGAAAAAGCGTAATGGCACGCGATAGCCACGTCGATTGTGGCTACAAAGACCTCCCTTTTCGCTCATGTTTTCGGTGAAGCGACAAGGGATAGCCCTGCAAGCTCTGCCTGATTTGTTGCAAGGTTTGGGTGGAAAGTGGCACAGTTATCCCCTATAGTTGCAAGGTTTACGCCTCGTGCTGGGGACAGAAGTGCACGGTTTTGTGGGTCATGCCGTGCCAAACGGTGCCAAGAGGCCTTAGATTTCCATGATTTTTGCTTCGAATTGGTCGTTGTCTACCTTCGATTTATTCTTCACACGTGTCTTATAAGTGTTGATAGTGTGGATGCTATAGTGCAGGAATTTGGCAATGCGTTCGGAGTCGTTGATGCCCAAACGGATGAGCGCAAAGATGCGCATTTCGGTGGTCAGCGTGTTGGTTTTCTCATGGGTCGGCGCGTCATCGAAGAGCTGATTGTAGCGCGTGATGAAATGAGGAAAGAGGTTTAGAAAAGTTTTGTCGAAGTCTTCGAACATCGATTTGCGCTCGTCCATGAGCTGATGTTCTTTCAACGAGGCGCGCAAATCGGCAAATTGTCGCGTTGCAATCTTCGCATCGATGGTGCGATAGAGCTTTTCCACCTTATTGATATATTCGGCATTGGCATAAAACGACTGTCCGATGTACTCGTCTTTGATGGTGTTTGCCTCGCGCAACTGGGCGTTGATGCGCTCCAATTCGGCTTTGCGTTGTGCAATAACAGCCTGCGCCTGCTTGGTTTTGCGCATTTGTCGGCGAATGAAATAGGTGAAGACGAGCAGGGCAATGACAAACAAAACTGCGATGATGGCCGTGGAAGCTAAGGCGTTGCGCTGGCTTTCGACCATGCGATAGCGGTCTTGTTCGATGATAGGCAAGATACCACTCACCTCGATAACGCGCTGGCGTGCACCATAGAAATTGGCATTTTGCAGCGATTGGCGCACATATTCGGTGGCCCGTTGAATATCGCCTTGCTCATAAAGCAGACGAGCCAACGTGCAAAGGGCAGTGGTTTCGCGGGTTGCCGAGACGTTATCATAGATGGCAGCTTGCGCCAACAGGCAGATGGCTGCGGCCTTTTCGTGCTGAAAAAGCTTGGTCCATCCCATGCAAGAGGTGATGATGGCGCGCGTATGGGCATCGACATGGTTGCGCGAAAGCAGCTGTTTGAAATAACGATTGCTCGTGGTGAAGTGGCGCCATTTCATGGCTTGCAGACCTGAAGCATAGAGCCATTCGTCGCTGTTTCGCGGCAGATAGTGGAGCAGTGAATCGGTGAAAACAGAACCCTTTGCAATGTATTCGCCAACGTAAGGAGCAGCATGGGTGTAATCGGCCAAATCATAATAGAGGCGGGCAGCTGTGGTAAAATAGAGCTTTCGATAGGGAGCCGTGGCGTGGGCGATGTCGATTGGTTGCAGCGTGGCGACGCCTTCGTGAAACAACCCGGCCGAAAGCAGGCAAAACACCTGCGCACATTGGGCTTCGATGTGGAAGTCTTGACTGCACAGTTGCTGCGCCATTTGGTTCATTTGCTGTGCGTAGGTGTAGGCCGAGTCGTATTGGTAGGAGGCATATTCCTTGTAGAGTTGTCGCAAAAGTGCGTAGCGTTTGCGGTCAAAGGTGCGTGGGAGTTGTGCTTTCAGTTGCGCAATGCGTTGCAGCTTTTGCTGTTCGTATTGCGCCTTTTTTGTCAGACTTTCATCCAATTTTTGCAGCATCTGTGCCGGATTAGTGGCGCTGTTTTCTGCGCAAACATGGCTCGGCCATAGCGCCACGAGGCACAATAGGACGCCCAAGAGCGTGCCATTTTTCATGCGATAAATGTTGGTGTTCATGCCCATTGTGGGGACTTTGTTTGTTATTCTCTTCGCACAAAGTTACAATATTTCTGCCACACTCCCACCGCTTCTCCTGCGATTATTCGCCCAAAACAGGCAAATCGCGTGGTAAAAGCATGCAAATCGTGGGGTAAAAGCACGCAGATTGGAGGGTAATTGCATGCAGATTGCCAAGCAAAAGCATGCAGATTGTCGGGCCATTTACAGGATAGGGTATGGCAACCTCCACCCCATGCCTTTATAATCTTAACCGGGCGGCAAGATGACAGGGGCCGCAGGGGGTGACGGTTTCTACCCCTTTCAACTGTGATGGAGCCTGCTTTACAACGGTTTGTGGTGCATAGGGCCGATGAAGTTGTACCACCATGAGCCCATGATGGCGTAGCCTTTGCCGTCGGTGCATGACACAGGCGTGGCACATCGGTTCTTGATGGGCATCGCAATCGTTGGGACAGCCTGTTTTTCGGTGCGGCGTTTCATTTCCGTAGCGTTTTATTTTGAAAGTCTTTCCTTTTTCAGTACCTTTGCAACAGCAAATGTTTCCGCAGGGCAGAGGACTTGTATTGGTGCAGGCCAGCACCCCCATCAGGACGCGGAAACGTTGATTTTGAGGAACGAAAAAGAATATAGAGACAAGAGAAAAAGTATGGAACAGAACTTTTTAATTTACAATACACTCACCCGTCGCAAAGAGTTGTTTAAGCCCTTGCATGCTCCCCACGTGGGGATGTATGTGTGTGGGCCAACGGTTTATGGCGACCCCCACTTGGGACATGCACGCCCTGCCATCACCTTTGATGTGCTTTTCCGCTATCTTAAGCACCAAGGTTATCAGGTGCGTTATGTGCGTAACATCACCGATGTGGGGCATTTGGAACACGATGCCGACGAGGGTGACGACAAGATTGAAAAGAAAGCTCGTTTAGAGCAATTGGAACCGATGGAGATTGCGCAGTTCTATACCAACCGTTATCACGATGCGATGGACGCTTTGAATGTGCTTCGCCCCTCGATTGAGCCGCATGCCACAGGGCATGTCATCGAACAAGAGGAGTTGGTGCAGCAGATTTTAGACAATGGCTACGCCTATGAAAGCCATGGGAGCGTTTACTTTGATGTTGTGAAATATGATAAAGATCATCGCTATGGCGTGCTTTCGGGGCGCAATCTTCACGATATTATCAACCATTCGCGCGAACTTCAGGGCGTGGGTGAGAAGCGCAACCAGGCCGATTTCGCTTTATGGAAGCGCGCTTCGGCCGAACATATCATGCGATGGCCCAGCCCTTGGAGCATGGGGTTCCCCGGATGGCACTGCGAATGCACGGCCATGGGGCGCAAATATTTAGGCGACCATTTCGATATTCATGGCGGAGGCATGGACCTTATCTTCCCCCATCATGAGTGCGAGATAGCACAAGCCGTGGCGAGTCAAGGCGAACCGATGGTGAAATATTGGATGCACAACAACATGATTACCATCAATGGGCAGAAAATGGGCAAGAGTTTGGGCAATTTCATCACGCTCGAACAGTTTTTTACCGGGGCACATGAGAGCCTTTCGCAGGCCTATTCGCCCATGACCATCCGCTTCTTTATCCTCTCAGCCCACTATCGTGGGACGGTGGATTTCAGCAATGATGCTCTGCAAGCCGCGCAAAAGGGTTACGAAAAGTTGATGAATGCCTACGACGATTTGGCGCGTGTGCCGGTGGCTTCGGCCTGCGATGAGGCGACGAAGACCTTTGTTTCGGCGTTGAAACAGCGTTGCTATGACGCAATGAACGACGACCTTCAGACGCCGTTGGTCATCAGTTATCTTTTCGAAGCGGCCCACCTTGTGAACAATCTCTTGGCCCATCAGGCCACCATCTGTACCGATTGTTTGGCCGAACTCAAAGCCACTTTCGAGCTGTTTGCATTTGACTTGTTGGGCTTGAAGCCCGAAAAGGGCAACAACAACGATGCGCGCGAGCAGGCTTTTGGCGAGGTTGTCGACATGGTTCTTGATCTTCGTGCCAAGGCTAAGGCCGATAAAGACTGGGCAACGAGCGACAAAATCCGCGATGCTTTAGCCAATGCGGGCTTCGAAGTGAAAGATACGAAGGACGGGGTAACGTGGAAATTGAATCGATAACCCACACGATAAATGGAGCAACTCAGCCGAGCTGCTCCATTTTTTTAGGTGCGTGCGTTGAGGTCTTGCTTGTTTTTCTGTGCCGAGCGGGCGTTCTATT
>ERZ772967.1412-NODE-1412-length-16682-cov-3.254105_pt1 | contig 16682 bp, 14 predicted proteins | sample MGYA00511677_ERZ772967 | MGnify/ENA primary metagenome ERZ772967 (study PRJEB29015, sample SAMEA2737931) | human oral metagenome | biome: human oral; feature: human-associated habitat; material: dental | place: China | collected 2146 ...
GCGCCGTCAAATCTACCGGCGCCCGTCTCTCCGGCGGCAAATACACGCGCATTGTTGCCGGTCATATCGACAACCGCGGCCTCATCGAAGGCGATCTTGTTCAGGCTGTTGCCACACAGACCTTCGCCAACGCCGGCGGGGTCGTGCGCGGCAAGCTGGTCGATCTTTCCTCCGGCGGCGATTTCATCGTCGGCACCTATACCGAAACAACGTCCTTCTCTCCCGGACAGACCTTTACCCGGGAGAGCCGTCCCGGCCGTATCGAAGGCGAGTTGGTGCGCCTGCGGGCTAAAGAGAACCTCGCCTTTGTCGGCGGCGAACTAGTCGCCGGCACAGCCGCCCTGCAAGGCAAGAACATCCTGATCGGCGCGCAGCAAAGCAGCGCCTGGCGTGAGCTGGATAGCGACAGCCGTAATACCTATCGGGACAGTGAAACCACTTATCGTGAAAGCCGCTTGCACACTTCCGGCGATCTCATCCTTGCCGCCAAAGAGCACTTGCTCGCCCACGGCAGCCGCGTGCAGGCCGGCAGCAGCCTGGCGCTTGTCGCCGGCGGCGATATGACCTTCACCGCCAGTCGCGATGCCTTCATCGCCCAGACAAGCGGTCTGCACGGTAAAGGCCGGGCGACGAGCCAGCTTTATCACACCACATTGAACCCGACGCAGCTCTCCTCTGGCGGTGATCTCATCCTTGCCGCCGGCGGCAATCTCACCGTCCAGGCGAGTCAGGCGCGCAGCGGCGGCGCCCTGCATGCACGCGCCGGCGGTGACATCCGCCTCGATACGCTCAACGCCGAACACGATGCGCGCGTCAGCATCGTTGAGAAACGCACCAGCCACGGTCATTCCAATGTACGGCAAACCCCCGTCGGCAGCATCCTTGCCGCCGACGGCGACTTAACGCTCAAGAGCGGCGGCGCAACGCAGCTGACCGGCAGCGCCTTATCGGCCGGAGAGGATCTCTCACTGGTCAGTGGCGGCGACTTAAAGCTGCTCGCCGCCCAAAGCCAGCATGAACAGCGGGCGCACCGGTCCAGTGCCAAAGAAACCTTGAAGTTTGAGCTCGATGAAACCCGTTATCTGCTCTCCACCATTACCGCCGGCGGCAAGGTCAATGCCACGGTCGGTGGCGATCTCATCGCCGAGGTGCCGGCGGCAAGACCCTCTTCCCGGAATGGCGCCTCAGAAGGGCGTGCACAAGGGACTGCACAAGGCACTGCACACGGCGCTGAACACGGCACTGCACACGGTTCTTCAGAAGGCGTTATGCAAGGGGCCTTTCCCACCCGTCTAATAGGCAACGACCGGCGCAATGCAGTGAATGCGGGGAGCGCCGGCAACCCGTACAATGCCGGGAACGCAGAGAATACGCGGGGTTCCGGCCAGGCCGCCGCTGGCCGCTCTGCCACCACCGCGATTTCCGCAATCACTACCCGGATGCCTTACGGAAACCCCTCCGGGAACTCTTCTGAAACCCTCTCCGGAAACACTGCTGAAGATAGCGCCGCTCCCCTGCCCGAAGTCGATTTCATGACCGCCGAGGGGGTGGTGCGTGGTGATTCGCGTCAGCAGGTAAGCATTAAGGGCTCAGCGCCGGGAATGAGCCATGTCCTTGGCCATCTCGCCGAACACGGTATCCGTGCCGGAGCCAATGAAGCGTTGACGCCCACGCGCAGTTACAGCGGGGAAGAGGCCTTCGCCGCCCTCTTCGCTTCCGGGCAGATGCGCGGCGGGGTACGCAAGGAGGAGGCAGCTCACGCGCACGCCACGCCAGACGGGGTACGCGCCGCGCCAATATCAGACCCTGAGAATGCTTCTTCTGCCCAGGCGCGCTTGTCAGACGGCGCCTTCTCCGCTTCGCAACAGGCGCAGGGACAGGAACAAAGACGAGCACAGGAACAGATACAGGAACAGATCCGGGCGCAACAGATCGGGGAACGGTTACCGGCGCCGGCCTATGAACAGATGCGTGCGCAGATGCAGGAACAGTTACAGGCGCAGGTAAAGCGTCAGATTGCACAGGCGCTTGCCGATCCTTCGCTAAATGCCCTGCTCTCTCCGGCAATCTCGCCGATGACGGTGACGGATGCTTCCGGTGCAGTGCGTTTGACGCTGGCCGGTCAGGCAAAAGCGCAGGAAGTCTATAACCGCCTGCGTCTTGACGAGTCGTATAAGAAGCATGCCGATCCGGCTATCGCGCAGGCGGTGACGCTGGTCACCGCGATTGCGCTGACGGTCGCCTCCAACGGCACGGCAATCGGCGCGGCGCTCGGTCAAACCGGCGGCACGGCAGTAACGCTCAATGCCGGCGTGATCGGGCTGGGCAGTACGATGGTCGGGCAGCTCTCTGCCGGGGCGTCCTTTGACGAAGCGTTCCAGGCCGGGATGAAGGCCGGCGTAGTCTCCGCCGTGGCGGCCGGGGCCGCTTATGGGGTGAATGATTATCTGGGGCTTAACCCAACCGGGGTCGATGCGACCGGTAAGCTCACGTACTCGGAAGCGGCAATGCGTTATTACCGTCTTTCTGCCGTGGAGAAGCTGGGTACGGGGACGTTCTGGGCGCAGGCCTCAAGTAATGCCGTGACCCGGGGTGCGCTGGCCAGCGCACAGGGCGGTAAGTTCGCTACCGGGATGGTCGGCGGCTTCACCGGGACGATGCTGTCAAGTACGGCGCAGATAATCGGGGATGTGACCAGTGAGGGGTTCTCGCTGGAGAATGTGCTCTTGCATACGGGCCTAGGTTGTGTCGGGGCGCTGGCGGCCGGGGATAAATGTGCCGCCGGGGCGATCGGCGGCGGAGTGAGTGCGGCGGTCTCGCCCTGGGTCGGCAAGGCGTTCTCGGAGAGCGGGCCGCGCACGCCTGTCGAGAAGATGATCACGGCGGTGGCCAGCGTTACTGCCGGTATGGGGGTGGCCGCTGCCCTGGGTTACGATCATTTGCCCGCCGGTCAGGCCGCTCAGAATGAGGTGATGAATAATTTCCTCAATCATTTGGACAAGTCGGAGCGAGATACGCTACGCAGGAAACGTCTGAATGGGGAAACACTTACGCGCGAAGAAAATATCCGGCTGGTGGCGCTGGAGGGCGCCGACCAGATGAGTGATGGTTTGTTGGAGAAATACCGTAAGGGCGGGATTGAGGCGTTGTCTCAAAAGGAGCGTGATGACTTGGCGATCTATCTTGGTGCATACCAGAAGGTCGAGGGTGACCAGGCAACCCGCAATTTAATTCTGAACGGACCGAATCCAAGTTATGGCTATCCCTATGCCGGAACACGCCAGATGCAAGCGGCGTATATGGCGCGGATGCGCGACCAGAAGGATGGCTCTTGGGATAAGTTCTGGTTCTCGCCCGGGGAAACAGCGAATCATGCGGCGTACAATCAGGCGCGCATCGATTCGGGATTGTTCATGAATACGCATCCCAACGAGTCGTTCTTGCCTTCGCAGCAGGCGCTAAGCGGTATCTTTGGCGATATTGATGCCATTCAGAACAGCGCTCTGGCGGCAATCGGTTATCTGGGCGCAACGACACTCAACGCTGATCCGCTGACGCGCAGCCAATTTACCCAGATGCTATCGAACCTGAGCGATGTCGGCGCTTCTTTCCTGTTGCCACGCATTTCCTTGACTCCGGGGGGCGCTTTCGGGGTTACTTCGGTGGGGGTGGCGGATAAGATGAAGCCCTGGAGTGTGATTGGGAAGACGGCGGCAAATGGTGTGGAAAAACTCGGATTATTCGATGCTTATGAAATCCGGCTATCTCAAAAAACTGTCACTTATAACAAGACTGATAAACTGACACAGGAAAGTTATACCTATGCCGACTTAGTAAAAAGCATGCGCGTCAATGGCTGGCGGGGCGACCGAGTTGATGTTGTGAAGATGCCTGATGGTAAACTCACCAGCATGGACAACACCCGTATTGCAGCTGCGCGAGAAGCAGGAATTAAAGTGCAAGCCAGAATTCGGGACTACAATGAACAGCTTACGACTAAAATGCAGAAAGATCGTGGTTGGCAAGACTACCGCACCTGGGGGGAAGCTATAACTGCACGCATTCACCGTCAAGGAGCTGCATTTAGGTCTGATAATCCGTATGGAGCAACGCAATCTCCACGTATAACAGGAAAACCATGATGGAACCTTTTTTCTTCAGAGGATCAATTCTGCCTGCAGGATTCTCGCTGCCAACTACATACGAGCAAATGATGGTTAGCGGAGAGATGCCTTCTATAGCGCCTTGGGAATTTCTTTGTATGGATATGGCGAGGTCTTTATCTTATTACGGAGATATGCTTTTAAAGTTTCCTAATTCCCCTTTAGTTCCTTTCTCAATAATTTCGGATCAAAGTGGTTTTTGGAATGACGGTTACGTTGTTCTGGCGTGTTTTGATGGCTCTGATCTATCAGGCGACCCTAAAGTTAGAATTTATGACTATGGGCAATCCCAAATATCTCCATGGGAGGGTATAAGTTACCCCAACTTCTTGGCGTGGTTGGAGGATGCAAAGAAATCCTCGCAAATAAATGAGCTTGAGGAAATTAGTTAGTTTCTTTTAAGAACATCGCAGGCACCTGCGTGGTAAGCCAAACGCCATTGTCCGCCTGGAAGAACTTGAAGCCTTGCTGGTACATCCGCAGAGCTTCGATTTTAAGTACGACAGGTTTGCCATGACGCTGACCAACAGTTTTGGCTGTTGTCATATCCCCGGATAAATGGACATGTTGGCGAGATCCAGGCTTTAGCCCCTCGCGCAGGATCGAATCCAGAAATCGCGTGGCTGTGCCGTGATATAGAGTCTCCGGCGGTACCTTCGCTGTGTATGCGATCGCGACCGTATTGGTTGAATGTCCTTGTACCGCACGAATGCATAGTCCATCCTCAGAAATGGCGAAACGTTTTTTGTCGCTGCTTGCCACCACTTCACGAATCAGGGCGTCGCTTAAATCACGGTTTGTTTGCTTGGCGCAAGCAAGCAATTCGTTGATGCTAACCCACCCTTCACGGTCAAGGCGCAAACCGATGGCTTGTGGTTCATGACGCAGTACATAACTGAGGAATTTGCTTGTTTCCGTAATCTTTTTATTCATTGGTCAAAACGCTCTCTCTTTTGAAATAATAGGGCACGATAAAAAATACGGTCCATCTCTTAGGCCCGATTGTAACCGCAGAGACTCATGTTTTGCTTTACTGCCCGCGCCATCCCTGATCGCCGCGCGCGAAGCCCTCTTCCGCATCCCGGAAAGCCGGCTCTACCTCACCCAGCCGGATTAACCCAAATGTCCTCGTCAGCGCCACCCCGCTGCTGCGCGCCGCCAACTTTTGGCTGCTGGCCGTCTCAGCGTCGTCATGTCCGCCGCCGTGCCTCGCTTGTCGGAAAGCCTGCTGCCACACCGCCACACGCGGCAGCATCGCCGATGCCTTTACCAACTACGCCGACCTGTCTGTCATCCCCAACGCCCCGCATCCGGTCTTCATCGCAAATTTCCTGGCGATATGGGCAGTAGTTGAGCCGTTTTTGGCGGGCAGGAAATAAGCTTGCCTGCAAGGTACGCTTGGCAGACTACCCATCCCAGAAAATAATCTGAGGGTGTTGGTGCGCCTAATCGAGCACCCATAAAATCGCTGTGTGATTTTCATGAGTAAGCCTCGCCGTACTACTTGTACTGTCTTCGGCGTGCCGCATTCTCAGCTTAATTTCCGGGATTGGTATAACCTTGTTTTTACCAAGCATACATTTTCAATCGGCTATTTATCATAAGGGGCAGGCCGATGGACTCTCTTTCTTTTGCTTATCTGTGGCAGGCGATGCTGGAGCACCTGTGGCTGTCGGCGCTGTCGCTGGCAGCGGCGATTGTTATTGCTGTGCCGCTTGCCGTGTGGCTGGCCGAGAAGCGCCGCCCGGCCGAGCTGGTGCTGCAGGGCACCGGCGTGTTGCAGACGATTCCGTCGCTGGCCCTGCTGGGACTCTTGATTCCGCTGGTCGGCATCGGCTCGCCGCCAGTCTTGATTGCGCTCACGCTCTACGCCCTGTTGCCGATTTTCCAGAACACCCTGCTCGGTCTGCGCCAGATTGACCCCGCCATCAAGGAAGCGCACACCGCCTTCGGCCTGTCGCGCGCGCAGGCACTGGCGCGGATTGAGCTGCCGATGGCGTTGCCGGCGATTATTTCCGGCATCCGCACCGCTGCCGTGCTCGTCATCGGCACGGCGACGCTGGCAGCGCTGATTGGCGCGGGCGGACTGGGCAACTTGATTCTGCTCGGCATCGACCGCAACGACATGGTGCTGACCTTTACCGGCGCGGCGCTGGCCGCTGTGCTGGCAGTGCTGATGAGCGCGTTCTTCGCTTGGCTGCAAGCCTCCCGCCACAAGGCGGCGTTGCTTGGCGCGCTGCTCTTGGGGCTGGGCGCGGTCGGGCTGGCGCAATTCGCCGCCACGCCAATGCGGCAGACGGTAGTGGTCGCGGGCAAAATGGGCAGCGAGCCTGAGCTGCTGATTCATATGTACAAGCTCTTGATTGAGCAACACGATCCGCAGCTGCGCGTTGAGGTCAAGCCCAATTTCGGCAAGACGGCCTTCCTCTTCAATGCCCTGAAAAGCGGCGACATCGACATCTACCCCGAATTTACCGGCACGGTGCTGGAAACGCTGGTGCAGGTACCGCCCAGCGAAAACAGCCGCACATTAAGCCAGGACGAGACCTATCAACTGGGCGCGCGCCTGCTCAATGAACAATTTGGCCTGCGCCTGCTGCCGCCGATGGCCTACGAAAACACCTACGCTCTCGCCGTGCCGCAAACCTATGCCACCGCGCACCACTTGCAGCGCATATCCGATCTGGCGCGCGTACAAAACAGCGTCCGCGCCGGCTTTACCCTGGAATTCATGAACCGGCAAGACGGCTACCTCGGCTTGCAGCGGCATGGCATCCGCTTCGCCCACGTCGTCAGCCTTGAACCGGCGCTACGCTACACCGCGCTGGACAGCGGCCACATCGACCTGCTCGAAGCCTTCTCCACCGACAGCGAGCTGCGCCAATACCACCTCACCGTGTTGCAGGACGACATCGCCCTCTTCCCCCACTACCAGGGCGCGCCGCTGATGAAGGCAGCCTTCGCCGAAGCGCATCCCGGCATCGTGCAGGCGCTAAACGTGCTGGCTGGGCAGATCAGTGCGGAAGAAATGAGCGGGCTGAACTACCGCGTCAAAGCGCAAGGCGAAAGCGCGGCAGCGGTCGCCAAAGATTTTTTGCAGCAGAAAGGCTGGTTAACACAGGGGAAATAGCATGAAAGCCATCGTTATCTACGAGCCCGGCGGCCCGGACAAGCTGATTTACCAAGATGTGCCAACGCCGCAGGTCAAAGAAGGCTGGTCGCTGGTCAAAGTCAAAGGCTTCGGCATCAACCATTCCGAAATCTTCACCCGCGAAGGGAAAAGCCCCAGCGTGCAGCTCCCGCGCATCCTCGGCATCGAGTGCGTTGGCGAAGTTGCAGAAAGCAGTACGCCCGCCCTGCAAGCGGGGCAGAAAGTCGCCTCCATCATGGGCGAGATGGGGCGGGCGTTCGACGGCAGCTATGCCGAATACGTCCTGCTGCCGAACGCGCAGATTTACCCGATTGAAAGCAACCGCGATTGGGCGACCCTCGCCGCCATCCCCGAAACCTACTACACCGCCTTCGGCTCGCTGCAACAACTGCGCATCGCGCCGCATGACCGCGTTCTGGTGCGGGCGGCGGCCAGCGGTGTTGGCGTTGCCTTTGCCCTGCTGCTGAAAGCGCGATTGCCGCACATCACCCTGCACGGCGCCTGCCGCAAATTAGAAAAGGCCGAGCGCCTGCGGGCGGTGGGCTTCGACGCCGTCATCGCTGATAGCAACGGCGTGCTGCAAACCGATGAGCGCTACGACAAAATCCTTGAACTGGTCGGCCCCGCCACCCTGCGCGACAGCCTGGCGCATATCAATGAAGGCGGTATCGTTTGCCAAACGGGGCAACTCGGCAACCAGTGGTACCTCAACGACTTCGACCCCATCGTCGAACTCAAGCACAACAGCTATCTCACCACCTTCCATTCCGCCCTGGTGTCGGGCGAGCGGATGGCTGCACTGTTCCGCGACATCGACGCGCACAACGTGCCCGTTCCCATCGAACGCCGCTACACCCTCGAACAGGTGCCCGACGCGCACCGCTTCCTGCAAAGCGCGGGCAGCTTCGGCAAAGTCGTGGTGGTGAATGAATGAAGCGAAAAGCAGCCTGCAACCTTCGGCAAATCCTTTGTCTATCTGCCTAATATTTCGAAAATGATCGCCTGCACCAGCCATGAGGCCAAAGAATAAACGATGAAATTCAAAATCCTGGTACTCGCTATCCTTGCCGCCTTACTCACCGCCTGCGCCATATCTTCGCAAAAAGAACAGGCGAAAGCCCTGCTGGACGAAGGCATCGCCCTGTATCAAAAACAGGATTACCAACACGCCAAGCCCTACTTTGAACAGGCGCAGCAGGCAGGGCATATGAAAGCGCCGCGTTATCTGGGTCTGATGTATCTGAACGGCGAAGGCGTCGTCCAGAATGCGCAAACCGCTTTTACCTACTTCACACAGGCAGCCGAAGCGGGCGACATTACCGGGCAATACTGGCTGAGCTACTGCTACGAAAACGGCGTCGGCACGGCAAAAGACATGACCCAAGCCGTGCGCTGGTATCAGAAATCCGCCGCACGCGGCGACCATGTTTCCCAGCCTGCCATTGACGCGCTGAACCGCCTAGGCATAAAAGCGAACTAACTGTTTCCCTCAATCTTTCAAGGAGCAATCCCATGAAAAAGACCGCCGCCGTCATCGCCGCCGGCCTGCTGCTGGCTGCCTGCGCCGCCACGCAAAACACCGCTGAAAACAGTCCCGCCGCCCAAAGCACCCAAAACCCCGCTTGGGACAAACAATACGGCGGCGCGGATAAATCCTACGACAGCCGCCTGCTCGCCCTGCGCGAGCAAATTGCCCCGCGTTTTGAAGTGCTGACCTTCAAAGACCCGCAAATGGGCAAAGCAATGCAGTACAACCTGTACACGCCGAAAAACCTCGAACCCGGCCGCAAATACCCGCTGGTGATGTTCATTGCTGATGCCAGCACCACCGGCAAAGGCGTGAAAGCCCCGCTGATGCAGGGATACGGCGGCGTTATTTGGGCAACCGACGAAGCGCAGGCGAAACACCCCGCCTTCGTGCTCGTGCCGTCCTATACCGAAACGGCGGTAAACGACCAATGGCAAACCTCAGACGAAGTCGGCATGACCCTGCGCCTCGTTAAAAGCCTGATGGCCGAAAAACCGATTGATGCCGAGCGCGTTTACACCACAGGTCAATCCATGGGCGGCATGATTTCCTTCTACCTGAACAGCATCGAACCGAATCTTTTTGCCGCTTCGATGTTCGTCGGCAGCCAAAGGGACATCAACGTGTTGAAACCGTTGGTGCAGGCGAAATTCATCTACACCGTTTCCGCCGCCGACCCGAAGGCATCGGCAGGCATGGCGCAAGTCGGCGAAATGCTGCAACAAAACAAAGTCGCCTACGCCGAAACCGAGTTTTCCGCCAAACTGCCGCAGGCCGAACAAAGCGCGAAAGTCCAACAAATGCTTGCCCAAGGCAAACGCATCAACTTCATCCGCTTCACGCCGAATACGGTGATTCCCGCAAACACCACCCACAAAGGCGCAGAGCATATGTATTCGTTCGATTACGCCTATTTGCTCGAACCCGCCCGTGATTGGCTGATGCAGCAGCGGCGTGGAAAGTAAAAGGGGCGCACATTTGCCGCCTGTATGCTGTTTGCGCTTTCAGCGCTAGCTGAAAAAACACCTTCATGTAACCGACTTCGTTTGAGGAGACAAGCATGACGACTTATGCCGATTTATTGATTGATACAGCAAACCGCGCTTATGAACGATTTGTGCGTGCCTTTGACGGCGTAAGCGTGGAGCAGGCGAACGCTTTTCCTGTAGTCAGCAGTGCGCCGCAAATCAAATCGATGACCTGGCTGGCATGGCACACCGCCCGCGAGCTGGATTTTCAGATTGCCGCATTAAACGGCGCAACCCCGTTGTGGCACAGTCAAGCGTGGAAAAACCGCTTCCCCTTTACCGTTACCGACGACGAGCAGGACTGGCGGCACACACTGAAACAGGCGCAGCGCATTCAAACCGATAGCACCGAAACCGTGCTGGGCTACCTGAAAGCTGCGACCGATGCAGCGGCGGCCTATATCGCCAAGCTGCGCGAAGCCGACCTCGACGATATCGTGGACGAAAACTGGACACCGCCCGTTACACGCGGGGTGCGTTTGGTTTCTATCATCGATGATGCGGTCATGCACTCGGGGCAGGTGTTTTATGCCAGACGGCTGCTGGGCTTGACCGATTAATTGGAATCAAAGGAATAACCATGTCGCAACAGAAACAGATTTTGGACTACGCCTCCGAACAATACGGTGCTTCCCCCGAATACTTGTGGGAAAAATACCCAACCTTCGCCATCCTGCGTCACAGCAACGCGCACAACAAATGGTTTGCCTTAACAGGCAGGATTGCCAAAAGCAAACTGGGCTTGAACGAAGAAGGTGACACCGATTTTCTGAATATCAAATGCCCGCTTGAAATGGTCGGCATGTTGCGGAAAGACTCGAACTTTCTGCCTGCCTATCACATGAACAAAGAACACTGGCTGACCATCGTGTTGGACAATGGCGTAGCAACAGACGAACTCTTAAAGCTGCTTGATTGGAGTTTCGATTTGACGAAATAAGCCAGCGCAGCAAGTAGATTGGCTTGATAAACCCAACATTTCTAGACATTTAACGGTTTTGTTGAGTTTCGCCCCAATCTGCGCGCGCTCAAAAATCCAACCTCTACAGAGTCAAAAACCAGTTTTCAGGCGATTTTTTCCTTTCAAACAAACCTCAGCCAAGGAATAGCCCCATGACCTTAGCCATCACCGGCACCAGCGGCCACAGCGGCGGCATGGTCGCCTGCCACCTCAGCACACGCGGTCTGCCGCTGATTCTGCTACTGCGCAATCCTGCCGGATGGGACAATCTTGTGGACTTTCATCCATAACCGTTTGGGCAATAGCCGATGAAACCAAAGAAATTGCTGATCGGTCTCGCGTTAGCAATAGCCGCATCTGTTGGCCTCTACCTGTTGATGAACGCCCGCTGCTACCAGCTCATCGGCAAGCTTGTCTGCCACGGCGCGAACGACCACAAACGCATCGCCCTCACCTTCGATGACGCGCCCAGCGAGCGCACCAGCGATGCCGTGCTGGCGGTGCTGGCCGAAAAAAACGTGAAGGCCACCTTCTTCATGATTGGCGAAAACATGGCACTCCACCCGCAGGCGGCGCAGCGCATCGCCGCTGCCGGGCACGAACTGGGCAACCACTCCTACAGCCACCGGCGCTTTTTGCTGCGTTCGCCAGCGTTTATCGCGCGCGAAATCGAAGGCACCAACGCCCTGATTCGCGCCGCCGGCTATCACGGCCCCATCCACTTCCGCCCGCCCTACGGCAAAAAACTGCTCGGTCTGCCGTGGTATCTCGCCCGCCACAACATCACCACCGTGATGTGGGACAGCGAGCCCACCCGCCACCAGCCGCCCACCGCCGAAGCCATTACCGCTGCCGCCCTCGCCCAAGCGCACAACGGTGCCATCATCCTGCTGCACCCGTTTTGCATTGATGCCTGCCGCGCCGAACGCGAAGCTCTGCCACTCATCATCGACGGTCTGCGCGCCCAAGGCTATACCCTAACGACCGTTAGCGAACTGCTGAAATAAAAAATGCTGTCTGAAGGTTATCTTCCAGACGGCGTGGCTTATTCCCAAAAAACATTGAGCAATAGGGCGGCAAATGGCACCATTTCCCCCTCCACCCAACCCAAGGAGATACAACATGAACCTTGCTATCACCGGCGCCAGCGGCCACATCGGCGGCATGGTCGCCCGCCACCTCAGCGCACGCGGTTTGCCGCTGATTCTGCCGCTGCGCACCCCCGCCAAAGCGCCCGATCTGCCCGCTTGCGAAGCGCGCCCCTTTGCCTACGGCGATTTCGAGCTGGCCTGGCAGGCGTTAAGCGGCGTGGACGTGCTCTTTATGGTGTCCGCCGCCGAAAGCCCAACGCGTGAGCAGGAACACCTGACCTTGGTGCGCGCGGCAGCGGCGGCAGGCGTGCAGCATCTGGTGTATCTGTCATTCGCTGGTGCCAGCGCCAGCAGCACCTTCACCCTGGCGCGCACCCACGCAGCGACCGAAGTCGCCATCCAGCAAACCGCCATGCGCTACACCTTCCTGCGCGACAACTTCTACAGCGAAATGATGGCGACGATTGCCAACACCGACGGCATCATTGCCGGCCCTGCGGGCGATGGCCGCGTTGCCTGCGTCTCGCAGCAGGACGTAGCACAAGCGGCGGCCAACATCCTTGCCGCCATCGCCTCCGGCGACGACCGCCACCACAACCGCAGCTACACCCTCACCGGCAGCGAAGCGCTGACTTTCGCCGACATCGCCGCCGTTCTGACCGACATCACCGGCAAACCGCACCGCTACCACAACCAAACCCTTGATGAAGCCTATGCCAGCCGCGAACGCGACTACCCCGACACGCCCGCCTGGCAAATCGAAGCGTGGGTATCCACCTACACCGCGATCGCAGGCGGCGAACTCGCCACAGTTTCAGACGACCTGCCGCAACTATTGGGCCGCGCACCACGCCGTTTTGCCGAAGTCGTGAGGGATATTTATGCAGCCTGAACGCATCCCGCTGATCGAATTCAAAAACGTCAGCAAACGCTACGACGGCCATGCCGCCGTGAGTGAACTGAACCTTACCATCTACCAAGGCGAATTTTTCGTGCTGGTGGGCGGCTCTGGCAGCGGCAAATCCACCACCTTGCGCATGATTAATGCGCTTACCGAGCCGACCGACGGCGACGTGTACTTCAACGGCCGGCGCATCAAAGACTACGACATTCGCCCGCTACGCCACCGCATCGGCTACGTGCTGCAACAAATTGCCCTCTTCCCCACCATGACCGTTGCGCAGAACATCGAACTGATGCCGGACATCCTCGGCTGGGACAAGGCGCAACGCAAAGCGCGTGTCGGCGAACTGCTCGAACTCGTCGGCCTCTCGCCCGCGCAATACCAGAACCGCTATCCGCACGAACTCTCCGGCGGCGAACAACAGCGCGTCGGCATCCTGCGCGCCATTGCCGCCAAACCCGACATCCTGCTGATGGACGAACCCTTTTCCGCTCTCGATCCGCTCGCCCGCGCCTCCTTGCAAGAAACCGTGTCGCTGATCCATAAAAAACTCGGCACCACCATCGTCTTCGTCACCCACGACATGGCGGAGGCGCTGAAACTCGCCTGCCGCATCGGCGTGATGCACCAGGGGCGGCTGGTGCAAGTCGCGACACCGCAGGACATCCAGAACCATCCGGCGGATGATTATGTGCGCTCGCTCTTCAGCGCGACGCAAACGAACGACAGCGCCGCCAGCGTTATCGCCGGCTTTGCACAGTTGAACGAGATGGAAAAAGCCGAAGTGCGCGCGGCATTGGCATTGGACGTCACGCGCAAAGCATAAACAGCGATGCTTGCCGGGCGACGCCAACCTCGTCGCCATTGATGAACCCCGCTCATAACCCCTAGCTGCAGTTTTTCAACACGTTGTTCTCTGCAAAGCCGAGCCGCGTAGCGAGAGGCAAGTAACCGATAGCCGAGTGAGATTGATGGAAGTCGTCATGATGCATCCAAGGCGCGAGCGCATCAGCGCGATGCGCTGAAGACGGGTAACAATAGGCATCTGTGCATTCGCGCTGCAGCCGGCAGCATCATGATGAACAACGAAGGTATCGACTACGCGCTGAAAGCTAACCTCTTCAGGCGCAGCGTTCTTTCCTACACCGACCGCGAAATCCATCGTTGTCGCCACCATCGCCTCGCTGAGCAATGGTGTGGAAGCGCAATTTATCTCGCATCTGCGCAACAGCAACCACATCGGCATCCAGAAAACCGACCTGCAACACATCATCAATGCGGTGAAAAGCGTCAATCCCGAACAGGCTACCAACGCCCAGCGGGTGCTGGACGGCCAGGAGTTGAAATAGGTAAGCTAGGCTTAGTCTGCCTGAAAACGTAAAAGCAGCCTAGCCATCGCCGCCCCTGTTTTCAGAAGCCTAAAAAAGTAAGGTCGCCTTTTTCACTCTCAGGAGTTTTTTATGAACGCCTCCAAAACCTTCAAACTGTCCCGTCGCCATATTCTTACCGCCGCCGATGCATTGGGTGCAACAGCCGTACTGCCAGTTGCCGGATACACCGCTACCACACAAAAATAAGCAACGACACCCGACAAAAAGTCGCTTCTTGTATTTGGTGACAAACTGCAATCCGCCATTGATGAAGCTCGCAAACTGCCTGTGCCGAAAAATTTCCTCTGGGGTGCGGCATCCGCCGCCTACCAAGTAGAAGGCTACACCCAGGCTGACGGACGTAGCGAAACCGTGTGGGATTACTATCTCGACGAACTAAAACTCGGCGCAAACGGCGACAGCGGGCGCGATGTCATCCACTTCTATGACCGCACCCAATACCTGCGAGACATTGAAATCTTCAAAAGGATGGGATTGAACAGCTACCGCTTTTCGCTAGGCTGGACGCGCATCATCCCCGATGGCACGGGGCAAGTAAATCAGGCAGGCATTGCACACTACCGCCGCTTTATCGAAGACTTAAGAGCGGCAGGCATTCGCCCGCTGATTTCCCTGTACCACTGGGATATGCCCAAATCGCTGTTCATGCAGGGCGGCTGGAAAAACCGCCAGTCGGTGGACTGGTTCAAGCACTACGCCGAAGTGGTGTTCGAGCATTTTCACGACGTCGCGGAAGATTTCGTGCTGATTAACGAGCCGAGCGTCGAGTTCGGGCAGGGTGTACTGGCAAAACAGCGCGAAGCAGGCTCAGCATCCACCGCGCCTGCCATCCTGCCTACCTTTGCAAATCTGGCGGATGCGCTGAAAACCTACAACCACATCCTGCTGGCGAGTGTCGTCGCCAAAGAAGTCTTTAAAAACAAAGTTTATAAAGGTCGCTTGGGGCTAGCATTTCTCTACTTCCCCGTGCTGAACCCCAAAGACGCGACCACAGACGCTGACAAGAAGAACACCGCCTACGCCGACGGTGTAGTCAACCGCTGGTTTCTGGACGCCATGTTCAAAGGCAGCTACCCTGCAGATATTCTCACCCTGGCGGATAAATACGCACTGGATACGGGCGTGCAGCCCGAAGATGCCGCCAAAATTGGTGCGGCGAAACTCGAATTCCTCGGCATTAACTACTACGCTCCGCTCTACATCCGCGCGCAGAAAAACGCAAAAACCGACTACTCTCCCGAAATGCAGTTGAGCGATGGCGACAGCGAAGTTGCCTTTAACGGCGCTGTCCGCCCCGACCTGTTCAAAGAATTGCTGCGCATTCGCGACGAATGGGGCAACCTCACCGTCATCATTACCGAAAACGGCGCGGGCTTCCCCGGCGATGACGAGATGAAAGACGGGCAAGTGAACGACGAAAAACGCTGCCACTACCTTGCCCACCACATCGCCGCCATGAAAGAAGCGATGGCACAAGGCGCGAACGTTGCGGGCTATCATGTTTGGTCCAGCCACGACAATCTCGAATGGTTCTCCGGCTACGGCAGCCGCTTCGGCATAATCTATGTGGATTTCAGAACCCAACAACGCACAGCTAAGGTGAGTACGGAAGTGTATAAACAGATTATTCGGAAAACGGAAAAGAGCTGAAAAATCGTTTGGATAAATAGAAAAAGTCGGATATCGCGCCCGACCTAAACACCTGTTTGACGCAATTAGGCCTCATCAAATTTTTCTTTTGGATTGTTCACCGGCCAAACCGTGTAACAACAAGCCCAAAACATCCTGCGGCAGCTTTTGCGGCGACGCGGCATAGAGCGCAGTCAGTCGCGGATGGCGCATCAATACGTCTGCCTGACGGATGAACAGGTCGATGAGTTCCACAGGCAAATCGGGGGCAATCAGGCGGCGGCTTTGCAGGGTGTGGAAGAAATAGCGCATGAAGGCGTATTTTTCTTCGTTCAGCTCCTTGAAAAATCGTTCCAGTTCCAAATCGGCGTTCTCTTCGATGTCGCGCAGGAAGGCAGCGGAATAGAGTTCTTCAAACGATTGTCCTTGCAGGGCGAACACGGTTTCGGCGACTTCGCGCAGGCCGCAGCGCCGTTCCAACAGGCTTTCGAATTCGGCGCGGACACGGTCTTTCTGTTCGATAACGATTTCACGCAAGAGCGAGTTTTTGCCACCATAATGTTTGTAGAAGGTAACGCGGCTGACGGCTGCTTCTTCGCAGATTCTGCCCACGGATACAGCGGAAAAACCGTATTCGCGGAACAGGCGGCTAGCGGTGGCGATGATGGTTTGCTGTTTGCGGGCGGTCATCGTTGTTTGTTGTTTGTTTGATGGCTTTCAGACGCAATAGAGCTGAAACAATTATTTTTTCAGTACAAGGCGAGCCGACGCCGTATGAGGAAATAAGCAATTTGGCTATAATGCCGCCGTATTCCAGCCCAACACACCCAAAAGCA
>ERZ772967.1419-NODE-1419-length-16608-cov-2.941159_pt1 | contig 16608 bp, 19 predicted proteins | sample MGYA00511677_ERZ772967 | MGnify/ENA primary metagenome ERZ772967 (study PRJEB29015, sample SAMEA2737931) | human oral metagenome | biome: human oral; feature: human-associated habitat; material: dental | place: China | collected 2146 ...
AGAAGAGGTGTATTGAGTTGTTTAGAATGTTCCGATCTGAATCCTAGAACGTAGCCACCTCCGGATTGCACGGTTCACAGGCTTCCACTGACTTGCAGTACAGTACAGGCCCCTTCTCTCCGTAGGCATCTACAAATTCTATTCTGACCTTGGCCTTGATCTGAACCCACGCACCGTTCTTGAAATCATCAATCCTGTCATAGATACCCAGAAGAGCCGCGAATTGTATATCCTCAACGCAGCATGTCATCAGATGACGTCCGAATCCGAACTGTCCGTGTTTCATATCTCCGCCTTTGACCACTCTGCCCTTGATAACTATGCTCTTGTTGCTGTAATCGTCCTGGTTCTCGTTGATGTCGCGGTACCAATCCGCATACATATCATCGGCAACCTCGACAGTACTCGCCTTCTTGTCGAACGGCAGCTCATCAACTATGTCGTCGATCTCAATATCGTTAGGTCCGAACTCATATACTATCTGTGAGCGACGGTTTGCGACGCGCACCTCCTTGTGAAAAGGGAGCTTGTCGTTATCCTTTTTGAACCTGTTGAACACGACAAGCTCTGCTTGTTGAAGCACAGCTGTCTCATGTTCTTGTTATACAGGTCAAACATCGTGGCATCAAAGAATGTCATCTCCTGCGCGATGACCCAATTGCGAGGCATATTCTCAAACAGCGTCTGCGTCATCCACATACCGTTATATTCCACCAGCACTCTATTAAATAAGTATTTGGATGCAATGCCGTTGAGCCGAGCTTCTGTCAGGTCGCTCTCCTTCTCGATTCTCTCGATAAAAACCTTGTCCGCAAACTTGCTCTCATCGTAGGCTACTTCACCTGATTCGCAGACTAGAAGCAGTGTATTCGCACCTTCCCCGAACTCCGGCGTTGCCAATGTGTCCTGAATAAAGGTCGATTTACCAGCACCTAGAAATCCTGTAAATAAATATACCGGTTTTTCCCTCATATTCCAAACAACTCCTTAATCTTGTCCTTGTTGAGTCCTACTCCGATCACGCATATTACACCGGTTGCTTCGGCCTCGCCCGCTACTCTGATCTCAGGCTCGCCCGGCACGTAGTCAAATTCATACCATTCGCCATCTGTGCCTGCTACAAAGCCTTTTGCCCTCAGAACCTGTCCGCATAGTTCGGGGTCCATAAGTCCTGCCAGAGCCTGTTCCAGCCGGTCTCTCGTGAAGCGATATGCGGTCTCAACGCCCATCTCATCAAACACTTCGTCGGCGTGGTGGCCGTGGTGATGGTGCTCATGTCCGCACTCGCGGTCGTGATCGTCGTGGTGATGGTGGTGCTCGTGTCCGCACTCGTGGTCGTGATCGTCATGGTTATGGTGGTGCTCGTGTCCGCACTCGTGGTCGTGATCGTCATGGTGATGGTGGTGCTCGTGTCCGCACTCGTGGTCGTGATCGTCGTGGTGATGGTGGTGGTCGTGATCATCGTGGTGATGGTGCTCTGCCTCGTGCTCAGCCTGCTCTCTATATGCTTCCTCTCTCAGATGATCCAGCTCTGCCGAGAGGGTTCTTTTCTGCTCCATTATCTCAAGAATCTTGGCTCCATCGATGTCCTTCCAATCTGTAGTAACGATGGAAGCCTCCTTGTTATGCTCACGCAGCAACGCGATGCACTTATCGATATCATCCTGTGACAGGCCTGCTGTGTGGCTGAGGATAATCGAGCTTGCATGCTCCACCTGGTTCTCGTAGAACTCACCGAAGTTGCTCATATACATATCGGCCTTCCCGGCATCTACGACAGTCGTGAATCCATTGAGCTCTATCTTGTCATTGCCGAGATCCTGGACGGCAATAATTACGTCTGACAGCTTGCCGACACCGGATGGCTCGATGAGAATTCTTTCCGGATTGTACTTCTCGATAACCTCGTTAAGAGCCTTGCCGAAATCACCTACCAGAGTGCAGCAGATACAGCCCGCATTCATCTGATTGATCTGAATTCCTGTATTCTGCAGAAATCCCTTATCTACGCCAATCTCTCCAAACTCGTTCTCGATCAGAACAATCTTGTCTGTATCGTAAGCTTCCTCGATAAGCTTTCTGATAAGCGTTGTCTTACCGGCTCCCAGAAATCCAGAGAAAATATCAACTTTTGTCATATTCCTCAATCCTTTCTATTCGTAAATTTTCAGGTAAATCTTAATCGTATACCCGCTGCTCAGCCGGTAGCCGTGCAGCGTGCGTAATTAGTCTTATGCCATTAGAGTATCCGCTGTAAATTAAAGTACGTGATAACTAACCGCACGACGGAATTATATCACATAAAGCCAACTCTTTTTGTCACTGCTGTGTTTTATTTCTCGAAAATATCAGCCATCCGCCTCGCCCATGCCGTTGCAGATGGCTGCTTATATCGTATTATTACGACTTCCTGCGCAGTTCCTCGACAAGCACCGGAATTGAGGGATACACGTTTATCTTTACCTCTTCCGACTTCCTGCGCAGTTCCTCAACAAGCCGTGCTTCAGTGCCCGTCACCTACTTGTGAGTCTTCTTCCAGGCCTTGATGCTATTGAGCCTCTCCTTAAATCTGCCCTCAACACCCTGCTCAGTCGGCTTGTAGTATTCACGCCCCGTCAGTGAGTCGGGCAGACACTGCATGGCGGTTATCTTATCCTCGTAGTCATGCGCATACTTATACCCCTTGCCGTAGCCGAGTCCCTTCATCAGCGATGTCGGCGCATTCCTGATATTCATCGGAACCGGTTCCGCCATGTGCTCCCGAGCATCGTCCCTGGCGGCAAAATACGCCACCTCCATCGCATTGGACTTAGGTGCCAGCGCCATGTATATGACAGCCTGCGTCAGATGCACCGAGCACTCAGGCATTCCTATAAAATGGCAGGCCTGATAGGCCGCTATCGCTATCTCAAGTGCCCGAGGATCCGCAAGTCCGACATCCTCCGAAGCGAATCTGGTAACGCGTCTGGCGACATACAGCGGGCCTTCACCTGCCTCCAGCATGCGAGCCAGCCAGTATACGGCAGCGTCCGCATCGGAGTTTCTCATGGATTTATGCAGAGCGGAGATAATGTTGTAATGCTCCTCTCCATCCTTATCGTATAGCAATGACTTCCTGGAAATACACTGTTCCAGCGTTTCCATCGTGATGTCGATCGTCCCATCCGGCTGCACATCACCATTTAGAACGACCATCTCAAGAGTCGTCAGCGAGCTTCTGGCATCGCCGTTAGCAAACTCAGCAATCATATGCAGCATATCATCGGTGATATTGACACGCTCACTTCCGTATCCCCTGGGGTCGGCGATTGCGCGCTTGAGCAGCTGCTCTATATCATCGGTTTCGAGAGCCTTGAGGACGAATACCTTGCACCTGGACAGCAAAGCGCCGTTAACCTCAAAGGACGGATTCTCAGTGGTAGCGCCTATGAGCGTGATGCTCCCCTTCTCTACAAACGGCAGGAAAGCATCCTGCTGAGCCTTGTTGAATCTGTGAATCTCGTCGATAAACACTATGGTCTTCTCGCCGAATCTCGCGTATCGGTCAGCCTGCTGCATGACGTTGCGAATTTCCTTGATACCGCTGGTAACAGCGGAAAAGGTGATGAAATTCGCCTTAGTCTTGCCTGCGATTATCTGCGCAAGGGTAGTCTTTCCGACTCCCGGCGGTCCCCAGAATATCATCGAAGGAACCTTATCGGATTCAATCAATCGGCTCAGAATCTTGTCCTCTCCTATGAGGTGCTGCTGACCCGCAAACTCACTGAGATTCTTAGGTCTCATGCGCGCAGCTAGCGGTTCATCATTGCTCTTGTCTTTTTCACATATTGAAATCTGTTCCATTAGCTATACCCTTTTCCTGCCTGATATACTTTACAGTTCGTGGCCTCATATGCCTGCCTCGTCCGGTTCATCGCGTTGCTCCCTCTTCGTACACTCCCTGTACTGCGCTTTCTTTGCCAAGCTGAATATTTCAAACGAAAAGTGCCGGTCTAAAAGTAGCTGACCTTGACACGCTTTCCCATCTTTTTGAGAGATGCGGACAGCTCCTCTATCATGTTCATCTTGACACTGAAATTGAGTGGCATCTCTGCTTCCTGGTGAGCCGGGTTTACCGCTCTTCCGACAAAGAAGTTGATGTCGGTCGCCTCTTCAAAAAGTATACGGCTGATGAGAGAGGATGCGTCGTGTGAAACACTCCACTCGGCGAAGCCTTCGTCGTTTGCGAGGTAATCACGAGCATTCTTAACGACGTGATCTATGGTTACGATACCCTCGGTGACGAGGTCAACACCCTCAATCTCGGAGATTGGCGGTCCACCGACCTTGCCATTTACCCTGCCGGTCTTGATAGGCCTGCCAAGGAAGGCGGATGCAATCGATGCGGTCGTACCTCCGCAGATAATGTGCTTACCTGCCTTGGAGAAGAACAGCGACATCATGCGGTCACAGTCATCTCGGCTGGTAGGAGGTCCAAACAGCAGGTTGACCTGCGCACGTTTGATAACCCTGATGATGCAGGCAGTAGCATCGTCAATCGGCTTGCCACCATAGAGCTTGTTGCATTCCTCGACGAGAATTGTTGCCAAGGTCTTGGCAGGATAACCGACCGGTGCGATGGTCTCCATAAACGAAGCGATGTCAGCCTCGGTCCAGTCCTTGTTGTACGAGAGATCGATGTTAGCTCCGGGACAGCCGTCGCTCATGGCTATAAACATGTCATCTTCCTGCAGCTTAATCTCCGAGCGATAGATTTTCTTACCGTCTATAACATGTTCTATCATTTCATAGTCGGTTGCGGCAAAATCTCTGATGAGTATTACGCGAGGGTTCTCGTACTGGATCAGTTCCAGCGATTCGTTATCCTTGATATGCATAATCGTAAAGGTTGAATACGCTACGTCATATTCCGAGCTGATTGGAAGTGTCGCCGCTATAGTGTGCACACATTCCTCGAGCGGCATACCCTCAGCCATCATAGTGGAGATGATTTTGGAGGTGAGAGTAGATAGGATGCTCGCCTTTACTCCGCTTCGCAGGCCGTCGGCAAGAACTATGATTCTGTCGCCATTCTCCTGCTGCGCAACCGCTACCGTATCTCCGCATAGCTGTTCACCGTAGTGATTAATACTCTTGTATCCAATGTCTATACTGAGATCGTTCATACTAATCCTCCATCGTATCCTTGAGCTTGGTCAACGCTATCTTGGTCTCGGCGGTGGTCTCTCCGAGGAGCGACGCTATCTCCTGTACGATACGCATCTGCTTCTCGACCATCTGATCCGCAATCGCTGTCGTCTGCTGCATTATCTGCGCTTTTTTATTGCGTTCCCTGGCCTCATCGCTGACATCGTCAAGCAGGCAGATCAGCATATGATACTTATTGTCATACAAAATTGTCTGTTCCACATACTTGTCATACTCGGCGAGATATGAACACTGGAACGTGCTCTTTTTGGTCTGCAGCACGTCCATAAAAGGCTTAGGTTCGAGCAGCGTCACTATCTGTGCGCCAAATACATCCTGTGGTCTCCTGATATTCATTATCTTGCATGCCGCAGGATTGATCTCCTGCACCTCAAGTCTCTCATTGAGCACGATGAGTCCGTTAGGAGCGTTGTCGAACAGTATGTCCGAGAAATCCTCTGATTTCTTGGCGAGCAGTGGCTGACAGATCTCGATTACCGCCTTGTTCTGATACACGGCAATAGCCTTCTCACGACAGGTGTCATATCCGCACATACCGCAGTTCAGCTCGTCGGCAGGTCTGGTCTTGCCCATATTAGCCATAATCTCACGAATCTTGCGTTCGTTAGGCATCGGCATCATGCCCTTCATAATCTCAAAGCTGCGAGTTATCTCGCCTAGCTCCGGTTGCTCTATATCAAAGTGCTCATCGCCGGCATATCGGCTTACAGCCTTGTAGTTTCTAACCGGATTGTTGTGAAGCTTCTCTATCGTCGGACCACCCACGCAGCCGCCGGAGCATGCCCACATCTCGATAAAGCACTGTTCCATTTCGCCATTTGCGATGTCCTCGAGTGCATCGATGCATTTGTCAGGGCCATCCACCGTGAGGTAAGCGTAGCCTGCGGACTTCTTATCCATGCACCTGATGATACCGCCGGCAGTTGCAAACAGTCGCTCCTTGGACTGCTTGCACTCGTCCGCTCCTTTGTGAATCTCCAAGCTATGAGCGATAAGCAGCTCGTCGAACTCCTCGTATGTGAGTACGGCATCTACTGTCGACCCGTGACGATTCGCCTCGTCCTTGCGAGCAATGCAAGGACCAACGTATACAATCTTGGCTTCCGGCTCACGCTTCCTGATGTCAGCGCAGTGAATCTGTACCGGTGACATGGCGTTGGACAGATTGCCGATGAGATCCGGGTAATGCTTCTGAATCATGAGATTGACAGACGGACAACACGATGATATTACCACGCTCATGCGCTCATCCTTGATGACATCCTCGTACTCGCGTTTTACCACGACGCCGAACGGTGAAGTCTCTTCTGCACTCACGAAGCCCAGCTCTTTGGCTGTCTCAGACATCGCCTCGATTCCCGTTCCATCGTAATATGCGACGAAGGACGGATCGACGCTCAGATATACAGGTCGGTCGCCCTCAAGCAGCATCTCAACCTTCTCAACCTCGCTGAGGATCTTTTGAGCATCCTGCGGACAGACCACATAACACTGTCCGCACAGAACGCATTCATCGGCGATGACGTGGGCAAGATTGCCGGAGAACCTGATTGACTGCACGGGGCAGTGTCTGACGCACTTATAGCAGTTCTTGCAGTTTGATTTTTTCAAAAATAAAGGATGAGCCATTTAATTACCCTCGCTTTTCTTCAAAATATATTCATTAGCAGTCGCGGTCGCGACCATTCATACTTTTTCATACCTGTATTTATCATATCCCAATTTGTTCGTTTACAAAAGGCGGTATTTCAGATAAGATTATTTCATGTGGATATATGCTGATGTGATATCGCAAATTTACCATCCATGGAGAGAATGTATGGGTTCTGCAAGTTCAGTATGGAAACGATTGGCCATTCGACTGTTCAATCGCAAGTCTATAACGAATTACATAATAATAATCATCTGCTCCGGCGCTATCGCCTTTGGCCTGACGCAATACACGCCGTCGGTCGACCGCATGCGTGCCAAGGCGCTGAGCATCATCAGCAAGATGGACACGTCCGAGTATTTCAAGGAAGATATCGGCACGGTCAACAAGATCAAGCGCGACTACGAGGACAAGCTCAAGCAGCAGGTGCTCAAACAGGATTTAGGGAAGACAGTATCCGGATTCAACAAGGACGTAGCTAAGGTCAAGACTAAGTCGGCGATGATCAAGGATCTGCTTGATAAGCTCAACAAGTACAAAAAGGACATCTACAGCGATGAGGACAAGGAATCGGCGAAGGAGCTAATCCACAAGTTCAAGGTAGGAGCTAAGGAGGACAGTACCAAGGACGCTCTTGAATCCAGATACCTCGATATCGAAGAACAGATTCTCAAGTTCAAGACTGTCAAGCAGCACGAGGAGGAAGAAGCTCGCAAGGTCAAGATTGCAGCCAGATGGACTATAAAGGATTCAGAAGAATATCCTTTCAAGCTCAGCCCGGATGGAAGCTTCATCATGCCGATAGACATGAACGGTTCGCACGGTTATCTCACAGGCAAGTGGGAGCTGGATAACACAACTGTTACTGTGCATATCACCAAAAACACAATTGACGAAGGGTACAAACCATACGACTGGGTGTTCAACTTCAACGAGGATTCGGACACTCTGGTCGGCACAGGTCAGTTCGCGGGCTGGACCTATACTAAATACTAGAGTCGGCGCCGTCACGCAAATCAATATTCAACGGGATCGATTGCACGGCGAGTGCATTCTGAATATTGACATATTGACATAATGGAGAGTTATATGATTATAGGACAAAAATAGTTGATAAAAGGCGGATGCTGTTACCCATCCGCCTTTCACTATTCAATATCAACGTCGAGAGGCTTATCTATCTCCTCTCCGACATACTTACCGTTCTTGCGGCGCTGCCGGACACACTCCGACAACAGATATTCGATTTGACCGTTAACAGAGCGAAAATCGTCCTCTGCCCAAGCCTGAATATCCTTGAACAGCTTTTCCGATATTCTGAGTGGTATTTGTTTCTTATTCGCCATTAGGTTTGTCCACGTCCATTAATATAATCTTCTTTTCATTGTAATACAATTCTACGAAATTATCTGCTATTCTAATCCCTTAACTTCCGAATTTCGTGTTTATTTTTAATACAATGAGCCGGAATTAACTATCGGTTGCGCATCGTGATTGCCGCACAGCACGACCATCAGATTTGACACCATGGCAGCCTTACGCTCCTCATCCAGCTCGACAATTCCGTCCTCATTGAGCTTCTCGAGTGCGAGCTTGACCATGCCGACAGCTCCATCCACTATCATCGCTCTAGCATCGACAACTGCGCTTGCCTGTTGTCTCTGCAGCATTACCGCTGCGATTTCCGGAGCATATGCGAGGTATGTGATACGAGCTTCTATAATCTCGATTCCGGCCTCTACCACCCGCTCCTGTATGTCGTTCTTGATTCGCTCTGCAACTACATCACTGGATCCGCGAAGGGAGCCTTCATCAGCCATACCGTCGCCGGTAGTATCGATATTGGGAGCTGCGTCATATGGATAAAGCCTTACAACATTTCGGAGAGCAGAATCACTCTGTAGCGACAGGTACTCTTTGAAGTTGTCTACGTTAAATACCGCCTTCGTAGTATCTGTAACTCTCCACATGACAGCAATTCCTATCTCAACAGGATTGCCGAGTGCATCGTTAATCTTCTGAACCGCATTATTAAGTGTCATAATTTTGAGCGAAATCCTCTTGCCGGAGGTTGTATCCGACTCACCGCTACCGACACCCAGCTTGCCTTTAGGGCTTATGTCTCCCGATTGACCCAGCCTGGTATTAGCAGCTGGATTAAATGCGGAGCAGAACGGATTGACATAATAGAAGCCTTCGCCTTTGAGCGTTCCGTAGTACTTTCCAAACAATGTAAGAACCAGTGCTTCCTGTGGCTTAAGGGTTCTGAAGCCTGCGAATAACAACAGTCCGAAGATTATATATGCTATACATATTGCCATCACTGCCAAATTATCACTCATCGCTGATTTCAGCAACATAAATACTGACACCGCATATAGAGCGAGCAGGATAACGAGCATCAACATCCCGTGCTTCTTATTGGTCAAAACTTTCTCTTCCATCGGAGTTCCTCCTTTAACTATGATTAATTGCAAATCATTTTCTTACCTGATGGTTATATGATATCATTTTAATATCATATGTCAATAGAACTTCCGGAAAAGCCCCGAAAATACCCTCTGACCTATTTCTTGCATTTCTTACAGAGCTCCGGCTATCTACCGACGTGACATTTCCGACTGCCGGAGCACTGCGGCTCACGAAATGTTTTTGCTCGAAAAAGGCACACCAGCATTAGCTGATGCGCCTCTTATAGTCGTCAGTTCAGAATCTAATCACAGTCCTATAAGCCAAACAGCCCTTTCTTGACATAAGCTTCCGACTGCATATCAGTAACCTTATAACCCATCTGTCCCAGCTCATAGGTTAACTCGGCTCTTGGAAGCTCATCCGGTGAAACGATAACACAGTCACCCTTTACGTGAGAAGCTTTGACCTTCTTGACCTTAAAATTCTTTCTGATTATATCGCTGACATGGGTCTCGCACATGTTGCACTGCATGCCATCTATCTTGACAGTAGTCTTAATCATGCTGCACACCCCCTATCCGCTGCATTTCTTCGTTAATATCTATGCCAGGCATTATTCCATATCGCGCTTCTGTGGCAGGCTGCATCCCGAACAGCCTGAACAGCTGCCTCCGCAACCGCAGCCGGTAATACCGGCCTTGTGCTTTTTAACCATGTCTCTAACAATCAGGAACGCAATCACGGCGATTGCAACGATGATAATTATATCTACTACTCTCATATCTCTACCTCCTTGTTGATATTCTAGCCTTTATATGTGACGTCTCTAAGTTTATTTGAAGAAGCTGATCAGAACTCTAATAGCGATCACAAAGGCTACTGCAACCAATCCGAGCACAATTATATCTGCAATATTCATAATTACCCTCTCTAATAACGCAGCTTGAGCAAGCATACCTACACGCTCAAGCTGTCATTAATATGCTACTTGTTCTCTGTAAGCGGCTCCAGCATAACCTTCTTGTTTGGATCCGGTCTGAACAGCAGATACAGGATTGCGATAGCAATTACACCCGCGATGATAGTCCAGATGCTGAATGCAACCTGCCCTATAGCGAGTCCGATCAGCTGATATACCATCAGTGCAATTAAGTATGCCGATACATTCTGGAATATGATTGTAAACCAGAAATATCTCCTGTTGTTCATTTCCTTTGCAACCGTCGAAATAGCGGCGAGGCACGGAGAATCGAACATATTGAACATAAGGAACGAAACAGCTGCTATTGAAGTTGGGAAGAACGAATCAAACGCTGTCCTCATCGATACCTCATAGCCTTCTATTTCACCCAATCCGGAAAGAACGCCCATCGTTGAAACAATTCCTTCCTTGGCAACGAAGCCGGAGATTGAGCTTGCCACTGCCTGCCATGTTCCAAACCCAAGCGGTGCAAAGATGAAGGCAAGTCCTCTACCGATTGTTGCCATAAGGCTATCGTCGGGATCAGCTGCTCCGAATGAACCGTTGTGGAAACCATAGCTGGATAGCACCCACATTACTACTACGCAGAGGAAAAGGATTGTTCCCGCCTTCTTGACAAACGCCCATACTCTTTCCCATACGTGAATCAAAACGCCTTTAACCGATGGTAGATGGTAATTAGGCAGCTCCATAATGAATGGTGCGGGATCACCTGCAAATGACTTTGTCTTCTTGAGGATGATGCATGAGCAAATAACTACAAGAATGCCTGCAAAGTACATCATAGGTGCAATCCACCATTTTCCGCCCACCAGATAGGCTGAAATAGCTGCGATTACCGGAAGCTTAGCTCCGCATGGAATAGATGTTGTCGTCATCATCGTCATTCGACGATCCTTTTCGTTTTCGATGGTTCTGGTCGCCATGATTCCCGGAACACCGCAGCCGGAAGATATGAGGAACGGAATAAAGGATTTACCCGAAAGACCGAATCTTCTGAAAATTCTATCCATGATGAACGCAACTCTGGCCATGTATCCGCAATCCTCCAGGATCGAAAGGAACAGGAATACGCAAGCCATCTGCGGCGTGAATCCGAGCACTGTACCGATACCGTTGATGATACCGTCAACTACCAGGGAAACGATCCAAGCCGAAACGCCGAGGTGCTCGAGCCCGCTTCTGGCCCCGGGGATTACCCACTCGCCAAACAGTGTATCGTTAGCCCAGTCAGTTGCAGGTGTACCAATCTTGGTCAGAGCCAAATAGTAAACTATAAACATGACTGCTACAAAGATCGGCAACGCCAGGATTCTGTTAGTAACGATTCTATCAATCTTATCGGAAGTCGACAGCTTCTCGCGATTAGCTTTCTTGGTGATTGCCTTAGGAGCTACCTTGTTGATATATGTATATCTCTGGTTGATGATGATGCTCTCCGCATCGTCATCCATTTCCTTCTCACAATCTGCAATATGCTCCTCAATGTGCTTGTTGAGGTCTGCATCCAGTGCCAGCTCCTCGACAACCTTCTCATCCCTCTCGAACAGTTTGATTGCATACCATCTGAGATTTTCCTTGCTAACGATATTCTCGATGGATTCCTCAATATGCGCAATCGCATGCTCTACAGAGCCGTTGAACACGTGAGGTCTCTCCCCCGGCTTGTGAGACTCTGCTGCAGCCAGTGCGCTCTTGATCAACTCGCCGGCTCCGGTTCCCTTGAGAGCACTGATTGGAAGCACCGGGCATCCGAGCTCCTCGCTAAGCTTGTCCAGCTTGATGGTATCTCCGGCCTTCTCCACGAGGTCCATCATGTTAACTGCGATTACTACAGGGATGCTGAGCTCCAGCAGCTGAGTTGTAAGGTATAGGTTTCTCTCGAGATTCGTTCCGTCAATGATGTTGATGATAGCATCCGGCTTCTCATTGACGAGGTAGTTCCTGGAAACAACCTCCTCTAGTGTGTATGGCGACAACGAGTAGATACCGGGCAGGTCCTGAATAATAACCTCCTTGTGTCCACGAAGCTTACCGTCTTTCTTCTCTACTGTTACACCCGGCCAGTTACCAACGTACTGAGCGGAACCTGTCAGATCATTAAATAGTGTGGTTTTACCACAGTTAGGATTACCCGCGAGGGCGATCTTAAGTGACATGTTAGTACACTCCTTTCATGGTACTTAATAATAAATATAAGTAGTTAACTTGAACTAATCGGATTTTAAAAAAAATATGTGCCTAATGAAGTCTCTCGGTCAAGGGTTGTTATCTTAATCAACGACTCTTAGGCTCATCTCACCCGGCTTAGCCCTCGGTTTCAACATCGATTAGCGCTGCATCAGCCTTTCTTACGGAAAGCTCATAGCCTCTAACTGTCAGCTCGATTGGATCACCCAGAGGCGCAACCTTTCTAACAAAAAGGTCAGTGCCCTTAGTCAGGCCCATGTCCATGATTCTGCGCTTTACTGCGCCGGCACCGTTGATCTTCTTAATAGTGGCCGTCTTACCTACTTTGACATTATTAAGAGTTGTCATCTGACTTGCCATTTTGTTATCCTCCTTAATAAAATAATATGTAATGCTGAAGAATTAGTGCTAGCCGTGCTAGATCATAATTCGTCTTGCCATAGTCTCATTCAGCGCAATCCTTGAACCGTGAACCTGCAGTATCACGTTACCTTCGTATGCACTGACTACCTTAACATTCGCATCTACTACAAAACCGAGTTCCGCGAGATGCTGTCTAATAGCGTCATTACCTGTAATCTTGCGCACTGTCACAAGTTCTCCTGCTTTAGCTAGCGTGATTGGCATCATATCGTGCATCTCCTTCACTAATTTAATTTAAAATACGCGGTAAATAACCGCGTTGTCAGTTATATAGCCAACACCGTGTTAAGTGTTTTTAACTTAAATTAGTGTACATTAACTGTTTTGTTTTGTCAATCAGTTTGGTTGCTTTAATTGAAATTCAAATTCATTTTCAACATAAAATGGTTGTGATATTTCGTCACAACCATTCTCTCTGCACTTAAATTTTACAAGCTTTATAATAACTCTCTCTCTTTCCTGTGATTTGCGCATGGATTGCCCCTATATGTTATGTGCGGGCATACTAAATCCATCTCCAAATACGCAACCTCATGTTATCCTGTCTAGCGCTTTTTCTTAGCCTGCTCGATTTCATCGCGAGTTGTAATTCCTCCAAATCCATCGATATTGTCTACCTTCTTTTTCGTATAGAGCTTTATGGCTACCAGTATAGCCAATACCACCCACACGATAAACCTATAATTCATAAGTGTCACCTCTCATCTGAGCTTTAGTGATGTAAGGCCTTACTCAGCTTAGCTGCCTTGAGCTTCTTATACCACAGCAGCAGTTGAATATCAGATATAATCAGCACAAGCAGCCAAATCGAACCTGCTCCTGCGCCGGCTGTTGCTGCATTTGCCGCTACTGTAAGCGCGCGGTCGCCTGCATCGTCAGCACCTCTTCCGGCCTTTCCCGCTGCAGCGTAATTATCTGACGGGCTGCTCCTGTCAACATTATCGGTCTGTTCATGTGCGTCTCTGTTTATGACAGCATCAGCGCCATCAGCGAAAGCAGTCGCTGCGTCGACAGTCGGATTTCCACCATTATGCGGAACATTGCCGCTCGGCTTACCTGCATGTGGCTGAGTCGACTCCTGATGTCCGGGGTTAGGGCCGGGCTGCGGATTGTCGTTACTGCCATTCCCACCATTTCCGCCATTTCCAATTGTGACATGCGTTGTCACAGAATTTATAAAGTCCGAATTGTCCGCTATCTCCAGCGTATATGTTCCCAGCAGCTGCTCCGGATTAAGCTTGGATGTTCCATCAATTCTGGCAAAATAATCTCTGCCAAGCACAATATCCAAATTATCCGGCAGTCCTCCATCCAGCGAATAAAATGTCATGCACTTGTTGGCTATATATTCCAGAGCCTGATCACTATCCATCCCGCTTATCTCCTCGGGATATATTAATTGAGCTCGCAGAGTATATCCAACCTTATACTCAACTCCGTTGTTCGTAACTGTCAGTGTGTGCTTTTCATTATTGGGCGCGGCAGGTATTTTCACCGTTGCAGGTCTACCAAAAGACTCTGCTACCCCTGCTCTATTCGGCTGTGAAATATCACTTGCCGCGTTCGCAGATAAAGTATTATCCTTTGTGGTGTTTATAGCGGCATTGTCCGCATTTCCCCGCGATACTGTTCCGCTAAACGCACTTACAGCAGCACCGGACATAGCGGTTATAGTGCAGACCGCAGCAACTATGACAGCCACACCCGCCATCATAAGCTTCCTAATATTTTTTTTGTTCAATTCTTTCCTCAACATAACTAGTCTTCTTTTATCTTCTTGATATAATTTCTACCCGCCGGAAGCACCGTTCCATCGCGGAGTGTCACATCACGCATTGTCATCTTAGAGACGTAGTCTTGATTAACAAGATACGCTCTATGAATCCTGATGAAATGCTTGCCCTCCAGCTCCTCACTCAGCTTAGCTAGCGGCGAATAGAAGCTGAAGGTTGAATCGTCATAATAAACGGTTGTCAACCTCTTATACACTTCAAAATATCTAATTGACGCTACATCAATGACGCGCGTCTCACCGGCACATCGAAGGATAATAACAGCTCCTGTGCGTTCTTTCCTGCGCACCAGGAAATGCTTCAGCACGTCGTCGAACCTAGCCGGCGTCGTCTTTCCTTTTACAAGATATGCCAGCGCTTCATAATCGTACCCGTTAATAGCATAATCAATTGTGCTCGAGAAGAATACAATCTCACCGGTATAGTTCATCTCGCGGAGACTCTTTGCAACTGTGATACCATCAACATCAGGCATCACAATATCTAAAAATATAAGGTCTACTTCGTTTTCAAGATCAGGAAACTTAAAGAGTAGCTCTTTACCGGATGCAAACTCCCGCACTTCTAATCCTTCATCAAAATAATCCTCATGGAGTAGCAGTTGCTTATAGCACAACTCGCGCTCCCGGGCGTTGTCATCACAAATTAATACATACATAATCAAGCGTTACCCCACCTAACACTAGATAATATAGTTGTCAGCAGCGTCCTCCTCCATTAAGTCAGCTATAGTTATTCCATCCAAATACTCGTTAATTATCCTGTCGAGTTCGTTCCACATCGGTCTCGTACGACACTCGGCAGACCTGTCACACCTGCAGTCAATCTCATCCAGACAGGCAACCGGCGCAAGCGTGCCCTCTGTAAGCCGAAGAATATCACCAACACGATAATCGGCCGGCTCTCTATTGAGCTTATAGCCGCCGCCTTTTCCGTGCTGTCCGTCAAGCAGCCCCGACTTCGTCAGCGCCTGCATGATTTTTGTCATGTACTTGAGTGAAACCTCCTGTCTGTCGGCAATTTCCTTCATAGGAATAAAATTACCATGCCTATGCTCGGCCAAATCAATCATTACTCTTATCGCATATCTTCCCCTTGTTGAAACTAACACAGTCTCCTCCCAGCATATACAGTTCCCTATATTCTACATTAACTTGCTAATAAACGCAAAAAAGGAGCGGTAATTGCGATGCCGCTCCTCATTCAATTGTCTACTCCACTTGTTACAGTCTGTTTGTTACAGCATGTGAAGCCATTCCTGACTAAGCTGTCTTGCCTTTTCACTGAAATCTTATAATCTTATTTATTTCATTTGCTGCCTAAAGCCCGTTTATGCGGATTTCTGTAACATCGGGCTCCAATCAGTCCCGGAAAAGCGGAGTCGACAGATATCTGTCACCTGTGTCAGGAAGCAGAACTACGATGTTCTTACCTTCGTTCTCAGGCTTCTTGGCCAGTTCGATTGCTGCCCACAGAGCTGCGCCCGCGGAAATTCCTACGAGCACACCCTGCTTGCGACCGATTAGTCTTCCAGTCTCAAACGCATCATCGTTTGTTACCGGAATAACCTCGTCATACACCTCAGTGTTGAGAGTATCCGGTACAAAACCGGCACCGATACCCTGAATCTTATGTGGCCCCGCCTCACCCTTAGCGAGAGTCTGTGAACCCTCCGGTTCAACTGCCACGACCTTGATATCTGCGTTCTGTGACTTGAGGTATTCCCCAACACCCGTCAGTGTACCCCCTGTACCTACGCCAGCTACAAAGTAATCAACCTTTCCATCTGTGTCTTCCCAGATTTCAGGACCAGTAGTATCCCTATGAGCTGCAGGATTAGATGGATTTACGAACTGCCCTGGGATATAGCTATTCTCTGTCTCAGCTGCAATCTCCTCAGCCTTAGCGATGGCTCCCTTCATACCCTTTGCTCCTTCGGTCAGAATAAG
>ERZ772967.1429-NODE-1429-length-16528-cov-83.256420_pt1 | contig 16528 bp, 10 predicted proteins | sample MGYA00511677_ERZ772967 | MGnify/ENA primary metagenome ERZ772967 (study PRJEB29015, sample SAMEA2737931) | human oral metagenome | biome: human oral; feature: human-associated habitat; material: dental | place: China | collected 2146 ...
ACTGGTTCGAGGGCAACTTCGCCTCCTACGAGGAGAACAAGGTCAAGCGCCTGGGCGCTGAGGCCGCCCGCCCCCGCCGGGTGACCTACCGCAAGCTCACGCGCGACTGAGTTCTGAGCGGTCTCAGGCACACCATGCCATAGTGCCGTGAACAATAGTCGCGATCGATGGACCGGCGATCATGGCAGGCTCTCTGCGTCGGATACCGATGCCGGCGTCGGCGACCTGGACCACCATCGCAGCCATGAGGATCAGCCTCACGGTAGTGATATCTGAAGCGGCGACAAAAGGTACGACCGCGGTGACGACGCCGAGCGGAACCGCTCGAGCCGCATACATCTGAGCGAAGAACCTCTCGCCGGCGCTGACCTTTTGCGACTTACTCATGATCTGAGGTCGGAAGATGACCAGCAGTGATGACATCGCACTGATTGTTGCGGCGATAGCGTTGAGAACCTGAAGTACGGTGATCGGCACCGTGAATCACCCGAGAAAAGAGAACGGCGGAGGGGGCTTCAGCCGGAGGGCGCTGCCGTCGTCGCCCTCGCCCATGCGGATTCCCCACCGGCCGCTGCCGTGGGCGGTCCGCGTGGGCATGCGCACCATGCCCTCCTGGGCGATGGTGGAGACGAGCCGCCCGGAGGAGTCGAAGACCTCGGCCCGCGCCATGGATCGCCCGCCCTGGGAGCTGGGGGAGTCCTGGACGAAGAGCAGCCAGTCGCCGACGTCCACATCCCGATGGAACCACTGGGCGTGGTCGAGAGTCGCCAGGCTCATCCCCTCGCTGCGCCAGCTCAGGCCCTGGCTGCGCAGTGCCGGCTCCAGCATCACTTGATCGCACATGTAGGTCAGCAGCGCCCGGTGCACCGTCTGGGAGGCCTCGGCCGGCACTCGTCCGCGTGAGCGCGCCCACAAACGCTGGCTGCTCCGTCGGGCGCCGGGACGCAGATAGATATCGCCCTCGACGTGCCGCAGGTCGAAGGCGGCCGTGCGTCCCAGGAACTTCGCCACTGGATGGTCGATGGTCCGGAAGATCTCCAACGCACTGCGCAGCTCCTGCGGGCGGGGCACCTCGGGCGCCTCAATGCGCACGTCCGCGCCCTCCTGACGCTCCTGGAAGGAGGAAAGCATAGTCAGGATCGGCACCCCGGCTTGGGACGCCGTCGTCCGCCGCTGGGAGAAGGACCGACCGTCGTGGAGTCGCTCGACGGCGAAGTCCACCGGTGCGCCTGGGCTGCCGCCGCGCATGAAGAAGGCGTGCACCGAATGCGGCGGGCGCTCGCCGTCACCGTCGTCGGCGAGGGTGGCCGCCGCCGCGAGCATCCCCTGGGCCACCACCTGGCCGCCGTAGATGCGTCCCGAGAGTTGGGGCAGGCACGCGCCCGTGAAGACATCGGGCGGGTCGCCCCGATCCTCGCCGCCGCCCGCCTCGCTCAGGGCGAGGACCCGGGTCACGGAGCCCAGCGGCTCCTCGGTGGCGACGGGGACCGGGTACGGTCTCGTCACAGGCCGAGCTCCTCCAGGATCGGCAATTCAGCGCGCACGGCGCCGCGGGCGTCGTCGGCGGTCCGCGCGCTGGTGGCCAGACCCGCCAGGCGCTGGCAGTCGGCGAGATCGACGGACTTGAGCACGGCGTCGACGTCGGGCAGGGCACGGGCGGTCATCGACAGGCTCGCCACCCCCAGACCGACGAGGACGACGGCCAGGGCCGGGTCGGCGGCCGCCTCACCGCACACGCCCACTGGGCGGCCATGAGGTCTGGCCCCGTCGCAGGCGGCCTTGATCAGCCGCAGGACGGCGGGCTGCCAGCCGGTCGACAGGTCCGCCAGGGACGACAGCAGCCGGTCCGCCGCCATGACGTACTGCGTGAGGTCATTGGTGCCGATGGAGGCGAAGTCGGCGTGCTCGAAGAGCTTGTCCGCCATGAGCGCGGCGGAGGGCACCTCGATCATCATGCCCGCGGTCTTCAGCCCGTAGGAACGGGCCTTGTCGGTGAAGGCCTCGGCCTCGTCGGCAGTGGAGATCATGGGGGCCATGACCCACACCTTGGCGTCGGTGGCGGCCTCGGCCTTGGCCAGGGCCTGGAGCTGGTGCTCCAGGACCTCGGGGTCGCGACGCGTCGTGCGGTAGGCGCGCACGCCCAGGGCCGGATTGGCCTCGGTGGCGTCGGTGAGGAAGGGCAGCGGCTTGTCGGCGCCGGCATCGAGGGTGCGCACGACGACCTTCTTGCCGGGGAAGGCCTCCAGCACTCCGCGGTAGGCCTCCACCTGGGCCTCGACGGTGGGCTCCTCGGGCTGGTCGAGGAAGCAGAACTCGGTGCGGAACAGGCCGATACCCATCGCACCGGCCTCGGCGGCGCTGCGCGCGCCCGCCGCGTCGCCGACGTTGGCCAGCAGCTGGACCTCGTGGCCGTCCCTGGTGGCGCCGTCGCCGTTGAACACCCGCACCCGGTTGGCCAGCTCGCGAGCGCGACGCAGCTCGTCCTCGGAGGGGTCGAGCGTGATGACGCCCTTGGTGCCGTCGACGAGCACGATGTCCCCGTCGTGCAGGCGGTCGATCACGGCCGTTCCGGCGCCGACGATCGCGGGCATGCCCAGCGAGCGGGCGAGGATCGCCGTATGCGACGTCGGCCCGCCCTCGGAGGTGACGAAGGCGACGACCTTCTCCGGGTCGAGCAGGGCCGTGTCGGCCGGGGCGAGATCCTCGGCCACGAGCACGAAGGGCTCGGGCAGGCGCGGGATGCCCGGCATGGGGGCGTCGATCAGCACCGCGACGATGCGGTCGCGCACGTCCGCCACGTCCCGGGTTCGCTCGGCCATGTAGCCGCCCAGGGACTCCAGCATGGACGCCAGGGTGTCCGCGGCCTCCCACACGGCGCGCTCGGGCGCCAGGCGGCGCTCGCGCACCATGGCCTGCGCCGAGGAGGTCAGCGTCGGGTCGGCCGCCATCTGCGCGGTGGTCTCCAGGAGGGTGCGGCCGTCACCCTTGGCCTCGGCGGCCGAGAGCTCCAGACTCTTCTTGACTGTCTGGGCGGCCTGGGCGATGCGGTCGCACTCCTTCTCGGTATCCCGACTGGAATCGAGGGTGGCGATCTCGGGCTCGGTGATCCCCGGGGCCATGCGGGCGACGGGGCCGGCGACGAGCCCGGGGCTCACGCCGATGCCGGTCAGAGAGGTTGGGGTTGCGTCGGACGGGACCATACGGTGCTCCTACAACGATGGAGGCGGGTATCACGTGTTGCGGTCCATTGTGCCCCGTACCGGCGTCGTCCGGAGGTTTTCCGCCGTTGGATGAAAGACGATTGACATGACTGCGGCGGGTCGCGCTCTCTTACGGCGGGCCCGCGGAGGGCATGTCGGCCCGTTCGACCGCGGCGCGGGGCCCTTGTTGGAGCGCCACCGGGGCGGAGGCCCGCCCACCTACGGTAAAGTGATGCTGAACACGGAGGCGATGAGTCGTCGCGCGCCCTCGGGCGCCGCCGCACTGAGCCTTACGGGGTCTTACGAGGACAGTACGAGGAGCACAGATGAGCACTGCTGAACAGATTGTCGCCGGCCTGGGGGGGCGGGAGAACATCTCGGATCTCGAGCCCTGCATTACTCGGCTGCGCGTCGAGGTCGTCGACCAGGAGAAGGTCGATGAGGAGGCCCTGCGGGCCTCGGGCGCCTTCGGGGTCGTGCGGTCGGGCCGGGTCGTCCAAGTTGTCGTCGGCCCGACGGCGGACGAGCTCGCCGGCGAGATCACGGCGCTGGACTGACCGGTCCGAGGCGCTCGCGGGCCCGCCGCCCCGTCATCCGCCGCTCGTCCGGCGGGACGGCGGGGTGAGCGCATGAGCCGCAATCCTCCGGGCACCGCGAGGTCGCTCGCGGGCGCGACGTTCGGAGGATGGTAATGTGCGACTACATGTGAAACGCTTGCAGCAACGGATGATGTTCATTCGACCGCCCACTCGCACTGTCGCACCGCAGCGGTTGAGCGGGCACGTCACCCGCGTCATCATGTCGACAGGCATTCCGACAGGGCCATCCTTCGCATCCATGCGACCGACCAACGAGGCTGAATCCACGCCATGACCGAGTCCATCGCCGCATCCGAGCCCGCGGGCGAGCGCCTCAAGCAGCTCGCCGAAGCGCACGGAGTCTCCACCGAGTACTGGGACTACCACGGCAATCTCGCCGCCCCGTCCCGAGCCACGCTCGTCGCTGTTCTGGCGGCCCTCGGTGTCGAGGCTGGCACGGACGAGGAAATCGAGACCTCGCTGGCGCAGGTCGAAATCACTCCCTGGAGGCGCACCCTGCCGCCGTCCGTCGTCGCCCGCGCCGGGGAAGAGGTCCGCGTGCCCGTCCACGTGCCCGACGGTGCAGGTGTGCGTGTGCATGTCGACCTGGAGGACGGCAGCAGGCGCGAGCTGCCCCAGACGGACGACTGGACGCTCCCGCACGACGTCGACGGAGTCCTGACGGGCCGGGCCACCTTCGCCCTGCCGGCCGATCTGCCCCTGGGGTGGCACGCGCTGGTCGCCGACATCGACGCCTCGCCCGCCTGCGAGGCCCATTCGGCCACCACCCCTCTGGCGGTCACCCCCGATCGCCTGGAACTACCGGCGTCGTTGGGCGAGCGCGGCTGGGGGGTCATGGCCCAGCTGTACTCCGTGCGCTCGCGCGGCTCGTGGGGCATCGGCGATGCCGACGACCTCACCGAGCTCGCCAGCCTCCTGGGCGATGAGGGCGCCGATTTCCTGCTCATCAACCCGCTGCACGCCTCCGAACCCGCGGGTACCATGACGCCTTCGCCCTACCTGCCGGTCACCAGGCGCTTCGTCAACCCGATCTACATCCGTCCCGAGGCGATCGCGGAGGTGGCCCGGCTGTCGGGGCCGCGCCGCTCGCTGGTCCAGTGGGCCTTCGAGGAGGTTTCGGAGACCGACCTGTCGGCCGACCCGATCGACCGCGACGCCGTCTGGAAGGCCAAGCGCGAGGCCCTCGAGGTCATCTTCGCCGCTGGTCGCTCCCGGGCGCGTCAGCGCGACTTCGAGCGGTTCCGCGCCGAGCAGGGCGAGGGTCTGGAACGGTTCGCCCTGTGGTGCGCCCTGTCGGAGAAGTACGGTGAGCTCCAGGACTGGCCCGAGACGCTGAGAGACGCCTCGAACGCCTTCGTCGCCAATGAGGCCCGCACTCTGACCGAGCGGATCGACTTCTACGCGTGGATGCAATGGATCGTCGACGAGCAGCTGGGCCGTGCGCAATCCGAGGCCAGGGCCTCCGGCATGGGCCTGGGAATCATGGGCGACCTCGCGGTCGGCGTGCATCCGCGCGGGGCCGACGCGTGGAGCGACCCGGAGTCCTTCGCCGCGGGCATCGAGGCCGGCGCCCCGCCGGACATGTACAACCAGCTCGGCCAGAACTGGTCGCAGCCCCCGTGGAGTCCCACCCGCCTGGCCGAGAGCGCCTACGCGCCTCTGCGCGATATGATGCGTACCGTGCTGCGCCACGCCGGCGCGCTGCGGATGGATCACATCATTGGCCTGTTCCGTCTGTGGTGGATCCCCAGGGGCATGGGTGCGGACCAGGGCGCCTATGTGCGCTATGACCATGAGGCCATGGTCGGCGTCGTCCTGCTGGAGGCCTACCGTGCGGGTGCCGTCATCATCGGCGAGGACCTGGGCACCGTCGAGCCCTGGGTGCGCGACTACCTCGCCAGCCGCGGCGTGCTCGGGACGTCGGTGCTGTGGTTCGAGAAGCAGCAGGACGGCTGGCCGCTGCAGCCCGACGCCTACCGGTACCTGTCCCTGTCCACCGTCAACACTCACGACCTGCCGCCCACCGCCGGATACCTCGCGGATGAGCACGTGACCCTGCGCGAGCGTCTCGGTCTGCTCACCGAGCCCGTCGAACAGGTCCGTGCCGAAGCGCGCGTCGAACGCGAGCGGATGCTCACCCGCCTGCGCGAGCACGGGCTGCTGAGGAACGATCCCTCCGAGCGGGAGATCGTCGAAGCCCTTTACCGTTACATCGTGCGCACCCCCTCCGCACTGATCGGGATCGCCCTCGTCGACGGCGTCGGCGAGCGGCGGACCCAGAATCAGCCCGGCACCGACCAGGAGTACCCGAACTGGAAGATCCCCCTGGCTGACGGCTCGGGCGAGGTCGTCCTGGTCGAGGATCTGCCGGGCAACGTGAGGCTGAGCAGCCTGCTGGCGGCCGTCCGCGACGAGCTAAGGCACTGACCCGGCCGCCGGGGCCGTCACGGGACTGTTCCGGGCCTGGGCCCGCGGTCCCGCGACGACCTCAGGCCCAAGTGCAGGCCGCGTCCCCGGCGGCGAGGATCGTGCCCGCCGGAGGGAGCGTGAGCGCCTCCTCCTTGGCGTCCAGCGCGATCACCGGGACGAACGGGCTGCGCCCACCGGCCTCGATCCGCGCGGGCGACCAGGAGATGACCGGGTCGCCCGCACGGATTCGGTCGCCGGCGGCGACGCGGACCGTGAAGCCCCTCCCGTCGAGCTCGACTGTGTCCACACCGAGGTGGACGAGGACGGCGCGGCCCTCGGGGGAGACGATGACGTAGGCGTGGGGGTGAATCTTGGAGAGTGTGCCCGTGATCGGTGCGAGGGCTGCGGTGTCGCTGCCCTCGCGGCCGGTGCGGTTGGGATCGATGGCCAGCCCGGGCCCGATGAGCCTGCCCGAGAAGACCGGGTCGGGGACGTCGTCGAGAGCCACGACCCTCCCGGCCGCGGGAGCTCGGACGGTTAGGCTCATCGCGGCTCCTCATCGCTGTTCGCGGCCGCGGCCTGACAGGCCTGGGCGCTGACCACTCGACGGGTGTCGTCGAGGTTCTCGGCCACGATCCTGCGGAAGGCCGCTGGCGCGTCCGCGTGGGAAGCCAGCCAGCCCTCCAGGGCGCCGACCGGGTCGACGCCTTCCAACCCGACTGTTGCGGTCGACCACAGCGCGGTGAGCAGGTTCTCGGCCATGTGGAAGGTGCGTGTGTCCCAGATGGCGTCGGCCTCGCGCACGTACTCCGCGATGAAGGGGGCGAGCAGCTCCGGACGGCGCTCAACGTCGCCGAAGCCGCGCAACGTCTTGACCTGGGTCTCGTTGGGCATAGAAGTGTTCTCCATCAGTTCGCGCCAGGTGGCGGCCTTGGCCTCGGCGGTCGGCACGGCGGCCCGCGCCTGCGCGGCGCGTTCGCGGCCCGTCGTCGTCAGGTCTCGGCTCTCCTCGGCGGCGATCTCGGTCTCACCCGCACGGCCCGCGGCCACCAGTCCGATGAGCAGCTCCCAACGCAGATCCTGATCGACCACGAGTCCGTCGAGGGTCTCCGAACCGTCGAGCCAGGCGGCCACGGCCGCCGTCTGGTTCTCGGTCACGGCGTGGGCGGCGACGGCGCGCACCAGCTGGAGCTGAGTGTCGCCGCCTGCGTCGGCGGCGCGGGCCAGTGTCAGCAGCGTATCCGCGGTCGCGGCGATGGCCGTCTCCCGGTCCGTCTGGGGCAGGAAGCGGCTCAGACAGGTGGACACCCGGGCGAGCAGGCCCTGAACCACGGAGGATCGGGTCTCCACGCGCAGGGCGGCGAGCGCCGCGGCCAGGAAGCGGGAGGCGGGCAGCCGGCCGTCGCGCACCATATCCCATGCGGAGGCCAGGAGGATTGAACGAGGCAGCGACTGGGCGAAGGCGTCCACGTGCTCCAGCCCCGTGGCGAGCGAGGAGGCGTCCAGACGCACCTTGGCGTATGTCAGGTCGTCGTCGTTGAGGAGCAGGACGTCGCCGCGGCGGGTGCCGACGAGTTCCGGGACGGCGGTGCGCGCCCCGTCGACGTCGAGTTCGACGCGGCCGGTGCGCACGAGGGCGGCGGTACCGCCCTCGTTGGTCAGCGTGTAGGAGCCGATCGCCACGCGGTGCGGGCGCAGCGAGGCCGGGGAATCAGCCGGGATCTCCTGGACGATCTCGGCGGAGGTGATGATGCCGTCGGCGTCGGCATCCACCTGCATGCGCAGCGTCGTGACGCCCGCCTCCTGGAGCCACAGACGGGTCCACGCGCTCAGGTCGCGTCCCGAGACCCGCTCCAATTCGGCGAGCAGATCGTCCAGGGTGGCGTTGGCGTAGGCGTGGGCGGCCAGGTAGTTCTTGATGCCCTTGAAGAAGCTCTCCCGACCCACGTAGGCCACCAGCGCAGAGAGGACGGAGGCGCCCTTGGCGTAGGTAATGCCGTCGAAGTTGACCTCGACATCGTGCAGGTCGTTGATCTCGGCGGCGATCGGGTGGGTGGAGCTCAGCTGGTCCTGGTTGTAGGCCCAGTTCTTCTCGATGGTCTGGAAGGTGGTCCAGGCGTCGGCGAAGCGGGTGGATTCCGCCACGGCGAGCGTGGAGCAGTATTCGGCGAAGGACTCGTTGAGCCATAGGTCGTTCCACCACGTCATGGTCACCATGTCCCCGAACCACATGTGGGCGAGCTCGTGGAGGATGGTGACGGCGCGGCGCTCCACGCGCGCCTCGACGGGTCGGGAGCGGAATACGTAGTCGTCGCGATGGGTGACGCACCCGGCGTTCTCCATGGCCCCCGCGTTGAACTCGGGCACGAAGATCTGATCGTACTTGTCGAAGGCGTAGGGGGTGGCGAACAGCTCCTCGTAATAGGCGAAGCCCGTCCTGGTGAGCTGAAGGATCTCGTCGGAGTCCATGGACGGCTCCAGGGAGGCGCGGCAGTAGACGCCCAGTGGGACGACGCGCCCATCGGTGGCCCGATACTCGCCGGTGGCCCCCCGGTACGGGCCGGCGACGACGGCGGTGATGTAGGAGCTGATGCGCCGGGTGGGAGAGAAGGCGAAGGTGCTCGTGCCGTCCTGGGAGGCGGGGTCGGGGGTGGGGGAGTTGGAGAAGACGGTCCAGCCCTCGGGGACGGTGACCGTGAAAGTGAAGGAGGCCTTGAGGTCGGGCTGCTCGAAGACGGCGAAAACGCGACGGGCGTCGGGCACCTCGAACTGGGTGTAGAGGTAGGTCTCTCCGTCGGCCGGATCGGTGAAGCGGTGCAGGCCCTCCCCGGTGTGCATGTAGGCGCAGTCGGCGACCACCGTGAGCTCGTTGTCGGCCTTCAAATCCCCCAGCACGATGCGGGAGTCGACATAGCACTCGGCCGGGTTCAGCCGGCGGCCGTTGAGAACAATGGAGTGCACCCGCGGGGCGACCAGGTCGATGAATGTGACCGCGGGTCCGGTCGACTCCGCCGAGAAGCGCGCGGTCGTCGTCGAGCGGAAGGTCGTCTGCTCCGGGTCGGCGGCGCCGGACAGGTCGAGGACGACGTCGTAGCTCTCCGCGGTTACGAGTCCGGCGCGGGTGGCCGCCTCGTCGCGGGTCAGGTTCTGACCTGGCATGGGTGGGTGCTCCTTGCTGTGAGGGCGGTGGAACGGGCCCCGCATCGGGTGCGGGGGCCCCGGTCCGGGTCGGCTCGGGGCTGGGGCCATCTTCTCACCGGTCATCCCCGCTGCGGAAAAGGCGCTGTGGTCAGTCGGCCGGGGTGCAGCGCCCGCGCTCGCAGCCGTTGCCGGTGAGCGTTGCGTAGGTCTCGTCGGTGGGGAGGGCGACGAAGCCGGAGCCCGGTGTCGGCGCCGGCCCTCGCCACGGCGTCGCCCAGGGACGCGAGGTCGCGCGCCGGTGGATTGATCGACGTCGAGGTTGCCGGTGAGAGCCCATGCCAGGCGCTGGACGGCCAGCGGGTTGCGGGCCCGCTCGCCCGTGGCGCGCATGAGGTCCCTCATGACGACGCCGGTGTACCGGCTGCGCCGTTGCGCCCCCTCGGCCTCGAGGACTCATGCGCCGTCGCGGTAGACCTCGGGGTGCCGGGAACGGACCAGGGCGAGCGCATTGACGCCCGTGAGTCTGCGGGCGCCGGCCCGGGGATGTCGAGTCCGGCGTTCGCATCCCGGAAGGGCTCATCGACGGTGATGCTCAGCCTGCCCATGAAGTCGATGATTGTGGCGAACTGGGCCATGTCGACGGTCAGGAGGTGGGTCGTGGTGACGCCGAGCCACGTCTGCGCGGATGCGGAGGCTTCCACGGCTCAGGGCATGGCGACATCGACCCGGCTGAGACGGACGCTCGCCAGGCCGATGTCGCCGATGAGTGCCAGGGCCATCACGAGGGAGGACGACGAGCCCGGTCAGGAAGGGGCGTCGCCACCCGCGTGAGCGAGCCCGGGGCGCACAGCGGTGAAGGCTGGGCGCCCCGGGCTCACGGGGTGGTCATGCGCGCCGGCGCGTTCGGACCGTCCGAGTGACTCATCATCACCCGCACGCCACCCGCGCGCCTGCGGGGCTCAGGCCCTGCGACGCGCGACGAGGACGGCGCCGGAGGCCAGGAGGCCGGCGGCGACGACTGCCAGGCCGAGGCCGGTACCAGTACGGGCCAGCTCCCTCTTGGAGGGCGTCGAGGGCTTGGAGGATGCGGCCGGGGCCTTGGTGTCTGCGGCGGCCGGTGCGGGAGCCGCAGCGGCGGGGCCGCCGCCGGTGGCGGGCGTCTCGACGGCGGGAGCGCCGGCGCCGCCCGAGATGTCGGTGCCATCCTCGGTCTCGATGTAGAAGATGCCCTCCCTCTTGACGAGGTAGTGCTCGAAGTAGCCGTACCGACCGCTCGACTCGCCGACGACGCCGGCCCGGTACCTGCCGTCGGGCAGGGAGGCGGGGGCGGTGAAGCCGGTCGAGTAGGTGCCGTCGGTGTCGGCCGACGAGGTGCTCAGGACGGTGGAGGAGGCGTCGCGCGGGCTCGTCGCCGAGTCGTAGGAGTCGACCGGCACAACCCGGAAGGTGGCTCCCTCGCTCGCGTTGAAGCCGGAGACGTCGGGTGTGATGGTCTGCGTGCCCTCCTCGTCGACGGCGGTCAGCGAGTAGCTGCCGCTCAGGGATGCCGTGGTGGACGGGCTGGACGAGCCGGTCGAGGTCTCGCCGGTGGACGTCCCCGTTGTGGACGAGTCGGTCGAGTCATCCGCAGTCGGTGCGGCGGGCGCTTCGACGGTAGTCCTCTCGGCGCCATCCGAGATGTCGGTGATGTCGGTGCCGTCCTCGGTCTCGATGGAGAAGGTGCCCTCCTTCTTGACGAGGTAGTGCTCGAAGTAGCCGTACCGACCGCTCGACTCGCCGACGACGCCGGCCCGGTACCTGCCGTCGGGCAGGGAGGCGGGGGCGGTGAAGCCGGTCGAGTAGGTGCCGTCGGTGTCGGCCGACGAGGTGCTCAGGACGGTGGAGGAGGCGTCGCGCGGGCTCGTCGCCGAGTCGTAGGAGTCGACCGGCACAACCCGGAAGGAGACAGCCTCATTGGAATCGAAGCCGGAGACGTCGGGTGTGATGGTCTGCGTCCCGTCCTCCTCGGCGGTCAGCGAGTAGCTGCCGCTCAGAGACGCCGTGGCGGTCGCTGAGGGCGATGGGGCCGCGGAGGCGTCGGTCGGGCTGGAGGCGTCGGTCGTCGGGGTGGGTGCGGCGGAGGCGTCGGTCGCTGAGGGTGACGGGGCCGCGGAGGCGTCGGTCGGGCTGGAGGCGTCGGTCGTCGGGGTGGGTGCGGCGGAGGCGTCGTCGGTGGAGGAGGACGAGTCGGATGAGCCCGTGCCTGTCGTCGAGCCGTCCTCGCTCGTGATGGAGTAGGTGCCGTCCTTGACGAGGAGGTTCTGGAAGTAACCGTACTCTCCGTGGGAGTCGCCCACGACGCCCACCCTGTACCTGCCGTCGGGCAGGTCGGCGGGGACCGGGAAGGAGCCCGTGGCTCCTCCGTCGGCGTCGGCGGTGAAGGTGGTGAGTTCGGTGAAGTCGTCACCGGTCGGGCTGGTCCCCGTGCCGTGGGAGTCCGCCGGTACGACGCCGAAGCGGATCGTCTCTTCGGGGGTGAAGCCGGTGATGGTGGTCTCGATCGTCTGGGTGCCGTCTGCCGTAGTGGTCAGCGTGTAGCTGCCATCGGGCTTGGTGGAGTCCAGCGCGAGGCTCACGTTGAAGGAATCGACGACTTTGTTGTCGTAGTTGTAGCAGGCGAAGCCGAGAACTCCCCGCTGCTGGTCGGACAGACCGGCAGCCTCGGTGGCCGTCGGCAGGTCGATGGCGGCAGTCCACGTGCCGTCATCGTTCGGGATGATGCTGCCGAAGGCGCCCGTCGCCTGGGATGCCCCGGATGAGAGGCTCTCCTGGTCGGCGGCGACGGACCACACGACGGAGGTCGGGTTGCCGTCGGTGGAGGCGCACCCGGTGCCCGAGATCGTGAGCGTCTCGTCCGGGCTGGCGACGCCCGTGTAGTCGCTGGTGTAGGTGAAGTCGCCGTTGGCGAAGGCTGGGGTTGAGACGGCGGCACCGGCGGCCACGAGGGCGGCGGTGGCACCGAGGGTGGCAGCAGAGCGTCCGAGACGCATGGAATCCTCCAGGGGATAGTGGGTGGTTGTCCGTCACGGTGCTCGGCACCGGCTTCAGGCCAACTCTCTCTCAGTCGAAGTTGAGACACAAGTGAGACATAAGGCCGAACCGGCTCCGGCACAGCACTACCATACGCAACAGTCGTCACAACTGTCACTCACGTCTCGTAGAAATGAGACACAAGTCCCATCTTTCCGGTGTGGTTCGCACGGCGCTCATCCGGATCACCCATGGGCGATCGCTCGAGGTCATTGATGTCGACGGCCCCGCCACGTCGCATGGCGGGGCCGTCGTCTCCCGTTTCCGTGTCCGGGCCGTCCGGGGCCGGTCCTCCTCACCAGATGGACACGCGGTCCTCCGGCTCCAGCCACAGGGCGTCTCCCCGCCTCACGTCGAAGGTCTCGTAGAAGGCATCGACATTGCGCACGATGCCGTTGCAGCGGAACTCGTTCGGCGCATGGGGGTCGATGGTCAGCAGCAGCTCGGCGTAGTCATCGCGGCTCCGGCTCCGCCACATGCGCGCCCAGGAGTAGAAGAAGCGCTCCATGGCGCTCAACCCGTCGATGACCGGGGCCTCCTCCACCGAGCTGATCCCCGCCTCGGCCAGCGCCAGGCGGTAGGCCTTGAGTGCGATGCCCAGACCGCCCAGGTCGCCGATGTTCTCGCCGATCGTCAGCTCGCCGTTGACGTGCGGGACCTCGTCCACAGCTTCGCCCGCGGCCTCGGCCCGGGCCACGAGCAGCTGCGGGCGGTAGGCATTGTACTGGTCGATCAGCGCTCCGGTCCGCGCCTCGAAGGCATCGCGGTCCTCTGCCGTCCACCAGTCGGCCACCTTGCCGGTTCCGTCGAAGGTCGAGCCCTGGTCGTCGAACCCGTGCCCGATCTCGTGGCCGATCACCGCGCCGATGGCCGCGTAGTTGACGGCGTCGTCGGCGGCGGGGTCGAAGAAGGGCGGTCGCAGGATCGCGGCGGGGAAGACGATCTCATTCATCGTCGGACGGTAGTAGGCGTTGACGGTTTGGGGCGTCATGTGCCACTCGTCGCGGTCCACCGGTCCCGCCAGCTTGCGCAGCGCCCGGGCCAGCTCGAAGCCCTCGACCGAGCGCACTGAGCCGATGACGTCTCCGGGGACGACTGTGACCGTCGAGTAGTCTCGCCACGTGTGCGGGTAGCCGATCTTGGCAGTGAACAGGTCCAGCTTCTTCAGGGCCCGTTCGCGGGTGGTCGGGCTCATCCACTCCAGAGAGGAGATCGACTCCCGATAGGCCTCGATGAGACGCCCCACCAGGACGTCCATCCGCTCCCTGTGCTCCGGCGGGAAGTGACGGGCCACGTACATCTCGCCCAGCGCCTCGCCCATGGTCCCCTCGACCAGACCGACCGCGCGCTTCCAGCGCGCCCGCAACTCATCCGTGCCCTGCAGAGCACGGCCGTAGAAATCGAAATTCTCCTCCACGAAGGCTCGCGGCAGCAGGGGCGCGCGGCCGTGGACCACATGCCATGCCGCCCACACCCGCAGATCCTCCAGGTCGGTCTCCTCCCATACGCGCGCCAAGTGGGCCAGGTAATCGGGCTGCTCGACGATCGCCTCCGCGAGGAAAGACTCGCTCCGGGCACCCGCGCGCAGAGCCGCCTCGCCGATCCCCTCCCGCCAGGCCTTCCATGCGAATCCCGGCGCCGAGGCCGTCAACTCGGCCCACGTGCGCGGATTGTTGATCTTCTCGATGTCGCGGCAGGCCACGCGGGTCCAGTGGCCGGCGGCGAGCGCGGTTTCCACGGCCATGACGCGTCCGGCCAGGGAGTCGGCGTCGGCGCCGAGTCGCTCGGGAAGTGCGACCAGCTCCAGCATGCGACCGACGTGCCCCGTGTAGGCCCGGCGGGTCTTGGTCTTCGAATCCTTCCGGTAGTAAGACTCATCGGGCAGTCCGAGGCCCGACTGACCCATCCAGGCGATGTAGCGCTCCGGGGCGTTGAGGTCGACCTCGACGTCCACGTCCACCGGGCCCGTGAACCCGGCGGCGATCCCGGCCCCCAGCGTGCGCGCCAGGGTCTCCTTACTCCGCGCGCCCAGGACGGGGGCGAGTTCGGCCTCCAGCGGATGGGCGCCCAGCTCCTCGATGCGCTCCTCGTCGAGGAAGGAGGAGTACAGATGAGCGATTTTCGCCTCGGATGTGGTCGGGACCGCAGTCGGATCGACGTCGGCGGCCAACTCGGCGAGGATGTCGCCGCACGCCTCCTCCGCGGCGTCGCGCAGAATGAGGAATGTCCCCGTCGACGATCGGTCGGCGGGGATCTCGACCGTCGTCAGCCATGTGCCGTTGACGTAGCGGAACAGGTCGTCCTGAGGGCGGACGGCGGAGTCGGTTGCCGAGGTCTCGAGCACGCCGCCCAGAACGGGGTCCTGAAGGGACTGCGGATCCTCGGCGGAGGTGCACGCGGCCGGAGAGGAGGTGGGAGTCGTCATGGGCTCACGCTAATGGCGTCTCATCCGCACATCCGTGCATGCTCGGATCCGCATCCTCCTGTTCGCGTGAGGCACAATCCGGCCATGCGTATTCACATCGGTACCGACCATGCCGGGTTCGAGCTCAAGAACACTCTCAAGGATCACTGGACGAGGGCCGGTCACGACGTCGTCGACCACGGCTGCTACGAGTACGACCCCGCCGACGACTACCCCGAGTTCTGCTTCGCCTGCGCCGAAGGCGTCATCGCCGACCCCGGCAGCCTCGGCATCGTCCTGGGCGGTTCGGGCAACGGCGAGCAGATCGCCGCCAACAAGGTCGACGGCGTGCGCGCCGCCCTCGTGTGGTCCGTCGAGACCGCCGTGCTCGCCCGCCGGCACAATGATGCGAACGTCGCCGGCTTCGGCGTGCGCCAGCACTCGGCCGATGACGCTTTGACCATCCTCGATGCCTTCATCGCCGAGTCCTTCTCCGGCGACGAGCGTCACGGCAACCGGATCGGCCAGGTGCGTCGTTACGAACGTGCCCACCGCGGGCTCCACGATGGGGCCTGATGCCGGCGCCGACGAGGTCGAGGCCCGTCGGTAGGCTCCGGCCGGAGTACTGTCCCGTTCATGCCGGAAGGTCACACCATCCACCGTCTCGCCGGCGCCCTCGCCGAGCTCTACGGCGGTCAGCGCCTGAGGGTGAGCTCGCCGCAGGGCCGTTTCACCGACGGGGCCGCCCGCCTCGACGGCGGGGTGCTCCTGGGAGCCCGGGCGCACGGTAAGCACCTGTTCCTGGCCTTCGGGCCGCAGCCCGGCATGCCGCTGGACGACGAGGCCGTCACCTGGCTGCGCATCCACCTGGGCCTGTACGGGTCGTGGACTTTCGACGGCGACTCGGCCTTCACCGCTCCACATGCCATCGGCGCCCCGCGCCGACGCGTGGGCGAGCGCGGGGAGCACGCGCTGCGGCACGGCGGCGGTTCGGCGCTCGCGGGCCTGAACGGCGATGACGCCTCCGCATCATCTTCCGAGAATTCCGCGCGGACGCCCGCGGCCCCGGAGCCGGGGCGATGGGCGCCCCCGCAGCCGCGCGGGGCCGTGCGCCTGCGTCTGCTCGGCGAGCATGGCGTCGCCGACCTCACCGGGCCGACCGCCTGCGAGCTGCTCGACGCCGAGGGCGTGGCCGCCGTGCGCGCCCGCCTGGGGCCCGACCCATTGCGGTCCGACGCCGATCCCGACGTTTTCGTAAGGGGAGTGCGCCGGCGTCGCAGGACCATCGGCGAGCTGCTCATGGATCAGTCCATCATCTCCGGGATCGGTAACATCTTCCGCGCCGAGACACTGCTGCGCTGCGACATCAGCCCGTTCCTGCCCGGCAACCGGGTTGACGAGGCGCGGGTGCGCGCCGTGTGGGACGACCTCGTCCCGCTCATGGAGTACGGCGTGGCCACCGGTTTCATCACAACCGTCGAGGTCGAGGACGTGCCCGAGCCCCTGCCCACCGGCGACGAGGAGGCCGGACGCTGGTACGTCTACCACCGCGCGGGACGGCCCTGTCTGCGGTGCGGTACCCCCGTGAGGGAGAGGAAGGTGGCCGGGCGGCGGCTGTTCTGGTGCCCGACCTGCCAGGCCCGCTGAGACCCCCGCCGCCGAGGGTGGCGTATCGGGCCGAGAGTGACGGCGGGGTCGTTGATCTC
>ERZ772967.1430-NODE-1430-length-16511-cov-3.795394_pt1 | contig 16511 bp, 18 predicted proteins | sample MGYA00511677_ERZ772967 | MGnify/ENA primary metagenome ERZ772967 (study PRJEB29015, sample SAMEA2737931) | human oral metagenome | biome: human oral; feature: human-associated habitat; material: dental | place: China | collected 2146 ...
AAAGTGATTACGTTAATGACGATCAAAATGCACCCTCTTAGCCTTAAAAAAGGCCATCCGTGGTATAAAATTCCGGCTAAACGGATTCGTTATGAAATTACAGTGGAAGAGGATTTAAATCCGCAAGATTGGCTACAAGACAGCGCAATTCCGGTCGCTTCACGGAAATTAACTCGCTACTTAGAAGATTATTTTAATTCAAAGACAAAGGACATGGATCATGGAACTTAAACAACAATTAAAAAAACTGATTATCGACAGTCTTGCACTGGAAGACATCTCGATTGATGACATTACCGATGATATGCCGTTATTTAGCGATGACGGATTAGGGCTTGATTCTGTGGATGCATTGGAACTCGGCTTAGCGGTTCAAAAAACCTTCGGATTACAACTGGATAGCGAACAGCAACAACTCAGAGATCATTTCACCAGCGTCACCACATTGGCGGACTTTATTCGGGCGAAAAAAGGATAAAATATGACAGAGCAAGAAATCCGTTCATTATTAAGCGAAGCCTTAGCCTCCTTATTTGAAATCGATCCGACGAAGATAAAACCGGAAACCAATCTTTACGAAGATCTCGAAATCGATAGCATTGATGCCATTGATTTAATTGACTACATTAAACGCAATACAGGCTATCGGTTACAGGCTGAAGATTTCCGCAATGTGCGAACTGTCGATGATGTCGTCAACGCCGTATTAAAAATCAGCGCTCAGGCTTAATTATCATAATGGCTTATTCCCCGCGAGATTTAGTTGCTGCCGAGCCGCAATGGCATTTCGTCGATTTTGAGCGTCAAGCATTACAAATTTCTTATGCACTGCAAGCGCGCAAAACACGTTGCATTGCCCTTTGGCTTGAAGATGCGGCGCATTTGGCCTGCGTTTTACTGGGTGCGTGGCATGCCCGTGTCCGCGTTTTATTTGTACCGAATTGCACGGCGGAAAGTATCGAATGGGCGAATGAATTTGCCGATTTCTGGATCACCGATACTGAATTCACACAATCGAAAATTGAATATTTCGAGACTTTCGCGCAAGCAATAAACATGAATAAAATCCCTGAAAATCGACCGCTCTTTGACCGGGAAAATGAGACGGAAATTTGGCTAAAAACATCAGGTAGCACGGGCAAAGCTAAAACGATCGTCAAAACCGCCAAACAAATGTGGCTTGCCGCCGAAGCCATTGCAGCAGGACTCGGTTATTCCTCCGATAATCGCGTGACGGCAATCAGCACGGTAAGCATTCAGCACATTTACGGATTAACCGTACATATCATGATGTCTTTGGTGATGGGATGGCAAATCAGCCGCAAACAGCAATTTTATCCCGAATGTATGCTTGCGGAAGCGGATAAAACAGCCGCCGCCGTTATCATCAGCAGTCCGGCAATGTTAATGCGTATGGACTGGGCAAAAACCAACATTCCTGCTCAAATTAACAGCCTGATATCTTCGGGAGGTCCATTAGCGGAATCGACGGCAACGGAAATCCGTTTGCGATTGCAAAAGCCGGTAATTGAAATTTATGGCAGTACGGAAACGGGGCCTATCGCATGGCGAAGAGACTCTCGCTATTGGCAAATTTTCCCTGGTAGCCGGGTGGGTGCCGATTCGGTTAACGAGACACTTTGGATTGAAGCACCATGGATAAAAGGGCGCGAACAAACGGCAGATGTTGTTGAACTTAAAACGTACGGCTTTGCTTTACTCGGACGACACGATCGTATTGTAAAAATAGCCGATAAGCGCACTTCATTAGCCGGTATTGAGAATGCATTAATGGAAAATGCGTATATCAAGGACTGTTACATTGCCATGCATCCGGAACAACCGCGTACGGCGGCATGGGTGGAATTAAATGCCGATGGCATTCAAATATTACGGGAACAAGGCCGTCGAGCATTAATTCGTGAATTAAAACAATGCCTTATACAAACCCAGGAAAGTGCGGCAATACCACGTTTTTGGCGATTAACCCACAAATTGCCGCGCAACAGCCAGTCCAAAATTAATAAATCGGAATTTGACCAAATTTGCCTTGAACCCCAAGTTGACCCCACCTGGGGAGAGGCCTGCCCACATTCGGACGGTTATACTATAAGCGGTCGTGTACCGCTTGATTTGGTTTTTCTAAAAGATCATTTCGCCAATTTTCCGCTGGTTCCGGGCGTGGTTGAATTGCAATGGATTACGGACAATATTCGGGCGTTTTTTCCTCAGCCGATTCGGATTACTTGTTTCGATAAATTAAAATATCAGCATTTTTTGCGCCCCAATGATTGTTTCGAAATTAGCCTGAAGTGGGAGAAAACCAGGCAACGCATGGCTTTTCAGTTAACGGTCGAAAAAGAAATATGCTGTAACGGCTTCGCCGCAATTAAAATTGCTCCTCTTGAAAATGAATAACATTTTTTGGAAAACAGTAAATTTATCACTTATTGTCGTTTCGCTCGCTTATCCGGCGCTGTGGTTATGGCGCAAAACGCCGTCGATTTTGACCGCACTTCCCCTCGTAATGGCCTTGCTTTGGGGAACAAAGGCATGCTCAAAAACCGCCGTCAATCAACGTTATTTTTCCTGCTTCATGGCGGCGCTACTCTTCATTGTTTGGCTAACGCATTCTTTTCACGTCATGTATTGGTATCCGGTATTAATGAATCTCATCATGTTGGCGTTATTCGGCGGAAGTTTATTCACCAAACAATCCTTAGTCGAACGCATGGCTCGCTTGCAAACGCCGCATTTAACCGTAGTGGGCATTGATTATACGCGTAGAGTAACCGAAATCTGGTGTGCCGTTTTTCTCCTAAACGGATTAATCACCGCGACGGCGATCCTAATAGAAGATTATCATTTTTGGGCATTATATTCGGGTATAATTGCCTATATCGTCATGGCCGCGGTCATGGTCGTGGAATGGCTGATTCGGCAAAGGGTTAAAGCGACCCATCATTTATAAAAGCAACGGGAAATTTATGTATCAACGTCAACCACAAGAACCTATCGCACTCAATCCGGTTTGGAACTGGCACGATTTTACCAACCGCGCACAACAAATTACTCAACAACTCCGGCAACAAAACGTTCGTGCCGCGGCCCTTTGGATTGAAGACGCCGCCATGTTTGCCTGCGCCTTTCTGGCTTGCATTAACGCCAAAACGACGGTTTTGTTGCCGCCGACATTATTACCTGAAAATCTTGCTTGGATTGATGAAAATACCGAACTGTTTTTTACCGATGACAATATTCACCAATTCGGCTTGCAGCAGCAAATCACACAAAACTCACCGATTATTGACCGCACTTCGCAAACGGAAATTTGGCTAAAGACCTCGGGGAGCAGCGGCGAACCGAAAATTTTAATCAAAACCGCAGAAAAAATGTGGCAGGAATCCGATGCCATCAGTCAATCCCTGCCATTCCGACGCGGCAGCCATATTCATCTCCTCGGAAGCGTCTCAGCGCAACATCATTATGGCCTTTCTTATCGGGTCATCTTGCCGCTTAAAATGGGCTGGACAATCGGGCGCAAACAATGCCTCTATCCTGAATCTCTCATTGAAGAAAGCCTTTGTGCCGACCAATCCGTTTGGATTAGCAGTCCTGCCCTACTTACCCGTCTAAATTTAGCGTTACCGGAACTTAACCATATTCATTTACAAGGAATTTTATCTTCCGGCGGCGCACTGCCGGAAGACACGGCGGCCGAATTACGACACGTACTGAAATGCGACGTCATTGAGGGCTACGGCAGTACGGAAACCGGTGTCATCGGTTTTCGCGCCGATGCCGGCTTATGGCAACCGACACCGGTCACCACAATCGGCCAAAATGATGAAGGTGCATTATGGGTTGAAGCCCCCTGGCTTGATCGGCGGGAACAAACCGCCGACGCAGTAGAAATTATTGATGGCAAATTCAAACTGTTAGGGCGTATCGATCGTATCGTAAAATTCGGCGATAAAAGAATTTCTTTAGTTAAAATTGAACAGGATCTGTTGCGTCATCCATGGATCGCAGATTGCTACATTGCACAACATCCGATCTATCAGCGCCCGGCGGCTTGGGTGGCGCTAAGTGCGGTCGGTATCGAGCAATTTCGACGCGAGGGGCGGCTAAAAACGTTACATCAACTGAAACATTATTTAACCGCCACACAAGAGCATGCCGGTCTGCCCCGCTATTGGCGTTTTGGCACGGAACTGCCCCGCAATAGCCAATCTAAAATCAGTCGTACCGACTTTGAGCATGTCTTTTTAAATCCGAAGGAAGAAAATTTTTAATGAGTGCCGACTTTAATCCCGTCATCGTCATTCCGCATTATAATCACGCCGATACGTTAATCGACGTCGTCGAACGCTTGCGCGGCTTTAATTTGCCGATAATCATTGTAGACGACGGCTCCGATTCAGCCTGTTTTGCCATATTGAAACGACTTGCCGAGCAGGAGGGCGTTAGCCTGCATGACGGCGTAATCAACGGCGGCAAAGGAAGAGCGGTCAAAATCGGCTTAAAATTAGCTTGGCGAAGCGGTTTTACGCACGCCGTACAGATCGATGCGGACGGCCAGCACGATTTAGCCGATGTGCCAATCATGTTGGCACAAGCGAAGCAATTTCCCCATGCCTGCATTTGTGGGCGACCGATTTATGGTCAAGATGCCCCTAAAGCGCGTTTATACGGGCGAAAAATCACCGATTTTTGGAACATGGTGCATACGCTTTCTACTGATATTGCCGACGGTATGTGCGGCTTTCGCCTTTATCCGCTTGCCAAAACCGTTTCGCTTTGTGAACACACCCATATCGGCGATCGAATGGATTTTGATACGGAATTATTGATTAAAATGCATTGGGAACAAATTCCGTTAATCTGGATCAACACCGCCGTAAAATACCACCCCAACGGCGTATCGCATTTTCGTGCCATCGCGGATAACTGGGCAATCAGCAAAATGCATACGCGTTTATTTTTCGGCATGCTAATTCGCTTGCTCAGCGGGCGTAAAGTATGAAAAACACACATTGGGCGCAGCAGGCTGAACGGGGTAATTTATTTTTTCTAAACATTACCCGTTGGATTGTGACGTATTTGCCACTTTGGGCAATTCGCACCGTGACATTCATCGTCGTCTGTTACTTTTTTTTAACTTCCCGTCGGGCACGCCGCAATATTTCTTGTTATCAGCAGCGTCTGCGGCGGCAATTTCCTTTACTTCGATTACCGCATGCCGCGGTTTTCCGCGCGTTTCTCGCTTTTGGCGAAAGTATTACAGATCGTTTCGCCGTATGGCAACATAAAATACATTATACCGATTTAATCGTTGATGACGCGGATCGGTTGTATGCCGATATTGCACAACATGGTCACGGGCAGATTTTAGTTTGCTCACACTTAGGCAATATTGAAATCTGCCGCGCATTAATTAAGAGCGGTCAACATCGGGAGGATTTTAAATTAAACGTATTGGTGCACAGCCGTAATGCGGAAGCCTTTAATAAAGCTTTGGAACAGGCCGGTGCCGATCCGTTACCGCTCATTCAGGTTGAAGCGCTGGATGCGCAAAAAATGTTGCAATTGCACGATTGTATTGTGCGCGGCGAATGGATCGCTATTGCAGCGGATCGAGTACCGTTGCGCGGTGATAAAACCGCCGCGGTTGATTTTTTGGGGGATAAAGCTTATTTTCCACAGGGCGCATGGTTGCTGGCGAGTTTGTTAAAAGCGCCGCTGAATACGATTTTCAGCCTAAAGGAAAAAAATAAATATCGTTTAAAATTGCGCAAATTCTCTCCCCCAATCCAAGGGCGCGGTTCCGTTCGCAGCCGAAATATTCAACTGGCAATGCAACATTATGCGGATTTATTAGCCCAAGAATGTGCGAATCACCCCTTACAATGGTTTAATTTTTACGATTTCTGGGACGATCATGAAAAAAACTAAACATATTTACTGTCACCACTCATCAGAATATGAAATTCCGTTTTTTGACGTGGATTCCATGCAAATCATGTGGCACGGCCATTATGTCAAATATTTGGAATTAGCTCGCTGTGCGTTTTTAGAAGCGATTCATTACACTTATGATGTCATGCGGGAAAGAGGCTACAGTTGGCCGATCGTGCAGTTGAATTTAAAATATGTTCATTCCGCGCGATTTCGTCAGAAAATCCGGGTAGATCTGGCCGTCGTCGATTATGAAACCTGTTTTCGCGTGGAATATTGTATCGTCGACGCGGCGACGGGACAAAAACTCACCGAAGGAAGCACAACTCAAATGGCCGTGGACGCAAGTACGCAAACCGGTCAATTTCAAACGCCGCCTTGCTGGCGTAAAGCGATCGAAAGCTATCCGCGCTTTTCGACAGCACCTAAAAAATGAACAATATAAAAGGATAACAAAATGAAACGAATATTGACCGCACTTTGCTTATTCATTTACAGCGTTTCGAGCTTGGCATTTACCGAAGCCGATTTGGTTACCCTACTGCAAAAACCGACACATGTGCAAGGGGATTTTGTGCAAAGACGCCATTTACAAGGATTGGATACGCCAATTACCAGCAAAGGGGAATTCGTATTAGTCGCAGGTCAAGGACTTTTGTGGCAAATGAAGTCGCCCTTTGTGAATCATGTTCGTGTAACACCAAATGGAATTATGCAGTGGAACGGCTCACAATGGGTGGAAAACGGCAAACTTGTTCAGGTGCAACAAATCGGTTTATTTTTAGGTTTGCTTTCGGGCGATATTGCCCGATTAAAGACACAATTTGATCCGGAAGTCAGCGGTGATGCGGCGCATTGGGAGCTTACATTAACGCCGAATTCAATGTTAATGCGACAAATTTTTGACCGCATTATTATTCAAGGCGATCGCGTGGTTAAACAAATTGAATTGGATGAAAAACAAGGCGACAAGACGCTTATTGTATTTGAACGCATTCGTGAAAATCAGCCGTTAGCCGGTTTCGTCAAATCCGCCCTTGAGTAAAACAGAGAGAAATAGGCAAAAAATGACCGCACTTCGTTTGGCTTACCTCCTGTTGTTGCTTGCCGCAGCCGCCCTGTTCGGTTCTTTGCTCCGCACGGGACAATGGCTACAGACGGATTTAAACGCGCTGTTGCCGCAGGAAAGCCAATGGTCGACGGTTCAAATTCAGGCCGAACAGCGGAAAACACAACAACTAAATCAACAAATGATTGCCTTGGCGGGAACACCAAATCTTGTAGAAAGCGGTCGATTTTTACAACAATTGGCCGAACAATGGCGGGCGACGGATTTGTTTGCGGAGGTTGTCTTTCAAGTTCAACCGGATATGCAACAGTTTCGTCAAGAACTTGATCTTCTTAAGCTAGTGACTTTGCCGGAATCAATTCGTGAACAACTCATTCATGCGCCGCAAATTTATTTTCAAGAATATGCCGAGCAACTGGTCACCCCCTTTGAACAAGCTAATTTATTGCCGCTCGGACAAGACTGGCTCGGCCTCGCGCGCTTCACGACCGCTCGGCTGTCCCCTATCGCGCAACAAGACAGATTCCGCTGGGACAACACAAGCGGGCTGCTTTACGTCAAACAAGAAGCGGGACGTCATGCCGAAGCTGACGATAAGGTGTGGGGACTGTTACACGCCACGCTGAAAGAAGGCAATGTAATCAATCCAAGCGAAAAATTGGCCCGACTCGCGGAGGAGGCGCGCCATTCGGCCGAAGAACAAAACGTTCGATTACTGCTCACCGGGCCGGCCTTATTCGGCGCAGTCGCCAAACAACAGGCCGAACGGGAGAGCCTGATTATGTCGTTATCAGGTATCGGGTTAACATTGCTGTTATTATTTGCGTGCTTTAGAACAGTCGGTGTATTGTGGCTGTTTCTGCCTATCGTGACGGGAATGCTGCTCGGTACTGTGGCAACGCTCCTCATTTTTGACCGAATTCACATCTTAACATTAGTCATTGGCACAAGCCTTATTGGCGTGCTACTCGACTTTCCTTTGCATTGGCTCGCCGCTTCATTATTCAACCCTCAATGGCAAGCGGCGCAAGCCATGCGGCGCTTACGCCTCACGTTTTTGATTAGCTTGATTGTTACGCTGCTCGGCTACGGTTTGTTAGGATTTACTACACTTTTAGTCTTAAAACAGACCGCACTTTTTTCAGCCGTCTCGCTCATCGGCGCAATGCTTAGCACACTGTTGCTACTTCCTTATTTATTTCGTCATTACAAAGGGCAAAATCGAAGCGTTCCCGTATACTTTACGCGTCATTATCCCGCCGGATTGCGTCCTTTCGAATGGGGCGGCGTAGCCGTCATGGCAATATTAACAATCATGGGAATAATGAAAAGCCAATGGCAGGACGATATTCGTCAATGGGTTGCCATGCCGCCGACATTGTTGACGGAAGCAAAACAAATTGCCGATCTGACCGGCTTTGATTTAGGCGCTCGCGCTTTCCTGCTAACGGCGGAAAGCGAGCAAGCCCTGCTGGAAAAAGATGATTATTTCGTAAAAAAATTACAGCATTATTCGCCCTCCGAATCACAAAGCGATATATCGCTAAAGCCAATCGTAGAAATTCAGAGCTTAAGTCAATGGCTCATGACGGAAACACAACGGCAACAATTTCTAACAACATTAAAAACGACGCTAAAACCGACCGCACTTGAGCCGTTGGAATCACTGGGGATTTCGTCGGAAAAGATTTTCCACGCCATTGACGAATTAAAAGCTCGCCCGCCGGTCGGCCTTGAGCAAGCGTTAAACACGACCCTCGGACAGCGCTATAAAAATCTCTATTTAGGTCGATTGGATGAAGGGCAGTATGTCGGATTAATCAACGTCAAATTTGCTCCCCCGGGCGACATTAACGACGCCGAAATAAGCGCCCTTGCCGAACCCGAACATGGCATTTATTGGCTGGATAAGCGTGCCCATCTCAACCGCTTATTTCAACAAACACGCGATCAAGCCGGCTGGCTGAAATTGCTTTCCTTTGTTCTGGCCGGTGGGTTATTGTTCGGTTATTTTGGCCTTCGCCGAACTTTCACTATGTTGCTGATTCCCCTCGGCGCCACTATTTGTACAATCGGCATATTAGGTTGGCTGGGAATCCCGATTAGCTTATTTGCTATGTTTGGCTTATTATTAGTGTCCGCTATCGGCATTGATTACACGGCCTATATGCAAACGACAACGGAGCCTGTCGCTCACAAAAGAGTCGCGATTTTGTTAGCCGGAACCACCACGTTGATTTCATTTTTGCTCTTGAGCATCAGTTCAACGCCGGCGGTGGCCGCTTTCGGATTAAGCGTCAGCCTCGGCGTCGCCGTCAGCCTTGTTCTGACTTGGCGTTTTCTGCGTTAATGTGGCAGAGGATTATTTTTAAAACTTGTGATCATTTATCGTTATGAAATATCTTATAACCCTTTTTTGCCTACTGCTGCTTGGCTGCAGCAATGCGCCCGTTTTGCGTCAGGATGTCGCGCAATTACCCTCTCAAACGCAAGCAATACGTTTATTTAAAGTGATACAATTAACGGCAAATGGTGACGCGCGGCAAACCAGCTTGCTGATCTTTCAGGCACAGTCGAATCAATGGCGTTGGATTCAAACGGATCCCTTAGGCGCGCCGGTTGCCCGTTTATTATTAACGCGTGAAGGTTGGCAGAATGATGGGTTTATTATGCCGAATAAACAGGCAATGTGGTTATTTTCGGCCTTGGCGACAAAACTGAATGAAAATCGACCGCTCTTTACTTTCAGCCGCATTAGTGATGAGGCAAAAACACGAATTTATTTTATCAATCAAACAGAAGCATGGCGGATCCAATCCGTATCATCGCAAATTTTTATTCAACTTGCCGATCATAGCCGATGGCAAATAAATGAAATTAACCCTTAAATCCTATAGGATCAATTATTCATGACTGCGCTTTTTTTAACCCGCCCCGGCATCGTAAGTAGTCTTGGCATCGGATTAGAACATCATATAAGGGCCTTACTGGCCGACGAGCCTTCGCCATTAACCCGTTCGGATAAACTCTTTACGGCAAATGACCTACCGTCCAAAAAACATTGGCTTGGTGAAATAAATCGGCCTTTGCGCCCTTTTCCCGCCGATTTACCTAAAGCGCACCACAGCCGTAACAATCAAATTTTATGGGACGCCTTGGGGCAAATTCATAACGACATTCAGCAGGCCGTATCCCGTTTCGGGCGCGAACGCATTGCAGTGGTCATCGGAACGTCAACGACCGGCGTCGATGAAAATTTACCTATTTTTAAATATGCAGCAAAACATAATGACTGGTCCCAACCCGAATTTAATCAACAGCAACAATACTTTTCCGCTCCGGCAGATTTTATTGCCCACCAATACGGTTTAAAGAATTTGGTCTATGGGATTTCAACCGCCTGCACGTCCGGTGTACGTGCCCTAATCAGTGCGGCGCGTCTATTACGGCTCGGTGTATGCGATGCCGTCATTTGCGGCGGTGTCGATACGCTTTCCCTGTTAACGGTGGTCGGATTTAATTCGCTTTCGGTGCTGTCATCAGAGCATACCAATCCGCTGTCCGCCAATCGTAACGGAATTAATCTCGGGGAAGGCGCCGCCGTATTCATTATGACACGTGAAATGCTGCATGCCGATGACGTCCGCTTATTAGGCTACGGCGCAAGCAGCGACGCCTACCATATGTCATCGCCTCATCCGCAGGGAGAAGGGGCGATTCAGGCTTTTCATAATGCGCTTCAATCCGCAGGGATTGCGGCCAATGACGTAGGGTGGATTAATTTACACGGCACGGGAACAATTCATAACGACGCGATGGAATTACTCTCGGTTCACCAAGTATTCGGCGACAACACGCCTTGTACGACCACAAAACCTTATACCGGTCATACCCTTGGCGCGGCTGGTGCGATCGAAGCGGCCGTCCTGTGGGGAGTTATTAGCCGAAAAATGAATCCGAACGGCAACTTACCGCCCCAACAATGGGATAAAATTCGTGATGGTAATTTACCCATGGTTAACATTACCGATACGAAGAGCCGCTGGCCGCTCGAGCGTCGGATCGGCGCCAGTAGCTCTTTCGCCTTTGGCGGCAATAATGCGGTCATTATTTTAGGAGAATAAGTCCATGATCGACTTGACTTGTCCGATTACCAATATCGCGCCGCTTATTCCTCACAGCGGCGAAATGATTTTACTTGATCGCGTGATAGAATTTAGCGCCGAACATTTAATCGCCGAAACGGAAGTGCGGTCACAAAATATTCTATTAAAAAACGGTCGCTTAGATAGTTTTGCCGGCGCCGAAATTCTCGCTCAGGGAATCGGCGCTTGGGCGGGCTGTAAGTGTGTTCGAGCCGGTATACCTATCGGTTTAGGTTACTGGCTGGGTTCAAGAAAATTAAATGTTCATCAACAATATATTGATGTAGGAACAAAATTGAAAGTTTTTATAAAAATGTCAATTGAAGATGCGACCGGATTCGGCGTATTCGATTGTCAATTAATTAATCAAACGACCAATCAAGTGATTATCGACGGAATTCTAAACGTTTTTACGCCGAAAAAAAGCAAGGAGCCGAAATGAATCGCAGCGTTTTAGTTACGGGATCAAGCCGTGGAATAGGAAAAGCGATCGCACTTAAATTAGCCGCGCAAGGTTTTGATATTGTCGTACATTGCCGCCATCGTATTCAAGAAGCGGAAGCCGTCGCCCAAGCCGTTCAGGCCACGGGACGTAACGCGCGGGTTGTACAATTTGATGTCAGCCGAAGAGAAGAAACGCGTGAAAAATTGACCGCAGATATTGAGCAATACGGCGCTTATTACGGCCTTGTATTAAACGCCGGCCTCACCCGAGACAATGCTTTTCCCGCCTTAACGGATGCAGATTGGGATCAGGTGATTCATACGAATTTAGATGGATTTTATAATGTTTTGCATCCGGTCGTTATGCCGATGATTCGTCGCCGTCAACCGGGAAGAATCGTCTGTATTACTTCCGTTTCTGGCATTGTCGGTAATCGCGGACAAGTGAATTATAGCGCCTCCAAGGCAGGACTAATCGGTGCGGCAAAAGCGTTGGCGGTTGAATTAGCCAAACGTCGAATTACCGTAAATTGTGTTGCTCCTGGTCTGATTAATACTGATATTATTGATGAAAATCTACCGTTAGAGGAAATGTTAAAAGCGGTTCCGCTCGGCAGAGTCGGGCAGCCTGAAGAAGTGGCTCATGCCGTTTCGTTCTTAATGGACGAACAAGCGGCTTACATTACTCGACAAATCATCGGCGTGAACGGCGGGCTTTGTTAGCCTCAATAGAAATATCCACCAATAGCGTTCGTTGTTGGTGGATATTCTGTTTTTGGCCGCTGAATAAACTACTGAGGCATACAGCTTTCGGAGGCTTTCTCTAGTTTCATCGTCAGTTCAGGATCGTCTTTTTCTAACTTTTCAATATCTTCTACTTTAAGAACCGACAAAGATTTATCTGCACTGCATTCGCATATTTTTTTCGCCTCTTTAATTTCCGATGGAAATGATGTTAAGCAACTTTGGATAAATGATTCGCGAAAATTTTTCTTAAACCCTTCCCAATAGCCTTTATCATAAGCTTTTTCCATTTTATGAAGCGTTGTTTCTTCTGCTGCCGATTGTTGTGACGAAGAATGATCACTTTTATCACAAGCACTTAGTAAGCCAAGCAATAAGCTAAAAGAAAGAATTGAAATCCACTTTTTCATTGTAACTCCACAGCTGAAATGATTTGATTCTAAATAAAAATACAGGCTTCTTCAGTAAAAGCCAAATAATTGTAAAAGAAAGTCAAGGAAAATGATATACTTAGCAAAGTTATACTACTAAGAGAAGGTTATGAAGCGAGTTGTCGTCACGGGAGTTGGAGCAATTACTGCGTTTGGGCGTAGTTGGCATGAAATAAAAACGGCGTTTCAACGCAAGCAAAATGCCGTAAAAACGATGAATTGGTCCGACAAATATCCTGAGCTGGAGGCGCAGCTCGGCGCGCCTGTACCTGATTATACCCCTCCGCCCCATTGGACTCGTAAACAATTGCGTAGCATGGGAAAAGTCGCCCAGCTTTGCGTAGATGCCGCAGAAAACGCCTTAAAATCGGCGGATTTAATGATCGGACATGAAATTAACCCGATGTTAAAAGACGGCAGAATGGGTGTGGCCTGCGGCTCCTCAACGGGAAGTACCAAAGACATACAAGATCTCGGATTAATGATTTCCGGTCTGCCGAATAATTTCAATGCCAATACTTATATTCGCATCATGCCGCATACTACGGCGGCCAACATCGGCATCTTTTTCGGGCTCAGCGGCCGTATTATCCCTACCTCAAGCGCCTGTTCATCGGGCAGTCAAGGCATCGGATACGCTTATGAATCCATTAAGTACGGCATGAGTCAATTAATGCTAGCCGGCGGCGGGGAAGAATTTTGCCCGTCCGAGGTGTATGTCTTTGACTCCCTTTATGCTGCCAGCCGCAATAATGATAACCCACACAAAACGCCTCGTCCTTATGATAAACGGCGCGACGGTTTGGTTATCGGTGAAGGCGCCTGTATTTTTGTCTTGGAAGAACTGGAACATGCTTTATCGCGTAAGGCAACGATCATCGCGGAAATTGTGGGTTACGGCGCAAACAGCGACGGCAGTCATGTGACCCGACCGCAAAAAGAAACCATGCAACGCTGTATGGCGCTTGCGCTCAAAGATGCCGCGCTAAAACCAACACAAATAGGTTATGTAAATGGCCACGGCACCGCAACGGAACAAGGCGACATTGCAGAAACTTTAGCGACGGAAGCCATATTTGGTCATATCCTATTAAGTTCGCAAAAAAGTTATTTGGGTCATACATTAGGCGCCTGTGGCGCCCTAGAGTCCTGGTTTTCCATTGAAATGATGCGCGATGGTTGGTTTGCGCCAACGATTAATTTAGATAAAATTGATGAACGATGCGGAAAGCTGGATTACATCCGTGGTAACGGTCGAGAAATCCGAACAGATTATGTGGTGAACAACAACTTTGCTTTCGGCGGTGTTAATACATCACTTATTTTTAAACGCTGGAACGGCAAATAATCCGTCTTTTTATATTGAGCGACGAATGTTATGTCACAAAAAAATCTCCTTTTCATTTCTTACTCACAGACCGGTCAGCTGGATTGTTTAGTTGAAAACTTTATACAACCGCTAAAAAATCAGCAAACGATTAACATTGAGCAAATTCGTCTTCAACCGATAAAAAAATACGAATTCCCTTGGAAATTCATGACGTTTTTTAACCAATTTCCCGAATCTGTGCATTTAAGACCCGCGCCTATTGAGCCCCCGCAATTACAACGAAAAAACTATGATCTGGTAATCATCGCCTACAGCGTCTGGTTTCTCTCACCATCACAACCAATCACCGCATTTTTACAGTCGGAACAAGCACATATCCTGAAAGACACGCCGGTAATTACGCTGATCGGTTGTCGCAATATGTGGCTGATAGCACAAGAAAAAATGAAGAAAATGTTGACCGCACTTGGCGCGAATTTAATCGGCAATATTGTCAAAACCGATCAATCCAATTCATGGGCGAGTTTTATTACCACGCCGGCGTGGATGTTTAGCGGAAAAAAACGTTATTTTTCATGGCTACCGAGCGCGGGTATCAGTGATGCCGAAATACAGGATATGCAACGTTTCGGTGAAAAACTTTCGCACACTTTCAAACAGAATATACTGCTTGATCAAACCCTATTTCAGAATATGGGCGCAGTAAAAATTGATGAAAAATTGATGATGAGCGAAAAAGTCGGTCATCGCAGTTTCTATTTATGGGGCAAATTGCTGTTAAAGTGCGGTCAAATTTCACCGCGTTTTCGCCGTATCGTGCTCTATTTTTATATTCTCTTTTTAATTATACTGATCCTCACGGTCGTGCCGCTCTCTGCGGTCATCAAACGCTTACTTAAACCATTATTAAAAGAAAAATTAGCGCGTCAAAAACGCTATTTTGCCGAACCATCAGGGGAATAATCTTGACTGCACTAGCCGATGTTTACATTAACCGAGTCGCTGCTTTTTTACCCAATGCGCCTGTGGATAACGATCACATGGAACACGTATTGGGAATGGTAGGCGATACGCCGTCCCGTGTACGCAAAATGATTTTGCGTTCCAATGCCATCAAAACCCGTCATTACGCAATTGATCCAACGACACGAGAAACCACACATACCAGCACGGAATTAGCGGTTGAAGCAATCAACGGGTTAATTGCTCAAGGGATGGATGTTAATGATGTCAGCTGTCTTGCTTGCGGCACGTCCTATCCCGATCAAGTCATGCCCGGTCAAGGCGTGATGGTGCATGGTTTAATCCCAAATGCACCGGCTTATGAAGTGCTCACGACAGCAGGAGTTTGTGTGGCGGGCATGGCAGCGATGAAACATGCTTATAACGCCATTCGCACACGCGAGCATCAAGGCGCCATTGCCGTGGCCTCCGAAACGGCTTCCGCCATTATGCGGGGTGAACATTTCCAAGCAGAAATCGACCAAAAACAATTGGAAGACGCCAAACCCGAAATCGGTTTTGAAAAAGATTTCTTACGTTGGATGTTGTCTGATGGCGCGGGAGCGGTGCAATTAAGCCATCAACCAAACGCGCAAGGCGTGAGCCTGAAAATTCACTGGATTGACCTGATTTCCTATGCCAACGAAATGCCGGTGTGCATGTATGCCGGCGCAGAAATTCAAGACACGCGATTTATCAGTTGGAAAAACGTCACTAAGGACGAGCGCGACGCACGTAGTCTTATGTCGGTCAAACAAGATGTCAAATTGCTCAACGAAAATATTGTGCGTTGCACGGTGGAAAATGCCCTGTTGCGTTTAATCGAAAAACATCGTTTGAAAGCCGAAGATATTGATTATTTTTTACCACATTATTCTTCCGGTTTTTTCCGTGACAAATTATTAGACGGGCTAAAAAATATCAATTTCGTTATTCCACAAGAGAAGTGGTTTACCAATTTGGAAACAAAAGGGAATACCGGCTCAGCCTCCATCTACATCATTCTTCAGGAATTTTTAGAGAAATATCCGCTAAAAAACGGACAAAAAGTGTTGTGTTATATTCCGGAAAGCGGACGTTTTTCCTCCTGTTTTATGTTGCTTGAGGTCGTCAATGGAAATTAACGATATCCCGCAAGACAACAGCAAAATCTTTCGCGGGCAACGCAAAGTGGTCTATGCCACCGAAAACGGTAACTACCAAACCGCTACCACTAACGGCTGGGAAACGGAAGAATTCGCGACAGAACAAGCGGTGGAAGAACTCAACCAGCTGACTGCCGAAGCGTTATACGCCGTAAAACGCAGCGAAAAGTCACCGCTCTTTTATTATATGTACCGTTATCGTTTCGACCTCCCCAGCCTCGCCCAAGCCACAGGCTTCTGGCA
>ERZ772967.1432-NODE-1432-length-16483-cov-3.511261_pt1 | contig 16483 bp, 19 predicted proteins | sample MGYA00511677_ERZ772967 | MGnify/ENA primary metagenome ERZ772967 (study PRJEB29015, sample SAMEA2737931) | human oral metagenome | biome: human oral; feature: human-associated habitat; material: dental | place: China | collected 2146 ...
TTCGTTCTCGTCAAAACGCCGAGCGTTACTCGCGGGAAAGCATGTTATTACTAAATAATATCTTATTAATGACCGCGCTTTGCGTTGTCTTTCTGGGAACCTTATTGCCATTAGTGCATAAACAACTTGGTTTAGGCACCATCTCCGTCGGTGCACCGTTTTTTAATCAAATGTTTCTTATCATTATGACGCCTTTTGCCTTACTACTCGGTATCGGCCCTTTGGTAAAATGGCGTAGGGATGCGTTTTCGGCCGTTCGTAAGCCGGTAATTATCAGCCTGATATTCACTCTCGCCGCCGGTTTCGGTTTGCCTTATTTCTTACAAGATAGAATTACGATAAGCGCCGTATTAGGGACCATGATGGTAGTTTTCATCGTGCTTTTAAATTTATACGAGCTACATCAGCGCGCAACACACAAGTACCCGTTTTTTAAAGGCATATTAAAGCTTTCCCGCTCCCAGTGGGGAATGGTGCTCGCTCATTTAGGGATTGCAATGACCATTTGGGGTATTGCATTCAGCCAAAATTACAGTATTGAACGTGATGTTCGCATGAATGTCGGCGACCACACCACAATCGGCGATTATGAATTTAAATTCAATGGCATTCAAGATACCAACGGCGCAAATTACTTAGGCGGACAAGCCAAAATCGAAGTTTATAAAAAAACGCAACCTGAAGCCGTTTTGTTTGCCGAAAAGCGTTTTTATACGGTCAGTAAGATGTCAATGACCGAAGCGGCGATTGACTGGGGATTTACCCGTGATCTTTATGTCGCGTTAGGTGAGCGTTTGGAAGACGGCTCGTGGGCGATACGGTTATATTACAAACCGTTTATTCGCTGGATTTGGTTCGGTGGTCTTTTTATGGCGCTAGGCGGTATATTATGCTTGTTTGATCGGCGTTATCGCTTTAATCAATTAGTCAAAGTTAACATATAGCGAAAATTTGGAATCACGATAAAAATGAAAAAAAAGCTATTCATCCCACTCGTTTTATTTTTATTGATTGCCGCCGCTTTTTTGGTGCAATTAAACCGTAACGCTACGGGAGAAGATCCGAAAGCGCTCGAATCTGCGCTTATCGGGCAGCCTGTGCCAATAAAAACATTAAACGGATTAACCGATACGAAAACCTATGGTGCAGAACTGTTTCGACAAGGAAAACCGATTTTAGTCAATGTTTGGGCGACTTGGTGTCCGACTTGTTATCAGGAGCATCAATATTTAAACAAATTATCCAAAGAAGGGATTACCATTATCGGCGTAGACTATAAAGACAATTCGGCAAAAGCGCTAAAATGGTTGAAAGATTTGGGTAATCCGTACCAAGTCGTCTTGAAAGACGAAAAAGGTGCTTTCGGCTTAGATCTCGGCGTATATGGCGCGCCAGAAACATTCATTATTGATGGCAAAGGGGTCATTCATTATCGCTATACCGGTGATGTCAATGAAGGCGTTTGGCACACAAAGTTAAAACCGATTATTGAACAATTAAGTGAGCGTGCCGAATGAAAAAAATTCTCCTATTTTTGACCGCACTTTTTTATACCTTACCCGGCCTCGCGGCAATTGACGCCCGAAATTTTGCGTCTTCGCAACAAGAACAGGATTATCACGCCTTAACTCAAGCGCTACGCTGCCCTCAATGTCAAAACAATAACATTGCCGATTCCAATGCGACAATTGCCGTCGATATGCGTGAAAAAGTCTTTGAATTATTACAGGAAGGGCAATCAAAACAGGATGTCGTCAATTATATGGTTGCACGCTATGGCCATTTCGTTACCTACGATCCGCCGTTGATGGTTTCAACGATAATTCTTTGGATAGCTCCCCTCTTATTAATTTTTTTAGGTATTTTTATTTTATTTAAACGCGTCGAGAAAAAACGAAGTGCGGTCGATTTTACCCAGGTTTTATCGGAACAGGAACAGGCACGCTTAAATAGGTTATTGAATAAAAAGGATAAATCATGAATTTATGGCTTAGCATCATCATTCTCACCCTGCTGGTTGCGTTAATTTGTTTTTATCCTTTGCTGACTAAAACGCCGACAAAACAGACGCCTAGCCGTGATAATCTGAATAAAGCGCTTTACTTCTCTCGTTTGGAAGAAATCAAACAAGACGAATCGCAGGGCTTACTGAGCGATGTAAAACAAGCTCAACAGGAATTACAACAAGTGCTTTTAGAAGACATTCCCGTACAGCCGGCGCCTGCTGCGGTTCAAACATCTCGCGACGGCAAAATAGGTTTTTTTATATCCGGTTTTCTCGCCTTAGCAATAATTGGGGGGCTCGCTTATTTCTCCGTTGGCGCTTGGCGAGCGGAGACGATGATAGAAAGAACCTATGCTAAATTGCCCTACTTTTATGAACGCCTGAAAGAAGAAGAGGTAAAGCCGCTAAGCGATGCCGAAATGCAACAATTTTCTACGGCGTTGCGAGTCGATTTACAAAAAAATCCAGCGAATCCGAAAGGTTGGTGGTTATTAGGGCAAATGGCAATGAATTTGGATAACCCCCAATTGGCTTTAAACAGTTATCAACAAGCCTATAAATTGGCGCCCGATAACCTTGAGTATAAACTGGCTTATGCACGCATTTTGATGTTTTCCGACGATCAAACGGATAAAGCCAAGGGCTCGACGTTATTGCGCGAAGTGATACGTAAAGATCATACCAACACTGATGCCCTTGGTTTACTAGCGTTCAGTTACTTTGAAACGGAAGACTATAAAATGGCGGCCGTCACTTGGGCGATGATGTTGAGATTATTACCCAAAGAAGACGTCCGAATTCCGTTGATTGAAAAAAGTATCCGCGCAGCGCGGGACGCCCTGGCCGAACAGGAAAAAGCTAAGCCGCAATGATCGTGTGGGAGGGAAACATTCAAAGTGCGGTTGAATGACAAGAGGTTTTAATGGCAATTTTAGGATTTCACCACGTTGCAATTATTGCGTCCGACTATCAACGTTCAAAAACATTTTATACGAAAATATTAGGCGCCGAAATTCTTGCAGAAACCTATCGGCCGGAAAGAGAAAGTTATAAACTGGACTTGGTTTTTGCCGACGGCAGTCAAATCGAACTGTTTTCATTTCCTCATCCGCCGTTAAGACTGACTAATCCGGAAGCCGCCGGTTTGCGGCATTTGGCCTTTCGGGTGAAAAATATTGAACAGGAAATTCATTTTTTATTGCAACATCAAATAAGTTGCGAACCCATCAGAATTGATCCGCTCACGGGCATGAAATTCACATTTTTTCGTGATCCGGATGGTTTGCCTTTGGAATTTTATGAAATAATTGTAGATAAATGAGGTGATAAAAATGGTTTGGCTTAGATTATTTTTTTTGGCAATAATTAGCGGCATTTCATTTATGGCACAAGCGGCAGGCGAGCGTGATGAAGGTGCGTTTATTTCCGGCGATAATACACGCGTTCTTGATCCGACCAATAAAAATGATGTTAATGAACTTGCCAACAGTATTGAATTTGAAGTTTACAAAATTACCGAAAATGGCTCTTCACGCACGATATTTGAATCTCCCGCCGGCATTTGTTATGGTTATACAAGTAAAAACGGCGTTGATATTACCAACTCAACTAGAACTTATTTAACACCCCAAGATGAAGAAGAATATTACGGTGCAATTGTCGGCATGACGTTGAACAATCGAAATGGCGCAAGTAATGTGCAATCGGTGCCGGTTTATGTGATAAAAGATCCTGAACAGGTTAAAAAAGCACTGAAACTAATGAGTAAAAATAGAGAAAAAAATATTCAAATCAATATTGATAAAGGAAAACAAATTCTTTCAACCGTCGTATGTAAATAGGGGAGAAACAAAATGAAGAAAATTTTGACCGCACTTTATGCGAGTGCATCGGCTTTTTTATTTGTCGCCTGTTCATCTCAACCGGTGCCCCAAACGGAAGGCGTTTACAATATGCAAGTGCTAAAAGATTATCAAACCCGAGTTGCAACAGGAGATACAGTGAGTGCTCAACAAAAGGCGAGGGCCGCCCAATATCTCGAACCGGAAATGAAATTAAACGCGAGTGATGAACGTCCTAAAGTCAGCGAACGCACGATTTCCCCTCCCGTCATTCTTCCGTCTATCGGATTAGGTTATTACGGCCATTATTGGTAATAACATAAGTTACCTGTCTTCTCCTCAACGGAGGTATCGCTTCGTTGAGGAGGGTTATTTTATCTAATTTATTTTTATCAGGAGCGGAGATGATATTTCCTTATCGCGAACTGAATTTACAGCTCAAAACAGCTGAAATCGGTCTTTCTGCCAGCGAATTGCATGGTTTTTTAAGCGGACTGATTTGCGGTGGCGTGAATGAGCGAAATTGGCAATCAATACTTTATCAATTTACCAATGATAATCACGCTTATCCAACCGCACTTTTATCTTCGGTGAACGAAATTTATCAGGAGATTTCCGCTGAACTCGCCGATATGGACGGCTTTGAATTTCAACCCGGCCTTGTTGAGGGAGAGAATATTTTTCAGTACGCCGACAGTTTATCGGAATGGGCCAATTATTTTTTGCTCGGATTAGGCGTCGTTCAACCGCAGTTGGACAAAGAAAAAGGCGATATTCACGAAGCCTTGGCGGATTTACATGGTATTTGTCAACTTGGTTACGACGAAGAGGATAACGAAGAAGAATTGCGCCAAGCGCTAGAAGAAATTATTGAATACATTCGAACGATTGCCTCGTTATTTTATACCCATTTTCATTCCGCCTCATTCAAGGCACCGGACAGTATACGCTTACATTAGGGGGAAAAATGGATTTAGCTTATGCCGCCGCATTACCGCCGGCAGAATTTAAAGTACGCCGCCAACGTCTCTTTGAACAAATGCAGCCTGGTTCCGCTCTTCTGATCTTCTCCGCTATCGAACAACGACGCAATCAGGATTGTTGCTTCCCGTTTCGGCAGGAAAGTCATTTTTGGTATTTAACCGGATTTAACGAACCGCACGCCGCCTTGCTCCTCGTTAAAAGCGCAGAACAAAATAAAACCGTCGTTTTTTTACGTCCTCGGGATCCCATGATGGAAACATGGAACGGACGGCGTCTCGGTGTTGAAAATGCGACGGCAAAACTTAATGTCGACGAAGCCTACGCGATCAATGAATTTCCATCGATTTTTTCCAAAATCACTCAAAATCTGACCGCACTTTATTACGCACCTGAATTACAGTCATGGGGACAGTCCTTATTCACTCAAAGTGCGGTCAATTTTACGGAGGTTTTTGATTGGCAGCCGATTCTGAGCGAAATGCGCCTTTTTAAATCCGCAAATGAAATTCGCTTAATGCAGCAGGCGGCTCAAATCTCCGCCTTCGGACATATTAAAGCGATGCAGCACATTCGTCCGAATCGTTTCGAATATGAAATCGAAAGTGAAATTTTATATGAATTTCACCGTTTTGGTGCCCGCTATCCGGCTTACAATACGATTGTAGCGGGGGGAGAAAACGCCTGTATTTTGCATTATACTGAAAACGATCAGGTGCTAAAAGATGGTGAGCTCGTGTTGATTGATGCCGGCTGTGAATTTGCGATGTATGCCGGCGATATTACCCGCACCGTGCCGATTAACGGGCGATTTTCTACCGCACAGCGACAAATTTATGCCCTGGTTCTAAAGGCACAAAAATGTGCTATTGAGCGGCTTGTCGTCGGCAATTCAATTAAAAACGCCAATGAAGAAGTTATTCGTCTCTTGGTGAACGGCTTAATTGAGTTGGGCATTTCGCAAGGGAAAGCGGATGAATTCATCGCCCGAGAAGCCTACCGTCGGTTTTATATGCACGGCCTCGGCCATTGGCTTGGGTTGGATGTACATGATGCGGGTGATTATGGTCAACAACGCGATCGACCGTTAGAAGTCGGCATGGTGCTGACTGTCGAACCCGGGCTTTATATTCCTTCGGATAAAGATATTCCCGAAGCCTATCGTGGGATTGGCGTTCGCATTGAAGATAATCTCTTGATAACCGAATATGGCAATAAAATTCTCACTGCGGCGGCACCAAAAGAAATCGACGAAATCGAAAACCTGATGAATTCCGAAAATTTTCTAAAAATGTGATCTAGGGCAAGTTTTTTGTCGAGGCGGCGTGCTATGATGCTAGCCAGTTAAAAAAGAGTAACCCTAAATCAGATAAGGAGTCGATTATGTATAAACACGTTCTTGTTGCCGTAGATCTTTCCGATGAAAGCGATTTTTTGCTTAAAAAAGCAGTAGGTATTGCAAAGCGTAACGAAGCAAAATTATCCATTATTCATGTCGATGTGAATTTTTCGGATCTGTATACAGGGTTAATTGATGTGAATATGTCCTCAATGCAGGATCGCATTTCCTCCGAGACGCAAAATGCGCTCATTTCTCTCGCAGAGGGCGCAGGCTATCCGATTACTGAAAAATTAAGCGGCAGCGGCGATTTAGGACAAGTTCTCACCGACGCTATTCAGAAATATGACGTCGATTTACTTGTCACCGGCCACCATCAAGATTTCTGGAGTAAATTAATGTCCTCTACCCGTCAAGTGATGAACACCATTCAAATTGATATGCTCGTGGTGCCCCTTCGTGACGAATAATTTTGTCGTTTGACAAAAGCTCTTTAATTTAGACCGCACTTTAACACATTGATTTAAAGTGCGGTTTTATTTTTGACGTTTTCACAAAAAGCCTTTTTCTAGCGTCTGAAATATGCCAAAATAATGAGAGAAAGTTTATAATCATTTCATACATAACAAGGTTTTATCAATGAAAACAACAGCAGAAATTAGACAATCTTTTCTTGATTTCTTCCACAGCAAAGGACATCAAATTGTAGAAAGCAGCTCGTTAGTGCCTGAAAACGATCCGACATTGCTTTTCACCAATGCAGGCATGAACCAGTTTAAAGATGTTTTTTTAGGCGTTGATAAACGTCCTTACAGTCGCGCAACAACAGCCCAACGTTGCGTACGAGCAGGCGGTAAGCATAATGACTTGGAAAATGTAGGATACACGGCACGTCACCACACATTTTTTGAAATGATGGGTAATTTTAGCTTCGGCGATTATTTTAAACAGGATGCTATTCGCTTTGCTTGGGAGTTTCTTACTTCACCGAATTGGCTTGGGCTACCAAAAGAACGCCTTTATGTCACCGTTTATGCTACCGATGACGAAGCCTACGATATTTGGCACAACGAAGTCGGCGTTCCGGCGGAACATATTATCCGTATTGGAGACAATAAAGGTGCGCCTTATGCCTCCGATAATTTCTGGGCGATGGGCGATACCGGTCCATGCGGTCCCTGCACCGAAATCTTTTATGATCATGGCGAACATATTTGGGGTGGTTTGCCGGGCTCGGCAGAAGAAGACGGCGATCGCTATATTGAAATCTGGAACATCGTCTTTATGCAATTCAATCGCCACGCTGACGGCACAATGGATAAGTTGCCTAAGCCGTCCGTCGATACCGGAATGGGACTGGAGCGTATGACCGCGGTGTTACAACATGTCAATTCCAATTATGAAATTGATATTTTTCAAAGACTCATTGCAGCAACGGCAGCAATTCTTAATGTAACGGATCCGAATAATAAATCATTGCGCGTTATCGCCGATCATATTCGCTCCTGCGCTTATTTAATCGCCGACGGCGTTATTCCGTCTAATGAGGGCAGAGGCTATGTGTTACGCCGAATTATTCGCCGCGCCGTTCGTCATGGGCATTTGCTCGGCGCCAAAGAAACCTTTTTCTATAAATTAGTGCCGACTGTGATTGAAGTTATGGCGAGCGCCGGTAAAATTATTAAAGAAAAACAAGCCAATATTGAAAAATTATTACGCCTAGAAGAAGAACAGTTCGCACGTACATTAGAGCGCGGCTTAATCCTGTTAGATGAGACCTTGGCGCAAGTGAAAAACGGTGTTCTTTCCGGTGAAGTGGCATTCAAATTATACGATACGTACGGATTTCCATTGGATTTGACGGCCGATGTTTGTCGTGAACGGGATATTCGCATTGACGAAGAAGGCTTTAATCGTGAAATGGAAGCGCAACGTTTGCGTGCGCAATCGGCCAGTAACTTCGGCGTAGATTATAATACGATTATTCGTGTTGACGGCACGACAGAATTTGAAGGATATAACGGAAGTCAATCTCAGTCCAAAGTGACCGCACTTTTCTGCGATGGAAAATCTGTCGATCACATTTCTGCCGGTCAAAATGCAGTTATTATTCTAGAAAATACGCCGTTTTATGCGGAATCCGGCGGTCAAATTGGAGACCGGGGCGTATTGGCGGCACAAGGTGTTCTTTTCAAGGTCGAAGATACACAAAAATACGGCCAAGTATTCGGTCACATTGGTCAATTAGCCGAAGGCAGTTTATCCGTGGGACAAATATTAGAAGCCGAAGTTGATGTGACGCGCCGCCGGCAAATCTCACTAAACCATTCTGCAACCCATTTATTACACGCCGCTTTGCGTCAGGTTTTAGGAGAGCATGTGGCACAACGCGGTTCTTTAGTTTCCGAGGCAACATTACGTTTTGATTTCGTTCAACCGGAAGCGATATCAAGAACACAGTTAATGGATATCGAGCGGATCGTTAATGCACAGATTCGCGCAAATCATGAAGTAAAAACCGTGCTCATGCCGCTTGAACAGGCAAAAGCAAGTGGCGCCATGGCGTTGTTCGGTGAAAAATACAGCGATATGGTGCGCGTTGTTGCAATGGGCGAATTTTCCGTTGAACTATGCGGCGGTATCCATGTGAAACGCACCGGCGATATCGGTCTATTCAAGATTATTAGCGAAAGTGCAATTGCAGCGGGCGTTCGCCGTATCGAGGCGGTAACCGGTGAAAATGCAATAGATTGGTTACATGATCAACAGCGTGTTTTGAGTCAAAGTGCGGATTTAGTAAAATCCGATACAAATTCCTTAACCGAGAAGATTCAGCAATTACAGGATAGAGCGAAAAAAGCTGAAAAAGAATTAGAAACCCTTAAAGAAAAAGCAGCGGCGCAAGCTGGTGCCGATCTGGCCAAAAGTGCGGTTAAAATTCGTAATGTTTCGGTTATTCTGCAACAATTGGATGGTATTGAGTCAAAATCGTTGCGTGTAATGGTAGATGATTTAAAAAATCAGTTAGGCTCATGCGTCATTGCCTTTGTCTCAGCTATAGAGGGCAAAGTTAATCTGATAGTTGGCGTAAGCGCTGACTTAACCGGAAAAGTCAAAGCGGGCGAATTGGTTAATTTAATGGCGCAGCAAGTCGGAGGAAAAGGAGGCGGTCGGCCGGATATGGCTATGGCCGGCGGTTCCCAACCGGAGCAGGTTACCAAAGCATTAGAGGTTGCACATAACTGGTTAAACGATAACCTGTAAGTAAACGTCGATAAAAAATCGATATTGATAGATAGGGAAATTCCCAAACTGAGGAGGTGTAAGATGCTTGTCTTAACTCGCAAAGTGGGTGAAACGGTACTGATTGGTGATGATATTTCAATTTCAGTACTCAATATACGCGGTAACCAAGTAAAAATTGGGATTAAAGCCCCTAAAGATGTGTCTGTTCATCGCGAAGAGATTTACCGACGCATCAAACAATTTTCAGAAGAGCAAAAAAGCTCAATATAATTAATCTGCAAATAAGGAGATGTCATGAGCAAATTAACCTGTTTTAAAGCTTACGATATTCGCGGTCAATTAGGAACGGAACTGAACGCCGATATTGTATACCGTATCGGCCGCGCATTCGGCCAATTTTTAAAACCTAAAAATATTGTTGTTGGCGGCGATGTTCGCCTGACAAGTAAAGAACTTAAAAGTGCGGTAACTAACGGCTTGTTGGATTCAGGTGTAAATGTGATTGATTTAGGCGAAGTGGGCACGGAAGAAGTCTATTTTGCCACATCGTTTTTAAAAGCTGATGGCGGAATTGAAGTAACCGCCAGCCACAACCCGATGGATTATAATGGTTTAAAACTAGTGCGCGCAGGATCCCGCCCGATTAGTGCCGATACCGGTCTGGCAGATATTAAACGCCTTGCGGAAGAGAATAATTTTCCGGACATTACTCAGCGCGGTACTTATAAACAACAATCGGTATTAGGCGAATATGTTGAACATCTTCTGTCGTATATTGATTTGACGAAATTAAAGCCAATGAAATTAGTTATTAATTCGGGCAATGGCGCCGCCGGTCACGTTATTGATGCGATTGAGGCGCAATTTAAAGCAAATCATGTACCGGTGGAAATCGTTAAGGTGCATAATAACCCGGATGGTACATTTCCGCACGGTATCCCTAACCCGATTTTACACGAGAATCGACAAGATACCATTGATGCCGTATTAGCTCATAAGGCAGATATGGGTATCGCCTTTGACGGCGATTTTGACCGTTGTTTTTTATTTGATGAAAAAGGTCAATTTATTGAAGGTTATTATATTGTCGGTTTGCTCAGTCAAGCCTTTTTACAAAAACATAAAGGCGCTAAAGTGATTTATGATCCGCGCCTTGTGTGGAATACCATTAAGCTCGTTGAAGGAAATGGCGGCCAAGCGGTGATGTCTAAATCAGGCCATTCCTTTATTAAGGAAAAAATGCGCGAAGTTGACGCCATTTATGGCGGTGAAATGTCGGCGCATCATTATTTCCGCGATTTTAATTATTGTGATAGCGGTATGATCCCATGGTTACTTGTTATTGAATTACTTTGCACGACAAATAAACCGCTCAGCGAATTAGTCGGTAACAGCATTGATACTTTCCCATCTCCGGGAGAAATTAATAGTAAGTTAACTGATGCGACAAGTGCTATTGCACGTGTTCGTCATGCCTATGAAAAAAATGCGCTTTCAGTAAATGAAATCGACGGAATTAGTATCGAATTCCCGAATTGGCGTTTTAATCTGCGTAGCTCAAATACAGAGCCTGTCGTACGCTTAAATTTGGAAACACGAGGCGATAAAAAATTAATGACGGAGAAAACGGAAGAAATTCTCGCCTTATTGCGTCAATAAAATGTGATTAACTCTGACCGCACTTTAAAAAGTGCGGTCACATATTCATTAGAAAAGGAAAAATGATGAAAGCAATTATCCCTGTAGCCGGTCTCGGCACCCGTATGTTACCCGCCACTAAAGCCATTCCGAAAGAAATGTTAACTTTAGTGGACAAGCCATTGATTCAATACGTCGTCAATGAATGTGTTGCAGCAGGTATTAAAGAGATCGTGCTGGTGACGCATTCTTCCAAAAATGCCATTGAAAACCACTTTGATACCTCGTTTGAACTTGAAACAATGTTGGAAAAACGGGTTAAACGCCAGTTATTGGAAGAAGTACGGTCAATTTGTCCAAAGGATGTGACATTGATGCATGTGCGCCAAGGCAATGCCAAAGGCTTAGGACATGCGGTACTTTGTGGACGCCCTGCAGTAGGTAATGAACCTTTTGTTGTGGTTTTGCCGGATGTCCTGTTGGCGGAATTTTCGGCGAATCAGAAAAAAGAAAATCTCGCAGCGATGATTAAGCGCTTCAATGAAACACAAGCCAGCCAAATTATGGTTGCACCAGTGGCCAAAGAAGAGGTCAGTAATTATGGTATTGCTGATTGCGGCGGTGTAGAAATCAAAGGTGGGCAAAGCACTAAAATTCATACCATGGTAGAAAAACCGTCCGTTGATAAAGCGCCTTCAAACCTTGCTGTTGTCGGTCGCTACGTTTTTTCCGCTGAAATTTGGGATTTGTTGGAACGCACACCGGTTGGCGTCGGCGATGAGATCCAATTAACCGATGCTATTGATATGCTGATCGAAAAAGAGACCGTTGAAGCTTTCCACATGACGGGGGAAAGTTTCGATTGTGGAGATAAAATCGGTTATATGAAGGCGTTTGTTGAATATGGCATTCGCCATGATAAACTCGGTAAAGAATTTAAAGCGTTTATTAAAACATTGGCCAAGACATTATAAACGCTCAAATTAAGTATGAAAAATGCCATTCAATTTTGAATGGCATTTTAGTTCTAGCATTGTGAATCATATGGGCGTAAACCATCCTGAATTTGACCGCACTTTTAGTGTAAAACTATTGACGTGGTAAATAGTGTAGCGGATCAACCGATTTTCCTTTATAGCGAATTTCAAAATGGAGCTTCACGGCATTCGTTCCCGAACTTCCCATTTTCGCAATTTCCTGCCCTGCCCTCACTTCTTGTTGGTCTGTAACGAGCAATTTGTCATTGTGGGCATAAGCACTCAGAAAATCATCATTATGTTTAATGATAATTAAATTTCCATATCCCCGCAGCGCATTGCCGGCATAAACCACGCGACCCGATGCCGCCGCTTTTACCGCCTGTCCGCGAGAACCACCGATATCAATTCCTTTGTTACCACCGTCTGAATTTGAGAATCCTTGGATAATATTACCGGAAACCGGCCATTGCCAAGTAACATTTGAAGCAATCGGTGCGTTCATTCCAATTGGCGCCGGATTTGCCGCTTGAATCGGTTGTTGAGGCGCTGTTGCCTCGCTCCCGCCGGTTGGCGTACCGGTTCCGGATTTAACCGGGCCGATTATCGTGCCGTCGGAACCGATTTGTGTGCCATTGGCGCCTGCAGTATAAGTTACAGTAGACTGCGGTGCCGATGGGCGAGGATTTTCGGAGATCTGTGTTTTAACCGGTTGCGCTACGCAATTTGAAATTTTCAATGTTTGTCCGATACTTAAATGATAAGGTTCAGCCATATTATTTATAGCGGCTAATTCTTTTACATCCATGCCAGCCAAATAAGCGATAAGAAACATTGTATCGCCTTTACCCACTTTGTATGTGCTGCCTTTATAAGAGCCCTTTTGAATTTGGCTATAATCGGGAGCATTTGTATTCGGATTACGTGGCACGTTGACTGTTTGCGTACCGATACATTCTGACATATTACGAGCGGATACTTGAGCCGGTTGCACGGGTTGTTGAGCATAATTAGCAGAAGCTTGCGGATAAGTCGGCTGGAAATTCGGTTGTGGGGTTTGCGTTCCGGTCGGAACCGCCGAGCCCATCGACGGCATGGCGGTTTGTTGAATTTCAGGTTGCCAGCTACCGCCGTTATTGCCAACAGGTTGCATTATACCGGGAGAAAGCACACCGTCCGCATTTTCAATCGGTGCATTGGTACTGGAATTACACGCGGTGAGAATTGTAAAACTCAGCGGTAATAAGAAAAGTCGTTTTTTCATTTTTCCCTCTATTTCATTCTGTTTGGCATACTTTGTGGTTCAATTTCAGGCATAAAGCTTCCCCCGGCAATCGCGCCGGTGCCTTCTACAGGCAGCATAATCCCGTCCGGTAGAGTGTCAGGATCCCGCTCAGCGTAATTTACACAAGCGTTTAACACACATAATGCCGAAATTATCAACATTAACTTATTCATCTATAAATCCTTATTTTAAAATCAGGTAGGCTATAACGGCTAAGACGACAACCGACCAACCGATAACCTCAATTGAGCGACGGAGTTTCGCCGCAAATTTTTCGCCTCCCCACGCGGCAAGTTTCGCTACCAATAAAAAACGGGCAAGACGTGAAATAAACGCGGTAACAACAAACGGCAAGAAGGCCATTTGCATAACACCGGCGCAGATCGTAAAGACCTTATAAGGAATCGGGCTGAATCCGGCGATAAAAACAACCAAAACACCCCACTCTTTAAACCAAGACACTGCTGTCTCCCAGCTTGTTTGATACCCCCACTGATAAATGTAACCGACTACCCAATCATAAGCATAGTAGCCAATTGCATAACCGATTATGCCGCCCAACGCGGAAGCGACGGCAGAAAATAACGCAAATCTGACCGCACTTTGAGGTTTGGACATCGACATCGGAATGAGCATAACATCAGGGGGAATGGGGAAGAAGATCGCTTCAATAAAGCTAACAAAAGATAACCAAAATATGGCTAAACGGTGTTTTGACCATTGCATCGTTTTATCATACATTGCGCCAAATATTTTCATTTTTTTTCCTTATTTTCAAAAGCGCTACATTATTCACTTTCTAACCAATCTTGTAAAGATTGAATTGACGCGTGTGCCGTCATGTCCGTTTGAATCGGCGTAATTGCGACATAACCATGCTTAACGGCATGGAAATCCGTTCCTTCTTGCTCGTTTTCAGGCAATCCGGCCGGACCAATCCAATAAACGGCTTCGCCGCGCGGATCTTGTTGTTTAATCACTTCGGCTGCAGATGAGCGGTAGCCCAATCGGCAAACCTTAATGCCTTTTAACTGCTCGTAAGGCAAATCAGGCACATTAATATTAATAACCTCACGTGCGTTCAGAAGCTTATTATGCAGTTTCGGTATCAATTCACATACGACTTGTGCGGCCGTTTCATAATGTTGCCGTCCGTCTAACGAAACGGCTATTGCGGGCAAACCGAGATGACGACCTTCCAGCGCGGCAGCAACCGTTCCTGAATAAATCGTATCATCCCCCATGTTACAGCCAGCATTAATACCGGAGACGACTAAATCGATCCGGCCGGAAAGAAAACCGTTTAGCGCCAAATGAACACAATCTGCCGGCGTGCCGTTAATACAATAATCGCCATTATCTAAATGTCTCGGTCGTAGCGGTTCGACTAAAGTCAATGCACTGGAAGCCGCACTTCGATTACGATCAGGCGCAACGATAATAACATCGGCAATTTTACGTAATTCGGTCGCTAAAATTTGAATGCCTTCGGCATGAAATCCATCGTCATTACTTAATAAAATACGCATTAATTGCTTTCCTTATATTCTGTGATTAAGCGTCCGCTATTATTTTGACAAAACACCCTCGCCATATTCTGAACGAATGTTGAAATGCGGATGTGGTAATGAGATAAGAGCACATAGATTTATGTTACTCAATGAACTGTCATACAAGGGGGCCAAGATGATTATGGGGGAATTCTACCCTTTGTGCATAATATAACGCAAATATTTTACTTCAACATAAATTGTTTCTATCTTTTCTCGTTAAGAGTTCCTACAATACGAGAAATTTTCAAAAAGGAAACAACATTATGTCAGAATTAACCGAATTACAGGCTGAAACACGCGAAATTATTACGGATTTATTAAATGATGGGAGCGATCCGACCGCACTTTATATTATTGAGCACCATATTGCCCATCAAGACTTTGAACAGTTGGAGAAAATTGCCGTTGATGCATTTAAAGCCGGCTATGAGGTTTCGGAAGCGGAAGAATTTGAAGATGAAAATGGTCATGTGATGTTTTGCTTTGATATTATCAGTGAAGTGGAATTAAAGCCGGAAATTATTGATGCCCAACAGGTGGATATTTTACCCTTAGTGGCGAAATATCAAGGCATTTATGACGGTTGGGGAACCTATTTCGAAGATCCGAATGCCATCGAAGACGAATATGGAAACGATGGCGAATTTTTTGATGAAGATACCGAAGACGGATATAAACGTCTGCATTAAATTGCATTGCTTAAAAACGGATTTTCTATACAATAGCGCAACATTTTTAAATGAGGATACAAAATGAAAGTAGCAAAAAATATCGTTGTAAGCATTGCTTATCAGGTTCGCACTCAAGATGGCGTACTGGTTGATGAAGCGCCTGCAAATCAACCTTTAGAATATTTACAAGGCCATAATAACTTAGTTATCGGCTTAGAAAAGGCCCTTGAAGGCAAAAGTGTCGGCGATAAATTTGAAGTTCAGGTTCAACCGGAAGAAGGCTACGGCGAATACAATGAAGACATGGTACAACGCGTACCAAAAGAGGTTTTTCAGGGCGTAGATGAGTTAGTCGTCGGTATGCGTTTTCTGGCAGACACCGACATTGGGCCAGTGCCTGTCATTATTACCGAAATTGACGGTGACGAAGTCGTTGTTGACGGAAATCATATGCTGGCCGGCCAACCGTTACATTTTACCGTTGAAATCGTCGGTACACGTGAAGCTACATTAGAAGAAATCGCTCATGGGCATATTCATAGCGCTCATCACCATCATCACGATCACGAGAGCGGCTGTGGTTGTGGCGGGCACCACCATCATGATCACGAAGACACTCATAGTCATGGTCGTGGCGGGTGCGGGTGCGGGTGCGGCGGTCATTAAGGTACAGTAGATAAAATGGTTGATTGAGATCGGGTTAAACCCTTGTGGTATAGGGCTTTAACCCGATTTTTGAAAATGAACCAAAATGGTATTTTCTGCCAAAGTTCAAGTATCTGTAAATTTGGTATTAGAAATAAAATTCAATGTTACAGATATGATGAATGTGATAAGATTTTTAACTTCAAAGTTAAATTAAAGGAGCCGTACTAGATAACTAGACTCCTCCCCCTTAACCAATTGTTTTAAAATGGAAATTTGAGATTTTATTTCATTGTGATTAA
>ERZ772967.1435-NODE-1435-length-16466-cov-5.313509_pt1 | contig 16466 bp, 8 predicted proteins | sample MGYA00511677_ERZ772967 | MGnify/ENA primary metagenome ERZ772967 (study PRJEB29015, sample SAMEA2737931) | human oral metagenome | biome: human oral; feature: human-associated habitat; material: dental | place: China | collected 2146 ...
CATATGTAGAGGGACAGGTCGTCAGCAAGACGCTCGTCCAGAACAAGGGGCTCGGTGTCACACTCTTCGCCTTTGCCAAGGGCGAGGGCATCAGCACACATGAGTCGAAGGGCGATGCGCTCGTCACGGCGCTCGACGGTGAGGGCATCATCAAGATTGACGATGAAACCTATACGCTCAAGGCCTGTGAGAGCATCGTCATGCCTGCAAATCACCCGCACTCGGTCTATGCGGCGAAGGAAACACCATTCAAAATGATGCTCGTCGTCGCATTCCCCGAGGCGTAATATATACGCCAATACGATACATTTCTCCCTGATATCAACACCCGTGGCAGAAGAGCCACGGGTGTTTTGCTTTCCTATTCATCCTCCCGCCGCAGTGCACCCCCCTTTTCCTGCTGCAAAAAAATGCGCGGCGAACACTTCATATATTTCTTGAAGACCGTACAGAAATTCTTGTAGTCGCCAAAGCCGTTTTCCTCCGCGACCTCGTAGACGCGATATTTTCCCGAGGAAAGCTGCAGGATGGCGTTCTGCAGACGTGTGCGCGTCAGAAGTTCGAGGAAGGTCTGCCCCGTCGCTTCCTTGAATTTGCGGCTGAGGTAGCTCGCACTCACACCTGCCTCTTCGGCAAGCACTTCAATGCTCAGCTTCTCACGATAATCTTGCTGAATCCGCTTCATTGCGTGCAGCACATAGGGATTGAGCCCACCGTCCGCAAAATAGCGCCGCCAATCAACGCCCTCCACAACGGGTTCCGCCCCCGGTGATGCGCTCTCTTTTGCCAATCTTCGCATGAGTGCGGCAAGCTCCGCCTCATCGACGGGTTTCAGCAGATAGTCTGCCGCATGCAGACGAAGCGCCTTCTGCGCGTAATCAAACTCCGCATAGCTCGTGAGAAAAACGAGCTGCGGCAGGATCCCCTCCGTCCATGCACGCTCTGCCATCTCGATGCCGTCCATGCACGGCATGCGGATATCCGTCAGCACAACGTCGGGACGCTCCCTGCGCAGGAGTTCGAGTCCTGTCCTGCCGTCGGGTGCATCCCCGACAACGCAGCAGCCCATCCCCGCCCAGTCGATCGTGGAGAGCAGCCCCCGCCGAATGATCTCCTCATCCTCAACAATCAGAATGCGCAGCATCTCCCTCAGCCCCCTTCCCCATCGTTACGGGCAAAACCATCGTTACGCGCATCCCGCCCTCCGCGCGCCGTTCAATCTGCATCCCGTATTCCATTCCAAAAAGCAGCTGAATACGCCGATGTATATTGTATACCCCTGTGTGCACAGAGCAGTTCTCACCGCGCTGCATCATCGTACGCAGATGCTGCAGCGTTTCCTCCGCCATCCCCGTACCCGCATCCTCAATCACGATGTGCAACTGCCCATCATCAATCGCAACGCGCGTGAATATATGAATCTCGCCCTCCGCATTCGCCCCATAGTGGATGGCGTTCTCCACGATGGGCTGCAGCAAAAGCTTCGGCACGAGGCAGTGCATCGCCTCCTCGACGATCTCCTGCCGATAGATGAGACGCGCACCGAAACGCTGGCGTTGGATCTCAATGTAGCTGCCGAGGTGGCGAATGTCCTCTGCGAGCATCACACGCTGCACGCGATTGTCAATACTGTAGCGCAGGAGTGCGGAGAGTGCCGTAATCATGCGAACCGCCGCATCCGGCTCAAGTTTCGTCATAAATTTGATGTTCTCAAGTGTGTTGAAGAGAAAATGCGGATTGAACTGCGACTCAAGCTGCCGCAGTTCAGAAAGCACGCTTGCACGTGCCTTTTCTTCATTTTCCTGCATCAGGCGAACAAGACTTCGTACCATGCGGTTGTACTCGCCCGCGATCTCCTCGAATTCATTGCCCGTACGAATGGCTAGTTCACGATCCAATTTCCCATGCCGTACAGCGCGGAATGCCTCGACGATTTCATCCATCGCACGTGTCTTCTCCGCCATATCGCGGCGCACGCGAAAGAAGATGAGCGGCACCATGAGGAGGAGCACGGCGAAGAGGATTGCCGCCCCCGTCGCAAACTGGGCAATGCGGTTGCCGACAGGCAGAATGGCATAGACGATGAACGCCCCGTCAAGCACGGATTCCTGCGCCACATAGAACTGCTGCCCGTCCAACTCGATCAATCCATGCGCGTTCACGAGTTTCGGTACGACCTTATGAAAGACTGCATCGCGAAAGATTGTCATCGTGGAAAACGGCGCACGTCCCTCGCGGTCGGCGATGACGAAGTGCATCTTCTCTCCGGTCTGGAGTCGTTTCTCAAGCTCGCGTACGGATAGGACAAAGACTGCATACCCCTCTGTTTCCGCAGTTGTCTGCCCGCTCGTCTGCGGTGCGCGGATTGCCTGACCGACAACGTAGTCCCACTCACGTTCATTCTGCGGGACAAATTCCTGCACACTGCCCGCCGCCTGTTCCTCCATGCGTGAAAAAATGCCCCAACGCGCGGTCGGCAGTGCAAGATACGCGGGGACACCGGAGCGCGTCTGAAACAGAACATTTCGCTCGGCATCCAGAAGATAAAAACGCGGGAGCTCGCCGTGTAAATTCAGCTCTGCATATAAATTTTCAAAGAATACACGGCGCCCTTCCCCATCCGCATAGAGGCCCCCGATGCCATGCATCGCGATCACAGCCGCACGCGACTCATAGTCATGCGTCAGTTCCGTAAAGATTTCGCCCGCGATCCGCGCTTCCTCCTCCGTGCGCGCCGCCACATTCCGCTGCCAATAGACGGCGGCAAGCAGGATGCAGATGAAGGCGATGAGGAAGCCCGGTATGAGCGCATATTTTAAGAGTGCAGAGCGCACTTCATCCTGAAAGCGCCGCATAGTCCCTCCTTTCCGCTCATTCAGTCGATTTCAATTCATTATAACAAAATCTTTTCCAAATACAAAATACCGAAGGGATTTCTCCCCTCGGTATTGTTATCAGTGATTCCCTTACTGCACGCTCGTAAAGATATCCTTGAACTTGTCGAGCCATGCCTTCTTGTTCTTCTCGACCACCTGCTCCTCATCGTCGATGATCTTGATCTGATCCTTCGGCAGGAGTCCGACCGGCGCATCCACGTCGTCACGCACGGAGCGGCGGTGGAGCTGTGCCGTAATGATGCTCTGCGCCTCCTTGCTCGTGATGAAGTCGATGAACTTCTTCGCGTTTGCCATGTGCTTTGCGTTCTTGATGATGTAGATACCGTCGGGCTTGGAGATGACGCCTTCCTTCATATAGACGAGCTTCACGGGTGCGCCGTCCGCGACGTACTTCGCACCGCCCTCTTCAAACGTAAGACCCACGGCATACTCACCATCCGCAACGCCCTTGTAGACCGCAGACGAGCCGGAGAGCAGCTTGCCGTCGAGGTTGCGGCAGAACTTTTCCACATAGTCCCACCCCTTGTCGGGATCGCCGTTGCCCATTGCATAGAGCATGTTGATGAGGTGCTCGTAGGACGAGGAGGACTTCGACGGATCGGCAAATGCGATCTTTCCCTTGAGTGCAGGGTTCAGGAGATCCTCATAGCCCTCGACCTTCACATCGCCGAGGAGATTCGTATTGATCATGATGACGCTCGGGATGTCCGTGAAGCGCGTCATCGGTCCCTCGGTGTTCTTGAACGCTGCCTGAATGTGATCCTCGTTCACCGAGGTATAGTTCTCGAAGAGATCCGCCTTCGGCTTCATTGTGTTCAGCGAGCCGCCCCAGAAGATATCGCCGAGCGGGTTTGCCTTCTCGGACTCAACGCGCTTTAAGAGTTCGCCCGTGCCCGCCGCGATGACTTCGACCTTCACGCCGCTCTGCTTCTCAAACTCCTCGACGAGGGGATTGATGAACGCCAACGGGTGCGGGCAGTAGATGACGAGCGAATTGTCGTCCGCTGCCGCCTGTTTTTCTCCCCCGCCGCAGCCGCTGAGGGCGCCGCCCAGCATCAGCGATGCGGCAAGGACGGCAAACATTTTCTTGAGTTTCATGAAAAGACCTCCTTTGAACAAAAAGACATCTATGCAAAAGGCATTTGCCTGAGAACACATCGTCTACAATGTGACATCCTTGCTCCCCGACACGCGGAAGAAGATCACCATCGCGAGGATCGTCGTGAGCGTGAGGATTGTCGAGAGTGCCGCCGCAGTACCGTAGCTCGCGCGGATGACCTCGGTGTAGATCGCAACCGACATCGTCTTCGTTGCCCCCGTGAAGAGGATGACCGAGGAACTGAGTTCGTTGATCGCCGTGATCCACGAGAGGATCGCCCCGCTCATGACACCGGGCAGCATCATGATCGCCGTCACCTTAAAGAAGGTCTTGAGGGGTGATGCGCCAAGACTGATCGACGCCTCCTCGATGCTCGGACTGATCTGGTAGAGGATCGCCGAGCTCGAGCGCAGCGTGTAGGGCAGACGCCGAATGACAAGCGAGATAATGATGATGAGCGCCGTTCCCGAAAGGAGGATCGGCTCATCATTGAACGCGAGCAGGAGCGTGATGCCAAGCACCGAACCGGGAATAATATACGGAAACATCGTGAGCGTGTCAATGATGTCCGTGAGCACGCTCTTGCGCCGTGTCGTGAGATATGCAACCGTCATGCCAAGGAAGACGATGGCGAGGATCGCAGCCGTACTGTAAAGGTAGGTGTTCGAAATCGCCGTACCGAGGCTACTGAATATCGTCGTATAGCTATCGAGTGAATAGCCGCCCGTAAAGACCGCGCCGCGTGTTTCAAGAAACGATGTGTAGATAACAACGAGCTGCGGAATCATCGAGAGTGCAACGAGCAGGTAGATCAGGACGTGCATGAGTGTGTTCCCCGCGCCCTTCATCTCCTTCATCTCGATGGGACGCAGCGAGCTCATCGTAAAGGATTTGCGGCTCACGACGTATTTTTGCAGCAGGAAGATCGTCGATGTGATGACGACCATGATCGCTGCCATCGCCGCCGCAAAGTTCGCCTGATCGCCGACCTCATTGATGAACTCCGAGTAGATCATGACCGGCATGACGTTGAAGCCTTCGCCGATCAGCATCGGCGTGCCGAAGTCCGCCATCGCGTTCATAAAGACCATAAGCGCGCCCGCGAGAATCGTCGGCGTGATGAGCGGCACAATGACCGTCACCACCTTGCGGACACCGCTGCACCCGAGGCTTTCCGCCGCCTCGATCAGCGCCGCATCGATGTTCTTCATCGCGCCTGCCGCATAGAGGTAGATGAATGGATAGAGCTTGAGCGTCAGGACGAGCAGGATGCCCGTGAACCCGTAAATTGACGGGAACTCATACTGAAACGTATTTTGAAGCCACTGCGTCAGGATGCCGCTGCGTCCGCCGATGAGGATCCACGAGTACGCGCCGATAAACGGCGGCGAGAGGAGCGAGATGATAATGCAGATCTCAAGTGCGCTCTTCCCGCGCACACGATAGAGCGTCATGAAGTACGCGAGCGCCGTGCCGATCACGATTGCGAGCACGGTCACGCATGCCGTCACGCTGAAGCTGTTGATCATCGACTGGTAGTAGTATTTCCGCTCAAAGAAATGCGTGAAATGCGCGAGCGTGAACTCCCCCGTCACGGCGTCCTGAAACGCCGAGGCAAAGAGCGAGAAGAGCGGATAGATGAGAAAGAGTCCGAAGACCGCAATGGAGAGAAGCGTGATGCCCGTCCAGAAATCCCAGCGCAGATTCTTACTCATAGCGCACCACATCCTTCAGGATATTACGCGAACCATCTGCCGTGAAGATATTCACCTTCCATGCGTTCGGGCGTAGATGCACTGTGTCCCCGACCTCAAGATGCTGCGTCGCATGACCGAGATCCTGTGAGAACTCGAGCGACGCCTGATGCGGCAGAATCATTTCCTCATCGAAGTCGAGACTGTAGTTGATGTATTTGCCGAGGAAGACCTTCGTCTTCACCTTGCACGGCAGACCGTCGTCCTGAATCGAAAGCTCCTCGGGACGCACGGAGATCACGACCTCCATGCCGTCCTCCGCCTCCTCGCCAAGGTTCGCCATCATCATTTCATAGCCGTTTCGGAAGACGACAGCCGCCTCTCCGCCCGATTTTTTCACGCAGCCGTAGAAAAGGTTCGAGTGTCCGATAAATGTCGAAACAAAGATATTCCACGGACGTTCGTAGATCGTCTGCGGCTGCGCCGTCTGCTGGATCTCGCCCTTGTTCATGACTGCGATGCGGTCGGAGATGGAGAGCGCCTCCTCCTGATCGTGGGTAACATAGACCGTTGTGATGCCGACCTTCTTCTGCACCTCGCGGATCGCGGAGCGCATCTCGATGCGCAGTTTCGCGTCGAGGTTCGAGAGAGGTTCGTCCATCAGCAGCACACTCGGATGAATGACAATCGCACGCGCGAGTGCGACGCGCTGCTGCTGACCGCCCGAGAGGCGTTCGGGCAGACGATCCTGATAGTCCGTGATCTGCACCACATCGAGAATGCGGTCAACCTTCTCCTTCATCTCCGCCTTCGGCACATTGCGCAGCTTCAATCCATACTCCACATTCTGCCGCACCGTCAGATGCGGGAAGATCGCGTAGCTCTGGAACACCATGCCGATGTTCCGCTTGTGCGCTGGAATGTCGTTGATCCGCTGCTCATTGAAGAGGATATCCCCGCCCTCAATGCTGTTGAACCCTGCGATCATGCGCAGGAGCGTTGTCTTGCCGCAGCCCGACGGCCCGAGCAGTGTAAAGAACTCACCGTTGCGGATGTGTTCCGTAATCCCCGGAATGATCGTGAGATCGCCGTACTTCTTCACGGCATTCTCGATGTGAATCGCTACGCTCATATGATCCCCTCCAAAGTCCATCTATTTCGGATAACATCGAATCCTTTCGCACTATATTCGTCTGATTATTTATAGTATACGAAAAGAAACAGCAAAAGAATATCCACAAATCTGTAAAATTATCCGAAAAACTGAACTCATTGGAGGAAAAAGCAGCTACGCCAAGGATGCAGACTTCTTCTTGGCGCAGCTGCTTTCATTTGCACTTACACGCAAATATTTGAACGGTTTTTTCTCCCTATTCCTCAAACCTGAAACTATCAACCTTCAGCGTCCGACAATTTTCCGATACGGTGGTCACCACGTTCGGCGGCGTGCCGCTCGGAAGATGGATGTCTACATCCAAGCGAATCGTCGCATCTGCGCCGGGCAGGCTGAGCAAATGGGAAAGAACTTCGCTCATATATATGCTGACCTCCTTATTGATGCGAACGCTGTCGAGCGCTACATCCATGGAAAAATGCCTGTTCTGTGGCACTTCCGAAACGATGCTTTTCCTTGTCGCTGGATTTTCCTGCTCCTCCTCCCCTGTTTGCTCCTCTCTCTCTCCATTCGTAGAGCCGGACGCCGAGATTGGCTCGGATTCACCCGCACGCTTTTTCTCGTCCGCCGCAATCTGCTTTTCGGCAGCTTCCTTTTTCACGACAAGACCGTACATCGGCACTTCGCCCTCGATCTCCTGCCGAAGTTTGAGGTTCATGTAGCGGCTGCCGTCAAACGTCTCGGCAAGAGCAAAGCCGTCCTCTGTCATGACGCCCTTACGAATCGTATCCAAAAGCACTTGGACGTCCCGCAGTCTCGACAGATAGCAATAGGATGCAAGGTATTCCCAAAGCTGCTTGATCTCGATGGCGTCCTGATCTTTCCACAGCCACTTGTCCAGTTCCATTTTCAAGAGAACAGGGCCCCATGCCCGGATCAGATTGTCATCGCCCGTGAGTCTCTCGGCGCACTTCTGCACATTGTCGAGCTGTGTGCAGGAGATCTCGGCAATGTTCCAACGCACATCCTTGATATTTTCCTCAGCGTCAATGTAAGGTGCGAATACCCACGCATAGGCTTGTGAAAGTCGCATGACGAGATTCGCTTCCACCTGCTGGATGCTGGCGTCCGCCTCGCGGATTTGCGCTTGGTCGAGGTTGCGCCGCTCCGCCTCATCGCGAATCAGTTGCCATGCCTTGAAGCGGCGGACGATTTTTTGCAGTTCAAACATCCTGCCCTTGTCCGGGGCGAGGAACACCAGCATATTCTTGTACTGACGAGGCGACGTTCCCCGCATTTCCAAGATTTCCTTCGCTTGCTCAAGCGCCGCTGTATCTTTCTGACCTCGCTCGTGAACATCCGTCATCGGCAGTATCACGAGGCGCACCCGCTGCTCATCCGGCACATCCGCTGAAGACGGGCAAATATGGATGCCGCAAAAATCGGGCGAGGACTTCCACTTGCGAAGACGCATTTCGATTTCCCGCTCCACCTCGTCGGAGGCAATGCGGCTCTCCAAATCCTGCACCAACTTGCGAAGCGTGGGGCGGTTGTCGTACCAGCAGCGCGTACCAGTGTCGTTCGTATAGAGATAGGCGAGCTGGCTCTTGAGTTTGCCCAAGACGTCGCCAAAGACGGCGATGTCCTTTTCTTCCTGCGGCTGCACGACGCCCAAGCGTATATGGCTCTCTTCCACGCCGCGAATATTCTGCTCCCGGACGCTCGGCGCACTGCCGAGGAAAATCGTCCGCGCCGTTCTCCTCGCCGCCATGAGCGCCCCATAGCGCGAATTTCCTCGGTCGAGCTTCATTGGCTCGGAATCACGCCCGTCAATCTCGGAATCAACGATTGCATTCCAATTCTCCGGCAGATAGCGGATCAGCTCGTCACGAATCTGGGGAATAGCGAGCGGAATCGATCCCGGCATTATCATGCAGCTCGCATCGGCGTTGATCCAAAGATGATACGCCACGCCCGCCATCAGACGCAGGACGCCGCGCGTCTTTTGGAACCTCTCAATCGTCGCCCACTCGTCATAGAGGAAATGGAAAAATTCAGGATGAATCGGATAGCAATTCACCATCTCCTGTTGATAAGAAACATCCTTTGCCTCCACCGGAAAATCATCGCCATGCATGCGGTACATCTTATTAAAGGCGGCACAAATGGCATCGCGTGCCGCCTCGTCCTGGCACGGAAGGAAAAGTCTGCGCCGCACGACTTCAAAGCTTTCGTTCGCCGCCACCGGCTTCCAGATGGACTCCATGCGCCCGAAGGTATGCTCGATCTGCGTCAAAACCTGCTGCCCTGCATCGCCGCCGACTTCGATTTCTGATTCCGGCAAGGATGCGACCACCATACTGCGACGGCTGGCACGAGCCGCCTCGGTAAGCTCCTGGATAAAAGAGATGAGATTGTCAAACGAGCCGGCGGGAAGCCCCTGTATTCCGTAGAGTTTCTTGGCGTAGGCGACCAGCTCATCCACGAGGATGAGGCATGCCCCACATGCATCGAGCATATCCCGCAGGGCTTCCGAGCCGGGCGAAACGCCGCGCTTATCAGCCTCCTTCACATAGTCGTACAGCTTGGGATTTTTCGATGCGTAGGCAAGCTGAGCGGTGATCTCGCCCCACAGCGTATGGATGGTAATGCCCGGCATATAGATCGGACGCTTCGCCTTGGCAGGATTGAGTGCCGTGCCGACAACGACAGCCACCTGCACGTCTTTCGGCAGCTCTCCGATTTCGGCTGCCGCGAGAACGGCCTGCACATTCTCCGACTGCGCCGGGCGGAGCTTGCCGTGAAACAGATGATAGAGCGCCAGCATGCTGTGCGTCTTGCCGCCGCCAAAGGACGTCTTGAGTTGAATGACCGGTTCGCCGTCGCCAAGCCCTAAACGCCGGAGTGCCTGCGACAGAAGCCCCTTCATCCCCTCGGTCACATAGGTGCGCGCGAAAAATTCCACAGGATCGAGATATTCGGCGCTCCCCTCGCCGCGTGCCACCTGCGCCAAATCCGCCGCGAATTCCGCCTGCCGATAGCGTCCTTCCGCCACATCCGGATGCGGACGCATGACCTCTCGCCAGCTTTTGAGCCTGCCGATCGGCTCCTGCATGATGCCCGTGTTCGTCCTTGATGCAGCGGGAACGACTTCCGTCTGCGCCGCATTTCTGGAGCCTGCCGCATCGCCATAGGCCTTCTCACGCCAAAGATTTCGAAGCTCGATCGTATATTCGTCATCGAGCTGTTCACACATGCGCGCCATGGTATCGAGTGCACGCGCCGTATAGGAGTCATTGAAGACCTTCCACTCCGTGTGCGCCCATTGGTTGCGGACGGTATTGAGCTCCTTGACCCAGTTGTAATGATTGCGGGAGAGCTTCTTGCTGAAGATCTCCCGCCAATGAAGATCCATGAGAATAAGACAGCATTGCACATCCATCGAATCGGGCAATTCGGCATAACTGCCTTTCGCAGGAAGATTTCGCTTCTGCTCCTCGTACAAGACGCCCAAGACGCCCGTTTGCCACCAATTATCTCGGAACGCTGCCATGAGCTCCCGCGCCACATAGGGAACCAGCGCCTCGCGAAGAATGTTGTTGAGGGCGCGTCCAACGAGTTCGTGATTTTGTTCATTCATTGCAATTCACCGCCTAAAAATCGAAGGATATGACTTCCACATGCTGATTTCTGAGTTCTTCCCGACGCATCATGATGTCTGTCCACGAGATGACGAGATTGTTATAGCCCGTACCTTCCTGCGCCCAGCCCTTTTGGTCGGCAATTTGATAGAGCCGATAGGCGAGATGCTTGATGCTTTCTCCGCTGGAAATGACCTCGGAAAGTCGTTTAGCGCAGCCCTCAATGCCGGTTTCTCCGAGCTCGCGCACCAACGTCTGCACCCAAAGCCAAGTGCTGTCTCCTGTAGAGAGTGTTACGGGGAGTTCATCACGATCTTTCAGCCGCACTTTCCCCTTGGCGGCATGCACGATGCCCATATCCTGCAAGCGGTTCACAGCAACATTTCTCGCCCGTGCGAAACCCTCTGCATCACCGAAGACGATTTCGTTAAACCCGCATTGCATGTATAAGTCCACTGCAAAGCGACTCTCGGCATCGAGATTTTCTCCCTGTCCATAGAAGTACTCATCCAATGCCTGATTGATAAGCTTCAGCGCAGTCCGCACGGTCATGGGAGAGCCGTCCGATTCGAGGACAGCCGTATAGCGGGAGTAAACACTGATACCTGGACCGATGGTTGATTGTCTCATATCCACGGGAGCAATATTTGAGGCTTGCAGGTGCGCGAGGGACGATTCCAATTCCCGTCTGAGTTCGCGCAGAAAATTCTTGCGCGTGCATGTGGTGGCAGTCGCATCACGTTTGCGACAAACGAGGACGATAGATGAGGCGAGAGCGTTTGAGTCAATTTCTCTGGTACGTCCAGGTTTTTCTGTCCGCACAGGCCAGGTTCCCATTATCATAAATCCCGATTCAATAATGGCATTAAGCATTGTTTCCCAGCCGGTAGACGCAACGCCATCTGCTTCACTATCTGTTTGCTTAAAAGCGTAATATATTGTCATTGGCACATCGTTCGCGACGTATTTATAAATAAGCTGACAAGTATGTGCCATTCCATGTTCAAAAAATTCCTTTGCTCTAATTTTATTTCCCTGAAAGCGCCCTGGTTCAGCAACCAATTCTAATTGTTTTGGAGTTTGTATTGTGGAAAATAGCTGTGGTCTCATATCATGTAAACTGCGACGCATCCACATATAAAAATAATCTGATAAGTTTGCATATCCGATATTGTCATAATAGGGAGGATCTGAAGATACAAGTACATTATGAATGTTGTTTTCTTCAGCGGCATCATGCTGCATTACAGTTCCAACATTATTGGTTGGTAGAACTTGAACACAATTAACAATCATTCCAAGCATATTATTAAAGCTACCAGCCGTACCAGTTAACATATTTGGCTCGGCAAAGTCCCAAACCATTGGGATTGCCTGACGTGCAAATGTACCTCTGGTAGACTCTACTGTAGTACGCCAACCGCATAGACTTGAATTTGTATCTGCCAATTTGTCAACTAAAAACGCCAAATAAACAGAAACGGCCGTACCATATTCTTTTGTTCCACCATCAGCAAGGATGCTCGCCTTTATCTCTGATATGGTGTCACTAAAAATAGTCAATGCTGTAAGCTGACGATTTGTGAATAAATCGGAAAAATTGAGCATACCGTATCCCTGTGCACTAAATCCAAGTGCTTGTTTTGGCATTGCAGCTGTGGGGGCATTTTCAGGTTTAGAAACCATTGCTGTTCTTATATGTTCCGTATTCGCCTCTAAGTAAAGGCGTCCATTTTTTGCTTCTGCTACAATAGCCATCATTTGAACACCCACATGTCCAGACATAGCTTCCTTGCGCACATGAGCCAATGGCACACTCGCCCCACAAGAGATACACGTCGCACCTGTTCTCCCTACCGTCCCCTCCCGCACATCTCCCTTTCCATAGCGCACTTCAAACCGTACCTTGCCACCTTCCACAATCGGTTCGAGATACGCTTCCTTGCCCGCCTTCTTCGACAGCCAAAACGACTTCACAAGCGGCATCTCGCAGCCGCAAGCTGGATTCGGGCACTTCACCGTCCTCGCCCAAATCCATGCGATGACGGTCGCTTCCTGCCCCGTCTCCGGGACTTTCACCTTCGGATAGAGATGACCGATCTTGGCAAAGGCTTTCTCCTTGAGCAGCTTCCCATAGTAGGCAATATCATTCGCAAGCCCCTCTGCTCCATGCCATTCGACATCAATGAGAGACTTTGCCGCAGGGTTCACGGGCGGCCGGTCTTGGAACTTCGCAGGGATCTCGATCATCGCCTTGTTGATCATGACCGCCACGGGATTCAGATCGGCAGCAATGGCTTTCAGCCCCAAGCGCTGCGCCTCCAAGGGAATCGTGCCGCCCCCGGCGAAGGGATCAAAGACAGGCGGTGGATTGCCGCCTGTCGATTTCTTGATTTCCTCGTACGCCTCGGCAAAAAGCGCTTTGTCGCCGCTGTTTTCCCAGACGACGAGCTTTTCCAGCAAGCGAAAGAGACGCTGCCGCTCCGCATCCTGCGCCTCCTCCGTGGGAAATTCCTCCGGATGCGAGGACGGATCATCCACGAGGGAGGCAAAGAGCACCGCCCGCGCCGTGGCGAGCGGTCGCCTGGCCCACCAAAGATGAAGCGTCGACGGATGCCCATGACGAATGGATTTTTCCCGCGCCGAAGCCGCATTGATGGCATCGAGAGGGATAGCTACTTCGATCAGTTTTTTCTTCATGATATAAAACTCTCTCCAATCAAGATTTATCCATGCTGTTTTTTGAAAAACTTCAAATACCCTGGACATTTCCATAGTCTACCGTGACTATCACGACACCATTCGATGCCGTTGATATCTCGGAAAAACATCGTTGCTGTGACCGATGACAGAGCTTTCGGTGTCCCTAGTTCTTCGGCGGTCATATACACTTTGTCCAAGTCACTCGCATTAGGAAGAATCACATCGCGCTGATCGTAAACGCCATACGACTTTTCCCTGACCGTATCCTTGTCATACGGACAACCGATGACGTATACATCGTAGATGGGGCTTTCAGAGAGATTGATAATCGCCACATCCATAAAATTCTTATTATCAAAATCCTGTCCGATAATCCAAAGCGCCACACTTCGTGCATACTTCATCTCATCTTCTCGCTTGGTATAAGCATGAGTTTGATAGGCTATATACCATAATCCACATGTTGCGATACAGGAAAAGAACGCTGCAATGCAGGATCCAATGGATGACAGCATGGAAGGGGTGATGGGTTCGTACGAACACACGATGGCTACCTCCTCAAAATACACTCACCCTGTTTGAGCAAATCAGTAATTTTATATATCACACTCACCGCGCCAAAATCCGGTGAGCTGCTAAACGGCTTTTGCAAATACGTCGTTTTCGTCTTATTTCCGTCCACCGCGACGATTGCCAAAATATATGCATCGGGCTTGTTCAGCGCGGTCAAGATTTCATTCTTGCTGACCGTCACCGTATCGGCGTCGGCTCGCCTGCCCTTGACCTCGACAAAGCGAAGGCAGTTCCCATCCTGTCGAAGAGTCTCGGGCACGAATGATTCGATGTCATAGCCGCATTTCGCCATGCTCACATCCTTCGGTTCATATCCCAGTTCACGCTCAATGGCTTCTACCATCTGCATGGCGACTCGCTCGATTTCTGCGCGTGATGCTCCATCTGCTTCCGCTGCGTCTCCATCCGTCTCGCCGAACCACCCTTTCGGAACAACGAGCGCACCGCCTGCCACGACGGGAGGCATCGCTGTGATCTTGCGCTCCTGCGCGATTTCAGCCAAGCGCTTCTCCAATCTTGCCGTCAAATCTTCGGCTCTTCGTGCGGCTTGGTCGGCATTGAGCCTGGCGTTGCGCTTGCCGGCGCTCTCCTTCTCGCGAAGCTCATTGGCGCGAAAATCCCAATAGCGAATTTCACTCGTCAGCCTTTCTTTTACCGCACGTTCCATCTTGTCCAACAGAGCGTTCTTGCATTCGCGCACTTCGCGTAAATGGGCAGGAATGATGTCTCGTATGGCGTAGCCGACAGCGATCTCCTCCACTGCCTCCTTGAGCCAATCCTCTTGCTGAAGTGCCGAACGTACGCGCTCTTTCTCTTCGTCATTCGGCGCACGATAATCCAAATAAGGCGCGTATCCTGCTAGGAACGCCTCACCATTTTTACGAATCTCAACAAAATGCACACGCTTTGAGATCACGCGCCTTCGACCTGTTCCGGGAATGATCTGCCCGTCTTGTATACTGTTTTCGATATAAAACAGTAGGCGCATTTCCTTGCCGCCATCGGCATCGTCCACAAAGATCGTCCCCCGCTTGAGGTCACTGCCGTATTTTTCACGAACGAGGTCGCTCATGGCGGAAAGAAGCGGCGAACCGGGCGTGATAAAGGACGCGGGGACAAACCCAGGGATGTTTGCATTCCTCTTGTCAAAGCAGATGCGCTCGTAGCGGGAAAGCACAGGCTCTCCGAAGCCGATCTGCATGTCACGGCTACGAATATCAAACGGCACGCGAGTAATCTCGTACCGTCCGGGTTCACGTTTATAAATACGCCCATTCAACAACTTGAATGCGGCAAGGAAAAAACTCTCCACAAAGAACGGTTGGAGCTTTCTGGCTTCCATGCGTTCCATGTTCTCGCGAATGCGAGCCACGACGCTTTGATTCATGACATCTTCCGTCAAGGCGCGTTCCGTCAACATCTCCTCCAACTTCTCCCGATTGAGCGAAGAATCCATGACGGTATTGAGCCGCTCCCTTGTCTCGGGATCATTTCCGTAACGGATGGCATCGATCAGAAGTTCTCGAAGCGGCTTGTTGTCAAAGGACAGCTTGCCCAATATATCAAAGACCTTGCCGCCCAAGGCCTTTCTCTCCTCTTCCAATTTGCCGAAAAGCCGCTGGAACACATCGCCTTCCCGTGTTCCTGTCGCCACCAAATTCCAAAGATGACACACTTCCGTCTGCCCGATGCGATGGATGCGCCCAAATCTCTGTTCCAGCCGATTGGGATTCCACGGCAGATCATAATTGATCATTAGGTGTGCTCGCTGCAGATTGATGCCTTCACCGGCAGCATCCGTAGCAACGAGCACCAAGACGCTTTTATCCTGCTTGAAGCATTCCTCGACCTTGCGCCGTTCATCCCGTGCCATGCCGCCATGAATCGTGACGACAGCCTCGGCACATCCGAGCAAAGAGGATATTTTCTCCTGCAAATAATAAAGCGTATCCTTATGCTCCGTGAAAATAATGAGCTTTTCCCGTTCGCCGTTCGCTCCAACGATATTCTTGTTTTCTTGCAGAAGCCGCGACAGTTCATCCCACTTCCTGTCCTCGCCGCTCGCGCGTACTTGCCCCGCCATCTTGACAAGACGGTGAAGCGTCCGTATCTCTTCCTCCATTTCGGCGATGGTCTGCGCTGCACTGGTTCGCGCAGCCATCTCATCCTCGGCAGCCTCGGCCTCGCTGCTCGGAGAATCCTCCCAGTCTTCGGCATCCCCGTAACTTCCGAAATCAAAATGGAATTCACTTGCACGTCGTTTCAGCTTTTCTTCCTGCAGCAGCTGCTCCAAGCGTTTTGCCCTTCGATCCAAAGAGCAGTAAATGGCTGCAGGAGACGACGCCAGCCGCCGCTGCAGAATGGTGAGTGCGAATCCCACCGTGTTTTTGCGGTCGCTGTCCAAACGCTCCGCGCGGTTGAAGCCGTCCTGCACGTACTCCGTCACCTCTTGATACAGCTTCGCCTCCATCGGGGAGAGGTCGTAATTGACCGTATAGGCGATTCGCTCGGGGAACAACGGCCTCCCATCAAACTTCAAAAGTTCTTCCTTCACCAAGCGGCGCATTACATCGGATACATCCACCGCTTGTTGGCTGTCACGCTTGACACCCTCGAAACGATCTGCATCAATCAGCGACATGAACAAGGCAAAATCGCTGTCTTTGCCATTATGAGGCGTAGCGGTCAAAAGGAGAAAATGCCTTGTGATTGAGGACAGAAGCCTTCCCAGTTGAAACCGTTTCG
>ERZ772967.1436-NODE-1436-length-16450-cov-19.177188_pt1 | contig 16450 bp, 14 predicted proteins | sample MGYA00511677_ERZ772967 | MGnify/ENA primary metagenome ERZ772967 (study PRJEB29015, sample SAMEA2737931) | human oral metagenome | biome: human oral; feature: human-associated habitat; material: dental | place: China | collected 2146 ...
GCGCACTGCGACGACGCCCGGTTCAGCCGGCCTCGGGCTGGACGTAGCCGGCCTCATCCTCCTCGAGGTCACCCGTGGAACCTGCGGCGACGGCGGAGCGGCCCAGGATGAGGGTGTAGGCCCACAGCAGTGCCAGCGCACCGGCTCCGATGGCGATCTTGACCAACCAGGGGATGGGGGCCGGAGTCACGAAGGCCTCAATGAGTCCGGCGACGGCCAGGGCGGCGGTCAGGCCCACGGCCACCGTGATGAGCGCACGCCCCTCGGCGGCCAGCGCGGCGGTGCGGCTGCGCCGGCCGGGGACCAGCATGGTCCAGAAGAGCTTGAGTCCTGCCGCGCCGGCGATGAAGATGCAGGTCAGCTCCAGCAGGCCGTGCGGCGAGATGAGCGAGAGGAACACGCCGAGCATGTCGTGGTCGGCCAGGATCGCCCCGGACTGTCCCACGCTGACGGCGTTCTGGTACAGCATGTAGAGCGGCAGGAACCCCGTGATCCCTCCGGCCACGCAGATCGCTGCGATACGGGCGTTATTCGTCCACACCGCAGCGGCGAAGTCGGGGGCGGAGTACGTGGAGTAGTAGGACTCGAAGGCCTCATGGGCGTAGGTGTCCAGCTTCTCGGGGCTGCCCAGAGCGGCCATGGCCTCCGGACTGCGCAGGGTCCACGCCCCCACCACCAGCGCCAGGGCGATCTCGGCAACCATGACCCCGCAGGTCCACCACCGGATGCGGTACAGGGCCGCGGGCACGGACTGGAGAATGAAGCGGCGCACCGAGTGGCTCCTCACCTCCCGTGTTCCGGTCAGGCGGCCGCGAGCCGCGGCCACTCGGGAGGACAACTCGGCGATGAGCTGCGGATCCGGCGCGGCCGAGCGCACCCGCGACAGATGACGGGCGCAGGTGCGGTAGAGAGCCACGAGCTCATCGGTCTCAGCCCCGCTGAGGTGGCCACGCCCCACGAGCACATCGAGACGTTCCCACTGATCGCGGTGCGCCGCGGAGAAGGCATCAAGATCCACGCAAGGAGTCTGTCATGACGGCCGCATCCCCCACATCCTCCGAGCGGATGATCGAGCCCGAGCTGCTCATCACCGGGGAGGCGGTCGCCCTGGAGATCACCCCGGCAACGGTCGCCAACCGCATCGCTTCGGGGCTCATCGACTACGCCGTCTACACCCTGGGGGCGGGACTGTCCGTGGTCGTGGTGATGGTGCTGGCCATCTCCTCCGGCTCGGAGTTCCGAGAGAATCTCGCGTTGACCCGGGCGATGCTGTCCCTGGTCATCCTCGCCTGGCTGGTCGTCATCCCCCTGCTCGTCGAGCTTCTCAGCGGGGGCCGGAGCCTGGGCCGCATGGTGACCGGGGCACGGGTGGTGCGCGACGACGGCGGTACCGTCAGGCTGCGCCACTGCCTGGTGCGCACGCTGCTGGCCGTCGTCGAGATCTGGGGCACCTGGGCCGTGCCTGCCCTGTGCGCCAGCATCGTCTCCAAGCGGGGGAAGCGGTTCGGGGACATGCTGGCCGGCACCTACGTGGTTCGAGAGCATCACCGCTCCCTCGCGGCGCCACCGCTGCTGATGCCCCCCGAGCTGGCCCAGTGGGCATCGGGCACGGACCTGCGCGCCCTGCCCGGGAACCTGAGCCTGACGGCGCGCACCTTCCTGCAGCGCGCCTCCTCCCTCGTGCCCTCCTCCCGCCACCAGCTGGGACTCGAGCTGGCCTCTCAGGTCCAGGGATACGTCTCTCCCCCACCTCCCGCCGGCACGCACCCCGAACGGTTCCTTGCCGCGGTTCTCACCGAGCGGCGCAACCGTGAGCTGGTGCTGGAGAGCCGCGACCGCCGACTGGAAGAGGACGTGCTGCGAGACATGGCCCGCCCGCCCTATGGGGTGGGCGGGGAGACCCGACGGCGCTGAACCGCCCCGGGCTCGTCCCCGGGACGGGCCACCCGGCTCGCAGCGGGGGCGCGGAGCCTTAGCCCTGAGAGTCGGGACCGGGCGCGGGCACGCGTGATGCCTCGTGAACCAGGAGGATCGGCACGCCGTCACGTACCGGGTAGGCCAGGCCCGCGCTCCGGGAGACGAGTACAGGACGACCGGCCTCATCGAGGCCGTCAACGAGCTCCTCGCCGCTCAGCGGGCAGCGCAGGGCGGACCTCAGTCCAGAGGGGAGGACCGCTCGCTGCTCAGGCACGGGGACCTCCTGCCGGCTCATGCGTCCCCCTTCTGTCCGCGCAGAACCCGCAGGTGCCCGCGCCGCAGGATCTCGTCCTCGGCGATCTCCGGCGGGGGCGGCAGCGGGGCCGTCAGGGAGGCCGGCATGATCCCTCCGGGGCGGGGCCGGTGCTCGGCCGGCGAGGCGACCGGGCGTGGGGCGCGGGAGGCCTCGCGCACGGCGTCGGCCAGGGCCAGGAGGTCGTCCTCACTGGGGGGCGCCGGTTCGAACTCGGTGGCCAGGCGGATGATCTGCCAGCCGCGGGGGGCCGTGAAGGAGGAGACGTGCTTGTCGCACAGGTCATAGGCCTCGGGCTGGGCCTCGGTGGCCAGTGGCCCCAGCACGATGGTGGAGTCCGCGTAGACGGAAGTCAGGGTGGCCACGGCTGGGCGCTCGCAGCCGGGCTTGCGGCAGTGTCGGACTCTTCTCACGCTCGCAGGTTACCGTGCCGTTGCCCGCCGGTCATCCACACGCCGCCTAGGCTGGCCGATGTGACCGACCTGTTCCCCTTCTCACCCGGGCGAATCCCCCCACGCTCCGCCGCGGCACCGGGGCGGCGCCCGAGCAGTCGTCGTGACCGCCACGGCCGGGGGCTGCGCGGTCCGCTCCTGCCGCCGCACCTGCCGGCCTGGCGCACCCGCGCCGAGCGCTTCGACGAGCTCGTCGTGGACGCGGCCCAGAACCTGGCCAGACGCTGGCCGTCGGTGGATCAGATCCAGTTCGCCGTCGAGGAGGTACCGCCCTCGGATCCGGCGCCCTGGGAACGCTCGGTGGTACTGGGACGCGGCTTCACCGCTGAGCCCCGTGCGGGACTGCCGGCGCGTGTCGTCATCTACCGCCGACCGGTGGCCTCGCGGGCCACGAACGACGCCGAGCTCGCCGACCTGGTGCACCGTGTCGTCGTCGAGCAGGTGGCCCTCATGCTGGGACGCCGCCCCGAGGAGATCGATCCCGGCTCGGCCCTGTGAGACGGACTCCCCCGCCCGGGGCCCGGTGTCGTCAGTCCAGCAGGATGCGGCGCTGGGCCTGAACGGTGGCGTCGGGCTGAGCCGACACGGTGGAGATGAGCGTGCCGGCCAGGTCTCCACCGGCCTGCGCGGTCACGATGGTTGCGGCGGCCAGGCCGCTGGAGGTGTGCGAGGCCCCCGACGAGCCCTTCTGACCGGCCGCGTTCAGGCGGACGGCGGAGACCTTGGCCGGCACCTCGACGACGCTGGAGCTGCCCTTGGCGACCTTGACGTCCTGCTTCCAGGAACCGTCGAGGGAGGACAGGGTCACCGAGGTGGTCTCACCGCTGTTGGCCACGGTGACCGCCGAGCTCAGGGAGGTCGCGCGTGGCACCGCCAGCAGGCCGGAGTCCGCGGCTCCGGGCAGCGCGGCCTGCGCCCAGGCCTGGTCGTGGACGAGGGCCTTGGAGCGCGCGGGGTACTCGCCGCCGCTGCGCACCATGCGGGCAGCGGCTCCCACCGGCGTGTTCGACGTGACCTGCACGCCGTAGGTGCCCGCAGGCACGCCGGCCAGCTGGATGTCGAAGACGGAGCCGGCGTCGATGGTCACGGACTGCGCCCCGCTCAGCGGACGGGCCCCGTCCTTGCCGAGCATGGTCACCGACACGGTCGCCGGGGCCGCACCGGGGTTGATGATGCGCACGGCCGGGGTGTCGGAGGAGTCCGCACCGGTCTTGGCGTCGGCAACCTCGCCCTGTGCGGCCGGCTCGACGATCTCCACGCCGGGAATCACGAGGTCGGTGGCCGGAGCGGCTCCCGGGGTGATGACGTCGGTGCCGGCGGGGGTCTCCCCGTCGAGGGACTCGGTGACGAGGGTGGGCACCACGGAACCGCCGTCGGCCTCGACGGATACGGCGATGCGCGGGTCCTGGCTGCCCTTCGTCTCCAGGGCCAGGGAGGAGGAGCCGCCCGCGGGCACGGTGATCTCCCCGTTGCTGGGCAGGCTGAGCCGGCCGATGGAACCGTAGAGGGTGACCTTCGCGGTGGCGGGGGTGACGCCGGGGTTGACCAGTCGCAGCTCGGCCGAGGATCCTGCCGCGATGGAGCCGCCCACGATCCAGGACATGGCGGACGGCTGGGTGCAGGGGGCGGCGGTGAGCCCCCGCAGGTCACCGCTCTTGGTCAGAGTCGTCACCGCGCCGACGGCGTTGGCCACCCGGCCGTCAGCGGGCGCGAGGGTGAGGATGCCACCCTCGGCGGTACTCATGGAGGTGGCCGTGTCGGTGGGGATGCTCCGACCGGCATAGGTGGCCGACTTGGCGGCCCCGTCCCCCTTGGCCGGGACGATGGTGGTGGCGGACTCCATGGCGCCCACGTCGGTGCCCCGCAACGTATTGGTGGGCGCGTGCGGGCAGACGTAGGTGGTGGCGCCTCTGGGCTGGGCCAGGCTCAGGGCCTGCAGCTGCGGGGTCGGTGTGGTCGGTGCGGTGTACTCCCACCAGGTGACGCCTCCGACGGCCGCGGCCAGCGCGAGGGAGGTCAGGACACCGACGCCGCGGGAGACCGTCTGCCCCAGCGACCGGCGGTGCCGCCTGGTGCTGGCGGACTTCCTCCGACGCCTCGGGGAGGGGGCGGTGGAGGGAGCGTCAGTCTCATCCACCGTCTCGGCATCGGTGTCATCCGACGCCTCGGCATCGGTGTCGGCTGCATCCTCGGCATCGGTGCGGGAGGCGTCGTCTGCGGCCTCGCCGGTGGAGGCGCTGCCTGAGTCCTGGTCCTGGTCGGCGGGGCTGTCAGCGCCTTCGTCCGCCTCCTGATCCGCCTCTTCGTCTGCGGCCTTGTCCACGGCCTCGTCCGCGATCTCATCCGCGGTGTCGTTGTCGGTTTTCTCCGCGGAGGCGGTCTCATTGTCGGCCTGCTGCGGATCCGGGCTGGTCGGTTCGTGCTGCGGGGGCTGGGTCTCGGACGTCTCCACTGACTCCTGCTGGCTGTCGGCGTCGTCCTGACGGGGCTGCGTCATGAGGCCATCTCCTTTCCGCGTCGCAGGGGCAGTGCCGCCACCAGGGTCAGGGCCCAGACGGCCCAGATCGTGTAGGTCGCGGCGGCCGTGGACCTGCGGGTGTGGGTGACCACCAACTCCCCGCCCTCTGAGCCGACGGTGAAGCCCTGCTTCCAGCTGCCGTCCTGGGCGCGAACCGTGGTGGTCTCAAGGCGCCGGCCATCGAGGGTGGCGCTCCAGCCGGCGTCGGAGCGCTCCACCATGACGAGGGTGCGGGGGCCGGCTCCGGCGGGAATCTCGGTGCGGGTCCCCGAGCCGGTACCGGTGGAGGCGACAGGGGTGACCACACCGCCGGCGTCCAGGAGGCTCAGGCGGGCCGAGTCGGGGTGCGCCGAGGACGTGACCCTCCAGGAGTTGCCCGAGGCGGTCTGGGCGAGCTGCTCCAGTCCCGGCGTCGAGGCCAGGCCCACGCGGGCCTCAGCGGTGACGGCGTCGCCCTCCTGGTGATCGAGCACGACGACGGCGATGCCGTGGGCCGCCAGGGCGTCGGCGGTCCCCTTGTCCTGTCCGGCGGTGGCGCGGGTGACGATCTGGGCGAGCTCGACGTCGGCGGGGTCGTCCAGGACGAGTGCCTGACCTGCCGCTGCGCTCCTGGGCCTTGCCGGCCGAGCGTCCTTGCCGGGCTTGAGCCCGGGGTCGGCCAGTGCCGCGGCGGCACGGGTGCGCGCCTCGACGTTGACCGCTCCGGGCAGGACGTCGCTGATCTGGGTGCCGGGCCCGCGCCAGATGGTGGCCTGGAGTCCCTGCGGCGTGGAGGTGAGTCTGAGAACTCGTCCGGCCGCATCCGAGCCCTGGAACTGCTCGGCGATGAGCGGGATCTGCTGGGGCGTGGAGTGCAGCGCCAGGACCCGCGGGTTGCTGGCGCGGTGAGCCTGGTAGGACCAGATGCCACCGACCACCACCGGGGCGAGCAGGACGAGGCAAGCCGCAGTCGTGAAGGCCGCCTTGAGGCGGCGCGATCGCTTCCGCCTCGCCGTCAGGTCTGCGGCCGAGGAGGAGGCCGCGTCGGTATCCTTCCGGCCCCTGCGCTCCAGGGTGCGACGGCCGCCTCTGGACCGCTGACCGAGCAGGTCCCAGATGGTCTCGCCGGCGGTCAGGGCCGCTGCGAGGAAGCCGCTCAGCGCCAGGGACAGACCGGCCCCGGACCATCCGTTGACGGGGGCCAGGCCGCTTCCGGCGACGTCCGGGCCCAGCCCGGTCGGGGTGCGCAGGCAGAGCCCGGCCAGGATGAGGCCGCCCAGGGCCAGGAGGATGCCGGTGCGGGCCACCCGGACGCGCCGGGAGACGAAGAGCCCGACGACGCCCAGGACCGGGACCAGCGCCAGCAGCACCCGCAGCAGGACGCTCAAGGCCCCGGAGGACACGAGGGCATCCAGGTCCATCGGGGAGCCGACCAGCAGGTCGAGGCTGCTCGGCGCCGGCGCGGAGACGGGCAGGCCGATGTCGGTCAGCAGCAGCCGGACCCCCTCGGCCCAGCCCGCCCGGTGGCCCAGGAGCCAGGCGCCCCACCAGGCCGGAGCGGCGGTGACCAGCATGGGGACCAGGGTGAGGACGAGCTTGAAGCCGCGTCGCGTGGTCACCGACAGCAGCAGGATGATGACGGCCAGCACGGCGGCGGTGGCCGGGACGGCCGCGACGACGACACTCAGCAGCAATCCTGCGACTGCGGCGGCCGTCGCCGACCCGTGGCCGTACTTCTCAGTGGGGGGCACGTCGACCTCGGGCTCCCGAGCAGCCGAGGCGCGGACGGCAGGGTCGGTCTCCTCCTCATCCTCACCGCGGTCATGAGCGTCATCCTCCGGGGCGGGGGTCGTGTCGGCCTCACTGTCCTGGGCGGGATCGGCATCACCCTCGGCATCGACTGCATGCACTGCATCCGCAGCATCCTCGGTGGCCGCGGCATCGTCAGTGTCTTCGGCGTCCTGGGTGTCCTCGGCCTTCGACTCGGCCTGTGCCTCCTCGTCCAGGTGGGCGAGGTCGGTGACCTTCTCGGTGGAGAAACGGTCGAGCTCGGCGCGCTCCTCGTCGGTGAGCAGGTGGGCACCCACCAGTCCGGACAGGACGAGGTCACGCCGGTCGGCGCCCACTGCGCGGGCCAGGGCCAGCAGCGCCCAGGGCAGGACGAGGTGGACCAGGAGGGCGCCGAGGCGCCCTTGGCCCAGGGCGAGCAGGAGGCTGGGAGACAGGGCCCACACGAGTGCCGCCCAGGCCCTCAGCACCACCTTCCGGGTCATCGTGCCGGCGGCGAACCATGCCCCCAGCGCCGCCAGGGGCACGGCCAGGAGCACCAGAGCGCTGATGAGCGCGCTGGTCTCCAGACCGACCAGCCTTCCCAGGGCCGCCGGTATGGCCAGGATGCCCAGCAATGGGGTGACGCCGCCCGGATAGCCGTCCGCGGTGGCGATCCAGGTGCTCCAGGCGCTGTCCCACATCTGACGCCAGCCGCCGCTGAACAGGGGCAGGGCCCCACCGGTGATGGAGCGGGTCAGCAGCAGCCGGGACAGGCCGTAGGTGCTCAGTGCCAGCACCAGCACCATGACCGCGCTCAGGGTGCGGCGCCGGCTGCGGGCCAGTGCGGCGAGCTCGCGCAGCTCGAGCTCGCTGGGGGCTGCTGCGCGGGCACGACGCTCGCGCTCCTGGCGGCTGCGATCCCGGCGCACCCCGCGAATCTCGGCCGCCGTGGCGTACAGACGCCCCAGCGCGGATGCAGGCACCTTGGTGTGCTGGGCGAGCCGGCGCCTGGCGGCCTTGATCCGTCGGCCGCGGCCGGCCACGGCCAGAGCCGCGCCGAGCTCGTCGCGGGCCAGCGCCGGAGCCTTGGAGGCCAGGCGCCACACGAACCGCATCAGTCCGAGGATGACGAACCAGGTCAGCAGCAGACCGATGGGACGGGTGGAGAAGGCCGCCCAGTTGGTGAGCTGGGCGCTGCGCCGAGCCCGGAAGGATCTCTCCGGGTCGGGCTCGGGAAGGGCGACCTCGATGGCCTCGGCATCGGTGCGGGGCGGCGCGTCGGAGGAGTGGGAGACGGATGCGGGGCGGCGAAGCCCCTGGTAGGAGGCCCGTCGGTGGCGGATGACGGCGGTGGGTTCGACGATGACGCGGTATCCGGCCAGGCGCGCGGCGCGCGAGAGCTCCAGGCCGTCGCCGAAGGGGCCGAGCCACGGGGCGATGCCGCCGATCTCCTCCCACACGGCCCGGTCGATGAGGGCGCCGGCTGTTCCTACGGCCAGGACGTCACTGCGGTCATCGTGCTGGCCCTGGTCGACCTCGCCGGGGACGATGTCGTTGGCGCGGCGGGCCGAGGCGGTGGCGCGCAGCCCGACCTCCAGGAGCAGCTCGGGGTTGTCCCAACCCACCTGCTTGGGTCCGACGATTCCCACGGAGCGGGCATTGGTCGCGGCGGTGAGCAGCCGCTCGAGGCAGTCCTCGGCGGGCGCGGAGTCGTCATGGAGCAGCCAGAACCACACTTGGTGCTCCGGCATCTCCGGGGCGGCCTCGGTGGGGGCAACGAGCCGCTGCTCGTAGGCGGTGATCGGCGAGAGTGCACCGGTGGGGCCGGTAATGGGACCCGAGCCCGACAGCAGCAGGTCCCGCACCGAGGTGCGCGGCCCGCTCGAGGTGGTGTCAGCATCTGAGCCCTCTGCGCCGTCGACGACCTCCGAGCTGCGGCGCTTGCGGTTGCCGGCGGCGACGAGTCCGGCATAGGCGGTCAGTCCTCGGGAGACGGCGTCCCCGAAGTTCTTGGCCTCCTTGGCTCTGACGACGCGCACGGCGGTGGTGGCATCCAGCCCCGACCTCTCCACGAGCTCCTCGATCGGGGTTCCGTCCCCCAGCCCGTTGGCTCGCGAGGCGACGTCGACGACGAGGACGACGTCCGGCGCGCAGGTCTGTGAGGTGATCGCGGACAGTGTCTGCGCCAGAAACGGGCTCGCCCCGGCCGACACGACGACGGCCAGGGCTCCTACCCGACTGGCTCCCTGTGTGGAGCCGGCGGGGGTCATACTGCGCGACGCTTGAGCTTGCGCCGCTCGCGCTCCGACATGCCGCCCCAGATACCGAAGCGCTCGTCGTTGGCGAGGGCGTACTCGAGGCACTCCTCACGAACCTCGCAAGTCGCACAGACTCGCTTGGCCTCGCGTGTGGAACCACCCTTCTCAGGGAAGAAGGCCTCTGGGTCCGTCTGAGCGCACAGAGCGCGCTCCTGCCACGCCAGAGGACCTTCATCGACGTCGTCACCGCCACCGAAGAGGAGTGACAGCACCTCCGCGTCAGGCTCCTCTGGGTGCTTCAGTGGGCCGTCGCCGAGGATGTTCCACATGCCGGCCTCCCTTCGATCCGAGCTTCTTGCCAGTAAGAATTACATGCGTGTGAGACAAGGCCAGTCAAGCCAGCGAGGGAAAGTTCACCCTCTCGTGACCGTCGACATCATTCCTTGATATATCAAGGAATATCCCCATCTGGATGGAACCATATGTCGACTTCCTACAAAACCCCTGAGAGGCTCCCACTGCCTGGCTGACAACGGAAATACCCACGGCGCTGCAGAGGATTTCAGGACGCCTGACACACGTTCCCATATTGCCCCTACCGGCTGGACACCACCAGGGAAGTTCCTGAAAGCCACAGGATCTGCTTCAATCGGGGTCATGCCAGATCCCTTGCTCCCACTGCTCCCCGGCCCTCAGGACGCCGACAGGCCATGGCTCGTCTGTTATGGAATCGACGAACGAGTCGAGCTGACCGGACACGTCCTGTCCATGTGGCTGGCGAAGATCGCGGGATTCGTCACATCGGAGTCGGCGCCCGGTGACGGGGTCCACCTGGGGCTCCCCCCTCACTGGCGGAGCGTCGCATGGGCCTGCGGTACGTGGCTAGCGGGGCGCAGCGTGCTTGTGGGAAGCAGCGCGGAGATCCGCGCCGCCGGCCTCCTCCCCGAGCTGAGTGTGGCCTTCGCCCCGGACAGCCTCTGCGATGAGGCCGAGGCGCAGGCGCTGGTCCCGCCCGCCTCGCTGGCGCTGCGCTGGCCGGGCGAGCTGCCCGCCCTCGTACTCGACGGCGCCGCCGACCTCATGCACTATCCCGACCGCTTCACACCGGTGAGCACCACGGCTGATTCGGTGTGCCTCAGGGACCTCGCCTCCGAGGGGGCGGCGCCTGCGGCTCCAGGTACCCCGGCGGCCACCGTCCCCTCAGGCGAGCGACCCACCGCCCTGACGCGCGCCCAGCTGGCAGCCCGGGTCGAGGCGGCCGGCACATCGGTGGGGGCCGACAACCGCTCCGCCTCACGTGCGGTCCTGGTGCGCAGCCCCGACACGGCCCAGATGCTCCAGGAGGTACTGGTCGCCTGGCGCGCCGGGCGCACCGCGGTGGTTCTCACCCCCGAGGCGGATGACGACGTCGCCGCGGCCGCCATCCGGCAGGAGGGCATCACCGCCTGAGTCGGCAGGGCTCAGTCCCGCCGACCCTGCCGGTGGTGTCAGGGGACGTCGGCCTGGACGAGGGTGCCCTCCCCCTCGACGGACAGGCTGCGCTCGTCGGCACCGACGAACACGGCCTCGCCCTGGGCGAGCGTTTGGGTGTCGGCCTGGGTCACCAGGGTCATGGCGCCCTCGACGGCCAGGAGAATGCGCGGCCCCCGTCCGGGGACCGGCAGGCGCCCGTCGGCGGCCACCACGGTGGTGACCATGAGCTCGAAGTCATCCACCGGCGCGTAGTAGGCGCGGGTGGCGCGAGAGAGGTACTCGGGAGCGGGGCGCACCGGCGGGGCCGCCACGTAGTCGACGCAGGCCAGCATCTCGGGGACATCGATGTGCTTGGCGCTCAGTCCGGCGCGCAGCACGTTGTCCGAGGAGGCCATGACCTCCACCCCCAATCCGGAGATGTAGGCGTGCACGCTTCCCGCCGGCACGAACAGCGCCTCACCGGGCTGCAGGGTGACGGGGTTGAGCAGGAGCGCAGCGGCGATGCCTGGGTCCCCGGGGAAGGTGCCGGCCATCTTCACGACGTTGGAGTCCACTCGCAGGGACGGGGACGTACCGGCCTCGAACCTGGCGGCGATCTCAGTGACGAGGGCGTCGATCTCCTGAGGGCTGGGACGCGTGGCGGCCGAGACGACGTCGGAGAAGACCTGCCGGATGCCGTAACGCGTGGGGTTGAGGCGCAGGGTGCGGCGCATCCGGCGGGCCAGGGGGCTGTCCAGGCCGGCCAGGACCTCGACGGCGCGGCGCGGAGCCCGGAAACCGGCGACGGCCTGGAAGCGGGTGAGGGCCAGGACCATCTCCGGCTTGTGGTTCGTGTCCTTGTAGTTGCGGCAGGGGTGGTCCAGGGCGATGCCCGCCTCGTCCTCCAGGGCGTAGCCCTCGGCGGCCTGGGCCTGGCTGGGGTGGACCTGGAGAGACAGTGGCTGCTCGGGTGCGATGAGCTTGAGGAGGAAGGGCAGCCTGCGCCCGAAGCGCCAGATGATGTCCTCCCCCAGGAGGCGCTCCGGCTCGGCGTCGATGAGCTCGGACAGCACGCCGCCCTCGGCGACCTGGGCGGGCCCGGCCGGGTGGGATCCGTACCAGGCCTCGGCCCAGGGGGCGCCGTCGTCGGCCCTGCCCAGGAGGGCGGGGATGGCGGAGGTGGACCCCCAGGCGTACCGCTGGCGCGCCGGCTCAAGTCGTCTCATGGCGCCTCACCGTACCGGTGCGCGCGCACGTCCTAGGCCTCTGCCCCGGGAGCCGGGAAGGGGGTGACCTCGGCCAGGCGGGGGTGCGCCTTGTCCTTGTCGGAGAGGATCGCCTCACTCAGCGCGATCGGCCAGGGCACGTTCACCGTCTCATCGGCCAGGTTGAGGAAGGTGTACCGGGCGTCGGCCGACCAGTGGTCGTTGACCAGGTAGGTGTAGGCGGTGTTGGGCTCCAGCGTCTGATAGGAGTTGCCCACGCCCCGGGGCACGAACACCGCCACCGACGGGTCGATCTCGCAGGTGTAGACGGCCCCGAAGGAGGGTCCCTCGCGCAGATCCACCCAGGCGCCGAAGACGCGGCCGGTGGCCACCGAGACGAACTTGTCCCAGGGCTCGGCGTGGATGCCGCGGGTGACCCCGACCTCGTTGTTGAAGGAGATGTTGTTCTGCACCGGCCCGAAGTCGGGCAGCCCCAGGGCCAGCATCTTCTCCCTCTGCCAGTTCTCCTTGAACCAGCCGCGGTTGTCCCCGTGAACAGTCAGGTCGATCCGCAGGAATCCCGGAATCGGCGTCTCCTCGACGGCAAGCGGCTTGCCCAGCTCGATCTGCCCCATTGATGGCCCCTTCTGTGCGCACAGGTCTTGGTCTCGGCGCCCCGTATCCGTCAGGCGCCATTGCCCGAGTCTATCGGTGCGGCCCGTCGACACCCCGCAGACGGGGCCACCAGGGGCGGAACGTGCCGGGAAACACGAACCTGAGCTCCCGATCCACTCGATCCTGGCGCCATTGAGGGCCTCAATAGGTCATGCTTGGAGCATGCGAGGAATCATTCTGGCCGGAGGCTCCGGCACGCGACTCAACCCGATCACCCTGGGGACCTCCAAGCAGCTGGTGCCCGTCTACGACAAGCCGATGATCTACTACCCGCTGAGCACCCTCATGCTCGCCGGGATCCAGGACGTCCTGGTCATCACCACCCCCCACGACGCCCCCTCCTTCCACCGCCTCCTGGGCGACGGCTCCCAGCTCGGCGTCAACCTGTCCTACACGGTTCAGCAGGAGCCCAACGGCCTGGCTCAGGCCTTCGTCCTGGGCGCCGACTTCATCGGTGACGACAGCGCCGCCCTGGTCCTGGGCGACAACATCTTCTATGGCCCCGGCATGGGCACCCAGCTGCGCCGTCACACCAGCCCCGACGGCGGCGTCGTCTACGCCTACCAAGTCGCCGACCCCACGGCCTACGGCGTGGTCGAGTTCGATGAGAGCTTCAAGGCCATCTCCATCGAGGAGAAGCCGGCCCAGCCCCGCTCCAACTACGCCGTGCCCGGCCTGTACTTCTATGACAACGACGTCGTAGAGATCGCCAAGAACCTCCAGCCCTCCGCCCGCGGCGAGTACGAGATCACCGACGTCAACCGTACCTACCTGGAGGCCGGCCGGCTCACCGTGGAGGTCCTGCCCCGCGGCACCGCCTGGCTCGACACCGGCACCTTCGACTCCCTGGCCGACGCCACCAGCTTCATCCGCACCGTCCAGCACCGTCAGGGCCTCAACATCGGCGCTCCCGAGGAGGTCGCCTGGCGCATGGGCTTCATCGACGACGAGGGCCTGCGCCAGCGCGCCGAGCCCCTGGTGAAGTCCGGGTACGGCGCCTACCTCCTGGGTCTGCTGGACAACCAGCAGTCCTGAGGCTCCTGGCCGGAGGCCTCCGGCCTGCTCCGTTCTTGCCTCATGACGTGTGGGCGGGTGGCACCGAGATGCGCCGCCCGCCCACAGTGCTCATGAGTGCTGTGTCGCCTCGTGCTTCTCAGCTGTGCGCGTCAGCATTGCGATGGCGGTTCCCAGTGCCGCAGTGGCGAAGCAGGTCGTGAGGAACCAGACCATCATGGGTGAGACCGGTGCACTCCACCACCACTCGATATGCTTGTTGAGGTCGAGTTCCCACCGTTCCTGAGCACCCTGCACGAATCGCAGCAGCAGCGTATGCAGGGTGATTGTCTGGCACAGCGATATGAAGACGATGACCCAGACGGCCTGCGGAACTGTGAACCACGCCCCCTCATCCTGATCGACGGCCAGCATGAGGAAGAAGGTGGGCGCCAGCAGCGGGAAGATGTACCGGGCCTGATAGAGCTCGATGGTGTCCATGGCGCCGTTGGCGTAGAACAACGCCGGAAGAAGGACCATCGACCCCGCGATGATCGCCAGAGCGGTCCACTTCCGCCAACCGCCACGGCGCAAGCCGACGGCCACGAAAGCACCGGCCGCCATAATGGTGAGCACGTAGGGGGCGCGAGCCCCCAGAGGAACATCGTGCCACCCCGGGGTCCATGTGTGCCCCCAGAATCCGCCGAGATATTTCGGTGCCGTCTCCAGCCCAACGAGGAGCTTCTCGAAGAACGGCTGCTTATCGGCGGATTTCGCAGGATCAGACGCCTCAAAAACCCTCAGGAAGTATGCGACCTTCGACACCTGGGACGAAGCCATAAAGGTGCCGACCCCGAGGAGGGCCACTCCGGCGAGGGCAGTCAGCCCTATCCATCCCCCTCGTTTCCACGGCACCGCGAAGAGCAGAGCAAGGCCGACGACAAGGAGGAAGAAGGCGGCGTCGTATCGAGACGTCAGGCACATCACGGCGCCGATCACTGCGCAGATCACGAGGGCAATACGATGACTCCCCTTCTGCTGCGGGGCCATAAATGTTGCCGCGGAGTATGCCATCAACCCGGAGACGGCCCACGAGCTGGGATTGTTGGAGGCGATGAAGTAGACCCCCATGGGGACCCACGAGGCGACAATCGCGCCAATGAATGGCCGCCTCAACTGCCGCGGCGCGCAGAAGCCGATGGTTCCCAGAAGCGCCACGGCGATGAGCACATTGACGCCTCGCATCACCAGGACCGAGGTCTGCACGTCCTTGCCGACGAAGAGGTGATGGAAGTGGTAGTAGCCAATTGGGTAGGCGCCATTGTCGAAGCGCTTGGACCACACCATATGAGAATCGTCGTACCCGAGCGCACATCCCGCCGACTTATTCGATTGCAGGACGTAGCATCTCATTGACTCGTCCGCCACCGCGATCGGAACCCGGACCACCGGATCGCCGTCGACAACGCTGGTCTGGCAGGATTCACCGGCCGGACGGGGGCACCAGATGCTGCCCAGGTGATAGTTGTCGTCGGGAGACGACTCCACCGGCGAGGACACCGCCCACCCGAGTCCGGTCAGCAGCATCAGGATGAGGAGGAGCCCACCGACCACCGTCGGGCGCCGTGACAGCGCGGCGCCGGTTTCCATACGACTCATGGTCGGCAATCGTAAGTACTTGGTGAGCTCACGTCTCATGCTGATCTCCGACGAGAAACGGGGGCGAGGGAGTGTAAACCGGTCGGATTCAACCTACAGGAGGCCCTGAAGATAAGCCTCCAGGCGCTCCGTGGAGTCAGCCGGGGTGAAACCTGTGGTTTTGATCTTCGCCAGGTCCAGGGCCGAGCTCAGTGGCCGCGGTGCGATCCCCTCCTGACCGGCGTAGTAATCCTCAGTGGTGACGGCAGTGACCTCGTCGGGGCTGTGGCCGGCGCGCTCGTAGACCCGCTTGGCGACATCGGCCCAGGAGACGATCGGTCCATCACCGGAGAGGTTGTAGGTGCCGAACTCGGCGCCCGCGGTGAGGAGGTGGATGATGCCCGCCGCCAGGTCGGAGGCGAAGGTGAGGCGCCCGGTCTGATCGGCCACGACCTGCGGACGGATACTGCGCTCAGCGAGGGAGAGCATCGTCTTGACGAAGTTCTTGCCGTCACCGACCACCCATGAGGTGCGCACCAGGTAGTGGCGGGGACAGACGCTGACGGCGGCGTCCCCGGCAGCCTTGGACTGGCCGTAGACGCCCAGCGGCGAGGGGGTCTCCTCCTCGGTATGGAGAGCCGTGGCCCCGTCGAAGGTGTACTCGGTGGACAGGTGCACCAGGGTCAGGCCGTGCTGGACGGCCGCTCGGGCCAGGTTGACCGGGCCGACCGTGTTGGCCCGCCAGGACAGGCGGCGTCCCTCGGGAGTCTCCGCCCCGTCCACGTTGGTCCAGGCCGCGGCATTGATGATGATGTCGTAGCCCGTCCAGTCCCAGGAGGACATGGCGTCCGCGTTCGAGATATCCACCTCGGGCAGGTCGACGCCGGTGGGTTCGAAGCCCGCCTGTGGCAGCAGGGTCATGAGCGCGCGCCCCAGCTGGCCGTTGGCGCCGGTGACGAGAACCCTCCCACGCATCTGCCCTTCTTCGCGCCCGGCACTGGGGAGGGAGGTCCCCTCAGTCTGCACAGGCTTGGTCTCGTTCACTGGCCGTCTCTTCCTTCCCGCGTGCGTCTTATCGCCGACGTCTCACCATGGGTGATAACCCGTCGATGAACACTACACGAGCGCACCGGCCGCATTGGTCGATACCACCAAAGACAAACGGCGTACCGCACTCCCCGGATGGGGGCCTCAGTGCGCCATGACGGCGCGGTAGGCCTCGACGTGCGCCTGGGCGGAGGCCCTCCAGGTGAACTCGGCAGCCCGCTCGAGGGCGGCGA